>Ga0302320_10007299_pt1 | contig 24353 bp, 24 predicted proteins | sample Bog_T0_3_FD_202130 | JGI IMG/M metagenome (GOLD analysis project Ga0302320, IMG submission 202130) | Peat permafrost microbial communities from Stordalen Mire near Abisko, Sweden - Bog_T0_3 | ecosystem: Environmental > Terrestrial > Soil > Wetlands > Peat | place: Sweden: Abisko, Stordalen Mire...
GGTGCTCTACTTTCCGTCGACCGAGGAGAAAATTCCTCTTCTCATGGGCCTGCTGCGGCGCATCGATGCGCGGCGCACCATGGTGTTCGTGAATACACGCCGCATTGCCGAAGTCCTCGAACGCACCTTGACCGCCAACGGCTTCGTGGCGCAGGCGCTCTCGGGCGACGTGCCCCAGAACAAGCGCCTCAAAATGATGCGAGATTTTCACAACGGGGACGTCGCCGTGTTGATCGCGACCGATGTGGCCTCGCGCGGCCTGCACATTCCCGACGTGAGCCATGTGTTCAACTTCGATCTGCCGAACGATGCCGAAGACTACGTGCACCGCATCGGCCGCACGGCCCGGGCGGGTGCCGAGGGCGACGCGATCAGTTTCGGCTGCGAAGAATATGCGATCTCTTTGCCGGATATCGAAGCCTATATCGGTCATCAGATTCCGCGCGCGGCGATCGATAGCCTGGATCTCGCGGCAGTGACCGCACCGCCGCCTGCCGAGTGGCGCGAGCGTGCCCCGCGGCATCCGCCATCGCGCGGCGGCGGGCGACCGGGCGGACGGCCGGGTGGGCCGCGGCCGGGATCTCGGCCGAGTAGCAGCGGCGGTCGATCCAGCGGCAGCGGCGGCGGTCGATCCAGCGGCGGCGGACGGTCCAGCGGCAGCGGCGGCGGGCGGCCCAGCGGCGGCCCGCGCAGCGGCAGCGGCGGGAGCGCAGCGGGGGGAGGCGGCCGCGTCACGAGCGGCACCCGCGGCGGCGACGCCGCGGCGGTTCCGCCAGTCGCAGCGGCCCCGGCGGCCCCGGCGACCGCGGCGCCATCGCCGGCACGCGAAGGTGACAGTGGCCCCGCTTCAGCCCCGGGGGGACCGGCGCGGCGCCGACGCCGTCGGCGCGGCGGTGGCGGGGGATCGGGCGGCGGCAACCCCGCCGGCAACGCGCCGACACCCGGCGCGAACACTCCCGCGAACTGAAAGGCCGCTACAGCAGGTCGGCGACCCGGTCGATGGCCTCGAAGTCGGCACTGTCCACGGCCGGCCGGCCCGTGTCGGGGTACCGCACGGCGCGCAGCCAACCGATCCCGAAAGCCCGCGCCGCCGCGAGAACCGGCATGCTGTCGTCCACGAACAGCGTACGGGCGGGCTCGAAGGGCTCGGCGTCCCGAAATCGCGCCCAAAAACTCGGGTGCTCCTTGGGCACGGCAAAGTGGTGCGAGGAGTAGCTCGCATCGAAGTGCTTGCCCAAGGGCACGTGCTCGTTCTTGATCGCGAGGGTCTCGGGGTGGGAGTTGGTGACCAGGACGCGGCGCTTGCCCGTCGCGGCAAGCCGCTCGAGAAACCCCTCCGCACCGGGCAGATAGCGCACTTGGGTGCGCACGGCGCGCTTGAGTCGCGGGATGTCGAGCTGGAGTTCGCGCGACCAATAATCGATGCAATACCAGTTCATCGTGCCGGCCACCGCGGCAAATAGCGGTTCGAGCGAGGCTTTGGCGGCAGCCTCGCTCAAGCCGCGCTCGCGGGCGTAGTGGCCGGGTACGTGTTCGCGCCAAAACCAGTTGTCGAACCCCAAATCGAGCACGGTGCCGTCCATGTCGAGGAGGACGGTATCGATCCCGGACCAGTCGACTGGGGAAGTGCGACGCATCCCGGTATCATAGCAAGCGATGCGAGACCTTCATGCCTTGGCCCTGGCATTACGGCCGATCGTCGATCGCGCGGGTGCCGCGATCATGCGAATCTACAATGGCGAATTCGCGGTGCAGCAGAAAAGCGACGATTCGCCGCTCACGCTCGCCGACCTCGAGTCCCAGCGGGTGATATTGGAGGGGCTCGCACAGCTCACACCCGGCGTGCCGGTGCTCTCCGAAGAGTCGGCCCAGGCACCATGGCGAGAACGCCAAACCTGGAGCGATCTCTGGGTCGTCGATCCGCTCGACGGAACGCGGGAGTTCGTCAAACGCAATGGTGAATTCACGATCAACGTCGCGCTGGTGTCACGCCACGAACCGGTGCTCGGCGTGATCACGGCGCCGGCACGCCAGGTTGCCTATTGGGGCGCGCAGGGTGTCGGCGCATTTCGCGATGCCCCCGGGCTGACCGGAACACCGATTCGCGTGTCCCAGCCCGCAAAGCCCTTGCGGGTCGTCGGCAGCCGTTCGCACGCAACGCCCAACACGACGTCCTACCTCGAGCGCCTCGGTCCTCACGCGCTGCTCGGAATCGGGAGTTCCTTGAAATTTTGCCTGGTTGCGGAAGGCAGTGCCGATCTCTATCCGCGTTTCGGCCCGACCTCGGAATGGGATACCGCCGCAGGTCAGGCGGTGCTCGAAGCCGCCGGCGGCCAGGTAACCCGCCTCGATGGCCACCGCCTGCGATACAACTGTCGGGAGAGCGTCATCAACGGCGATTTCCTCGCCTTCGGTCAACCCGCCGTCCTCGCCGGCGCTTGACGCCCCGCGCGGCCGTCAGGCGTTGCCGACGGGCTCGCAGAGCTGAAGGGTCGCGTCGAGCAAAGTCGGGATGTCGAAGACGACTTCATCGTCGGCCGCCATGGTCAGGCGGGCGACACCGGCCGCCGCGATCAGGGCCGCCGGCACGTGAATCTGGTCGGGGCGCCGCGGAGTCGTCCACGTGCTCACCCGCGCATCGCCGAAGGCCCGATTGAGCGCGCTCCAGCGCAGCTGCGCGGCCCGCGCAACGGGCGTGTCGCCGCCCCATTGACGCTGCGCGAGACGCAGCGACTTCTCCGCACCGGGCGCATCATGCGGATACGTCATCAGGGAATGCACGAATTGAATCATTTCGGCAGGGTCTACACGTACCCCCAGGTAGGTTTGCACGTCGTTCGTCATGTCCGGAAATCCTCCACTCGGCTGTTCCACCCGGATGATAATGGGGCGCATTTGCAGGAAAACCAGGTCCCGATCCTGAAGCGTACAACCATTTGGCGCCCCATAGCGGTAAGCTTTACTTATGAGTGACGACCTTTTGCTGTTGATTCTCGCAGCAGCCAGTCTCGCGGCGCTTTACAAAATATGGCACAGCGCCTTGGACGCCCGGGAGACTGCCAACCGCATCGCCCGCGAGACCTGCTCACGCGCCGTGGTCCAGCTACTCGACGAAACCGTCGCATTTGCGGGCTTTCGGCTGCAGCGCGGTGCGGACGGCCGACGCCGCCTGCTGCGGACCTACACGTTCGACTACACCCGCGACGGCTTCGAGCGCGCACAAGGGTTCGTGGTGCTCGCCGGCCGGCACCTCGAGGCGGTCGGACTCGCCGGTATCGCATCGTGACTGCAGAGCTCTCGATCGATCTGCACACGCACTCGAACTGCTCCGACGGCTCACTGACTCCCGCGGATCTCGTGAGCCGCGCGAAGACGGCCGCCGTCGACGTCCTTGCGCTCACGGATCACGACACGATTGCAGGTCTCGCGGAGGCCGAGCGGCGCGCCGGAGAGCTCGGGATCGAATTCGTCGCGGGTGTCGAGATCTCCGCGAGCTGGCGCGGGCAGGCCATTCACGTACTCGGTCTCTGGATCGACCCGGAGTGTGCGGCGCTGCGCGACGCGCTCGACGCCCAGGCCGGCCATCGCCGATTGCGCATGCGCCGGATTTGCGCCCGCTTGAGCGAGCTCGGCTTGCCCGGCGATCGCCTGCTCGCGGCGGTCGAGGCCGAACCGGGACTGCCGACCCGCGCCCATCTCGCCGCCGCCTTGGTGGCGCAGGGACTCGTCGCGCGCACGGACGACGCGTTCCGCAAGTACCTGAAGCGCGGACGCGCGGCGCACGTCGCAGCGGACTGGCCGGCGCTCGCGGTCGTCGTCGGTTGGATCCTCGCCGCCGGCGGCAGCGCGAGCCTGGCGCATCCGGCGCGCTATGCGCTCTCGGCGGGGGCGCGCCGTCAGCTGCTCGGCGAGTTTCGGGACGCCGGCGGCGCTGCGATCGAGGTCATTACGGGCGGCAACGCTGCGCATCACGTCGAGACCTGTGCGGAACTCGCCAGGCGTTTCGGCTTCCGAGGCTCGATCGGCTCGGACTTTCACCATCCCGAAGTTCCATGGAATACCCTCGGCCGCTTGGCTAAGCTACCGCATGGCGTCATCCCCGTATGGCGCAGGTGACAACGTGACCGACGACGACAGCAACGTGAATACCGACCTGTTCAAGAACATCGAGCGCCTGCGCCAGCTGCGCATCGAGCATCGCGACCTGGATGACGTGATTTCGCGCCTGACGCTCGACTTCAAGGTCGACGAACTGCAGATGAAGCGCCTGAAGAAGCGCAAGCTCATGCTCAAGGATCAGATCACCCGCCTCGAGAGCCAGCTCATTCCGGATCTCAACGCGTGAATGAACTCTGGCGGGAGATCGGGGGTTTCTTCGAGATCCTGTTCACCCGCAACGTCCTCATCGAGATCGCGGCAGTCGGCATGTGCCTGGCGGCCGGCTGGTTCGCCGGTGCCGCCTTGCGAGCGCGCGCCGGCCGTGCGGGCCGCGTGGCGCCCACATCGGCTCGGGGACGCCTCAGTCCGGAGGGGCTGGTGGTCATCGCGCCCGAACTTCTCGCGCTCGCCTTCGTCTTGCTCGCGCGTGCGCTGCTGCAGGCCGCCGGAACCGACGCCGCGCCGTTCGACACGACGCTGATCGACGTGGCCGTGCGCCTCATCGGCGCATATGCGGTGGTGCGGGTCGGCGTGTTCCTGTTCGCGACGAGCCTCGGCAACAAATCCTGGATCGTGAACTGGGAGAACCGCGCGACCTTCGTCATCTGGCTCGCGATCGCGGCCAAGTATCTCGGTTGGCTCGACCCCTTCATCGATCTGCTCGACAGTGTGGGGATCGCCGCGGGCAAGAGCCGCATCTCGCTCTGGTCGATCCTCAAGCTGCTGTTCATCTTGACTTTGTTCGTGCTCGCCGCCGCCTCGATCAGCCGCTGGATCGAGCGCCGCCTGCAATCCCTGAACACGCTCGAGCCGTCGACCCGGATCGGGGTCGCGAAATTCGCAAACGCGTTCCTGATCGGCCTGAGCGTGCTGCTCGGTTTGAACGCGGCGGGCGTAGACCTCACGGCCCTGACCGTGCTCACGGGTGCGATCGGTTTGGGCCTGGGGTTCGGCCTGCAATCGATCGCCGCAAACTTCGTGAGCGGTTTCGTGCTGCTCATGGATCGTTCGATCAAGCCCGGAGACGTCATCAGCTTCTCCGGCCAGAGCGGCACGAGCACCGAGAATTTCGGCTGGGTGCACGAACTGCGCGGGCGCTACGTCGTCGTGCGCGATCGCGACGGCGTGGAGACCCTCGTGCCGAATCAGCAACTCATCTCCAATCCGGTCGTCAACTGGAGCTACACCGATCCGCGCATTCGGCTCAAATTGCCGGTACGCATCAGCTACGCCGACGATCCGGAGGTCGCGCTCGCGGTGCTGCTCCAGGCTTGCGAAGGCCAGGCACGCGTGCTGCGCGAGCCGAAGCCGGCCTCGCGTCTCATGCACTTCAGCGACAGCGGCATCGAACTCGAACTGCGCTTCTGGATCTCCGACCCGCAGGAAGGCGTCAACAACGTCCGTTCCGAGGTCAACCGGGCGATCTGGCGCCTGTTCAAGGAACATCGCCTCACCATCCCGGTCGCGCAGCGCGAAATCCGGATGCATTGATGCCGCCGGAACTGCCCGAAGACTTGGCGGTCCCCGACGAGGAACTCGAATGGAAGTTCGTGCGCGCCTCGGGGCCGGGCGGTCAGAACGTCAACAAGGTCTCGAGTGCCGCCCAGCTGCGCTTCCTCCTCGGACGAAACACGAGCCTGCCGGGGCCGGTCAGGCACCGCCTGCGGCGCCTCGCGGGCCAGAAGCTCAACGATGACGGCAGCATCCTGATCATCGCCCGCAGCGAGCGCAGCCAGGAACAGAATCGCCGCGATGCCCTCGGGCGCCTCGAGGCACTCATCCGTGCGGCGCTGGTCGCACCCAAGATCCGCAAGAAGACCAAACCGACTCGAGCCTCGAAGGAGCGCCGCATCGATTCGAAGAAAAAGCGCGGCGACACCAAGCGGCAGCGCGGCGGCGGCGCCTGGGATTGAGCGGCGCCGCACGCGCCGCCCTGCGAACCTGGAGCCTGCGCAGATTCTCCCGACTAGTTGGCGCAGTTGGTATATGGAAGGCCCGAAATGCCCCCGGCAGCTCTGATTGCACCGACGGTCAAGGCCGTCGGCGCATTGCACGCAATATTCGGCGAAGCGTTTCCGGTCACGTGGGCGTTGACGCCAAATTGTGCAATCGACACATCGTTGACGCTCACGCCCGATCCCGCATTGCCGGTGATTGAAATTACGGTTGAGCCGCCAACGCCGCCGCCGACGAACAGCTTGCTACCCAAAGCCAGATAAATGCCCTCGGCCCCATTCTCGGTGACCTGGGTGGGTGCGTGCACGTTTACGGCGCCGCCGAGATTGGCGAAGATGCCTTGCTGTGTGTTTTTCGTGATCACCGTGGGGGTCACGCTGTCCGTCCCGGCGTGCACGGAAACGCTTCCCCCGTGATTCAAGTAGATCCCATACAAATTATTCTCGAGCGTAACCCCCGCGACGAAGAACTCACCGCCGTCGTTGGAAAATAGGCCGTAGTAATTGTTGTGCGCCTTGCCGCCCTGGACGATCACTTTAGAGAGCGGATAAACCCCGATTCCGCCGCCGTTGCCCGCACCCGAAAACGTATTGTCGATCAGCACGCATTCGGCACCCTGGTAGCAATCGACCCCGTCGGCGCCCGGCCCGTTCATACAGCTTGCGGGGCACGTCGAGGTAATCGTGAATCCGCTCAGAGTGAAACCGGTCGAATTTGCCACATCGATCACTTCGTGGGTACCTTCGGATACGTCGGTGATCGAGGCGCCTTTGACAGCCTTCAACGTCAGGCGATCCATGTTCTGAATCAGCACATTCTCTTTGCACGCACCGGTTACATTGATGGTGTTCGGTCCCGAGCCTCCCGATGATTCAAGCACCTTGAGGGCGGCGCCGATGCTCGTGAGGCCCTGCTTGGCGCCGCACTCGACGGTAAGCGTGGAGGCTTGCGCCACGGATCCGACCGACAGCATCAGGATCGATGCGAATAAGTACGTCTTGAGCTTGAACGTTGTCATGATTCCTCCGTGTTTGTAGACCGCGTCATGAGATTCGACGAGCCCGGATTTCTACGCCACCGGGCCGGACGTGGCAAGCTTCGAGGTTCCATGGCGCCTGCCGCAGACCGCATCCGGCCTGTCCCATGACGGAGCGGCCGGACGCCGGGACGCCCGGACGCCCGGACGCCCGGACGCCGGGACGCCCAAATCTCTTGGGGCTTGAAGGGCGCCTTCTGGTCAACGAGTCTCTCCTCGTTCCACGGCACGCGGATAGAGCCACCTGAATTGATGATTCCCATGTTCTGCTCCTTGTGATGCAGCGGCTTGCTGCACACAATATCACCGGGTTCATTACTGGGTATACGTCCGGAGAGATCATGAGAGATTCAGCCCAGAAGCGACTTGGATATGATCGTTGCCGCCGTCGCCGAACCAAACGAGTGCGAGATTGCAACGGACAATGAAAAACACTGTTCGGGTCTCGACGTCCTCAATCCGTTGCGAACATCACGGTGAGCCCTTGATTCGATTGTTTCCCGGTCGGTGGGACGCCGACCAACAAGCCGCCGAGCGCCGCCTTCCAGTCGCCCCGATTGAACGCGTCGTGCTGCGCACGCGTGACCGCTATATTGGCCGCCTCAACTTTTTGGTGCGAATGAGCGTACAGCTTACCGCCGCACGCCGGGCAGAGCGCAGGTGGCGGGTGCCGGCTGTGGTGACCGTCGCCGGCGGCCTATTGATCCTCACGCCAACAGTCGTGCGACTGTCCTTGCTGCTGGGTACCTTCACTACGGCTGCGATGACCTCTTCATGGATGTGGATCGCACTCCTTCCCGTCTCATAGATCGGGCGAAGGATGTTTTGGCGCAGGTGAATGCCGAATGCGCCGAGTCCGCCCGTGGGCGGGCACCCTACCGGCCAGTGGACCCGACCCGGGTAAGGAAGCCGCCGGAAACGCCCCTTTCGCATACCAGCCGCGGATGCAATAATTAAGCACGCGTGCAGCGACATGGGACGATCATGGTTCGACTTGCGCTCATGACGATGGTATTGCTCAAGGGGCCGCGAGCAGATCCCTTGGTGGCCGGATTCATGGAACGGATTGAAGGCGCCTTTGCGGAAGCTGAGGCTTCCGAAGGATTCATCGATCGGGCTCGTCTCGACGCCGCGACCGGGCGCTATAATTGGGGCACCCGGGGCGTACCCACTACTTTTCCCGACCAACAGTCGGGCGATCGGCTCGTCCACACTTTGTCGCAGTGGCGCGACCTGGAGTCTGTCGCTGCATATGCCTATCGAGGCAGACATGGCGAGGCACTTCGCGGCCGCCACAGCTGGTGTGTCGATCCGACCTGGCCGACGTACTTCGCTTGGTGGATACATGGGGACGCGCCACCGACCTGGTCGGAAGGCTACGAACGCTTCGACAATATCCATCGCAATGGGTCAACGGCGGCAGCATTCGATTTTAGACATCCGTACACAGCCGACGGACGGCCGACCCAGCTGGCGCGAAGGTCACCCGACTCTTCGCACTGAATCGAAATTTCGGCAGGCGGACAGAGCCCCGGCACGCGGCTGGGGCTCGGATTTCAGAATCAGCGCTGCGCGACCAGACCATTCCTCGCCTTCAGTTCCTGAACGACCGCCGAGAGTTGCCGCTCCAGGTCGTCCACCTGCGCAACTTTCTGCTCCAGTGACGCGACCTTCGCGGCTTGCTGTTCGATTCTAATGGCATCTGCGTCATGCTTTTCCTCGAGTGAAGCGATACTCGCCGCCTGCGCCGCAACGGTCGCCTGCTCCTTCTGTATTTCATTCAGCAGCATCGGCGCAAGCTCCTCATAGCGCAGCCCGTCGATTCGGCCGTTCAGATCGCGAGTCACGAGCTCGGGGTATGCCTTGGCTACTTCCTCGGCAATCAACCCATATTGAACATCGCCCTGCGGATCCGACTTCAAGTGAAACGACACGGGTCGAAGCTGACTCAACTTCTCAGTCTGCGTGCCCATCGGTTCAATGGCAGTCTTGTACCGCTCCGATGAGGCGAGGACGCCGAGCTCTCCACTGGCAGTCACATAGACTGCTTTGCCCGTGATTTTTGAATTCTCGATTCCCGCGATGAACGTCTTGGTCTGAGTACTCACGTTGCCGATGCGTATGACACCGTGGTTGGCAGCCACGCCGTCCGTCGCTTCGCCCTCGTTGCCAATATCGATGTTGTTGGCGCCGGTCGTCAGGTTACGGCCCGCTTGATAGCCATAGGCAATGTTGAAGCTGCCGGTCGTGTTGGACGCCAACGCGAACGAGCCAGCGGCGGTGTTGAAGTTGCCGTTGCTGTCCAAAAGCGTTGCATACCCGATCGCAGTATTCTCTTGGCCGGAAACGTTATTATCGAGCGCGTTGGATCCCGTTGCTGTATTGCAACAGCCGGTCGTATTCCCTTCCAGCGCATAGTATCCGACAGCTGTATTTTCGTTGCCGGTCGTGTTTTTCTCGAGCGTCTTCGCCCCTGCGGAGGTGTTGTACTGCCCGGATTTCGAGGCAGCCGGGCCGCCCAAGGCGCCGGTGCCCATTCCGGTGTTGTCGTTTGCGTCGCTCACGTCGTTGCCCGAAGGCACCTGCGCATAAACCGTGCCGGTCAGCAGTCCCAATGTCATCGCCCACGCTAAAGTCCTGTTCATGTGTTTGCCTTGTGTTGGTTCTTGTATTGCGACATCGACCGATGGCCGCTCACCGAAGATTGGACGCTCGTCTGACCAATATTTCAATGCTCTTTTGGAGGAGGCGTCGTTTGTCATGACGCCAGGCCGAAGATCGGGAGTCGCGACTCGATGGCATCGACAACATGTCCGCTTCACAGCGGATAGTGCATGCGTCCGAGTATCTCATTGGCCGGGAGTGATTTTGAACGACGGCTCTGCAGCCGAAACAGCGGCCAATCCTCCACGCAGTGGGTCCGATGGCGGCGCCTGGAACTCATTAGCGCCGCCTTTCTACATCGCCGCGATTGTCGGGTCTTTCCAGACCTTCGCTGGAAGCACGAGGTCGACCGGCGCCTCGAGATCGGCGGCCGAGCGCCCCAGTGCGAACCGGTAAGTGCCCCCCTTGATCCGCCAAGCGCCGTGATCCCAATGGGCGAGCAGGCGCGGGTCGACGGTGAGCTCGAGGGTTTGCGACGCCCCCGGCGCGAGTTCGACGCGTTCGTAGGCGACCAGGCGTTGCGCGGCCGTACCGGCGAGGCTCGTGACGTAGAGCTGCACCACGTCCGCGCCCGCGCGCGGGCCCGTGTTATGCACCGTGGCGGCGGCAATCGGCACTGCAGCGCGCGTGAGCTTGAGCCCCGCGGTCTCGAACGTGGTGTACGACAATCCGAAGCCGAACGGAAACAGCGGCGTTTGGCTGGTGCGCGCATACCACCGATAGCCGATGTCGGCGCCCTCGACGTTATAGTCGATGTCGAGGGCCTGCCCCGGCTTGCCGCCTCCCGCGAAGTCCGGTTCGACGCTGAGCGCACCGGGGAGCAGCGGCCGTGGCAGTTGTGCCGTGCTCGCCGGAAAACTGACGGGGAGGCGGCCCGACGGGTTCTGATCCCCGAACACGAGCGCCGCAAGGGCCTGAGCCCCGTGCGCACCGGGGTACCAGGCCTCGAGCACGCCCGCGACCTGATCGAGCCAGGGCATGAGAACGGGGCCGCCGGTCTCGAGGACGACGATCGTGTGCGGATTCGCGGCGGCCACCGCGGCAATCAGCGCGTCCTGGCCGTCGGGAAGGCTCAAGTCGGGCGCGTCCAAACCTTCGGTCAGCGGCTGGGTCGCGAAGACGATCGCGACGGCGGCGCTCTTCGCCGCGATGACCGCATCGGTGAGATAGCGGCCATTGCGAAACACGATGTCCGCCTGCGGCGCGCGCGCGCGCAAGGCGTCGAGCGGCACTGAACGCTGATAATTGTCCGCCGTGAGCGCCGCGAAGACACCGGCTCCGTTGGGCCTCGAGATCGCGGGACCGCCCTCGCCTTGCACCTGGCTCGAACCGCCGCCGGACAACACACCCGAGTCCGCATAGCCGCCGATCACGGCGATGCGTTCGGAGCCCGCTTCGAGGGGCAACGCATGGTCGCGGTTCTTGAGTAGCACGATGCCTTGCAAGGCCGCAGTCTCGGCGACCGCGGCATCGGCCTTGAAGTCGATCGGCGCCGGCTTCGCGGGATACGCGTCGACGCCCACCGCGAACATCGAGCGCAGGATGCGATGGTCCATGTCGGCAACGCGCGCCGCGTACCTCGGGTCGGCGGCCGCGGCATCCTCGAGCGGTTTGCCGAAATATACGCTCGCGTCGATCTGCTCGCCGGATTCCTGGTCGAGTCCATGCAACGCCGCGTCGGTTGCGCCCACGGCGCCCCAGTCGGACATCACCCAACCCGGATAGCCCCACTCCTGCTTGAGCACGTGATTGAGCAGGACTTCGCTCGCGCACGCGGGCTCGGCGTTGATCCGGTTATACGCGCACATCACGGAGCCCGGCCGGCCTCGTTCGACCGCGATACGGAACGCGAGCAAATCGCTTTCGCGACCCGGCGCCTCGGCAATGTGAACGTCGTAGAAATGGCGGCCGGTCTCCTCGTCGTTGAAGGCAAAGTGCTTGACCGTGGAGATCACGTGGACCGACTGAATCCCGGCGATCGACGCGCCGGCAAGCGTGCCTGCGAGCCAAGGATCCTCGCTCAAGTATTCGAAGGTGCGGCCGTTGCGCGGTTCGCGAATGAGGTTCACGCCGCCCGCCAGGAGCACATTGAAACCCTTTGCTCGCGCCTCGCCGCCGATCATCGCGCCGCCTTGCTGCAGCAGCGCGGGATTCCAGGTCGAGGCGAGCGCCATGCCGGACGGCAATGCGGTCGCGCCGTCCTTGCGCAACCCCATGACGTACGCCACGCCGAGCGAGGCGTCCGTTTCCGCGAGCGCCGGAATGCCGAGACGCGGGATGCCCGGCACGTAGCCGGCCCCTGGTATCGCCTCCGGCGGCGCCTTGAAGTTGCCGAAGGAAATTGCCATGGCACCATGCACGAGGGAGTTTCGCTCGGTCGGCGTCAGGGCCTTTACGACGTTTGCCGCCCGCGAATCCGGGTCGGTCGCGGCCGGCTCAGCCGCCGCGTGCCCGGCCGCGATGACGACACAAATCAAGGACGGCAGGAGGCGTGCTTGCATCGGATGCTCTCTCGTTGTGGTTTTGGCGCATTCGCTTACCGGCGGCGCAGCATGCTGGCGAGCCGCCGAGCGCACAAGGCTATCGCGAAATTCGAGTCCGTTTCCAGCAAAACGAGATCCCGTGCACGATGCACGATGCACGACGGCGCGCCGCGCGGGGTTTCGCGTCGGTCTCGCGGTTTCGCATCGGTCTCGCGCAATACGAGCAGGCTGACCAAGACGGGTTCGCCCTTGATTACGTCGCGGACGATCAAACGCCGAGCTCGCTCGTCCTGCGGCTGATCGTCCCGAGTCAGATATCGGACGAGAACATTGGCATCGATCCCGAGCATCAACGGGACAACAGTTCGATCGATAGAGGTTTCCGGCGCTTCTAGTACAACGTCCCTGGGAGACCAGAAACGCGCTTGTTTTTTACTCGCATGACGACAGCGCCGTCCGGCATCAAAGTGAAGCTCATTTTATCCCCGGTCTTCATGGCCGAACTGTCTCGGATGAACTTGGGAATCGTCTTCTGACCCTTGCTCGTCAGCGTGGCTTACTTCGCTCCGGTCGTTGGTGATAAGGGAGGGTTGGGAGGTCCGGTGGACCGCGCGAAGAGCACGCCTGCAAGGGCGCCGACCGCCATTTGCGCGGCAAGGCCCACCGCGCCGCGTGCGCCGAAGATACCCACCGTTCCGAGCAGCGTCCTCATCACGGTAAATAGAACGAAGATCGCCGCTGCGCCGGCAATGCCGAATACGACCACGCGGAAGCCCGTGAAACGGGCCACGCCGCCGGCAAGCACGAATGCGACCACTAAGGCGAGCGAGGTTACGCCGCAGTAAGGCACGAACATACCGATGAGGTCATGCGCGGCCCAGGCGATGCGAACGTCGAATGGAATCGCGGCCGGCGCGGTCCCGTCCGCATTGCCCGCGGCGTTCGACCACGCCTGCTGAACGAAATACGAGTGGGCAGCCGAGCCCAGCAGCACCATCGCGACAGCAGCAACGACAAACGCGGCTGCCCGGCGTAGCATCCAACGCTTCCACGACTGGGTCATGGACGAGTCCAATTCAGAGGAGATCTCTATCATAACGGATGACCGTTCCATCCAGCGCATTGTCGCCGCGATGTCTCTTCTAATCGTCGCTGCGGGCCCGTTCGGTGCGACGGCGAAGGCCGACTCGGCAACTGAGACGCTGCGCGGGCCGCCGCCGCCGCAGTCGGCTCGAGTCATCAAGACTGGTTATAGAGTCGCCGAGATCGCCAAGGGGCTGGATCATCCGTGGTCGATGGCATTTCTGCCGGATGGTTCGATGCTCGTCACCGAGCGTGTCGGCCGCCTGCGCTTGATTCAAGGCGGACTGCTGCAGCCCGAGCCCGTCGGTGGTGTTCCTGCGGTGCATACCGGCAGCCAGGCGGGGCTGTTCGACGTCGTTCTGCATCCGCAATTCGCACAGAATCATGTCCTCTATCTCACGTACGCGGCCGGAACGAAGGCGGCCAATGGTACGCAGGTGGCGCGCGCGCGCTTCGATGGCGGCACGCTCCAAGACCTGCATGTGATCTTCCGCGCAATGCCTTTGAAGGATACGGACAATCACTACGGGGGTCGCATGGCCTTCCTCCCCGACGGCACGTTCGCGCTCACCATCGGCGAAGGATTCGAATATCGCGAGAAAGCGCAGGATCTGACGTCCGATCTCGGCAAGATTGTCCGCCTCAACGAAGACGGCAGCGTGCCCTTGGATAATCCGTTCGTCGGAAGGGCTTCCGTCAGGCCGGAAATCTACACGTGGGGCCATCGCAACGAGCAGGGCTTGACCTTCGATGTTCCCAGCGGGCGGCTCTACGAAACCGAACATGGCCCGCGCGGCGGCGATGAACTCAACATCATCGTTGCCGGCAGGAACTATGGATGGCCGGTGATCACTTATGGCATGGACTATTCCGGTGCCTATGTCTCTCCCTACACGCAGCGCCCCGGGCTCGAACAGCCGTTGATCTATTGGACGCCGTCGATCGCGCCGTCGGGTCTCGCGATGTATCGCGGCGATAAGTTTCCCGCGTGGCGCGGTGATCTTTTTGTGGGAGCGTTGGCGTTCAAGCATTTGCGCCGCGTCCATCTCGATGAGCATGGCAACGTCGTCGATCAAGAGCAATTGCTGACCGAATTCAATTGGCGCATCCGCGACGTGCGGGCGGCGCCGGACGGATTCCTGTACGTGTGCACGGACGAAACCGACGGACGCGTCCTGCGGCTCGAGCCGGGAACCTGAGGCAGTCCTCACGGCATTTCATCCCTCAAGCGCAGACGCATCTCGACGCTGTGTTTTGAGAACCCGGCCTTCTCGTAGGCAACCACGGCGGCGAGATTATCGCTGTAGACTTCCAGGCGTAATTCCGTAACGCCCTTCCGGACACACCAGTGTTTGAGGCGTTCGAGTATCCCGCTATTGACCGATTGACCCCGATATTGCGGCTCGACGTACATCAGGCCCAAGTAGGCCTGATATCGGTGGGTCAAATGGGTCTTGGCGATTTCGATACGGGCAAATCCACACCCGACGAGTTCATTATCGCGTTGCGCGACGACAAACTGCACATCGTCGGCGGCGAGCATGCCTTCGATATCGTAGTACTGGATCCTGCCGGGCCTGAGCGTCGGGTCGAAGGCGCGCTCCGCCGCGATGATTCCCTGTTCAAATCGACGAAGCGCATCGATGTCCTCGAGGGTTGCCGCTCGGAACAGCGTTTCTGCGGGTTTGGGGTCCATTCAACTTCCTCGAGCTCGGACGCGGATGAATCATGGATCGATGGCACCGCTGCCGTTCCACCATGCCAGGCAGCCGACACAATCACGAGTCGAGGAACGGCGGCATCGCAGCACGGACGGTTGCGCCTATCGGTCGCATATGCGAGTCACCGCACTGAAGACACGGTCGCTCGTGGCCAGAATCCGCGGACACTGGTCGGTGTCAAAGTGGTTCAACCAACTGCGCAGGACGATTTATGAAAAGTATGACATCTGTTGTCAAGGGTGGCTTTCTGATCGGATTGATCAGCCTGGCTTGCGGCTGCGTGTTGGTGCCGACCGAGGGACGCTATGACGCCGAGCACCATCGGTACTACCACGAGCATGCCTGGCATGATTGCGGTGATCACGACGAGCATTGCGCTCACTGAGCTTGCCTCGCCCGCGAATCACGATCCCGGCCTTCGATGTCCGCGCCCGGCGGCATCGAAGCGGTGGCGGCCAACTTCGTCGGGCGGGCCAGGTTATTTTTCCGGCATCGTTTCGAACATAGTGAGTCCCGCTGGCACTGGCAGCCACTCCGGTCTGTCGCGGGAAAACAGCGCGATGGTCGGGTCGAAGAGCGCGGGCTACGCGGACCCCTTGCGGCAATCGCTGCAGAAGCAATAGCCTTGGTACGTGGGGTCGCCCCGCGCGTCATACCGAACCGCGCCGCAGAGGCACCCGCCGACATAGGACTTCGCGCCACACATCTCCGGATGTTAGCGAGATGTCGCGGCAAGCACCACTGTGGCGCCGGCTTCGCCGCCGGCGCTGCTCATCGAGCCCGTTTGCTCGAGATTCAGTGGCCTGCGATCGCGGACGCCACCACCGATGCAATCACCCCCGTTGCGACAGCCGCGAGAACGTAGTTGCCATCGACCTGCCGCCATTCATAGCCACGCGGCGGCGCCCGTAGATGGTGCTCTCGGTAGTCGATGTGCTCCCCGCGCCTCCAATCCTGATCCTGGATCTTTGCTCCTTTCCTCCACTCGTCATGACGGACGTAATCATGATGGTCGTGTTCGTCCGCGCGCGCGCGGGTGTTTGCGGCAGCTACCGCGATTGCGCAAAACAATGAAACCGTTGCGACTGCTCTCATGATGCCTCCCGGTGATGTCAAGACAGTGGGCCAAGTCTTGCGCTTGGCCGCAACGCTCACAAGAGGGATTCGGTGGTCGCCGGCGTCAGTCAACGCCGACAGAATTCTTCCCGGTTATCGTAATGAGTCGCGGCCGATTGCGGACGGTCACGACATCGGGCGGCGCGGACTGCTTCGTGTAGGATGCATGATACCTATGCAGACGCAGCGCATCGTCGCGATCCTCCAGCAGCGCCAATCGGCGCTGAAGGCCGGGCGGACCCGGAGCGGCCGGTCCGCTCACGATCCTTGCGATCAATCCGGCTACCGCGTTCCCGTCGTACTGTAAACCCGCGTGGGCACCCGGTAGGATTGGCGCCTTACGAGACTGGGAGGTGCGGACGTTGAAAGCCGCGAAATCAAAACGTGGGAACGCAGCCAACCTGTTTGAACCGCCGCCGGCGGCCTGCGCGTCGAAGCTCAGCAAGCGCACCGCTGACGTAAAGGCCTGGATCGAGGCGAAGCCGGGTGCGGAGGGCAGCGCGTTCGCGCCTCGCAAGAATTCGCCCCCTCTCGTCGTCATTTACAAGGTCATGGGGAAGATGTTCGCGATTCTGTCCGTCCGGGGCATCGAGGACGTCATCCTGAAGTGCGATCCGGTGTTGGTTGAGATCCTCCGCAAGGATTACACCGGGATCGGCCATCGCTCTCATCTGGATCGGCGCTTCTGGATCAGCGTTCGGCTGGATGCGGATGTGCCGCTCCAGGAAGTCAGGCGCCTGGTCTCGCTGTCGTACGATCTTGTGTGCACCAAGCTCACCGCGAAGCAGAGAGCCGCACTTGCGGGTCTGGCGCCGAGAGAGCACGCGATCGGATCGGACTGATTTCTATCATGTGATCATTTCATGCGCTCCGCATGATGTGTCCGTTCAGCCGCGTCCCCGTTGACTGAGTATCCCAGCGCACAGACCGGCGCGCGGACATGCCTCTTTAATGCCCGCAAAGCCTGAAGTCCGCACGGATTCGGTTGAGTGCACGTAGGCAGCAAGGGAGAGTGCCATGAGGCTGATCGCCGGGATCCGTTCGATGCCGATCACGCCGCGACGCTCGCAGCCGGGATTTCTCGAGCCAACGCGGATGCCGCGACCGTCGAAAAACTGATCGCGCTCATCTACGCGGCGCGTTACCAAGGGCCGCCCGTGTGAATTCATCTGACGCGAAACTCACCCCACGCTTTCCGCAGGGAGGCGCCGGTAATTGCGTATGGCGATTCCGGGAGATTGCGCAATAGTGTCGTTGTTCGATTCATTAAGAAATCATGAGGCCGCGGCCATGGGATCATCGGCAGCCCGATTCTTGCTTGCCTGCCTGTTCGTAACCGGCCTCGGCCAGGTGCATGCAGCCGCAGCGGACGCGACTGCCGCCGCGTCCGCCGTGACCGGCCAGACGGCCCCTACCGTCACCGGCCCGACCGGCGGCCCGACCACGAGCCCGACCACGGGTCCGACGCGGGCGCTTGACACCACGGGCGATGCGGCCTGTACGCGGTGCCACGACGAACTCGAAACGAAACCCATTCTCTCGATCTACCAGACCAAGCACGGCGTGCGCGGGGATCCTGGCGCACCAACGTGCCAGGCGTGCCACGGCACGAGTGAAAAGCACCTGAAGGACAAGAAATTCCCGCCGGACACGACCTTCGGCGCGCTGAAATCGCCTCCCAAGGCCCAAGACGCGGCGTGCCTCGGTTGTCATGCGGGGGAAAAGCGCACGCAATGGGGAGGCGCCCAGCACCAGGCCAACGATGTCGCGTGCACCGGCTGTCATCGCGTGCACGCACCGGCCGACCCGGTGCTCGCCAAGAAATCCCAGAGCGAGGTGTGCTTCGGCTGCCACCGGGAACAGCGTGCCGACAGCCACAAGGTATCGGTCCATCCGTCCGAAGTCGGGAAGGTGGCCTGCTCGGACTGCCACAACCTGCATGGGTCGGCCGGCCCCCGGCTGTTGAAGAAGAACACGGTCCTCGAGACCTGCTTTCAATGTCACGCCGAAAAGCGCGGCCCGTTCTTATGGGAACATCAGCCGGTCACGGAGGACTGCACGAACTGCCACGATGTGCACGGCTCCAACTTCACGCCGCTGCTGAAATCGCGGCCGCCGTTCCTATGCGACGAATGCCATTCCGGGCCACATAACAGCCCGATTCCCTATGGACCGGGGGCGGTCGTCGGTCGTCCCGGGGTTGGCGCGCCAAACCAGAATGTCGAAGCGCAGATGGGCGACCAGAGCGCTGGCGGCCGGGCGTGCATGAACTGCCACGTGATGGTTCACGGCTCGAACGCTCCGTCCGGTGCGTTCCTGCATCGCTAATATCGAGGAGCCGGATATGCTGAACGTCCGCAAACAAGTCACCGCGGCACTAGCCTGCCTGTCCGGCGGCGCCGCAATCTGCGCGCTGGTCGCGATGCCACAGTCTCTGGTCGCCGCCGAAAAGGATCCGGACGTCGAGGCGCTGACGCAACCGGCGAATTTCTTCGAGATCGGCGCCGAGGACGTCTCCTCGGCATCGGACAAGTTCGGCGAATACAACGGCTTGAACAAGTCCGGCGGCTATGCAATCGGCAACTTCGACTGGCGTGACGGCGACGCCTACAACGGCTATGACGGTGGCACCGGCAACAACCGGTGGGGCATCCAGGGGTCCGACCTTGGCACGACGTCACGCACGATCAGCGCCATGGCGAGCCAGCAGGGCACTTGGAACGTCGGCTTCGGCTACGACGAGCTGCGGCACTACATCACGAATACCTATCAGACACCGTTCCAGGGATCGATGGGCGGCAACCAGTTCTTGCTGCCGGGCTCGTTCGGCGTCATCGATGCGACCCAGTTTGCGCTTCCCGGCACCGGCACGCAGGCACTTACACCGACCCAGCTGGCGGCGTTCCACGGCGAGGACGTGTATACCGACCGCAAGAACTACAGCGTCACCGCCAGGTACCGCTTCAACCTCGAATGGAACCTGCAGTTCAGCTATAACCGGCTCGACCAGAGCGGCGCCAAGCTGATCGGCGGGTCCTTCTCGCCGGACGCCGGCGGCAACGGTGCCGGCGAGGACAGCGGCACGTTCATGAATCCGACCAACTTTAAGACCGACACGTTTGAGTTCTCGGTCAATCATAGCGCGGAACGCTGGCACATGACGGCGAGCTACTTCGCCTCGCTGTTCACCGACGCCTACGGCAGCGTGTCCTTCTCGAATCCGTTCGTGAGCGACTATCCCGCGCCGTCGCAGACCGGCACCCTGCCGCCCGGCGGCGTGTTCCCCGTCGATGTTTACGCGACGCCGCCGAACAACGAATTCCAGCAGCTGAATTTCATGGGCGGCTATGCGATCTCGCCCGCGACCACGCTGACCGGGGGGCTCTCCTATGCCCGCAACACCCAGAACGCGAGCTTCATCGCCGATCCGCTGTTCACCTCGGTGCTGCCGCAGGGATCCCTCGACGGCCTCGTCGTCACGTCGCACGCTGATCTGAAGCTCACGAACATCGCGACCGAGCGGCTGACCCTGACCGCAACGGCGAAGTTCAACGAGAGGGACAACCGCACCAAGTCGGAAACCTTTGGTTCATTCGTATCGATCGCCGGGGACCAGTGGGGCTCGGTCGTCAATGCCCCCCTCAGCAATCGCCGGACCGAGGGCGAACTGGCGGCCAACTACCGCATCGACAGGCGCCAGACACTGCGATTCTCGTACGATTTCGAAGCGATCAACCGCTGGTGCAACAACGGCCTCGCGAACAACGCGCAGTCGTCGGATCCGGCGGCGCCGACGGGCTACTACAACATGGCGGCCTGCGTCGAAGTTCCGCACAGCACAGATAACCGGCTGTCAGCCAAATACACGCTGCGTGCCGCGAGCAGCATCCGGCTCAATGCCGGATATACCTATTCGGACCGGCACGCCAACATCAACAGCTCTTACTACAATCCGGAGCAGACGAGCGGCCAGGGATACCAGAACCTGGGGTTCGTTCCCTGGTTCGACGCCTCCCGCAAGGAGCAACTCGTGAAGGCCGGCATCAGCTGGGATCCGACCGAGAAGCTCGACATCGGTCTCGACGGACGCTACGTTGACGACAGCTACGGCTCGGTGCTGGGCGTACAGCACGGCAGCTTGTGGGCCGCCAACCTCGATTCGACCTACAACTACTCCGAGAATTTCAGCGTGTCGGCCTACCTGACACTGCAGGGACGCGAGCGCAGCCTGCTGTCGGCCGACGCCTCCTCACCGACCGCGCCGCCGACCGACCTATGGGCGAACCGCCTCCGGGACGACAGCGACACGGTCGGACTGACCGCGAAGCTCGATCACTTGCTGCACGGCAAGCTGAACCTCGTCGCCGACCTCTCGCATTCGTCGGACCGCTCCGTCTACACGACGACGTTGGTCAACTACACGTCCGAGCTGTGCACACCCGAGGCCATCGAATGCGGCACGCTGCCGACGATCAGGAACGAGTCGCTGCGCTTCAAGTTCGGTGCAATCTATGCGATCAGGGCCTCGGACAAGCTTGCGCTACACTATGTGTACGCCAAGCTGACCAGCCAGGACTATTACTACAGCGCCTACCAGCTGGGTTCGACCAATGTCGTCGTGATGCCGACCAACCAGGCCGCTCCGAACTACTCGGTCAACGTCGTGGGTCTCTCCTTTATCCACAACTTCCATTGACCGCAGTTCGAGGCCTCAGTCTTCGTCAGGATCCTTGTATTCCTTCGGAAGATGGTGGGCAATGCCCTTGTGGCAGTCGATGCAGGTCTGACCGTCCGCCTTCGCCTTCATATGCTTCTTGAAGACGGTCTGTTTCTGGATCTCGCCGCTCATCGCATCGAAGTTATGGCAGTTGCGGCATTCGCGCGACCCGGTGGCTTGCATCCGCGCCCACTCGTCCGTCGCGAGGCGCATGCGGTTGGCCTCGAACTTCTCCCGCGTATCGATTCTGCCCGTGATCTTCGCCCAGACCTCGAACGAGGCCTTGGCCTTGCGGACCAGCTTGTGGGTCCAGTCGTGCGGCACGTGGCAGTCCGAGCAGATCGCGCGCACGCCCGTGCGGTTGCTGTAATGGATCGTCGTCTTGTATTCCTGGTACACGTTGTCGCGCATCTCGTGGCAGGAGATGCAGAACTCCAGGCGGTTGCTGGCCTCCATTCCGGTATTGAAGCCGCCCCAAAATAAGATGCCGAGCACGAAGAACACCGCGGCGATGCCCCCGAAGGAATACTTGACGCTGGGTTTGCACAAGGTCCGCCACAGGCGCCTCAAGGGGCCCGGTGTAGGAGCCGGGCTGCTATCGGGGTCTTGCTGATTCATCCGCTTGGCGTCGGCAGGCGAAGTTCGCCCGCGGGTCTATTGCGTGAGGATCCAATCGACGAGGTTCTTGATCTGCGCCATGTCGTTCGGCGGATCGGTCTTGACGATCTTGTGATCCTCTTCGTGCCCGTCGGGGAACTTGGCTTTTTCGCCGGACGTGAGGTGGTGGATCAGCTTCGCTTCGGCGTCAGGTTTGCCCCGCAGATCCTCGGCGACCTTGTGCCACGCCGGACCATCTTTTTCCTTGGTGATCGAATGGCACTTGAAGCAGTTGTTGGCGCGCGCGAGTTCCTTGGCGGCGGTCTCGTCCGCCGCACCGGCGATCGGCGACATCAACCAGGCAGCGACACCGATGACAGGCGCAAGTACCGTGATTCGGGCGCTGAGATTCATATTGCTGTTTCCTTTGGCACTTCTTCGGACCATGACACTGCTGGAGATCTTCTGGCTGTGCGGTAACGTACCACCGGAAGGCGGCGTCGGAAATTGCGGGATCTACCTACGGACTCTCGCGCCGGCCTCACTGCGGCAGCGACGTCGGCACGGCGACTTCCGGCAACGGACCGGAGAGCGCACCGAGGAATGCCACCAGATCCGCCACTTCGCCGTCGGTGAACGTCTTTCCGAGTTCCGTGCTGCCCATCACGCGAACCGCGTCCGCCAGGGTCGGAACCGAGCCATTGTGCAGATAGGGAGCGGTGTACTTGAGGTTGCGCAGCGAGGGAACCCGCCACTGAAAGCGATCGCTCTCCTTGCCCGTCCACTCGAAGAGTCCCTGATCCTTCATGAGCTCGTAGCTCGCGACGTAAGGACTGCGGGAATACGTCGGAAACTTCATCACGAAGGGCGTACCGACCTGAATCGCCGGTCCGTCGAAGGCGGCGCCCTGATGGCACTGGACACACCCAACGTCTTGAAAGTACTGCATGCCGCGAAGTTGATCTTCGGTCATGGCAGTCTTGTCGCCGTTCACATAGCGATCGTAGGGAGTGTCGGGCGTCACCAGGGTGCGCTCGAACGCGGCAATGGCCTTGACGGCATTTTCGGCGGTGACAACCGCCTCTGCCGCGCCGAATGCGCGTTCGAAATACGGCTTGTAGCCCGCGATTCCTCGCAGCCGGGCGGTCAGATAGGGCAAGTCCTTGATGCCCATGTCCAGCGGATTGAGAAGCTGCGCGATTGCCTGATCCTCCAGGCTGGCCGACCGGCCGTCCCAGAAATAGGAAGTGAGAAACCCCACGTTCCACACCGTCAATGCATTGCGTCCGTCGTTCTGCCCGTGAACGCCCACGCTGCTGCGCTGACCGTCGGCACCACCGTCCTTGAGGCTGTGACACGTTGCGCAGGAAACCGTCCGGGACTCCGAGAGTCGTTTGTCGTGAAAGAGAATGCGCCCGAGATCCACCTTGGCGGGCGTGACCGGATTCGCCGCAGGTTCAGGTGCCCGCGCGGGCAGGGAGTGCCATAGCTGCGCATCGGCGGGAAACGCCGCAAAAGCCAACAGACCGACGGCCAGCAACCATGGGGATCTCATGACTTTGCTCCTTTGATGACCGGCCGGCATGTTTGCGGGGGTCCGAGTATGCGAGTTCACTGGCGTGCGTCCTTTCGGAACACCAAAGCCGTTTATCCACCCACGAATTTGCGCCAGTTCGCGGCCTGGGGAAATAGGTAATTGCCGAAAGGCGGAACGGCACCGATGGATCCTGCATCCCGTGTCGCCAATGCCGCGGCGCGCGGCCGCAGACGAGGGACGGCGCTCTTTAGCGCGGCGCCCCGCCTTTGCAGCCGTTTTCCGTGATCGAGGTCACCGAGAACGTACCACCGACCGAGGTCGTTGCCGAAAAGTTGAATTTCACGTCGATCGGTTCGGCCCGATCCGGCGGCGCGTATCTGAAGCGCAATTCGCCGTTCTTGGGCGCCACGAGGCGACCCGCCTCGGAAAATTTCAGCACGGTGGCCGTCGGGTCGTCGCTGACGACGACACCGTTGATCGTCGCATACACATCCCAGACGCCGGCCTGCGCTCTCGCGGCAAAATAAAAACTCTGCGCATAGGAATCGCCGCGCAAATCGCAGACCGCCGTCGTGGTCGATGCGGTGTAGGTCGACGGATCTTGCGGGTTGAAGGGCGTGGTGGACGGCGGTGTCGCGCCCTGCGGCAGATTCGCGCTCACGCTGCCCTGGGTGGTCGCGAGCGACATATGATAAGCGACGAGCCTCGACCCGGCCGGTACGAGCAGGTACCCGTCGCTCTCGGCGAGACCCGAGTAGGGGCCGTTGCAGCAAGGGTTCGCCGCGATCGGTGCGCCGACGTTCGTCGACCAGACCGGCTTACCCGAGTCTCCATCGAGGCCCCAGAGCTCGCCGGACCTCGAACCGACGAACAGCGTCTCGTTGACCTTGATCGGAAGCTGCGCGATGCGACCGTCGCCGGAAAAAGTCCATAGCAGATCTTGGCTCTGCAGGCCGAGCGCGTGGACCCAGGTACCCTCCTGGAAGTAGACGTGCTGCGCGCCGACGACCGGCTGTCCCGAATAGGGCTCGAACGTTCCCAGGACGGCCCCCGTGCGTGCACTGAAGATCGCGTTGCCGCTGTCGAGAGGGATGGGGACATAGACCTTGCCATTGGCGTAAACGGGTGTCGAACCGCCCCCGCAGGCCAAACCAGAGGTCCACACGACCTCACCCGTAGCGGCGTCGAGCGCGACGAACCCGCATGCCGTATACGCAAAGAGGCTGCCAGCGCCAAGCGCGAGTCCTCCGGGGATGGGCGCGAAACCCTGGCTCAATCTCAGTGC
>Ga0302320_10007302_pt1 | contig 24346 bp, 23 predicted proteins | sample Bog_T0_3_FD_202130 | JGI IMG/M metagenome (GOLD analysis project Ga0302320, IMG submission 202130) | Peat permafrost microbial communities from Stordalen Mire near Abisko, Sweden - Bog_T0_3 | ecosystem: Environmental > Terrestrial > Soil > Wetlands > Peat | place: Sweden: Abisko, Stordalen Mire...
CAGTGAAAGCTGTGAACCAACTGCCGAAGAGCGTGGTGCGGTAAATCCGCACGCCACGTTCTGTGGGAGCCGGAGGCGGGTAACTGCCTCCGGCGACCCGGTGCGCGGCGTGCCCCGCGTTTCTACCGCGATTGGGGCCGTCAGGTAATCTTTAGGCGGGCACGTCGGACGCTGCGAGGCGCGGTTGCGGCCGCTTAGCAACCCCGGCTCAAGCTGCCGCCACTGCACTGGACTTCGAGAGCGCCAGCCTGATTTCCGAAGCCGGGCGTGGACGGCTAAACAAATAGCCCTGCATTTCCGCGCAACCAAGACCAGCCAAGATCGCCTTCTGTTCCTCAGTTTCGACGCCTTCTGCGGTTGTCGACATATCGCGAGCGTTGGCGATGGTGATTACAGCCTGTACGATCGATGGTGAAGAGCTCCCGGGGTCTGCGATATTTTCGATAAAACACCGATCAATCTTGATCTTGTCGAATGGAAACCGCTGCAAATAGCTTAGCGATGAGTAGCCGGTGCCAAAATCATCCAGTGCGATGCGCACTCCCAAGGCATGAAGGTGCTGCAGCATAGCGAGGGCTGCTTCATCATCGCGGATGAGCACCGCCTCCGTAATCTCCAGTTCCAGCCTGCTGGCAGACAGGCCGGTCGCGGCCAATGCGTTGGCCACCTTTAATGAGAACGCGTGACTTCTGAACTGGACCGGCGACACGTTTATCGCAATTCTAATTCCCGGCGGCCAATTTGCCGCCTCGGCGCACGCATTGGCGAGCACCCAGTCGCCTATTTGACAAATAAGGCCGGTCTCTTCTGCGATCGGGATAAACTCGGCGGGAGATATAGCGCCGCGGACCGGATGGTTCCAGCGCACCAGGGCCTCGCAGCCTACAATTTCATTGCTGCGAAGGTTGACGACTGGCTGATAATAAAGTTCGAACGCGCCATCCGTAATGGCCTGGCGGATATCCAACTCCAAGGAACGGCGCGCCTTGACGCGGGCATCCATTTCCGGCTCAAAGAAGCGGTATGTTCGGCGTCCGTCCGCCTTGGCGCCGTACATCGCCAGATCGGCGCTTTTCAGCAGCTGATCCATGTCGGCTCCGTCGTCCGGGGCCAATGCGATACCAATGCTGGCATCGGTCGTGACTCGATGACCCAGGCATTCATGCGGTCTTCGAATGACCTCGTAGATTCGCTTGACGAGTTCCATGACATCACTTGAAGTTTTGACGCCCGTTTGGACAATGGCAAATTCGTCGCCTCCAAGCCGAGCGATGAGATCGGTCTCCCTGATGCAGCTGCGCAAGCGAGCCGCAACGATTTTCAGAAGCTCATCTCCCACCGGATGACCAAGCGAATCATTGACGCTCTTGAATTCATCAATGTCGATATACAGAACGGCAAGCTGCTCGCCCCGTCTGGTTCTGTCCAGCTCTCGTTCCAATTGCTCGCGAAACGACACTCGATTGGGTAGGTCGGTCAGGGCATCGTAGTGGGCGAGATGTGCAATTTGCTTTTCGGCCTGGCGCCGATCCGTTATGTCCTCTTGGGTCGCAACCCAGCCGCCATTTGCCATCGGTCGGTTCACGATCTGGATGGAGCGGCCGTCCGAGGTCTCGACGACGTTGCTGGTGATTTTACGCTGCGCGACGTTCCGCAAAACAGACGAACAAAATTCCTCAACATTACCCTTGAATGATCCGGTCTGTTTTCGATAGGCGATGAGATCATGGAAAAGCAAGCCAGGCTTTACGACATCCGAAGACAGGCCATACATTTCCAGGTAGCGCTCGTTGCACAAGACGACCCGTCCCGCCGAATCATAAAGTAACAAGCCCTGTGTCATATTGTTGATGGCGGTATCGAGGCGTTCCTTCTCGAGTTCAAGCCGTTGTTCGGAACTTGCGTATTGCTGCGAAAGCTTTCGCACGATAAGGAGCAGGGTGATGGCGATGACGAGCGCCGAAAGCCCGGCCGCTACGATCAGGAACCGCGTTTGCTCCCGCCAGTCGGCGAGTGCAGCCGAAACGGTTGTTGTCGCAATAATCGACAGGGGAAACTCGCGCAAAGCACGTGTCGAAGCCAGGCGGTCTTCGCCGTCGATCGGACTGGTCAATCGCAGTGTGCCGTAGTCGGCGTGGGACAACAGCTTTTGGACCGGCGCCGTGCGGAAATTCCGTCCGATCATCTGCTCGATATGAGGATAGCGCGCCAATAGCGTGCCGTCGCGATGCAGCACGGTGATTGCCGAGCCGGATCCTAACGCAAGGGATTCGAAGAATGCCTCGAGATTGGCGGGTGATATGCCTCTGGTCACGACACCCAGAAACTGACCCTTTGGACCCGTCACCTTGCGTGCCATGACTGTTGTCCAGCCTCCGGAGAAGCGGCTTTTAACCAGCGCGAGCAGGAGCGCTGGAGATCTGTCGTCGGTCGCCAAGTCCTTGAAAAAATCGCGATCTGCTATGCTGATGTCAGGCACAGGCCAGGACTGCGACGAGTTGATCAGCTGACCTGTCGCATCGAAAACGTTGATGCCGGCGACATCGGAGGCAAAGCCGACCGCCGTTTGCAATGTCCTATGGAAGCCCAGCTCGGACATCTGGTGCCTGAAGGCGTCTGGCGAGGAGATCTCCAACATCTCCATTCGCCGGACCAGGTCCCTTTGAACGGCTTCGAAATCGTGGAGCTCTCGATCGAAATGGCGCGCCAGCAGCAGGACGCTATTTTCGAGCTCGCGCTCAGTTCTGCTCAGGGCACGTTCCTTGAAATTCGAAACGGCAAACGCGGTGCCGGCGACAATTGCTGCAATAAGCAGCGCACCGCCGAATATAAGCCAGATCAGCGGATTTCGCCGATCAAATACCGGTACGTTGCGATAGACGGCGCGCGCTGGTTCGGAAGCTTTTCCCTGCATTGCCCTCCTCCTCTGAGAGCAGGGATACAGCGCTTGAATGGAGAAAGCCTTTGTAAGCGGGGTTACCGGATACTTAAAGTTGGACGGAGCGCACCGATGCTGTCCCGACGCCGCAATGCCTTGACTCCAGGTCAACCCTAGTCGAACGGCGACATCGCAGGGGGGCCGGCTCGCGTTCGTTTAATGTGCTTTACAACGACCGGTAAGCCATCACTCTCGTACCGCAGCTCATAGCGCTGGCCATTCTTGTCGGTCGCGGAACAGGAGACGCTGGCAACCTGTGCCGTCGCAAAGCTTCCGATCAGTACGCATGCTCCGGCCGATACCTCGATCAACGGAACCGGCAGACCATCGGCCCTCGGTTGCTTGCTGGATTTCAGCAGCATCCTGTCGATGGGCAGCTCGTACAGATTATCCTGGGTTCTACGGCCATTGTCGCCGGAAAACGTGATGGTGTGACTATCGTCATCCGGGTCCTCAAGAGCGATCACAAAATTTGCCCGGCCTTCTTCGGACTGGAAAAAGGCAACGGCCCTGCACTCAAAATCGCGTCCGGCGATTTTGAGTGTGCTGCAGCTGCCAGACATTGACGCGAAGACGGTCGCATCTTCCAGATGCGTTTCATCCGAGACCCGGGTCAGGACCGGCGCAGGCGAGTCATCAGGCGCAATATCGCTGACGGGTGAAGCCGAAACTAGCGCAAGTATATCGGCGTGACGAATATTCTTTGGCACCGCCGCGCTGAAATCCGGGGCATTCGCCGGCAGCTGGCTGGCAAGGTGCGGCCCAGCAGCGGCTGGAGCTGCAAGGAGGACAGAGGCAAAGGCAAAAACATGCCAGCGGAGGCGCAACTTCACGTTGGGTTGGTGTGGCATAAGATTGGAGTACCGCCTCGAAAAAATTAATTGCAGCATGGCTACTCTGGGTGAGGGGCCATATCAAGGAGGTGAGAGCAAAACAAAAGCCGCCGCGGAGGCGGTCGCTATTTCGACATTGGATCAGGCGGTCCATAACCCCGGCCTGTTGTTCCGGCGATTGGCTGAGGCCGATGCCCGCGAAGCCGAGGACCATCATCGCCGCGGTGGGGGCTCGGGAACGGCGGGTATAGCGACCACGGCCAGAACATTGCCGTGTCAAGCAATACGCAGGGCCGGCTTGCCGATCCGAGGGCAAGCCAGAAAGCCGACGCCAGCGAAGCCGGGCAGCGACCATCTTTGGGGGACGGGGGCCTCGAAGCGTCACCATCGATCCCGCGCCTGGAGCGGACCCAGACGCGCTCAGCCCGGCTCAAGTACTAAGGCAATGATCAAAGGGGAGTGAGTGGCGCAGTTGGGCTGCGGCCAGATTGATGGACACCAAGCCGCGCTTCATCGTCGGACCAGTCTAGTGGGGCGACCCCGCCCGACAAGACCTTGCCGAGACAATGTTGAAGGCGGGCGGCTCGACCTCGAGTTCCGTGTCCAGATCTGCGATGACCGTTTCGAACGCTGAAATGGCCTGTTGAACCGTGGCGATCTCGGTCAGTTCTTCCTTTGTCAAAGGTGCATTTCGCTTTTGGTGCGCTACCACCAGATCGCGTCGCAGCTCCTTAAGTTGCACCAGCGGCAACCCGTGGTCCGAAAAATATCCTGGCATGGCATCCTCCACGTTTCACAGGATGATAGGCCGTCTGTTATGAAATTCGGTTGCAAATATCCGGCAAATTTTAAGGATCCTTTCGGCCTTGGCCCGGCGCGGCAAGTTGCGGGCAGCCATTCGGTAACCACGGATCGTCCCGGGATCATTGGCCGCACTTTGTCCAAGGACCGACGGTTTCGACGCTGTTTGCCGTTGGCTCGCTGCGTCTTTGGGATTGGCTGGAGGGGGAATTGCGCGAAATCGCACAATTAATCCCTTTCCAGGGTATGAAAGGTTCGCGCCTGTGTTGGAACTCAACCGACCGTAGTTAAGGCGTGCGGTCTATATTTGCCTGGATGGGCCCAAATTCAGTCGCGCGCGAACCTGTCCGTAGGCCTCGCGTGCTGTAAGCCCGACCATATAACCGGCCTGAACTGCAACCATGGGGAACAAAAGCACCGCGGCGCTATCGAGAAACCCTTGACCTGCCGCCCATGAGGAGAAGAGGTATGCTCCAGCCCCCAGTATCGAAAACGGCAATAATACCAGTATATTGAAATGAAGACCCAGGAAGATGCCGGCGCCGCAGGCGAGCAAAGCTAGCATCTTGTGACATGCTCCAATCCAGCAGCGCCCCCTTTAATTAATGTTGCGCTGCACCGCTGCGAAGCTTAACCTTGGCCCATTAACGAAAAGTTACTTTGGGGTTTGGCGGTTTTTCAAAACTGTGTTTCTTCGGGTGAAATGGCTAGTGCGGCAATCGGCGGCGAGAATTATGTCGATCGGGTCTGAAATTCACGACGAGGCGACCCAGCTCGGTGATGCTTCGAGAAAGCCGCCGGCGAGACTTTCAAGCGATACGATTCCGTACCTTTTATCGACGGCCGACGCCTTTGTGATTTTATTGTCGAGCGTGGCGGGCGGCATCGGCTACCAACTGGCGGTGGGCAATCCGCTCCCCAGTATTCTTCCGCACTGCGCCGTCGGACTTCTGGCAAGCTTCATTCACATTTTACGAATGAGCGGAAGTGGCTACTACGACTTCCCGGATTGCGCCAAGCCGCGGGTCGAGATCGGCGAAATCCTCGTCTGCTGGTTTACCACGGGGTTATTGCTCGCATTTTTCGCGTTTCTTCTGAAGATCGGTGTCGCCTATTCTCGCGGCGCCTTTGTGCTGTTTTACTTTGTTGCCCCGGTAGGTCTGTTGGGGTTGCGCAAGCTGACCAAGGTCGGCCTGGCCCGGGCGGTATCCAGCGGTGCCATTGGACGTCGGGACGTTGTCCTGATTGGCGACTTTAACGAATTGGCGGCCCTGGGACCGCAGGATCTGCTGGCTTTTTTTGGTGCGGCCGAAGTCAGTCACTTCACGTTGAGCCGGGAAGACGATCCCTTGGTGCGTGCTTCGGACGATGTTGGGATTTTCAACTCGGTGGCCAATTTTGTTCGGCGCAATGGCTGCACTGAGGTCTTGCTCGCACTACCCTGGGGCGATGCTGGCCGCATCGAATTCGTGCGGGATCAAATCAAGAGTCTTCCGGTAGCCGCCCGGTTGCTGCCCGATATGCGCGTTCGCTCGCTGACAAATTATGCCTCTTCGGCGCGTCAGCGCGTGTTAGCCATCGAAATCCAGCGTGCGCCGCTCAGCTGGCTGGAGCGTTTCGTCAAGCGCATGATGGACACCTGCCTGGCTGCCCTTGCCTTGATGTTTTTCCTGCCGGTCATGGCGCTCACGGCGATTGCGATCAAGCTTGATAGTCCGGGTCCGGTCATCTTCCGGCAGAACCGCAAGGGATTTAATGGCAGGCAGTTTGTCATGTACAAATTCCGGACCATGAATGTTCAGGAGAATGGGCCCGTTGTCGCGCAGGCATCGCGTGACGATCCGCGGGTAACCGGCATCGGACGACTGCTGCGCTCGGCGAGCATTGACGAATTGCCTCAGCTGCTGAATGTGCTGAAGGGCAACATGTCGTTAATCGGGCCGCGCCCGCATGCCCTGGCTCACGATAATTATTTCGAAAACGTCGTGAGCGACTACGCCTTTCGCCATCACGTCAAGCCGGGCATAACGGGATGGGCCCAATGCAATGGTGCACGAGGCGCCACACCGTCGGTTGAACTGATCGCCGAACGGGTAAGGCTTGACCTTTGGTACATCAATAACTGGAGCTTGTGGCTCGACCTCCAGATTTTGATCAAAACGGTCTTTGAAGTTCTGCGAAAGCGAAATGCCTATTGATCAAGGTCGCCGGTCGCGATCAGGTATAGGCAGCCGCAGCGAGCCGCAAAGTATCGGCGGATAGCCTTGCTGCGGGGGGCCCGCATTGGACCGGTTGATCCGCCTGCGCTGCGGTTGTTGCGCGCCAGGGCCGCTGTCAGGGACGCTCAAATCCGCAGCCGCGCGGTCGGGAGCAGCGCTTCGCGATTTGACCTCACGGGCCTCTCACGGATGTCTCGGGCCTGAAACGGGATTGGCGGCCTTGCGGCCGGCTTCCGCCGATCTGATGTGACCAGGCGCATCCGGCCAGTTAATAGCGAAGCGGCCTGTGGAATAAAATCTCTTCAAATACAAGAGCTTGCACCTTATTTGGGCAGCTTTCTTCAGGGTTTTGACGGGCTATTCGAAGGGTATAATGTCGACAATTGCACTGGATTGCTTCAATGTACCGTTTATATAATTGGAGATCGAATCGCGAAAAATCGGAAGTTGCGCATGGCTAAGAAACTGAGCCTTGAGTCCATGTCCGTGGACGAGATGTGGCAGCTCCACGAGGAGATAAGCCGGGTCTTGTCAGTCCGACTGACCTCCGAGAAGCGCGAGCTTGAGAAGCGACTGGCTCAGCTGCGCCGGGAAAAAGAAACACAGCAGCTGGAACCGGTGGATACCCAGTCCGGCGGGCACCGTGAGCGTCGCAAATATCCACGGGTATTTCCGAAATACCGAAATCCAAACGAGCCCTCTGAGACCTGGTCGGGACGCGGAAAACAACCCCGTTGGCTGGCTGCGGCTCTCAAGACCGGTCACGCGATCGAGGAATTTGTGATCAGCGAAACGGAATCCAGCAAGAACAATGCAAGGCGCCGGAAAGCGTAATTGATCGACGTTTAGCCGGCGGGTGCAGAAATTCGGAGATATTCGATGAGAGTTGCGCTTTGTGCCGTGCTTATGTTTTCGCTCATTGGACCCGCAGCAGCAGGAACGGGCAGCGCCGGTTTCGGCAAGCTGCGTTTTGCGGACGCAGCTGCAGATGCCTGCTTTGCCAACTGCTCAAATCAAAACGCGTCTTGTAAACGCGTTTGTCCGACGACTTTGAGCACTCCCTGCCTCAGTTCCTGCGACAGCCAGGCACAGACATGCAGGCAGAGCTGCCAAAACAGGTAGGCCTCGGCGCACCCGGTCCGGGCATGGCCGTCTTTTGTTCCGTCTTCCGCCGATTTTTCGGCGGTTAGTTGGTCCGGGATGAATTTAGCCTCGCAAAGCTGATCGATGCATGGGCCAGCTGCGGCGAAACCTACGGCATGGTTGCGAATAGGCCTGGCTTCGGGTCGCCTCCAACGCGGCCAGAATTAACTCTTTGCGTCAGCATCAAGCTTAACAAGTGAACCGCCTTGCGGCACCTGCGACGCAATTCTACACGTCAGCTTCCGGGCATAGGAGGCTTGTATGAACACCCAGATTAGATCAATTTTGGCGGGCGCAGCTGTTGCCGCTTTCATTGCCTCGTCGGCCCATGCAGGCACCATATATGCGGGGCCAACGGGTGCCATGCCCACCGATCAATCATTCTCGGTGAATTTCACCTCTGGGACAAGCACGACCGCCGCGCTTTCCTTTGTCATTGACGGCTATTTGAGCCTGGACGGCCAAAATTACTACGAGGATGATTTCTCGTTGAAATTGAACAATACCCTGATTTTTTCGGGCACCTTCAATCTTGGCGGCGGCAGCAACAGCGGAAGCCAGGATAACGTCTACGTGGACCCCTACCATGCCGCGCTGGTGAATCCGACGGGCAACGGCACGGGCATTGGCTGGAATGGCGGTATCGAGACTGTGGGCATTAGCGGAGTTGCGTTGGTCAGCGGGCAAAATACGCTCACTTTTAGCTATTCAAGTCTGGACGACTCAAACCACGCTGGCTTCCAAGGCCTCGGTGACGAAGGCTGGGGCATCCAGAATGTGAATGTCAGCGCGGTCCCCGAGCCTTCCACATGGGCGATGCTGCTCCTCGGTTTCGTAGGCATTGGCTTTGTTGCGTATCGTCAAAAGCCAAAGCCGGCATTGGCGACCACGTAGAGGCATTCACCAAAATTAAATTGAAAGGCCGCCTTCGAAGGCGGCTTTTTGTTGTTCGTTGGTGGCCTTCAACGGCTGGTCAAGTTCCAAGATCATCAAGCGCTCCCGTGATTGGCCACCGTGCTCCTTGCTCAAGGGAGCAAGCATCGGCGACAGGCTACTCACACCTGGATGGGTGAGGCTGGCCTGAAGGTCAATTCCGAACGGCAGCCGATCCAACCGGCTTACTGGCCGCTGGGTGCGGGGCAAATTGCGCCCGTTGCCGTCAGCATTGCTCGTTGCACATTCCAGGCAGCATGAAATGCCGCGATTTTGAGGGATCGGCTTCGCTACGCCCCCCGGGCCAGCCAAATGAAGCGGCAATGTGCCTGACATTGGCGTCGGGGCAGGCAGGCCCGCTTCCGCCCGCAGCAGGCCCTGTCCGGGGCATGGCCGTCCGACCTCGATTTCACCAGGCGGGCGACAATTTACGATCAATTAACCATGATGATTTACCAAATATTTACGCGCAATTTTGCCGGCAGTGCCACGCCGTTGGAGCTTTGCCTTGTTGCTTTTTCGGAGCCTTGCGACGAAGTTCGCGGCCTGCTGGTTGGCGGTAATCGCCGTTGCCGGCTGCAGCAGCCAGGGCGCGATCGGTCCAACCGGCACTTTGCAGCCAAGGCTCGCTGGCGGCCAGCCAGGTTCGCTGGATTCCAATGCTTATGACCTTGCTCCTGCGGCGGCCATCTCGTTGCCTTCGGGCTCGTCCCGCGCCGTTGCGGTGACGGAAGGCGGCAGCGGGCAAATGATTGGCGGGGCCTCTTCCGGGCAAAAGGCGTCTGCAAGCGATGCCAATGTGGTCCTCAATCTGTCGAGCGTGCCCTTGCAGCAGGCCGCAAAGACCGTCCTGGGGGACATGATCGGAGTGAACTATCTGGTCGATCCCCGAGTTGACGGGGTGATCACGGTACAGACGACGCAGCCGGTGACCAAGGCCGGTGCGCTGGAATTGTTCCAGGCAGCTCTCTCCCCGATCGGGGCCGTGCTGGTGCAAAGCCGCGGCATCTACCGGATCGCCCCTGCAGACCAGTCAGCGACGGGGACGGTCGTGACGGGCGACACGCCCGGCGGGGGCTCGATCGGGGGCAACGGCGTTCGCGTCGTGCAGTTGAAATACGTTTCGGCGACAGAAGTGGCGCGTGTCCTTGAGCCGATGATTCCGAAAGGCGCCATCGTGCAGGCCGATGACGCGCGCAACATTCTAGCCCTCAAGGGATCGCCAGGTGAAATCGACAGCATGCTCGATTCTATCGCGGTCTTTGATGTCGACGTCATGCGCGGCATGTCGTTTGCCGTCGTACCCGTAAAGACATCCGAGCCCGAAAAGATGGTTGACGAACTGAAGACGGTCTTTGCCTCCGACAAGGAAGGACCGTTGAAGGGGCGCGTCAAGTTTATCGCCAACACCCGGCTGGGTGCGATCCTGGTGGTAACGTCTCAACCCGGTTATTTGCCGCGCGCGCAGAACTGGATCAAGCGGCTCGATGCCAAGGCCAACGGAGCGGAGCGGCAGCTGCATGTTTATCAGGTGCAAAATCGGCCGTCCGCGGAATTGGCCAGCGTTCTTCAGTCGATGTTCTCCAACGAAATGAAGGTGGTGCACCCGACGGCGAGAAATGTCTCGCCGCGATCGCAGCAGGTCAGCCTTGCAAGTGCCGCCGGCACGGCCCCCGGGCCCGGCGGAGCGGCGGCCAACTCGGATCCGAACGGGCAGGGCGGATCGGGGCGTAGCGGCGGTCCCGGCGGCGACCTGCAAAGCCTGGCGCGGGCGCTGAACAATGAACCTAACACCGCCGACCCTGCGGAGATGGCGGCATCCTCCTCGACCGGGCCAGCCGGCGAGCCGCCCCTCAAAATCGTGGCAGACGATACCAAGAACTCGCTCCTCATCATGGCCAATGATCGGGACTACCAACGTGTGCTTCGCGTCATTCAGGGCCTCGACGTCGTGGCGAGCCAGGTCATGATCGAAGCCGTCATCGCGGAGGTGACGCTGACCGACGATCTCCAATACGGGGTTCAATGGCAGCTTTCCAAGGGCGGAACCCCGACGGCGACATTTTCAAACGCGCTTACCGGGGGCGTAGCCGCGGCGTTTCCCGGCTTCAACTACGCGGTCAATGCCGCCAACATCGCAGCGACGCTCAGCGCTCTGAATGCGCTCACTCATGTCAATGTGATATCGACGCCCTCACTGATGGTGCTGGACAATAAAACGGCCAGGCTGCAGATCGGCGATCAGGTCCCGATCACGACGCAAACGGCAACCAGCACGGTCACGGCGAGCACGGCGATCGTGAACTCGATCACGATGCAGGATACCGGCGTCATTCTTTCTGTGACCCCGCGCATCAACGAAAGCGGCCGGGTGCAATTGGAGATCGAGCAAGAAGTCTCAAGCGTGGTACCGACCACCAGCTCCACCATCAATTCTCCAACCATTCAGCAACGCCGCGTCAAGACCACCGTCGTGGTCAATGACGGGGAGGTTTTGGCCCTGGGCGGCATGATTCAGGATCAGGTCTCCAAGTCGAGCAATCAGCTTCCCGTGCTCGGCGACCTGCCGGGAATCGGGGGATTGTTTTCCAACAGGGATAATTCCCACAACAAGACTGAGCTCATCGTCCTGATCATGCCCCGTGTTGTCAGGGACGCCTCGGAAAGCCGCCTGGTGACCGAAGAGTACCGGCGCAAGATGAATGTCTACATGCCGCATACCTCGACGAGAATGCCTACACCGACCAACACCCTGCTGCGGATGACGGGACAGTGAGACGGCCAGCGATCGGCATATTTGCACGACTGGGGCTCCTGTGGGCCGGCCTGAGCGCGCTCGGAGGTTGCGTTACAACCTTGCCCGAGCCGTCGCCGCCCTACATGTTGCTCCCTGTCGATGAGATGATGACGTGCCCCGCCATCGCGGCATCTTTCCGTTTTTCAGCCGCCAGAGCTGCGCGGCTGGAGTACTGGCTTTCGGTGGGGCCTCTGGCCGGGTATGGCTACGAAAGATTTCCGCAGGACGCGCCAAAGCAACTGGTCGACGAGCGCCGGCGGCTGGATGCGCTGTCAGACCTGCAACGCTACCGGGGCTGCACGGTGATGGAGCCCGGCCCGGCCGTAGTCTATGAACGAACCAAGCTTGAGGAATCGATCAAGCGGCCGGGCGTCGTTTTGAAGTCCAAGGGTTGACGACCCGCGCGGGACCAAAGCGTCAGCTAGCGGTCGCGCCGCCAATTCGAAAGCAATCGTCGGCGAGCCCTGGGTCGTCCCGCCGCAGCGTCAGTGTGCCCGGGTCAGGATCTCCGTGACGCCACTCGCGGATCAGATACGGCCGACCATCCTCCGCGAAAGAAACAAGCGCCTCGCGAACAAAGCGAACGCCATCCGCAGTGCTTACATCTGCCCGGATCGTTACGCTGCCATTGACTGGCGCGCCTTGAGCTGCCCCGACGGGGTTCTGAGCAAGTCCGAGCGCCTGGCGCAGCGCCGGCGAAGCCGCCTCCGCCGCCGGCTCCGGACGCCCGGAGCGAACCGTCACGAAGCGCAGCGCGGTGCGAAACAGATGGGGTGAAACCCCGTCAATCTGGTCAAGCTGCATGATCGTCGTGAAGCCGGCTGTCCTGCCATTGTCCGGTTTGCCGTCGGGCGCAGCTGTTGCGGGGTCTTTCGGCTGATTGCCGCCCGGGTCGCGGAATTGCACAATCCGTCCGGTAATCCGTGTTGCCGCAGACTGATCGAGCGTCAGCGCGGTGAACAGGCGGCTAAGGATCGCCGGGGTTGCGGTATTCAGATCTACTTTTCCTGACTCCTGCTCAAGCGTGACTGCCACGCTTTCGCCGCCGGGCATCCGGCAACGTAACGGGAACTTGATCTTCTGGGTGGGCGTTGTCGTTACGGTGGCCATGATGGCGAGGTTGACCGCGCTTTCCGCAGCAGCCGTGGCAGCGGTTACGGAGGCAAGGCTAGACGTCACCTTGGTGCGGTATCGTGCGCCGACGATCAGCGCAGTTCCGAGCAGCGTGATGAGCCCCAGGCTCCAGATCACCGCGACCAGCGCAAAGCCGTCCCGGCCGGCGTTCGATCTGCGGCGATAGCGGGTCCGGGGGGCGAACGCCGGGCAAAGATGCGCCTGGTCGGGCCGGTACCATCGTGTTGCCGGCAATCTTGCCACGTCGGTGCCTCTTGAGGCGGCGGTTTTGAATGTAGAATCCACCCCATAGCCGTTTACGCCGAAATGGCAAAAAAAGCGTCAAACAGCTTGTGTTAATGAAAATCTCCTAAAATCCGGCGATCAAAGCCAGCCCTGTCGGGACCGCCGGACAACGCCATGTCATTTGAAATCCAGCAATTATTGCGGCCGGCTCCGTCCGGCGCCGTTGGCGGCGGTGTTGCGCCAGGGCATCCCGATTTTGCCAAGGCGTTCGCCGAGCTGCTTGCCGGCGAGCAGCTTGTCGACGCCGCCGCAATTTCACGGGCCCGGCGGGCGGCTGAAGCTGCATCCGAGCGACTGGATTTTGTTCTGGTGAAGCTCGGGCTGATCTCCGAAAGCGACCTGTGCATCGCCTATGCGGCTTACTGCCATCTGCCCCTGATTGGTCCGGGCGATCTGCCGGATAAGCCCGTGCTGGCGGACAGGCTGAAGCTTGCCTTCCTCAAGGCCAATCGCATCCTTCCAATATCGCTCGACGGCAAAGACCTGCTGATTGCAACCGCCGACCCGTTTGTCGATGAGGCAGCCAAGGCCATCAGCTATATGCTCGACTTGCGGGTCAAGCTTGCCGTCATTGCGCCGGCGGAAATCGAACGCGCGTTGCGGATGCTCTACAACGATGTGGGGGGAGAAAGCCATACCGATGAGGAGGTGGTCGCTGCTCTTGTCAGCGGTGATGGCAGTGAATTCGACATCGAGCGTCTGCGCGATATCGCCAACGAGGCTCCGGTCATCCGCCTCGTCAATCAAATCATCTCGAGAGCCGTCGAACGGGGAGCCTCCGATATCCACATCGAGCCCGGGCGCGACGCCGTGGCGGTAAGGTACCGAATCGACGGTTTTCTGCAGCAGGAGCGGCTTATTCCCGCAAATCTGCGCGCTGCCCTGACGACGCGGATCAAGATCATGGCGAGGCTTGATATCGCCGAGCGGCGGCTGCCCCATGATGGCCGCATCAAGACTGCGGTGCGCGGCGTCGAGATCGACATTCGTGTCTCGACGTTGCCGACGGTGTTCGGCGAGAGCGTCGTGATGAGAATTCTGGACCGGACCCGGGTGGAACTCGACTTCACCAAGCTTGGCCTCGATGAGGTGATTCAGGCGAGCCTGCATCGTCTGATGTCGCTGCCCAACGGCATCGTTCTCGTCACCGGCCCGACAGGCAGCGGCAAGACGACGACGCTGTACACCGCGCTGAAGCATCTTAACCGGCCGGAACTGAAATTGTTCACCGTGGAAGATCCGATCGAGTATCAGCTTTCCGGAATCAACCAGATCCAGGTCCAGCCCCAGATCGGTCTTGATTTTCCAGCGGCATTGCGCTCGATCCTGCGTCAGGATCCGGACGTCATCATGATCGGCGAAATTCGCGATCTTGAGACGGCGCGAATAGCGATTCAGGCGGCTTTGACCGGGCACCTGGTGTTCTCGACACTGCATACCAACAGCGCGGTGGCCGCGATCACGCGCCTGATCGATATCGGGCTGGAGCGCTATCTGCTTGCCTCGACGGTCTCGGGAGTGATGGCACAACGACTGGTCCGAAAGCTGTGCCAGTCCTGCTCGCGGCCGCATGGCGTGACCGAACGGCTGCATGGCAAGCTGAGGATGGCCGTGCCTGAAGGTTCGTCGATCGATCTGTCGCGCAGTCGCGAAAAAGTGGGCTGCGAAGCCTGTGGGGGCACCGGCTACAGCGGACGAACCACGATATCCGAGCTTCTCGTCATCGACGACAGCGTCCGAGAAGCAATCGGCAGGCGAAGCCAGGATCAGCGCGTGGTCGAGCAACAGGCGCGCGCAGCCGGTTTTCGCTCACTCTATGAAGATGGGCTTGTCAAAGTCGGTGCCGGCGAGACGACACTTGAGGAAGTCCTGCGCGTCACGCGGGCATCCTGAGGGAGTGTGAGCAATTGGCAACGTTCCGGTACAAGGCGTATACGGCTCAGGGCGTCATCACCGCCGGCACGATCGTCGCTGATGGGTTGGAGGCGGCGATCGACGCATTGTATGGTTCGGGGCTGACCCCGTTCGAGACCTGCGGTCTGCCTGGCGAGAGCGTTGGCCGCGCCAGCCAATCTTTGGCCTTTCATGGCAAAACCGTTGCGCCGGTCTGGAAACGTGAACTGTTCGGGTCAAACCGCTTCAGTTTGAAGGAACTTACGGCATTTACGGTGGAGCTTGCTTCGCTGACAAATTCCGGACTTCCGCTCGATGCGGCATTTCGGGTTATTGCAGGCCCCGGCGCCTCGCCGAAGACAGTTCGTCTCGCCAATGGGCTTTTGAAGGACGTGCTGTCGGGGTCACAGCTTTCCGAGGCAATGGCACGGCGTCCGGAGATATTCCCATCCGACTATAGGGCTATCTTGGGCGCAGGCGAGGCCGGTGGTGTCACCGGCAAGGTTCTCCAGCAGATTGCCGACCTGCTGGCGCGCCGGCTCGAAATTCGCGGCAAAGTCCTATCGGCGCTGGTCTATCCTGCCATTCTGGTGCTGATGTCGCTGGTTTCGGTGCTGGTCATCGTATTTGTTCTGGTTCCCAGCATTTCCCCGATCTTCACGGATGCGGGTCTTCCGCTTCCAGGAATCTTGAACACGCTCGCCGATTTACAGGAGAACTGGATAAGGACGTCAATCTTAGTGATGGCTTGCGGCCTCGCCGGGGCAATGCTGTGGAAGAAGGCAAGACAAAATGCCGACCTGATGCTGGGGTTTGACCGGCTGAAGTTTTCGTTGCCGGTCATCGGCAAACTGATCCAGATCCGTGATGCCGGCGGATTTTCGCGGGCGCTGGGAACATTGCTCGGCGCCAGGGTCCCTCTGATGTCGGCTCTGCAAACGGCGCGCGCGTTGGTGACCAACCGGTATCTGAGAGGGCTCTACCAGCAAGCTATCGAATGCGTCCCGGAGGGAACGCCGCTGCATCAGGCATTTGGCGGAATTGGGCTTTTGCCGGCGACCTCGCAGCGCCTGGTGGCGGTCGGCGAGGAGTCGGGACAACTTGGTGCAATGCTGATCCAGGTCGCGACCGTTCTGGAAGGTGATCTGCAACGCCAGATCGAGCGCCTGGTCGGTCTGGTAACGCCAATATTGACGCTGGCGATCGGCGGCAGCATTGGAGGGCTCATCATGCAGGTGATGAGCGCGGTGCTGTCGATTAACGACCTTGCATTCCAATGAAGCGCCTTGCGAAAAAGTCTGCGGGTTTTACGCTGGTTGAGCTGCTTGTGGTCATGGGCATTGTGTCGATGATCCTTGCTGCCGTCCTGTCCGCCAAGCCAAAGACCGCTGCAACGCGTGTCGCAGTCACCGCCCGTGCCATCGCGGCCACCCTGCAGCTGGCGCGTGCCCAGGCAATGGCGAGCAATACCGAGACCGTGGTTCGCGTCGACACCGGGAAGCGGCAGATTGGTCTTGCAAACTCCATGCATCCGCTGCCTCGGGGGATGACGGTTGCGATAACGGTGGCGCAGACCGAGCGTGCCGGAGACACGGGCGGAATGCGCTTCTATCCGGACGGTCAATCGAGCGGCGGAGAGATTTTGCTGACGTTAGAGGGACGAGTGTCCCGCATCGCCGTGAACTGGCTGACAGGCGAACCGCAGTTAAGCCGATGAGCCGAAGAAATTCAATTCAACTGCCCGATATTCCAGCCGGGCACTGCGGCGAGCGGGGTTTTGCACTGCTCGAGGTTCTCGTCGCTTTCGTGATCCTTGCGCTCGGACTTGGCGCGATATCCACCGGAATAGCGCTGGCGATGCGGTCGGACGGCCGCACGCAGACCAGCCGCGCCGCCTTGCGTATCGCACAGTCGCGTCTGGAGACTGCCGGAATAGCCGAGCTGCTGGCGCCGGGCCGTCGCGAGGGCAGGGCGGGCAATGGCTACAAATGGCAGGAGAAAACCACGGCCGTTCATATCGCAGCGGACCCGGCGCTGTTGCGCGGCGGCAAGAACGATCAGACCGCAGCCAAAGGCGGTATCTCCCCGTTCTGGGTTGAGATCACCGTGGAAGCACCAGACGGCTCCGTTGCAAGGCTTTCGGGCCTGAAGCTCGCCCCGGAACAAAAGCCGTGAGGGCGATTGCGCAAGACAGGAGACATGCGCGTGCCGGGCGCCGAAGGTCCGGTGAGCAGGGCCTGACACTGATCGAGCTTTTGCTGTCCCTTGCCATCCTTGCGGTGCTCACGGGGTTTCTGGCCGCCGGATTGTCGATGGCGCGCCGGGCGTTCGAGACCGATCGGGCGAGCGGAATCGGGGCCGAGACGGACGCCGCCCTCCAGGCGATTTCCACCGTCATTGGATCAGCACTGCCAGTCCGGGCCAGCAGCGCCGCGGATCAGCATGCGGCTGTCGTGTTTGATGGTCGCAAGGGGGCGCTGGTATTTGTGGGCTTGAGCGAAGGAAGGTCGCTTCGAGGCGGGCCGCACAGGATCGGCCTTCGGCAATACGGCACGGACCTCGTCATAGACGTGATTGGATCGGGATCGAAAGCGCAGACTGCCGAGTTGTCGGTACCTGGGTCCATCCTCCTCAGCGGCGTGCGGCGGATCGAATTCGGGTATTTCGGCAGGGCCAACTCTTCCGCTGCCCCTGGCTGGCGAACCGAATGGGTCGGCCTTGACCATTTGCCGGAACTCGTGTCGGTGCGGATCGACTTTGAGGACGGGCGACGAAACGAGCTGGCAACGATCATCGCGCTGCGTCAAGGATAGGTATTTGCGGCGCCGGAGCGGGTCGGCAGGCGCAGGCAGAACAGGCTGTCTCGTTACCCTTCGTAAAGATTTAGTAAATAGACTTCCGAACTCGAATCGAAGGTGTTTGGCGCGAAAAAGGACAGTCATTCCATGGCTGAGGTATCGGCTGCCCGCTCCGATGGCTTGCACGTCCTTGCGACGCGGTGGCGGGAATTTTCGCAATGGTGGATCTCGGAATTGCGGGCCGCCGTGCCGGCGGGCTGGCTTGGCTGGGTTGATGACGAAGTCATTCCGAGATTGCTGATCTGGCGAGAGCAGGATTTCGCGCTCTGCGCGCTGGCGACCGCCGGGGGGCCGGTCGAGGCGCGATTTCCCCTGCATCACTTTGGAACAGCGACGCTTGCCGCGTGGCTTGCGCAGATCGGTCTGGGGCGCAACCAGGTGATGGTCGGGCCGGTGATCGGGCGTGATCTGTTCCTCCTGCGCGACCTCAGCATACCCAGAGCAGCTCTTTCGGCCCTGCCGAAAATTCTGGAGCAGGAGGTTCAACGGCGGACACCTTTTCAACTGTCGGACATCTGGCACGCTGCAGTCCCCAGCGTTGAGGGGACGGCCGATATTCTGAACATGGCTCACTGGATCATTCGCAAGGATCGCGCGGAGGCCGCACTGGCCGAACTTGGTCTCAACGCAGGTGAGGTGGATTTCCTGGCGTCCCGCGCGGCCGATGGTCAAGCCGTACCGATCATTAGTTTCCGCGCTACCGATAAGCAGGACCCGCCCTGGGCTCGACGGGCGGTCAAAGTTCTTGGCGCGGCCGGACTGGGAATGGTCATGCTCGGACTTGTGGCCTTCGAATGGTGCCAGGCCAGCGTCGCGAGCGGTATCGAGACATCATTGATCGAGGCGCGGGAGAGTGCGCAGGGCAGCCAGGGCGGTTCCATCCAGGCGGCCCGCCTCTTTGCCATCAAAGCCGATGCGGGTGTACTCGATATCTGGGACGAGCTGTCGCGCATCCTGCCCGATCATACGTTTCTGACCGAAATGCGCATCGCAGAAGGCGGTGTTACGGTGTCCGGCTTCTCGGCGGATGCAGCCCACCTGGTTCGGATCATCGATCAGTCGCCGCGGTTCTCGGGCGCGATGCTGGCGGCTGCGATTACGCCCGATGCGACCGAGCACAGGGATCGCTTCAGCATTAGTTTCAAGGTCCGCGGCGGGCGGAACGCACGGCCGGCTGGAACTACCGGGAACCATTCATCATGATCGATCAGGTGACGGGCAGGCTGCCGCGCGGCGCTTTGTTTCTGGCATTCAACGGTTTCGCCGTTCTGTTCCTTGCGCTGTTCGTCATCGCGCCGGTGTGGAGCCATTTTGCAAGCCGAAGCGAGGAGATTTCGGAAACTGCCGGGCAGCTTTCGCGGTTTCAGGCGCTTGCTCGCAACGCCAAGGCCTTGATGGAGGAAGCTCCGCACGCCTCAGACCCCTTCCTTCCCGGTGTTGAGGAGCGGGTTGTCAGCGCCGATCTGCAGGCCAGCCTCAAGGCGATTGCGACAGCTGCAGGTGTGCGTCTATTGGGCATTCGCGGACTGCAGAGCAACCGGTCGCAGCAATTGCACTTGGTCGCCGTTGGTGTGGACCTGGAAGGGTCCCTGCCGTCAATTCGAAATGTGCTTCTGGCCATCGAAAACCAGACGCCCTTTCTGTTCGTGACGGCGGCCTCGTTACGAAGTGCCACTGACGGGGATGACGGCCTGATCCGGGCAGAACTCAAGGTCCAGGGCGCCATGCGGGACGACGGGGCCGCAGGCGGCGCGGGGGAGGCCATCTCCCAATGAGCGGGTGCGCACTGGAACGGGACCTCAAGACCATGGCGGAGTGCTGGGCGTGACCTCGCTGCCACTGGCTACCCAACGGCTGTTTGCACATTTCGTGGGTTCGCCGCGACGCTCGTTCGCATTCACCGTGCTGGGGCGCGCGGAGCTGCCGGGCAGGGCCGAGCTTGCGGGGCTGCGGCCGGCCACGCGGTTGCTGATCGTGGGCCTGGCTGGGTGGATCTGCCTGATTGGCCTCGTAACCGTCGTCGCCATCGCCTGCGTCGAGATGTCTGGTTTGAGCTTGCCTGGCTGGTTCGGCGTCCGAACATCCGCAACGTCAAACACCGCCGTTCATTCGCCTGCGGGTTTCGAAAGCATTTTGAGCCGCCCGCTGTTTTCGCGCAACCGGCAGGACGCCGCGGCGGCAGTTCCGACGGCGCCGCCCCCGCCGGCGGTGATGCTGGATCAGAACATCATCTTAAAGGGCGTGTTCATGAGCGGCGCTGTGGCCAAGGCATTTCTGATTTCCGCTCAGAATCCGCTCGGGGTATGGGCACAGGTAAATGATGAGGTCGCTGGCTGGCGGGTGTTGGCCGTCAAACCTGGAGAGGTCCTTCTGGAAGCGCAGAACGAGAATTTGGTGATTCCGCTGCAAATCAACGGCACCGCAAAATGATCCGGGCGCTGCGCCGGACAACCAGCCGAACCGGCCAATTCCTCGGTGATGCGCTCGCCTGGCGATCTCCGGAGCGCCAGTACGCCCTGGTCGCGTGGTCCTTGATCGCTGGCGCTGCCCTGCTCATTGCCTTCGGCGACCCGGTCTGGCCGGGCAGGATTCTGGCCGCCCTTTACCTCGTGACCCTGTTGGCAGCGGTCTGTGCGATCGATGCGCGGTACGGAATTATCCCCGACAGCCTGGTTGGCGGGCTTGGCGCCGGCGGGCTGTTGCAGGCCTTGTTGGCGGACGGGGGCGAGCTGCTGCAGCGAGCCATTGAGGCGCTGCTGTTTCTGATAGCCGCCTGGCTGTTCCGGTCGATCTTTCGCTGGGTACGCGGATATGACGGTCTTGGCCTTGGTGACGTAAAATTCGCAACCGCAGGCGTGCTCTGGATCGGGATCGAAGGCGTTCCGCCGTTGCTGTTGGTGGCGGTCCTGTCGGCGCTGGCGAGCCTGCTGATCCTGAAGGCTGAGGGTCACGCACTCGATGGCAAGCAAGCGATCTCTTTTGGGCCACATCTTGCCGTCGGCCTGTGGCTAACCTGGATTTTGGGGCCGCTGCAGCCAGGATTCTAGGGCGAGATGGTGCGGGTTGGAGAGAATTAACCCGGCGTGCCGAGCGTTCTCACCCAGCTGTTATCTGCGCCGTCCATGATGGTTCCTCTTCCTTGTAAACCATCTTCGGTTCTTCGGGCAATTTGGCGCGAAAGACGGTGTATCCTCCCCCGAAGCTGCGACTGCTTGCGAGGAGTTTAAGATCATGCCGCGTAATGCCAAACTGGCGCTATTGGCGCTCGTGTGCTGGGGGCTGGTCTCGGTCCCCGTCGCGTCGGCCCGCGGCGGTTTTGGCGCAGGTGGCTTCCATGCGGGCGGCGGGGGGTGGCACGGAGGCGGGGGCCTTGCAGGGGAACGCAATTGGCGGGGCAGAGGCGTGGGATGGCGCGGAGCGGTCGCCGTCGGTCTTGGTGTTCCTGGAGGTTACTACGGTCCTTCCTACGGCGATGACTACGAAGAACCCTGGGGATACGGCGAGTACGCCGAGTATGGTCCCTGGGCCTACCGCGGCTACTATGGCGGCTGTTATCTGGCCCGACGGTCTGCCCGGGACGGTTACGGCTGGCGTCTTCGCACGGTCCGGATATGCAGCTGAGGCCGCCTGGCGTCAACGCCATTGCGAACAGGCGGAAAGCCGCAGCCTGGTTTGCAGAAACAGTAAGCGGCGGGTAGGGCGCGATATCTGCACGATAGAAACGCCGTGGTGCGCAGGCCTGGCTGTGCTTACTCTTCGAATTGAGCAGCTCAAGCCGGCGCCAAGATTTCCATCCGCGCGGCCATGAACGCGGCAGGGGCGGCTTTTCGCCATGACTGTTTCGACGCCACCCACTTCAACGGTGATGCTGTTCGTGAAGGTTTGGCTATTCGTGGGGTGTTCTTGCGAAAAAGCCGCCGCTGGGACGATTCAGCGACGGCTCTCAGCGTTTTCGTGTGACCTCCAGCAGGTCAAGGCGATTGTGCGCTGCGATGGTTAACCCCGGGTTACGACAGCCAGCTTCTTCTTGATCGGGGCCCTGCCTGCCAGGCCGCAGATCGATCGATGTTCACGGGATCATCAACATGAGCCTGTCCGCGATCCGGCAGCCGGCGCTGAGCCCGGCACCCCCATCATCGGGCGGGACCACTGCCCTCGGTTCAGGCCTCCCATGATGGGAAATTCGGCTTGCCTACGCCGGGTGGTTCCGGGACAATCCGCCGTCTGGTTTTCAGGATTGCCGTGGCCTGGCGCCGAGGCGGCAACAAGCCGCCGGTTCGGGCAAAGCGGGGAGGGCGGGATGCAAAAAGGCGGGGACGCTCAGGGGCTGACGGCCGATGAACGCCTATGTCGGAGCTCAGGGACGCGGCACCCTGAAAGCGCACTCCTTGCCCTTGCAGACAAAAACAATAGCCCCGGGCTGAAGGCCATGAGGCCATGGAAGAGATCGACCGTTTTGGGAAGCCATTTATGAGCGATCGCGACCCGGTCGAGCTGGCCATGCAGGAAGCGCAGCGGTTAAAGGCTGAACCGGTTGGGCCAAATCCATGGAAGAGTCTGCCGGCGATCGAATCTTTGCAAAGCGTTTTGGTTGCTCGACAAGAGCAAAATGCCGTCGCCGATCCAGCGGTCCAACCGGAAGTACCGCTGGCCCGTTTCGATCGTGACCAGGCGATCCACCTTCGCTGGACGTTGCGCGACATTAAAGCCAAGCGAACGAAATTTTCTCCTGTCAGCCCGGATGATCTGAGAATCTTGGTTGAAATGAACCTCGTCGAGATGCGGGACGATGTTCCGGTGCTCACCAACGAAGGTCATCGTGCAATCGAATGAAGCTCCGGGCTTGTCGAACTGCCCAAGGCCGAAGGCAAAAGAAGCAACGATCATGTTTGACCCGGCTCCCGAGCTGTCCGACGAAACCCTGATCGAAACGGTCCGATTTCCAACCATCCTGCGAAACGCCTTGATGTCGGCGGGACTGAAGTCGATCGGCGAAATACGCGCCAGGCCGGATGATGAGCTGGGCAGGATCACGCGGATCGGAAAAGAATCGCTGACTTATCTGCGTCGCACGATCGGACGGGCGCGATAGGCGGGCTTGGCCGGGGTCAGCACTCCTAAGGGTCTCTTGCCGCGTTTGCGCGAAAAGATGCCGCGCTCAATTCACAACTTTGCGGCAGAAACGCCTTCTCGCCTTCACATTCAATTGTGAAAACGGTGAAGTGTCATCACTTCGACCAAACGGGACGCAATGGGCAGACATCCAGATCCGGATCCCGATCCCGAGATAACTCAACTCTTGGCGCTGTTGGATGCCTACGAGAGTTTTCCGGAAGATGTACAGCCTGTGGGGCCGTTGCCGCAGCCGCCAGGGCTTTCTGCAGAAGGGACGAGAGACGAAAACAGGTTTGCCGCCAAGGTTGTTTCGGTGATGTCAAGGGGACGCGCCGGATAAGGCATTGAATCGCGTCGGCGCGGGTACAGCGATTTTTGTTCGAAGAGTTGGATGACGGTCGATCCTGGAAAACATCCGCTCGAATTTTCTTTCAAAATGCCTTTTGTCATTGTTGCGGCATGCATTGGTGCACCATTGACGACGCGGCGTACATGGTGCTCGCGCTGATCGGATTGCTCAAAAGGCAAAAATATTGCGGAGAACCCTGATAAACGGGAGAAAGTGAGTAACGGCGTCACTAATTGGGTAGAGGACACAGTGTTTTTTGAATATTTATTGCGCGCGCTGAACGGGCGATGATCGCAGGTTTCGGATTTAACCTCCTGCTCGGACATCAAGCTTAATAAGCGAGCTTCGTTGTGGCTTCACAAAATGCCGCTAGGGTATTTTTGCCGAAGCGACAATTCATTGCCGCTGAAAATTCACTCAATTGCCGGGCTGGAGCGAATCGTGAAGCGCCAAAAACTAACCAAAGCAAAGATTTACGTCGGGCCGCCGTCAAGAAAGCCGCTCAGTGTTCGCTATGCGGAAGTATTGAGGTTGCGCGAGGCCATTATGCAGACCCAATCCGGGACGAAGCAGCCGAAGCCCGATCGACATACTTCCGGTTAGATCGTGCGCTCCATTGTCTTTCAATTTCTCTACCTTGTTGCGATTGCAATCGCGATGATCGGCTGGACCTGGACGATTGTTGGCGGCTTGGCGCGGGTGCTTTAGCCTCCTGTGGTGGTGACGTCGCTTGCGGCCGTTGATCGGCCGTTTCAGGGGCGGCCGCCGGATGTGCCAGAAACCATCTCGGAGCCCGCGAAGGCGACCGCATCAACGCGGTATCGCGCTGCCGCATTCAGCCTGTTATTGCGCTGGTTGAGGTGCTTATTGCGCAACTCCGGTGCTGTCCCGCCGTCTTCAGCGCGCTTTGCCTGGAATCAGACATCAGAAACGAAAAAGCTGGGTTCTCGAAGCGGAAATCGTCGCTAGAGCCTTTGCGAAGCGGGCAGTAGCCTAGTGTCGAGCAGCCACCATCCGCACTTCGCCGATAGCGCCCCGCGCGCTGTGC
>Ga0302320_10007306_pt1 | contig 24339 bp, 23 predicted proteins | sample Bog_T0_3_FD_202130 | JGI IMG/M metagenome (GOLD analysis project Ga0302320, IMG submission 202130) | Peat permafrost microbial communities from Stordalen Mire near Abisko, Sweden - Bog_T0_3 | ecosystem: Environmental > Terrestrial > Soil > Wetlands > Peat | place: Sweden: Abisko, Stordalen Mire...
TCCAGGTCAGCATCCCAGACCTTCATCAACGAGGCGGAAATGGCCTTGACGGCGCCTGGCATTTCTCGGAGTTGTTCGAGTTCAGCGAACTTAAGATTGCTCAACGCATCACGCACCAGCACATGGCATGTGTCCCGCGATGCCGCCTCCAGAAAACCGCCGGCTAGTCGACCCGCAAGCTGCGGCGGTGTGAGGATCTGCAGCCCGAGCGCGTTTTGCTCGGCAGCTCGAAAACGCTCTTCGTGCCAAGCGAGACGCCCAGGGACAACAACGGTTGTACGCGTCATCCAAATTCCTCACTGGAGCATGAAAGCACGTATTGTTCTTGACGACTATTCTCTATCGCGCCAGGACGTGCCTTGCGAACGCATCGAATGGCCATTTCAGGGTCTGCCCCGGACTCTATCAAAAGCCGAGCAGCTATCGTACCCGTCCGGCCCAGACCGCCCTTGCAATGAACAACGATATTGTGCCCAGCCTTCAGAAGAGCATGTAGGCGCGGCCCCACCGTGGCCCACGAATCTTCAAACCTTTGGTCCGGTGTGCCTTGATCTGGTATTGGCAACTGGTGCCACTCAACACCTAACTCCGAAGCTTTGGCGCGAATTTGATAAGGAGGAACTCGCAGCGACCGAAGCTCGCTATCCGGCATCAGAGTTACCAATGCCGCCGCACCAAAAGCCTTAATTGCTTTCATGTCATCGTCCAGGCTTCGGTCCCAAACACCGGATTGTGCATCAGACTGCTTTTTACCGGGGCAGAATGTTAGGCCGATGCGACCACACGTTCCGCCAACCCCCGCGGAGTCAATCCTTAAGGGGTGTGACATGCTGGTTTTTGCTTGATGCATACGCACAGGTTTACTCCTAGTCCGATTCGCGGCGAGTCTCATTTGCGAACCCGCCCAACGCCAAAGCGATCTTGTGAATCCGCGCTTCCTCCCGAAGTTGGTTCCTCCACCGTTTCGGGATTGCAGCATATCCGTAATACGCACCCGCCAAAGCCCCGCAGACCGCGGCTACCGTATCAGCGTCATCGCCGAGGTTCGCAGCCCGGACCACCGCCTCTTCATAGGACGCCGTTGTGAGAAAACTCCAGATTGCTGCTTCCAAAGTATCTACGGTGTATCCCGAACTCTTGATGTCATCTTCTGTATAGGCCTCGATCGCCTCCAGCCGACGCCAAGCGGAACGCTCCGACTCCTTTAGCACAGCAATCGCTTCCACGCGACCGTCCCGAATGCCGCGACAGATTGCCGCTTGGATCCAAGCGTTCAGTATCACGCACGACGATTGAGCTTTCGCATCAGAATGAGTCACACGGGCGGTAGCGCGCGAAAGCTCCACTAACCGATCAATAGAATCCAAGCAGAACAGCGCGACGGGTGCGCACCGCATCACGGCCCCATTACCGGCACTCGAATCAGGATGAGCCGCGTGATACTGCGCTGAGCATCTCTCTGGATCGCGGATGTAACCAGCCATGTTGACCACGGCCCTGGTTTGGATACCTACATCTTTGGCCGTTCTCGCCCAGGTCTGGAATCGCTGCGCAAGATCGGATGCTTGAAAGCCTTTGCCCTGAAGGAGTGATTCCGCAATCAGGAGAGCCATTTGAGTATCGTCGGTGTACTCCCCCTTTTTCCAAAGACTGGAATCGATCATGTCGCGGAGACCTTCCGGGTACTGCTTGCGAACCTGGCGCCGACTCTGGAATTCCAGAGGAGCGCCGAGCGTGTCACCCACGGCAAGCCCAACGAAGCAGCCAGCGACCCGGTCTCTTCGCGCGGAGACAGAGCCAGGTTGTGAATCATCAGTTGACATTTAGTTCACCGCTCGAAGAAAGCTATTCCGAACGTCAAAGAAGGGCTGATTAAACTTCAAGGCGAAGACCTGCGAATCGCTCTCGACGAATCCCAATTCCCGCGACTCGTATACTCGCGGCTGATCGACCGTCATTCACAGTTCTCGCACACCACAGGTTCCCCATTCAACCCTGGGGGCTCAGTTCCGAAGATGCTGCCTCTGCTCTCAGATCCTCGAAGAGATCGTCGCGCATTTCGTCTTCCGGGGGAAGCGGACGCAGGAAGTCTTCGGCAAGCCGCTGCTTGTTATCCATCAACAAATCGAGCCGCTCATCGAATGTCGGCGCAACTCTTCGGGACGGATCTCGCAATATGGGCAAGTAAACCCAAACTTCTTTTGTCTGGCCAATCCGATAGGCCCTGTCTGTCGCCTGCGATTCTACGGCAGGGTTCCACCACCGCCCGTAGTGAACCACGTGGTTCGCCTCGACAATCGTAAGCCCGATTCCGGCTACAAATGGAGAAAGTATGAGGACATTGAATCCCAGCGTATTCTGGAAGTCATGCAAGATTGCGTTACGAGTCTTCAGCCCTGCCTTGTTGAGTGACAATGAGCCTCGTAATTTGGTATCCCCGTTGATGATTCTGACCGGAAGCTGAAACTCGGCCTGCAGAACCTTCGCGAGAATCCCCTGCATCGATCTGAGCCGGGCGAAGATGATTACTTTTTCTCTTCTTCCACGAATCTGATGTAGCTTAGCGATCAGGACTCGCAGTTTTGACGATTGACTGACCAATTCACCGGCACTTAGATCTTCGGCGTTATCGGTGAGCAGCGCCGGGTGCTGGTAAAGCTGCACAAAACTCTGTAACGCTGAAAGGAATCGAGATTGGCGGCTATCGCTCTTAAGCTTGCTCAGAAGCCCCCGGTGCGCCTCGATCTCCGAATCGGACATCTCGCAGTCCAATTTCAAGATAGATTTTGGCGGCAGCTCTGCGACATCAGACTTGGTACGCCGCAGCAAAAATGCATGAGGCTGTTGGAATAAAAGGGTCCTTTTCAACTCCATCAGGCTGTTCTCCTGATTTGAACCAGTTTGATTATTCTCGAACTTCGCCACGAATTCTCTCGCCGAAGAAAGCAATCCCGGTTGCAGCGCATCGCAAATATTCCACAAATCGAGGAGCCGATTCTCGACTGGAGTTCCCGTACAGGCAATATGCATCTGCGCTTTTAGCGCCTTCATGGCATGAGAGATCTTCGTACTCGGAACCTTGAACTCCTGAGCTTCGTCGCTAATGATGAACGACCAAAGCGGTGCGCCGTCTTTCACGAACGCAAAACTATGCTGATAGCTCTTGATGGTCTCGTAGTTTGTAATGACGACTTTGTGTCGCTGGATTCTGTTCAAGTCCAAGATCGGCTTGCCAATCTCTGTTTCGCGGCCTGCTGCGTCGTCTCGCCGGAGTTTAGCCAGCTGGTCACCATGTAAGGAGAGAACGGGCCAGAAAATCACTCCATCATTAGCAAAAAACTTTTCCATCTCCTTTTCCCATGTGCGCGTGTCCACAAGGATAAGGGGCGCGACGATCAGTATGGGGTGAAATGGTGGCTCACGTTTGGATAGGCCGGGAAACTTGCCTGACTCTATGCACCATGCGAGAAATGTCAGAATCTGAACAGTCTTGCCAACACCCATGTCATCAGCCAGCAGAACCCCCGTGCGCTCGTGAATCTGGGAGCAGGTCTGCAACCAGCGAACACCGTGTTCCTGATGGGGACGAAGATGGCTGTCCTCCCGAAGAGCTCGGGGACGCTCAAAAGTCACACCTCGGGCGAATTGACTCGCGCTCTTCGCTTCGGAAACAAGTTCGTTCCTGACCGACTCTTCGTTCGTCTCAATCAGGAGATATTTCTTGCCGGGAACTCCAGGTACGCCAGCATCCTCCGCTTGCAGGGGCGCAGGGGCCTCGATTCCCCCCTCGCCGCAGGAGCCCTCAGTTGCCGACGTTTCGGCCGAACAAGAAACATTTTCATTTTCAGTTTCGTGGGTGTCCTGCTCCGAACCGGGTGAATGCCCGGAACCTCCAGCTTCTCCAATCGTGTCCGCGTGCTCGGCGGCTTCGTTCTCCCACAGCTTCGCCATCGTCGACTCGGTATTAGTTGGCCTGGGAGTAGGGGCAAACGGGAAGTCCCCGACACCTATGACACGGTCCCCATATGGAAGGTCGATATGATCGGCGATACCGTCGAAAGCCTGCACCGGGTCCCGCTTGAGTCGTTCCTTCAAATCGCCCTTGACACGGCGAACGCGTTTCATCCTCTGAAGAACCTGGTGTTGGTCGTCGGTAAGAACGATTCGAACGCGCCCCAGTCCTGGCCGATCCAGCGAATAGAGCTTCTCCGCACCCGCGTTTCGTTCGAAAACCTGATGGAAATCTTCGTCCGCAAGTTCCGCGCATTTTGGCAGGAAAGTCAGGGCACCGTCTTCGTCCTCCCTCATATCGAGGCCCAACGTGGAGGGAATGATCACATCGTTGCTATTCAGCGTGCTGTCTAACGCTGCACCAACCTCTGAGGCACACCCTTTTACCTTCGCGAACGTAAGCCAACTCTCCTGGGGCGTCTTCGCCGCTGGTGCCAGAGCGTTGAACGAATCCATTGCATCGACCAAACTGTACATCTGAAAATCAAGAAGGAAAACCTCTGCACTGGAAGCTCTTCGGACGTAGTAGCCTAGACGGTCAACATGAACAGGGTTACCTGCCAACAGGAACGTGTACCGATACTGAAAGTCTGGACGCCCCAAATCGCTTTTACGATCGATCTTAAGCAGGAAAGGACTATGCGGTGACCACGTCCCAATGAGACAGACCGGCATCTCGCTTTGGATTACAGCGAAATTGATATAACGGACATGGATTTCGCCCTGCTCCTCGTCCGCGAGGCCTTCTTCAAGCAATTGTTCGATCTCGACGGCGGTGCGCCATGCCCCGGTCGCCGCCAGGGCATCGGCAGGCCAGTTCTCACGCTTGGACAATTCGCGTGGTCCTCGAATAGCCAGCCCTTCGGGCGCCGCCGAGACTTCAACCGAGTTGCCAAATCTGTGAATGAAGAATGTCATGGCCGGATGCCAAATTCCGACGACAGCCTGTATGAGGCCTTCGGCTCCCAATCCCCCCTGTGGATAATTCGATGGGTATCGTCGAATTTGAGGTGGCGGGCCAACTCGAACCGATGCGTGCGCATTGTGACGCCCTGTTCCTCGAACGCCTTCATCCCGAAGATATACGCCGCATTTCCCGTTTCGCTGAATTCCACGACGAGGAAATGCCCGCCATACCCCTCAAACCTCATCAAGAACGCGCTGGTTGTCGGATGAAACACCTGGGAATAGAGGAGCAGTTCCGATTTCTTCTGGGTCGCCCTAACCTTCCAGAGGTCTGCCTCGGAAACCGCGACCTGGAAGTCCCGAATCCGATCATGGTACCGAAGCCAAAAGTCTTTTCTCCTTCGGTTTTCGCTGTTATTCGGAAGGATCGTATTGAAGAAGAAAATAATGTTGTCACGGGCCAGCCACGACAGGTAGCGCTGGGCGGCCTCGGGAGCAATCAATCTCCAGTTCAAAGATGATTCCCGCACTCGCGGATCGCCAAGGCGCTTGTGATTCTGAGCAAACAAACGAAGCGCATGCTGAAATGCTTCTGATCTCTTTGCCGATTCGCTGAGAATCAATGCGCTGACGGCGTATGCAAAATCATCGGGCGCCGTGAGATCCGACAAAACGCCTTCGACTACCCACTTCAAATAGCGGATGCTCCACTCGTCATCGCGACTTCGTTCCAGGCGGTGCAAACGCTCGCCCGCGGATCGAACCGCTGCAGAGCGAACCGATAAGCCTAATTTCGTCAGCGGGCCAACGTAGTGGCTCTTGAGAACTTCATCGACGCTCTTCTGTTCGTCGCAGATTTGCCCGGCTAAGAAAGCGGCGGCCTCTTCAGAAAAGAGTCGCCCATTGCTCCGCCATGTTTGAACGACTGGGTTTTTCCGGCCAAAGCTCCGGAAAACACCGATAAGCAAAGATTCGACAGCCACGGGACTCTTCATCTGTCGCCATTCCGAAAAATAGCTGTTCACAATCCCGTACAGACATCGACTCCGGTTCAGCCTGTCTGGATAGCGACCCAGTGCCGCAATGAACTCAGGTTGAAGCGCGGTCTTCTCGGAACTGCAAAGTGTGCGGAATTGCAATCCGTCCAATGCGTTCAGATCGTGATTCGACGTAGCAAACGCAGCCCAGACCTTCTCGACATCCAGTTTCGGACGATCAAGCTTTACGATGCTGAGTTTCTGGCGAAGAGTTTTGAGAGCGCTGGTCAGCTGCTGGCACGCATGGGAAGCGTCAACCAGCGGCAGGCCCGCACGATTCCGGATGACTTGCGTTTCGGCAGTCAGCCGCTGCAATGATTCCAGAGTGAAATTCACTGAACTTTCGCCCTCAGCGGCGCTTCATCAACGACTTTCACTCGGATTTTTAGGATCACCCTTCTGCTTTCGTCCGCCGTAGGCTCCTGTTCCTGCTCCCCGCGGCCACTGGCGGACAGCTTTTCAAGGAAGCACCCGCGCTTTGCTTCCATGCCCGAAAGATCGGCAAGAGCGTTCTCGACCACCACCATCGATCTGTCCTGGCTCAGTTTTAGATTGAGGCTTTCGCTTTCCTCGACGGTGTGCCCCACATATGGCTGCGTGTCCGTGTGGCCTTCAACAACGATAGACTCAATGCTCGACCGGAATTGATCGCCACACAAAACCTCAGCCAAGTGAGGTATATACCCCTTTAGAAATTGTTCGCCTTCTGGCCGAAGTTTCGACTTCCCGGCTTCAAAATTCATGAGGCGGTCTGGCACGATTACCAGAATTGCATTCCTGTCGCGCGGGTCAGGACGAATCGTATTCTCGTTAAAGCCCTGGGGCTGCATTTCGTACCGTAGGCGCTTTAACAGAACATCCGTTACGGCCGCGTCTTTGCCCGCGGTTCGGTGAACGAACACCAGAAGCAAGAGAATGAAGATCACCATTAGCGAAGTCATCAGATCGGTCATCGAGCTGTTAAGATGATCTGGGTTACTTTGGTCTTCCATTCACTCGCTCCACAGATGTCGAAATAACCGACGATAGTTCTTCCAATTGTCCGGACAGCTCATCGATCTGCGTCTGAAGGAAGCTCGCCGCTTCCGAAATCATGGGGTTGGATATCTTAACGAGTTCCTTGAAGTTGTTTTCGATGCTCTGGTTGTAGTCGCGCAGACCTGATTGGATCGCACCGAAAATCTTCCCCAGGCTATTGTCCAACTCGTCTATTACGTTCTTGTAGCCATCAAAAGTGCGCCGGTACTCGGCGAGTAACTTTTCGTTCTGCTCCGAGGAAACGCGCAGAGTGCCGGACGCATCCCGCAGCTGCGTAGTAACTTGCGACTGCAGCTGGCTGATGACCTTCAGCGCATCGGATTGTCCCGCAAGCCCGCTGCTATACGCCTGTACATGACTGCTGGCATCTGCCATGCTGTTCAACGCGCGGGCATTCTGCGACATCACCTCTACCAGAAAATCTCTCGCCTTGATCAACGATTGGCCTGCCGATTGAAAATCGGTGCTGCGGGCCTCGATGCTACTGAGCAAACCTTCGAGACGGCGAGCAGTCGCCTCCGACCACTCCCCGGTGTGATTCAATACCTGGTTAGCAGAATCCTGCGCTTGCTTTGCCACCTCCCCAGCCGCTGACATCATGTCGTGAGACAGCGAGCCGACCTTATCCGCAAGATCGCTCACGACTAGCGTAAGCTGGTTACGGACAGTGCCGAGATTCGACTCCGCAGATTCCTGCATCCTGACCATCAACCCGTTCATGAGCGCCGTCAGGCCTTCACTTTGCTCCCGCCCGATCCTCATCTGGTCGGACGTCGATCGTTCGGCCTTCTCGATGATGGTGGAAAATGCCGCCTGCATCGCACCGAACTGAATATTCATGTCAGACAGCATTTGCCGTGTGGCCTCAAGCGTACCCTGCACGTTTCCGAATTCTTGGTTGGCAGCTCCGGTTAGGGCACTGTGAAAGTCCGACCCCATTTTCGAAAGAGCATGCACGAGCGATTTCTCCAGAGAGGTCAGCAACGTACGAATCTCTCCGGTTACGGACTCCTGTTTTTGGGATTCCAAGTTGACGATGGCGGATTTCAGACCACCCAACGTTTCGCTCATTTGCTGCATGGTCGGACGGAACTCACTTTCCATCTTCCGCGCGACCCCGGATGAAAATCCCTCTGCGAGTCCAGGGACGACCTCTGTATTGAAAGTCCCGATGAGACGGTCCACGACCTCACTGCTTATGTGGCTTACTGAAACGGTCTGCTTAGCCGCGAATCGCTGAATGTCCAGAAGGACCCGTGACTGCGACAGGTATGGAATCGCCTGAGAGACAGACGCAACCAGTTGTTCATAACGGTTTCGAAGGCCGCGTGCGGCCTTTTTCTCGTAGAGTGTGAACAAAATGCTCAAGACCAGCGCGACGATAGAGCTGAGGAACTTCCCCGAAAGCCCATTGATGAGAGTATCGATACCAGTGATCGGATCGACTGTATTGGCCTTGTCGTACGTAACTCCGGCCAGTGCTTTTAGAATTGCAATAAAGGTGAGAGTCAACCCGGCGCCAGTTAGCAATCCCGGGAAGGAGCTAAAGATGGCGGAATGGAAGTTATTGCCGATGACGATTTCATAGGAAAGTATTGTCCTTGGTTGTTCCGTGAGAAACCATCCCTCCACATCTTCCGGACTCGTGTATTGCTCGGTATGGGAGTCGATTGCCTTCCACCACCCACGGGGCACCTTGTCAAGTTTCTCGCACTTGCTACGAATCTTTTCCAGCGCGGCGAGAGACAAGCCGTTTCTCTTTTGGGCCGGAGGGGCATCGCCGAATTCTGCCAGGAACTTGGTGAGTCTCCGTACACGTGCCTTGACTCGCCATGTCTGCCAAAGCAAGGCGACACTCATGGCAAAGGCCGCCGCGATTAAGATGGCGCAGCCGTAAAGGACGATGGGAGGAACAGCAAGCAAGAATTGACGCATAGGGTCTGCTAAGTAACCCTCAGAGCAAACTTAGGACCATGTATGGGGGAAGGCGAATTGTAGCACAGACTTACCTTCCTTCCTCCTCGCGCAATCACCAACAATTTGCGGACATTCAACTAGTTCACTTCGAGCTGGGAGACCCATCAAAGCCTCTTAAGAATCCCCTACGGAAGGCTACGCCATCTTTTTCCACTACGCCTCTTCCGCGTGGACGCCGCTTGGCCGCGGCTCGGACGGGCGTTTCGGACTGCGCCGGTTTCACGCCAAACTAACACCAACCCCGTTTGGCACTCACCGCGCTTTCACTCACGCCCTGCCACCCTCCTCCGGCCTCCGTTCTGTCCCTTTCACCGTTCCGCCTTGTTTCTTCCCGCTGCCGCTCAAGTGAAGAAAGAAACAAGCCGGAACCGGCAGAAAGGGAAAAAACATGAAATTAGAAGAAGTCAACACACGAACCAAAGAGGCCGTGGATTTCCTCGTGGCAGCATTGGAGTCCGGTCACAGTGAAGTCCTCACCGCATACCTCGGAGCAATGGCGAAGTTTCACACCTACAGCTTCGGCAACATCATGCTTATCGCACGGCAGAAGCCCGATGCCACCAACGTCGCCGGACTTCGGACATGGAACTCGCTTGGCCGCTTCGTTAAACGGGGAGAAAAAGGCATTTTCATTCTCGCCCCGATGGTCGGAAAACGAAGTACCAAGGATGTAGCGACCGACGAGCCAAGTGAGGATGCAACGACGGAGGGTCAGCGGACGCTGTACGGATTCCGGGCCGTCTATGTTTTCGATGTCAGCCAAACCGAAGGCAAGGAACTCCCGACACTGACCGAAGTCAATGGCGATGTGAGCGGATACCGGGAACGCCTGTTCAAGTTTGTCGAATTGCAAAGTGTCGAGATCAGTTTCTCCGAGAGAATTGCTCCCGCGAAGGGTCTTTCGCATGGCGGAAAGATCACGCTGCTTTCAGGGATGCAGCCCGCCGAGGAGTTTTCCACGCTCGTGCATGAGATTGCTCACGAAATGCTCCATCGTGGCGACCGCCGCACCCTGACCACCAAACAAGTCCGCGAGACCGAGGCCGAAGCCGTGGCCTTTGTCGTCTGCCAATCGGTCGGGCTTCAGAACGGAACTTCGTCCCAGGACTACATCCAGCTTTGGCACGGAGACGCCAATCTCTTGCGCGAGAGTTTGGAAGCCGTGCAACAAACCGCTGCCGTGATCCTCGGGGGCATTGCCCCCGAGCCAGCGGCACTCGCGGCAGCCGCATAACACGCCCAACACCAGCACCGTTTGGTTTTCATGCCCGACGTGTGCGCCCAAGTCCATCAACAGATGACACAACACACCTGAGAGGAGAAAAGATCATGCCGAGTACGCAAAATGCAGTTGCCAATCACGAATACCGCAGCGTTCCCATCACCGCGCTTGCGGAGTCTGCCACCAATCCCCGCAAACGCTTCGATGCCAAGAGCCTCGAAGAACTAGCCGCCAGTTTCAAGACGCAAGGGATTCTGGCGCCTCTGCTGGTACGCGAACTGGAGGAAAGCAAGTACGAGGTTGTAGCCGGGGCACGTCGCCTCAGAGCGGCAAAGCTGGCCGAACTCGAAAAACTTCCTGTCCGCGTAGTCAAGCTGACAGATGCCGAGGCTATCGAAGCACAGTGCGTTGAGAACCTGCAACGCGAGGATATCCACCCGCTTGAGGAAGCTCTGGGTTTCAAGTCGCTTTTGGAACTCGGAGAGCCTGCCTACACCATCGCCACCATCGCCTCACGCGCTGGCAAAAGCGAGGCGTATGTCTACGGTCGTATCAGACTCGCCGACCTTATACCGCCTGTAGCCGAAGCATTCCTGAAAGACCAGATCACCATCGGCCACGCTTTGCTGATCGCCAAGCTCCCGGCATCGCAACAGCAGGAAGCATTCGCAGCCGCGTTTCGCGGACAGTGGACAAGTGAGGGCAACATCCAAGTCCTAATTCCAGTCCGCGAGTTGGCAGCGTGGATCGAATCGAACATCTTGCTGCAACTGGCGTCCGCGCCCTTTGACAAGCAGGATGAGACCCTCGTTCCCGAAGCAGGTTCGTGTGCCAACTGCCCGAAGCGAACTGGATTCAACAAGCTACTTTTTCCCGACGTGCGAAAGGATTCGTGTACTTCGCCCGACTGTTTCCGGGCCAAGATCGACGCTTCCGTGAAAAAGACTCTGGAAACCAAACCGCAGCTAGTCCAGATTTCGGCGGCGTGGAATTCCCGCGAGGGCGCTCCCTTGGGACGGAATCAGTACGTCGAGTTGGAGATCAAGAAACCCAAGCCGAACGGCGTAAGCGCCAAGCTCTCAGCCGTTCAGAAACCCTGTGACAAAATGACCGAGGCCATCGTGATGGACGGCGGCAAGCGCGGACAGGTCGTCAAGGTTTGTGCCGATCCAGCTTGCCGCATCCACCACCCCAACACGCCCTCTCCGCAGCAGATCGAGCGGGAGCGGACTGAGGAGCGGAAGCGGATCGAGAAAGAGAAACTGGCCATCACGACTCGCCATCGTGTCTTGGCTACCATCCTCCAACGCGTTTCGGCTCCGTTAAAGAAGGCCGACTTGCTGGCGGTTGCACACTACTTGATCGATCATCTGCCGCACAGCCAAGTGCCAATCTTGGCGAAGCGACATAAGGTTGAAACCGAGAACCTTTCCAAGACTCCGCAGGAGCTACTGGCAAAACGCGTCGGCACGTATGACGAGGCTGCGCTTTGCGGGATTCTGCTCGAAATCAGTCTGTTGGATTCGGCATACCAACGCTCAGGTACGTCAGACGACTCTCTTGCGGATGCAGCCAAACGCTACCGCGTGGACATCGAAAAGTTGCAAAAGGCCGTAGCAGCAGAGTTCACGGCCAAAAGGGAAAGAAAGACAGCAAAGGTAACAAGCAAAGCTGTGGCGCAGTAGAGCCGTTCCGATCTCTGGCGGGGTGCAAATAGCACTCCGCCCTTTTTCGTGTGCCGAGCATCCGTGAAGGGGGAACCAGTGCCGAGACGATTAGGGAAGCAACCCCGTGTGCTTTGCAATCTCCGCCTTGATAATTGTGATCGCCGTCTCACGAATGGTGCTGATGCTTGCGCCAACAAAGTTCTTCTTCAGGGCTTCTAGAACCTTACTGTTGCCCAACTGCTCTGCGAACTCATGGCCAGATTTTGTGAGGCGTAATGGAATCACAGACCATTGAATGTGCCAATCCGAACTCCTGTCGAGACCTATCCCGCTGCCTTTCGAGACCCCTTCCACAAGACGCTTCCGCGAGGCTTTTTTATGCTTTGCCTGTCCCAGGTGGAACAATTCCAGTAGCTCCGGCCCAGACAGACTTTAAGTCCTCTGCTGTTGGTTCTCCTTCTGCTGTATAAGCATCAATGTGTTTTTTGGCGAGTTCGACTGTCCCGTAACCACTCCCCAGCTCTACGTTGTCAGGACCAAGCACCGTGAAACCGCCCGAAGATGATTCAACAATTTTGTAACCCTTGTATGTTTCGTCAGTCATATTTGTTTACTCCTCATTTTTCCATTCGTCGAAAAACTGGGGAACATCCCATCCCGTCTGTCCCCGGTTTCTCCCTAAGCACCGCCCGTTTCGGTCGGAGGAGCCGGCACATACGCGCGCTGGAGGGGTATCAGGGCCCTAAACTTCGGATCGAGCTCCTCGTAGTGGGCCACCACTAGGGCCACGAGCTTTGCCCCGTCCAGAAGCCGAATCGAGCTCTTGGACTTGGCGAAATCTAAAGCCTGATTCGTATAGCTCCCCAACGTGACCATCAATCCGTACTCACCCCCGACCAAGCAACCCAAGAGGGCCTGCACATCAGGCCGCCCGACGCTGCCCTCCGTACTTTTGACCTGGACCTTAATGATAGGTGGCTCCAGTCTCAACTCATCACGATAAGCGGTGATGTCGACGCCCTCATCCGGCCCGCGCTCGCACTCGATAGTGCGATAGCCCATCGTACTCAGTAGATTTGCTACGAACCCTTGAAGCAGATAGCCCTTCAGGTGCTTCGCAAGATTGCGGAGGACGAAGTCCTCCGTCGTCTGCCGTGCCTCCGCTGTGACCTCGGAGGCGCTTTCGTCGTCCTCTTCATCGAACGCCGACGCCCTTCCCTCCGTAGCCTCGATGAACTCGTCTCCGTAGTTCTTCAACTGGAAGAGGGTGAGAGCCGAGCCGAGCTCGTGCAACGCTCCCTGGGACACGGCAGTTAGGGGCAGATCCTTCTGCCATTCCACGGCTCGAATATTCGGGTACTGTTCCGAGATCGCGGGGTCGAATCGATACTCCCCGGAAATTCGGCCCACGTAGATGCGCCGGTCAAAGGAGGATCGGTAGACCACCCAATCGCCCCTCTTCATCTCATTAACAAAGCGGAAAAGTTGGCTCGCAGCGTTGATCACATAGCCGTTGGGTTTGTTCGGGAAGTGCGGTCGCACGGCAGCCTTGTATGCCTCCCGGTCGGCCTGAAGGTTCCGCAGGTCCCCTACGGCACGCCAGCTGATTCCAATTGTCTGTTTCTCCCGAAACATCGCATCGCCCTGCGCGCCCGTCACATGGATTCCCCAAATTGCCGCTTCCGTGGCTGTCATCTCTTAGAAATCCTCATGCATAATCTACACCTGCGAGAGCCGCAACCGGGCCAGTCCTTTTATTTCAGCTGCCGAATGCGCTCTTGCCGGAATTGCCGATGTTGGGTCAGCGCCAGAGCCTTCTCATAAAGAGGACCGGCGGACGTGAACCTCGGGGCGAGTGGCCGGGCGCCCCACTCATTCGCGCGCTTTGCGATGAGTGGGCCGACCCGCCACCCGCCTACTTGACCTGCACCGCGACCCAGCGTAATGCTTGCAACATGTCAATGACCAGTACCACAACCATTGCTGCGCAGATACTTTCCAACACCCTAGCCGTGATGAAGACTGTCAGGGAGCAGGCGAAGGAATCAAAAGATGTTTCGCTAAAGGGGCACATCAGTGATCTGTACGATAGCGTTCTGTCTCTGAAAGAAGCGGTGATGTTGGTTACAGACGAGAACAACGAACTGAAGCGCAGGATTGACAAACTGCAAAATGCTGAGAAGCAGAAGCCCGAACTGAGGCAAGTTGGCGTTCTTAACTTCTACTTCGTTGGCGATAAAGGCCCGTACTGCCAAGCTTGCTATGACAACCCCAAGGTCAATCGCTTAGTTGCGATGTCCCCGCCTGAGAACTGGAACGGCGGAATTCGCCGCTACTGCCCGGTTCACGAAGATCATGTCTATGAGAAGGAAATGGTGGTTGGTACGATGCGCCTAGGCGGGCGACGTGGTTGAAGTTGGATACATCTGAATCGGCGATCCATGGGAAAACCCCGCGCCGCAAAGGTGGTTCAGCCCCCGGCGAAACGGAACCGACAGACCCTTGGCGAGGCGGGACGTTTCCCAATTTCTATGTGGGCCTAGATCACTTCCGGAGCTCCGACATGCGGTTCTCCAGCAGGGCCCTGACACGCTGTCGCTTTGTAACCCCCGCAGGCCCCTTCTCTGGTGTTGCCTTGCGCTCACCTTGACACCTGGCTCAACCGAGAATCCGGTGCTCAATGACGGGCCGTTGGATCGAAACGGTCAAATTCCGTCATTTAAGCCAGCGGGGACAGACGGAACTGTCTTCCGACTTCACTGCACTAGGAATTGTGCACAGATCTTCCACAGCTTTACCGTGGAAATCCACAACAAAATGCTAAGCCCGCTTCGTTATTCGCCTTTTCTTTGCTCCGGCCACGAAATAGAATATCCGTGTAGCAAAAACGTCAACTAATTTCTTTGCTGCGAGGTCAATGATGACAAAGGCTCAAGCGATCCCTCCGATTCCGGTTACATGTTTGGCCGAGTTCATAACTCGGGGTCGCCGCTCGGCTGAATCGGTGCTACGCCCCTTTAAGTTCAGAGATATCGACGAGGGGCGCGCGCGCATAATTTTCCGGCCTCCGGTACTCACCGTGATCCGAAGGTATTACAAGTCGGGGAGACATCAGGCGGTCATAGAAGAAGCCATTAACGCCTGGCAAGAGAAAGCTGAGGACACGGAGAAGAAAGCTGTTCGCTCCAGGCTGCGCAGTAACGTTTCAGGACTCAAATTGTTCTTGCGCCGTTACGGAGATAAAGAATTTGAGGTATTGCCTGTCCGCAAGATCAGCTGCCGCATTGAACAACTTACCTTCACCGCTCCCCCAGACCTATGGGTTCGAATGAACGGGAGGGAGAAGCTGATCAAGCTTTGCTTCAGCAAGAGAAAACGGGCGTACGCTGAGATAATTCTTTTGGTTATGCGAAGAGCAGCCTTACAGCATGGTTACAGAGTTCACCGGCGCGATGCGATGTACTTAAATGTCCTGACCGGGCAAGAAATCGTCGCGAACTTCGCTTTTAGGCAGGCCATTTTGACCCTGTCCGGCGCAGCTCGTGACATTACAAGGATGTGGCCAAATGTTTCGAGGTCAACCGCCTCTGCGTCTCCTTTCATGAAGCGTACAGAACCGACGATGATCATTCATCGAGACTGATTTGCGAGCGACGCCAAGTATGTAGTGATGAGTAACCGGAAGTCAATGGTGCTCTTGGCGAGACCCCAGCGTTACTCACGCCGGGGTTAACCTGTCGAGCGACACATCGTTCGCCAGACATCTTATGCTGCTGCAGCCAGAGTTTCCAATGATCGCAGGGTAGCGTCCGCTTTCGAGGATACAGCCGCTTTTCTTGCTTTAAGCCGCACGCGGGACGACTTTCCCGCCTGCAAACGCTGTAGCAGTTCAGCATAGTCCTCGGGGTAGAGTCCGCAGATTTTTCCGATCTGCGGTCGCTTGTAACCTACCACCGTGACGAACTTGAAGCCGATCAACAAGTCCAATCCGTCCTCGGTGAGAGCTCTGCCAAAGAGGCGCATTCCGGGTTTCAAGTTCTCTAGCATGAAACGTCGTAACTCTGCCATGACGAACATGGCATTGCGTTTGCTGACGCTCACGAGGTCGCCGATCCAAAATGCCGCAACGTCCCCTCCCCGTTCCACAATGAACCTATCAGGGATGTTGGTTCCCTTGAACATTTCAAGTTCGATTTCTGGAATGGAATTGTCGGTCATTGGAACTGCCTTGAAACATCCAATTAGCTTAGAAATTCCCGTCGTGGGACTCACTTCGAAGATCAGTTGAAAAATCTCGGAGTTCCTAAGATGCCATCTTCTCAAGACTTCAAGAGATGGAACTTCGCTCTCGCCAAATTTGTCAACCAACATCTCGCGGAATAGCCCGAGCTCCGAGATCCTCGCAGCGCGTCTTTCGTGAAAGCGTGGAAGCGGTCTGAGCCGAGGATTCGTTGATGGTTCACGTTGCTTGCTTCGCTGGACCAAGTTCGCGATGGCTGCAAGCGTGGCAACTCCACCGCAAACAAGTGCAAGCTCGCTCAAGCGAACGAAGACGTCGTTAGAGATACCGTACCGCTGTGCGTAAAGGGAAGGCGCAGTTGCAAAGGTACCAAAACCCCCTGCCACACTGAAGAAAGTGCCTACAGCGCCAATCATTTCTTTCGCTTTGTTTGTCATTTGGATTGGCCTCCAGCCAAGAAGCGCCAAACCGAATGCTTAGGAAGACACGACAGAAGCCGCAATTCAGAAGGTAATGCCGGCAAAGGCATGCCTGACGAGGTACTCGTTTTGAACGCTTCGGAGTGATTGAGAAAAACAAAGAGGTACGGCGGAGCCGTGCAAGGTGCAACAGCAATGAGAGGTCGTGGCGACAACCCCTTCATACCTTACCCCCACAATAAAACCTGAAACGGGCGCTAATTGCCCAATCATTTTCTTTTATCACGGTACTGGTCAACGCGCAACAGATTTGTGGTGTTGAAAATGTAGATTCGTAGTCTTCCGCCGCAACGAACTCGAGCAAGGCACTTTTGCGTTCCCGGCATCGGGTGAGCTTTGATTCAAATCAGCGCTTGGCTACTCGGGTATCGTTGAAGTACGATCTCGCTTCAGACGGGAAAGCGGACTCGCAGCAAAGGACACTCGATGGGCTTCTTTCGGTCATTGTTGAGCAGAAAAGGGGTATCTGCTTCTACTTGCCATGATCCGCTTCTAATCGTAGTCTCAGGCAAGATTTATTCATGGGATGGGCGTCGCGTAGAACTCCGAGGGGGCTCGGGAGTAGTCCACTGTCTGGTCCAATATCGTGGCGCGATATTTGGCGGTGAACTGGGGGGCATTGCGAACTACGCCAGTGGGCTCGATCTAAATTCTCCTCTTACTGTAAGGGAACGAGATTCAACCACTGCGCTATGTGTTCACGACGGAAATTTGTTCGATGCTTCGAGAAAAGATAACAACCATTGGGAAATCAGAAACACAATGACCGACGAACTTGTTGGCGAACGCTCCCACCCGGTCCTTGCGCTGGCATCGCATGCTGGCACTCTGTATGACGGAGGCGGGTATGGAGTGCACGAAACGAAAACGTCTCGAAAAGCATCCGATCTTGTCTGCGACGCAATGTGCTCTCATAACGATCGCCTCTATATTGCGTCCGTAACGACCATTCGCGACCTTAACACAGGGGAGCCAGTAGGCCGCGCGCAAGGGGACGAGGTTACGGCTTTGTGTTCCTTTGAAGGTCAATTGATACACGCTGACCTCGGCCTTGGCATCTGGGAGACCTTGTCGCAACGACCCATAGTGAGTTACGACACAATTGACAAAGTTCGCCGTAGAAAATCAAAAACTATGGCAGCCGCCTGTATCGTTCAGGCGCATGGCCTCACCTAGAACCATTCCCGGCCAACGGCGGACCCGGCAACGACCACGAAACAGCGCAAATTTCAGCGCAACCCACCAACAACAACGTTCTGCGCGTATGAACACTGTTCGCAACCCCGAGCGCGGGTGACCTGGCAGCCAATCCCACCCCTATGAAGTTCGGTACGCTGCAGGATGTGAGCATTGATTTCTCCGGCGACATCAAGGAGTTCGGTCAGTACCAGTTCGCCTTTGACACGGCTCGCGGCAAGATCAAGATTCAGTGGAAGGCAAAGTTCGCCACCATCAATGGCAAACCTCAACGACCTGTTTCTTCGCTGAGACCCTCGTGTCTCCTGTAGTACATGGAGTCGTTGACGAGGCTGCGGGCAACATTCCGACCACGCCGTTCCAGCTGACCGTCTCTGGCTCCGCAACCTTCATCTCCGACCAGGGCGTCTGCTTCGTCGCCAATGGTCAGCCTTTGACAAACGTAGGCGCGACCTAAGCGCGGTCCAGGACAGGAACCTGGGGACAGCGGTGGCGGCCCCTGAACTTGTATAATTCGGACGATATAGATGAGGAAGGAGGAGGTATGAGCTCAGGGATAACAGATATTCTTGGGTCCTTCTCCCTACATCAGTTACGAGACCTCGCGTTCGCAATGGGTTCGCATGGAGTGCAAGTACCAAAGCAGAGCCTGGCAAAAGAAGAACTCCTTGGATTACTCCAACACAAGAAGACCGACGCCGCGCTTGCGCTGTTCGCTCACCGGATCGAGGCGATTACTCCTTACAAACACCTGTTTGTGTATTCACTCGATGCTGGCAAATTCAGCTTCTCCAAGGCAAAGGCGCGAATCGAAGCGGCCTTTCCCAAATTTATCGGCAGTGTTAGGAATGTAGATCCACAGGTCGGAGAGATGGAGGCACAGGCGTGTCTCGCAGACGAACCGCAGAGCCGCATCTACCTAAAGCTGGTACATCAAGTAGAAATGTCCGGCTGGGTCACAGTTTCCCGCACCGAAAAGAGGCTCAAGGAATTTAGGAAGCGGCATCCCGTCGTGATCACCTTCCGTCCCACAGACGGAATAATTACAGTTGGGTTCCCTGGCTTTACATACGTGCAGGGTGTGCAGCACGACGACCGAATGGCGTACTCCGGGATCGCAGCACAAGGGACGGAATTCCTCAAGAGTAAGCTCAAAATAGACTGCGCCCCGTTCAACGCCAAGCCGGCAATTGACGCGTTACTGGAACAGGAACCGGAAGAGGTAACGGCTTTTAAAAGGAATGTTCGGCCAAAAAAAGGAGGGCGCTTTGGCTTCGATGCCGGAGAAGAGGGAAAACTAACAACAGCGCTAACAGACTTTTTACATGATGAAGGAGACATTCGCGTTAGCGAGACGCAGATTCGGACCTTACTAAGGCGCTCTGGTGCTTCGGACATGGTCCTAGTGTGGAAGCGTCTTCAAATCCTCACTCGGGTCGCGTTGCTTGAGGAGGGGCCGGAGTTTTTGTTCATTTGGCGTGATTCAGGCCCGTCCTCTACGATTGTCGATTCAGTTCTCCGAAAGGTTGTTTCCTACGACAGGCTTCTTACAAAACCCGGCCTCAACGCCACCCGAAGGGACTTACTGGCCAGCCCGCTGGACCACGTAGTCAGGCCAGCAATGGTCGCACAGCAACACGGAATATCTCGTCGCGAAGTCGTGGAAATCTTGGACATCGCCGTAGCAAAAGGGGATTTCGAGCCTCGGTTCCGTGTCAACACCGACGCTATCCTCGTCGACTTCGCTAACAAATGGCGCACAAGCCCTACAGAGTTCCCTCGCACGGTTACGGACGAAAACGGCAATATCATCGACCTCACTCTCCCCTCAAATATCGAAGTTGCGTTCCAGCGGGTTAAATAGATGGCGACGACCTCGACAGCTCAAAGCTCGCCAGACAATCTGACCCTGGATCAATGGATTGAGTTCGCCCTCAAGAACAACCTCAACGAAGACCTGATTTACAGCTACCTGTCCCCTCCGCTTCCCCCAAACTCTGTATCGAGGTGGCTAGCGCGAATCGAACGCATAGAGAAAGCTGCGAAACCCAAGGGGATTGCAGCCGCGGAATGGAACGGGAAGAAGAATAGAGCGAAAGGCCGCGCGTTTGAGGCGATGATCAGCTTGATCATTCGATCCGTACCATCGTTTTCAGTCTGGAAGAATGTGACGACCACGACCAACGAAATCGATATTCTCGTTAAAGTTGGACTTACGATCCAAGTGTCCCCAGTAATCAGACAATGGGGATCACATTTCCTGTGCGAATGCAAGCTTGTGAATAAAGGCGTGAACGCCACATGGATTGGAAAGCTTAACTCAGTCCTGGAACTGCACGGGGCTGAGGTCGGAGTATTGGTATCGTCAAAAGGTCCGCCAAAGGGCAGGGCAAAGACGCAAATCCACATGCATGCCTTTAAGACCCCACCCAGAGTCATGGTCTGCATATCGCTTGACGAACTCAAGGAATGCGAGAACGGAAGGAACTTCCTTCGCTTGATCTCGACACGTTATGTTGAGGCAAAAAGCGGAGCAGCTGCACTAATCGTGCAGTAGACCGAAGTGGCCCTGCAGGCAGGGCCCATTCGCATCCGTTTCAGAGAGTCGGAGAGTTCAGCTATTTATGGGAATTATTGGCGTTGCGCTGATTCTGAGCTGTTCTTATTTTTGTTCAACGAATCGGCGCGCAATTAAATGGCGGACAGTTGTACCGGCGTTAGTCATTCAGGTTGCCTTGGCCATCTTAGTTCTCAAAACTCCTTTCAGTATGTTATTTGACACGCTTAGCGAAATCGCCGATTGGCTGGCAAGCCACTCTGAAGCTGGCACGAGCTTTGTTTTTGGGGAATTAGGAGAAAAAGGCAGCGGGTTCCATGCAGCATTTGCGTTCCAAATTCTTCCGACTCTCATCGTTTTCTCCGCCATCTTTGCGATCTCTTACCAATTGGGAGTGATGCAGCCGTTCATACGCTTGACTGCCAGGATAACGCAAAAGCTCATGTCGATCAGCGGTGCTGAATCAACAAGTGTGGTAGCAAACCTCGCGATGGACCAAACGACAGCACCCTTGACAATCCGTCCTTTTCTCAATTCTCTTACGATTTCGGAATTCTTCACAGTAATGACAAGCGGTATGGCACATGCTTCGGGACCTGTATTGGCTGCCTATGTCACACTGGCACGCTCAACCCCGATGTCGACTCACGGTTCTGTTGACATGAAGGATTTGCTTACGGCAACCGTAATGACCATACCCGGATCCATTCTAATTTCCAAGATGCTCGTGCCCGAAGAGAGCCAGCCACAAACGCTTGGCACTATTGATGTGGAGATGCCAAAGCCCGGAGTCAATCTAATCGAGGCGATAGTACGAGGTACAACAGACGGCTTATCGCTTGCGACCATCGTTGCGGCGGTAGTGATCGTATTTGTTTCGTTAACGGATATCTTGAACGGTGGACTCAGTTGGTTTCATGGTCTCAGCGGAATGAGCTGGCTACCTTCATCTCTGCAGCAGATGACTGGAACATTATTTGCGCCGATAGCTTGGTTGATTGGCGTTCCCTGGCATGACTGTGAGAAGGTTGGTCACCTGATGGGAATCCGATTCATCCTGAATGATTTCATTGCCTTCAAGGAATTTGCAACGGTTGGCCAGCAAATCGATCATCGCTCCGCGACTATTGCGACATACGCCCTCTGTGGGTTTGCAAATCTCACGTCTGTAGCCGTTCAGGTTGGCGCAATAGGAGCATTGGTCCCTTCCAGGCGACCGGACTTGGCTCGATTGGGATTTAAGGCACTATTTGCTGCCACACTCGCCAATTGGATGGCTGCGAGTTTAATTAGTCTTTTTTTATGATTTGCGAGGTACAGTGGAGGTCGATCCCGGATTGCACAAACTGACAGAATGGCAGAGGGTTGGGATTGCCTTGCTGCACTATTTTGATATCTGTACCAGCTTCGTGACAGTTTTATCCCGAGATCGACGAATGACAATACTTTCCATCGTATTCATTGGCATCGCGGCTTGCACGCGTGCGGTCCGACGATCTGAATCCCCCAGGCCGAGCTGCTTTTCTAAGTCTGATAGAACAATCTCAACAGGAAGCTGGATGGTGTGACGACAGTACATTGTCTCTGTTGATGAGAAGTCACCGTTTTCGTAAAATTTGTTCGCCGGCGCCCCGCCGCCACAAAACGCGAAATACTCGCATTGCATTGCGCAGTTTCGGACCCCCGCTTCTATCTCCGATGCGAGGTTCACAAAAATGGGGTTATCGATCAAACTTTCCAATTGATCAGCCTTAACATTTCCGAAAACGAAGTTCTTATACTTCTCGCTCGATGACCCCAATAGCTCGGGAGAAAATGTGGAAATGTTCCCATCGTAGTCAATACTCAGAATTCCGAAGGGAACATTCTGTTGGTTTCCATAGGCGGGTTCGGCATCGGATACGTTAGCTATCGATTGAAAAGCCCTATCAAACTCACGGATGGGGAGGTAGGGCGTCAATTCTTGCTGCAGACTATAAATGCGTCGGAAGAAACCATCGACCTTGTCGTTATCGGCACCTGAAAGCGTGGAAGAGGAGTGGATGCCCTCGAGTTCTTCGATATTGAACCCGACCTGAAATCCTCCGAGATGCAAAAAGAAATCGAAAATTTCGTTCGGGTACGCAAGAGAATCTGCCGTAACTACGGCAATCGCGTGAAATCGGATCGAATTCAATCTGAGGCATTCGATGCCACGCATTACTTTAGAATGCGTTCCCGCACCGTTGCGGTCCTTTCGATGGCGGTCATGAACGAAAGCCGGCCCGTCCACACTGACCCCGATACTCACATCGTGTTCTCGGAAAAGATCACACCAACGCTGATCAATAATGGTCCCATTTGTTTGAATAGAGTGCGTGACTTTAATTCCTGACGTCCGTCCGCGGATTCGGGCGAAAGCATCTTCGTAAAATGAGAGTGGGACAGCAAGTGGCTCACCGGCGTGCCAGACAATATTAAGTTTGTTGTCGACCAACCCACTGGCAAGGGCTATGTCGATCGCCCGGTCTATTACCTCACCAGACATCCGCTTGGGATTGCCACGATCGGGCAGATAGCAGTAGTCGCAGTTTATATTGCAAAAGGGGGTCGGCTGCAATATAAGCAGATCTATCGAATCCCGAGAATCGGATCGTTGATTCTTCCTGTCGGTTTTCATACCGGCTAACGTCGCGGGCATTCTCTCATAGGGATTCCAATGACCGCAAGATCAACCTCTAGCGTTTGTACTATCTGGGAGCTCCATAGCGCTTTCGGATCTAGGATGAAAAGCGGGCTTCCCTGTTAGAAAAGAACGAAAACCTGACCCGGGTCTGCCGCGGAAAGTGCCAGTGCTAATGTTGAAGTCATCAGTTTCGATTTCATAGTGGTTCCTCTTTTGTTATTCTTTCGTCTTTCGAAACGTTCTTTGAGCCGTCGATCCTGGCTGGCTTAGTTGCCAGCCAGGATCGCGATAGCGTACTGAACGCCCTGACGGATCGACTGTGGATCGACGCCGTTCGGAGTCCAGTTCTGGACCAGATAGCCGACGACGGCATTCTGGCCCGCCTGCATCAACTCGCCCTGCGCATCCGGGTTGTGGCACTGCGTCAGCAGCACCAGTTGATAGGCCCGGCCCACGTCGCCGCGATAAGCGGAGAACAGTGCATCGTTGATGACGGCGGAGCGACCGCCGCTGGCGATGGCATATTCCACGTTCAGCGAGACGTAGCTCGTCGGGCAGTCGACAGAGCCACCCGCGTCGCTGTTGGTTGCGGCCCAGTCAACATGCTGGGTCCAAGATTGAGCCTGTGCGATGACGTTGCCCGTCATAATCAGGCCTGCCAGAACTACAGTTGCGAACAGTTTCGATTTCATCGTGCTTTCTCCTTTGTTTCCGGTCGTGAGAGTTGTGGTTAGTGCCGCGCCAGCTCATCTACTCTTGTTGCTTACCAGTTCATCCAGTTGCCGAAGTTGCCCCAGTTGTTCCAGTTGTGCCAGTTGTCCCAGTTATTCCAGTTGCTCCATGCATTTGCCCAGCCGTTGCCCCACTGCGCCAGAAGAATCTCGCCACGAGAGAACTTGCTGGAAGCGTTGGCATCGGTCGCGATCTTCTCCTTCAGCGCACCTTTGACCGCCAGGGCACGGTCCACGACCGAACTCGGGCGGGTTGACGCCTGGGCAGATGCGCCAATCAGCAGACTGCCGGCAATTACGGCAGCCGACGTAATCTGGCGGACACGCTCGGTCAACGAAATCTTCTCGGAGTTCTTGGAGGTCATTTTGCTTTTCATTGCTTTTTCCTTTCGGCTTCGTATTTGCCATTCCGGCTTGTCCGGCCTGGTATGTTCTGAACTTTGAGCCATCCTTGTAAATTGTTCAACTGCAATGGTTTAACTAGAACTTGAGGGCACAAATCTGAGCTTGAGTTCGTCCTCTAGATCAAAGGACCGATCTCAAGAACAGAAGTCCCGGCCCCATTTCGCCCGTCAAATTTCAAGCTGCGAATTCACACCTGAAAATCGAGCG
>Ga0302320_10007307_pt1 | contig 24335 bp, 16 predicted proteins | sample Bog_T0_3_FD_202130 | JGI IMG/M metagenome (GOLD analysis project Ga0302320, IMG submission 202130) | Peat permafrost microbial communities from Stordalen Mire near Abisko, Sweden - Bog_T0_3 | ecosystem: Environmental > Terrestrial > Soil > Wetlands > Peat | place: Sweden: Abisko, Stordalen Mire...
TATCGGCCGTCGGATGGCCCAGTTCCCCATTATTGGTCGACGGCGCGTTCACCTCCCCCGGTGTCGGTGTGGCCACCGGAAGTGTCCCCAGCGAATCCTCCCAGACGATAAAATCGCCACCTACCGCAGCGGCCTCTTGCCGGGCTGCCTCGATAATGCCCTTGGTGTCGCCCGCCTTTGAGCGGTCCACCAGCACAGTCCCGATGACCATCCCCCTCGGGATCGAGTCGAGTACCTGGATATGGGCAGGATCGGTCGGCTGAAGGCTCACCCCGGCGCCATTCGGAATGAAATTATGCGGACGGGAGGCGCAGCCGCCCAGGATAACAGCCGCAAACAGAGCACAGGAAACTGATTTAAAGGAAATGCGCATGGAAAGAATTCGAAAGCATTGCGAAACCTCGAAAGAATGAAAAGGCCATTTGTCGGGCTTCCGCCGACTCTAAATTCGCCGATTGTTGAGCAAGCGGCAGGTAGGACAAATCCCATAGATCGCCTTTTGCGGTCCAGAGTCCCGGGAAGGAATCACTCGAAAAGTCCGCAAACAGAGCGCACAGACCACCGGCTTGCCTTGGAAAGGCAATTGGGAATGCCGAAAACGCTTATGCACTTCAAGGCATTAGACCGGGGCTATTACGATTTTGTTCACTATTTTTAGGGGATCGCTGCCCCGCAATGGGGAGAGGGACTAAAAGCGCATAAACGACCTGAAGCACCCCATTTCCCGGGCTGGGACCGGAGATTCGAGCCACACATCTTTCTTGGCGCGGGAGGAAGGGGCTCGCATGATCGGGGCGATGGCGACGTTGAGAATCCAGGAATTGCCGGATGAGGACAGGCCCCGGGAAAAACTGCTGAAGCAGGGGGCGGGCGCCTTGAGCGAAAGCGAGTTGATAGCAATCCTGTTGAGGACGGGGACGGTGGGAGCTAACGCCATCGACGTGGGGCGGGAACTTCTTCTCAAGTACCAGTCCCTGACGGCTCTCTCACGGTGCGGAGCCGGGGAGTTGGCGGATATCAAGGGAATCGGTCCGGCGAAGGCGTTGCAACTGGCAGCCGCGTTCGAACTCGGCAAGCGCCTGGCGCAGGAATCGCCGGCCCGGGGAAAGCTGGATTCGCCCGAGTTGGTCTATGAGCTTCTGGGGCCGGAGATGCGGATGCTGGCGAAGGAATCGCTGAGGGCGGTGCTGCTCGATACCCGGCTGAGGCTGCTGCGGGTAGAGGAGATCGCGCTGGGGAGCGTCTCGGAATGCATTGCTCACCCGCGGGAGGTTTTCCGCCCGGCGCTGGTGCACTCGGCATTCGCGGTGATCCTCGCGCATAATCATCCGTCGGGGGATCCTTCGCCGAGCGCGGCGGATATCCAGATGAGCAGGCGGATGGCCGAGGCGGCTCGGGTGCTGCAGATCCGGCTCCTGGATCATGTCATCATCGGGGGCCCGGCGGAAGGTCGGCTGCCCTATTATTCGTTCAAGGAGGCGGGGGTGTTGTGAGCGCTGCGACCGACCCTTATTTCTGATTTCGCACATCGCTTATACTTCCCTAGCCTTTCCAGCTCATGCCCATCCATCCCAGCGCCATTATTCATCCCGAAGCGAAGATCGCCGACGACGTGGAGATTGGGCCCGGAGTCTGTATCGAGGCGGCGGCAGAGATCGGGGCACGGTGTGTAGTGCAGGCTCATGCGATCCTCTCGGGCCGGGTCCGGATCGGGAATGACACGCGGATTGGATACGGGGCGATCATCGGGGCGCCTGCGCAGCATCTCGCTTTTCCGCCGGATCATCCCGGAGAAGTGGTAATCGGGAGTGGAAATACGATCCGGGAACTATGTACTATCCATCGCTCGACTGCCGCGGGGGAAGCCACGCGGGTAGGCGATCACAATTACCTGATGGCGGGAACCCACCTGGCGCATGATGTGCAGGTGGGCAACCATGTGATCTTCGCGAACAATGCGCTGGTGGGAGGCGAAGTTCATATCGGGGACCGTGTCTTCATTGGAGGCGCGAGCATTTTCCACCAGCACATCCGGGTGGGTCGGCTGGCGATCACTCAAGGCGGAAGCGGGTTTAGCAAGGACGTGCCGCCATTCACCGTGGGGGCGGAACACAATATGGTCGCGGGGCTGAATGTTGTCGGCATGCGGCGGGCCGGGATGGACTCGACGCAGCGGCAGGAGATCAAGAATGCCTTCAAGCTATTGTATAGAAGTGGGTTGAATACGGCACAGGCGCTTGAGGCCGCGGGAGAATTGGACTGGGGCCCGGACGCCCGGGAATTCTTCGAGTTTGTGCACGCCGCGAAGAAGCGGGGAATCTGCGATTTGCTGGAAAGCGGGCGGGGGATTGGGACGACCGAGCGGGAGTAGTGGGGGAGTGTTATCCGGGGCGGGTCTGAAAACCGGGTCCACGACCGGCGCATGGCCTGAAATTGATAAAAAGTTGCTAAATACCTCTGTGACGGCTAACTACACGGCGGCCCGCGCATTACCCCTCCCTAACGCCATGAAGCACGCCATTTACACTGGCCTTTCCCTCGTCGTAATCATTTGCCTCGCTGGATGCACCACACCCCAAACCGCCGCTGTCCGAGCCAAGCTGTCGAATATCGTGCGAACTACTGCATATACCTGTACGGAGCCGGGGGGGCATCATGATGCCTGCGGCGGAATCCTGAGCACTGGAGCAATTCACAGTGCGGCGGCGGATTGGTCGCGATACCCCGTCGGCACTCGATTCGAGATCGAGGAGACCGGGGAGGTGTGCGAGATCGACGACTACGGCTCGGCCCTGATCGGCACGGATACGATCGACCTGTACAAGGATAGCCGCCGGGACATGAGAACCTGGGGGGTGCGGATGGTGCATATTAAAATATTGGTGTGGGGCTCGCCGCGGCGCAGCCTGGAGATCCTGGCGCCGCGCGCTCGCAATGCCCAAGTGCGGCCGATGATCGCTGCGCTGCGGGAGCAGACGAAGGGGGCGCCGACCCGGTTCCACCGTCTCCAATCCTGAGATTTTTCATGAAACTACTCGTTACCGGCGGAGCCGGATACATCGGAAGCATCTGCGTCGAGCAACTCCTCGACCAGGGGCATCATGTCACTATTTTCGACAATTTGACGGAAGGGCACCGGCGGGCGATCGATCCGCGGGCGCCGCTGATCGAGGGGGACTTGCAAAATCGGGACGCGATTTTCGCGGCAATGGAGCAGGTGCGCCCAGAGGCGGTGATGCACTTCGCAGCGAATGCGCTGGTGGGGGAATCGATGCAGGATCCCTCGAAGTACTTTCGCAATAACGTGGGCGGCGGGTTGAACCTGCTGGACGCTATGATCCACAATGGGACGAAGCGATTTGTGTTCTCCTCGACGTGCGCAACCTTCGGACCGCCGGACCGGATCCCGATTGATGAGACGCTGCCGCAACGGCCGATCAACCCGTACGGCGAGTCGAAACTGTTATTCGAGAAGATCCTGCGCTGGTATGACGAGATTCACGGGCTGAAATTTGTCGCGCTGCGGTATTTCAACGCGGCCGGGGCGACAGCCAAATACGGGGAGGATCACCGGTGCGAGACGCATCTGATCCCGAACATCGTAAAGGTGGCTCTGGGGCAGAAGCCGCACGTGGAGATCTATGGGACGGATTACGAGACGCCGGACGGTACGTGCATCCGGGATTACATCCACATCGTGGACCTCGCACAGGCGCATATCCTGGCACTGGGAGTTGAACAAAGCGCATTTTACAACCTCGGGACCGGCGGCGGGACGAGCGTGCGCGAGGTGATCGCGGCGGTTGAGAAGGTGACGGGAAAATCGATTCCGGTAGTGGAGAAACCGCGCCGGCCGGGCGATCCGCCCCGGTTGATCGCGGGTTCCGAGAAGATCAAACGGGAACTGGGCTGGGCGCCAAAGTATGAGTCGATCGAGAAGATCGTGGACAGCGCCTGGGCGTGGCACCTGAAGTACCCGAGGGGGTACGAAGACTGAACCTAGGCGGCGGCGACCTCGGCGGCGGCCGGGGCGAAGCTCTCGAGGACGCGGGTGGCCTCGGAGAAGGTGAAGGGCTTTTGCAGGAATTGGCAGGCGCCTGAAGCGGCGACGAAGGGATGATCCGCTGCGAGGGCGCCGGAGCAAAGGACGAGCTTGATCGCGGGGTTGCGGCTGAACAGGGCGTGGGAGATGGTGATGCCGTTGAAGCGGGGCATCATGACGTCCATGAGGACGATCTCCGGCCGAAAGCGATCGTAGGCTGGGAGAACATCGAGGCCGCCGGTGGTCACCGAGCAAACTTCGTGTCCCGCCTTCTGGAGGAATTGCGAAAGGCCGGAGACCAGTTCGCGTTCGTCGTCTGCAATGAGGATGCGCATGGGGAGGAGTGTGGTTTATCTGGAGGAGGCTGCCTTGACCTGGACGACGCCGATGGCGTCGATGAGATCGTCCATGCGAAAGGGCTTCGCGAGCATGGTGCCATGGACTTGCTTGATGAAATCGTTGATCTTGGGATTGCCGCGATGTCCGGTGATGAAGATGAAGCGCCGGCAGAGGTGGGGACGCATTCGCTCGATGGCGGTGTAGAACATGTCGCCGGGTAGCTTTGGCATCATCATGTCGCAGACGATGACGTCGAACTCCTGCTTGAGGACGGCGCGGACCCCCTCAGCGCCGTTGCCCACGGCCGTGACCTCGTAGAAGTTGGTTTGGAGGAACTCCTTGATGACGGTTTTGAGCATTTCATCGTCCTCGAGCAGGAGAACATGCTTAACCTTCGCGGCGCCATTTTGGCCGTCGCTGGGGATTCGGTGCGGGACAGTTGGCATGGGTTATTGGAGCCGGGATGGACAGCTCTCACCCATGGAGGGAGCACGGGGTGTGCCATTGGGGGCGGGGGAGTCCCCTTAGGGGCGGACTCTTCCTAGAATGCATTGAAACCGTCCACAACTGGGGTGGGAAGCCACGAGTTGACGGCGCGGTTGGTTTCGAGGATGACCTTTACGCCATCGGCGCGGGGGACGAGCAGGTGGCGGCTTTCCACGGTGATGTCGCGGCCTTGCTTGGTGGTGTGGCGGAGCTGGCCGGCCCAGTAGCCCTGCGAGCCCAAGGCCTTGGTGAACTCGTCCGGAGAGGTCCCGGTAGCGAGGATTTCGTGGATGTTTTTGCCGAGCGCCTCCTTCCGTGACCAGCCGTAGAGGTCCTCGGCGCCGGTATTCCAGTAGAGGATCTCGCCGGCATCGGTGCGGACGATAATGGCGTCGTGGGAGAGCTCGAGGAGTTCCGCCTGCTGGCGCACCTGCTCGTTGAGACGATGCTCGTCCGTGGCATCCATGCAAACGCCCGTGCATTGCCATTTGCCGGGGGCAATGGAGACGACGGCGACTTCTTCGTGGATCCAGATGGTCTCGCCGAATTTGTCGAAGCACCGGAATTGGTGAGAATAGGAGGAAGCACCCTTTATAAGGGCCTTTGAGGCGGTCTCCTCCATGGAGGGGATGTCGTCCGGGTGGCGGCTGGCGAGCCATACCTGACTGTAGGTGCCGCCGGGGGGGATGAGCAGGGGTTGGAAGTGCTGGGCGGCGATCTCGTCCTGGACGGCGAGATCCCATCGGAATTTGCGGGAGCCGGGTTCGTAGGTTTCCCAGCCGTCGAGGCCCTCGACGGTGGCGCGCCAGAGGATGCATCGGGCGTGGGTGACGACGCTGCGGATGTCTTCCTCGGCGCGTTTCTGGCTGGAAATGTCCTGGAAGTAGCCGAGGCGGTAGAGGGGGAGACCCTGCGGATCTCGGACGAGGGTGACATCGGTGAGGCAGGGGAAACGGGAGCCGTCCTTGCGACGGTGTACGGCATCGTACATGAGGTGGTCGCGTGCGTTGATAATGTCCACGACCTGGGGGAGCTGGCCGGCGGATTCCGGGGCAAAGGTGTCGGCAATGGGCATCCCGATCATGGAATCGGGCTCGTAGCCATGCATCCGTGCAAAGGCGGGATTGGCGAGCTGGATGAGGCCGCGGACGGAATCGACGATTGCGACGCCCCATGCGGAGGTGTTGAAGATGCTCTCGTAGAGAGTGAGGGCGCTGTTGGCCTGGCTTAGCTTCGATGTCCGCTCGCGGACGCGCTGCTCGAGGGTGTCCTTCATCTTGAGGAGATCGGCCTCCGCGACAAGGCGTTGTTCAATCTGGATTTCGAGGTCTTTCTTCTGTCGGGCCTGCGCGCGGCCGGCCTCAAGGAGGCCAAGGATGGCGGGAACGAGGGGTGGGAGAAGGATCGCGGTGGTGACGGAGGCAAGGGCGGTGATGACCTTTACGATGCCGGCGAACCAATAATCCGGGTGCCAGACGGTCCACGCCTCAATGAAGTGGGTGGCGCCGCAGGCGATGATGAAGACGCCGAAGGCGAGAACCATCCAGTGGTACGGGAGGTCGCGGCGGGCCTTGGCGACCATGTAGGCGAGAGTGGCGGAAATGGAAACATAGGCGAGGCCGATGAGGACATCGGAGATGACGTGGGTCCAAAGGAGGCCTGGCTCCCAGAGATAGCAATGCCCGTGGGGCATGAAGGGCTCCGGGGGGCGAGTGACCAGCCAGGCGATGCTGGCCCCGACCAGGAGGATAGCGGTGCAGAGGGCTGTGAAGTTGAGGGACTTCCGCGGATTCATGCGTGCGTCCTGGAAAAGTAAACGCGGAGGGTGGAGTGGGCAAGCATGGGCGGAAATTTAGGGCTTCCGAATTTGCAACGAACAATACGTTTCGGATGGGCGCGGGTTTTGGACGCGTGGCTGCGGAGAGGACTTAATTTCGAGGTGCGGCGGCTTTGCGGAGGCGGTCGAGGATGGCGAGGCCGAGGCCGGAAGAGGGAGGGGGCTCGGCGACGATGAGATCGAGGTTGAGGGAATCGAGGCGACGCATGGCGGCGAAGAGTTGGACGGCGGCTTCGCGCGGGTCGTTGGAGGGGGTCAGGACCTCCATGGCTTCAAATTGGGACGGGCGGGTGGAGCGGCACCAGGCGAGGAGGGCGGCGTGGGCGGAGGGGTGGAAAGTATCGGCCTCTGATTGGGAGTCGAGGAGGTGCAGAGGGGTGGCCGGGGCGTAATGGCTGGGGAGCTGGCCTGGTGCGGCGGGGGAGGATGGATTTTCGGCTGCCACTCGGGGTCCGCATGAGGAAAATGGCGAGCGAAGGGGGGCGAAGGGGGAGAGATCGTCGGGGATGATGGGGCCGGCGCGGAGGAGATGGAGGGAGCCGGAATCCACGGCGACGACGGTGGACTCGATCCCGAGGCCGCAGGGGCCGCCGTCGACGATGAGGGGGATGCGGCCGCCGAGTTCCTCGAGGACATGGGCGGCGGTGGTGGGGGAGATCCGGCCGAAACGGTTGGCGCTGGGGGCGGCGACGGGGCCGCCAAAGCGGGTGAGAATGGCGCGAAATACCGGGTGGGCGCTCATTCGCACCGCAACGGTCGGGAGGCCGGAGGTGACGAGGTCGGGGACAATGGGGCGGCGGGGGAGGACGAGGGTGAGAGGGCCGGGCCAGAAGCGCTGGACGAGTGCTTGAACCAAGGGGTCACCGGCAGAGGTGGTGAGGCGGTCGAGCCAATCGAGCCCGGGGAGATGGACGATGAGAGGGTCGAAGAGGGGGCGATGTTTGGCCTCGAAAATGCGGGTTACGGCAGTGGGATCGAGAGCGTGGGCGGCGAGGCCGTAGACGGTTTCGGTGGGGAGGGCGACCATTTGGCCGGCGGAGAGAAGGGTGGCGGCTTCCTCGATGGCGTCGGGGGGGAGGAGCGTGCGGGTGGTCACGTGGAGAGCGGGGTATATATAGGACCTATAAGGCCTATAGGCCCTACGGGAGAGCGAGAGCGAGCTAACGGGTGAGGCTATTGCGGGCGGCGCGGACTTCGGAGATGGCTAGATCGAGGGTTGGGGCGAGGGCGGTAAGGTGGCCCATTTTGCGGCCGGAGCGGGGGCCGGTTTTGCCGTAGAGATGGATCTTTACGCCGGGAAAGGCAGCGGCGGCAGGCCAGTTGGGTTCGCCTTGGGACCAGAGATCGCCGAGGAGGTTGGCCATGGCGGCGGGGCGAAGGAGATCGGTTGAGCCGAGGGAGAGGCCGCAGATGGCGCGGAGCTGTTGCTCGAACTGGCTGGTGACGCAGGCGTCGAATGTGTAGTGGCCGGAATTGTGGGGACGGGGGGCGAGCTCGTTGACGAGGAGGGTGTTGTCGGAAAGTAGAAACATCTCGACGGCGAGCAGGCCTACGAGGTCGAGCCGGTCGGCGATGGCGCTGGCGAGGGCGCGCGCGGCTTGTTCGACCTCGGGGTCGATCCGGGCAGGGGCGATGGTGAGATCGAGGATGTGATGGCGGTGGATGTTCTCGCAGACGGGGAAGGTCGCGGTCTCACCGCCGAGGCCGCGGGCCACGATGACGGAGATTTCCTTGGAGAAAGGGATGAAACGCTCAAGGACGCTGGGGGTCGCCAGGTCAACGGCGTCGGCATCGGCGGGGGAATTGATCTTGAGCTGGCCTTTGCCGTCGTAGCCGAATGAAGCGGTCTTGAGGACGGCGGGAGTGCCGATCGCGGCGAGGGCGGTGGCGAGTTCGGCAGAGGTCGAGACGGGGGCGAAAGGGGCGACGGGGATGCCCGCCCCGGCGAGGAATTGTTTCTCGCGGAGGCGATGCTGGCAGATATCGAGGACACTCCCGGCAGGACGGACGACGCAGTGGGCGGCGGCCCACTCGACGCTGGCGGCGGGGATATTCTCGAATTCGAAGGTAAGGACGTCAATCCCCTTCGCGAAAGCGGTGACGGCGGCCTGATCCTCGTAGGGGGCGGCGATCTCGAGGTCGGCAAGCTGGCCGGCGGGGGTGCCCTTCTCAGGGCTGAAGACGTGGATCCGGTAGCCCATGCGGCGGGCCGCGATGGCGAGCATGCGGCCAAGCTGGCCGGACCCCATTACCCCGACCGTGCTGCCGGGCGGGAAGAGTCGGGCAGGGGTCATTCGACGAGTTTCGAGTTGAGGGCGTCCTCGGACTGATGGGCGCGGAAAGCCTCGAGACGACCGAGGATGGCGGGATCGTGCAACGCGAGGATGGATGCCGCGAGGAGGGCGGCATTCTTTGCGCCAGCGGCGCCGATGGCGAGAGTGCCCACGGGGATACCGGCGGGCATCTGGACGATGGAGAGGAGGGAATCGAGGCCGGAGAGCTTGCTGAGGACTGGAACGCCGAGGACAGGGAGGAGGGTCTGGGCCGCGATCATGCCGGGGAGATGGGCAGCGCCACCGGCGCCGGCGATGATGACGCGAATGCCGCGATCGGCGGCCTCGCGGGCGAACTGTGCCATGAGGCTGGGGGTGCGATGGGCGGAGATGACGCGTGATTCGTGGGGGATATCAAGATCGGTGAGAAGGCGGGCGGCTTCGCGCATGATGTCCCAGTCGCTCTTGCTGCCCATCACGACCGAGACTGTCGGGGAGGTGGCCATTGGATTGATGGGGAGGATAATCCAGCGAGGGTGCGAGGGGTGTAAAGGCGGAACTGGGGGCAATTTTATGGAGAGACCGATGTGGCGTACGGGACCCGCGCCAGAGTGGGCGGGGGATGCGGGTTTTTGGCAGTACTGAACAGTTTTCTCCGTATATCTGCATCCGGTGCTTGACCTAAGAGCAGGGTTTTCACTAAAACGCCTTTGCGGACACCCCCCGCCGCTGAAACCGACCAAGGAGGTGATAACAAATGCCGAGAGGCACAGTAAAATGGTTCAGCGAAAAGAAGGGCTGGGGATTCATCGTGGATCCTCATGTCCATAGCGACATATTCGTACATTACTCACAGATTCAGGGAGATGGCTTCCGCACCCTTGCAGAGGGTGACGAGGTCGACTACGAACTGTTCAGTGACAACAAAGGGGCGAAAGCCAGGAACGTCGTACGAGTACAGAAGAGCATCGCTGCTTGAGACACCGTCTGACCAGACGACCATTCAGAATGGCCGCGGGCCGATAAATTTCCGGACCGGGGGTGGCGCTGCTTGAGCGCCCCCGGGTACGAGAATGTGGTGCTCGTGGGATTTATGGGAAGTGGGAAGTCGTCCGTAGGACGGCTGATCGCACGTACCCTGAAGGGTAGTTTTGTCGATACGGACAGGCTGGTGGTGGACCAAACGGGAAGGGAGATTCCGGAGATATTCGCCGCGGAGGGCGAATCGTTTTTCCGACGCGAGGAGAGCCGGGCGCTGCGGTCGCTGGTGGGCAGGAGCGGGTTGGTGGTGGCGACGGGAGGGGGGATCGTGACGGTGGCGGAGAACGTGCCGGTGCTAAAGAAGCTTGGGCTTGTGGTTTGGCTGAAGGCGAGTGAGGAGGTGATCTGGGAGCGCGTGTCGCGGACGCGGAAGCGGCCGCTATTGCAGACGGAGAATCCGCGGGAGACGATGCGGGCGCTGCTGGTAAAGCGGAACCGGTTTTATGAGGGGGTGGCGGAGATGGAGATCGATACGACGCTGATGACGCATGCGGAGGTGGCGGAAAGGATCTGTGGGGCGATGCGGAAAGCAGAATTTTAGAGTTATGATTTTCAGGTTCGCCGACGCGGAGCGCCGGAGGGAGGAGGAGGAAAGTCTGTGCGCTTTGAGTCGGGTTGAGGCAGAATAGGACCGATGGGACGGATGGGACCTATAGGACATATTTTGCACTGCGATGGATGACATTAAGGAACAGCTTTTGGCTCGCGCCAGGGAACTGGGGTTTAATGCCTGCAGGGTGGCGCGGTGCGGGGCGCCGCCGCATGGGGTGGAGTTTGGGCGGTGGCTGGAGGAGGGGAATGCGGGGGAGATGGGCTGGATGGCGCGGAGCAAGGAGCGACGGATGGACCCGGAGCAGGTGCTGCCGGGGGGGCGTTCGGTGATTGTGCTGGGGATGAATTACTGGCAGGGGAAGGAGGAGGAGAGCGTGGGGCGGGGAAAATTTGCGCGGTATGCGTGGGGGAAGGATTACCATGGGCTGATTGAGACCAGGCTACGGGAGCTGGATGGGTGGCTGACGGGGTTGGGGGGGCGGCAGAAATGTTATGTGGATACGGGTCCGGTGCTGGAGCGGGACTTTGCGGCGCTGGCGGGCATGGGGTGGCATGGGAAGAGCACGATGCTGATCTCGCAGGAGCTGGGGACGTGGTTCTTCCTGGCGGAGATAATGACGACGTTGGAGATGCCGGAAGATGAGGCAGCCCGGGACCGGTGCGGGAGTTGCACACGTTGCATGACGGCCTGCCCAACGGGGGCGATCGACGCGCCGTATCACCTGGATGCGCGGAAGTGCATCTCTTACCTGACGATTGAGTTGAAGGGGTCGATTCCGCTTGAGTTGCGGCCCTTGATCGGGGACCGGATTTATGGATGTGACGATTGCCTGACGGCCTGCCCGTGGAACCGGTTTGCGCAGGCGTCGCACGAGGCGGCGTTCCAGGCAGGGGAGGGGACGCGGTTGACGATGGTGGAGTTGCTGGGGTTGAGCGAGGAGGGTTTCAGGAGGGTATTCAAGGGGTCACCGGTCAAGCGGGTGAAACGGCGGGGGCTGCTGAGAAATGTATGCGTGGCGCTGGGGAATGTGGGAGGCGCGGGGGATTTGGCGGCGCTGGAAAAGGCGAGCAGGGATGAGGAGGAACTGGTGAGGGAGCATGCGATTTGGGCGATGGAGAGGATTCGGGAGAGGCAGGAGGGAAATTTATGATTTTTAGGTTTGCGGGCCCGGGGCGCCGGAATTGAGAGAAGAGGTTTTTGTGGGGTGAAACGAAGTTTACGGAACGGACTTTTGATCATTGACGTTGTGATGGTTATGATAATTCGGTTTGTGGGCGTAGGGCTGTGGAATGGGGGCGGGATAGGGTGAAGGCGCTGCTTGCCGGACGGGACGGGTTGAGCTAAGGGTGGAGCAACCCGCGCGGAACGGCGGGCTCCCCGCGATCAATCATGCCCAAACCCCAACCTGCTCCTGCCGCGCCGGCTAAGGAGATTGTCCTGCCTCTTGGCGATATACTGAACCGGATCCCGAAGGAGTACCTCCTGCCCGGGCCACACGACCCGAAGATGCCGATCCGGTTTCCGGCGCAGGAGCTTGCGGAGAGCATGGCGAAGGGGAAGACGACGATGTCCATCGCACGGCTGGCGAAGGCCTGCCCGGAGGTGATCCGGGCGGACCCTAACAAGTCTGTGGATGTGCCTTTCCCTTTCCAGAAGGCGATGGGGCAGTTGCTGCACTCGGACGCGGCTGATTTCTCGGCGAGAGAACTGCGGCATAGGCCGGCGACGATCGGCGGGGGGACGGTGGCAGGACCGGCGGCGTTGCGAGGGCAGCAAGGGAAGCAAACATCCCAGCCGGCCCAGGGCGGAGGTGTGCCGATTATTGCGCCTGCCAATGGGGGAGACGATGAGAAGATTCACCTGAGTCTGCATGCGATCGTGGCGGCGTTGCCGAAAGAGTGGCAGACACCCGGATTGCAAGGGCTGGATGAAACGGCGCGAGTGACGCTGCCGTTGGGGCTGGTGGAGCACCAGTTGCCCACGGGACGTGTGGAAGTGCCGCTGGGCCATTTCCTGGCGGGGATGCCTGCGAATCTGAGGAGCCATTTTCCATCCGATCCGAATCGCCAGGTGCCGATACCGTTGACGGAGGTGTTCCCGAACCTGCCCTCGGATCCTTCGGCGAGGAGCGGGGTGCCAGGGGTGCGGGAACAGGTGGCAAGCCTGGAAAGCAGCGCAGTCAATCGCGACTCCAACAAGTTAAGCGACGAACTGGCGAAGAAGCTGGTGGAAGCATCGGCGAAGATCAATGCGCTGGTCCGGGAGCGGGACCAGGCGATCCAGCAGCGTGAGGAGATCACTTCGCAGCTGGCGGCGCTGCGAGAAGAGATGAAACGCCATACCGAGGCGATGAAAGGGCAGGCGAACATCGGCGGGATGAATGCGGAAAACGAGGCGACAAAGGCGCGGCTGGAGGGAATGGCGAAGGAGCGGGACGTCGTGATTTCCGAAAAGGAGAAAGAGATCGGGCTGCTGCGGGAGCAACTGGAAGCGCAACGGAAAGACCAGCAGGCGGTGCAGGCGGAGCGGGACCAGGCGCAGAAGCAGAGGACGGAACTGGCGGAGCAAATGCAGGCGCTAAAGGCGCAGCACGAGAAGGAACTGGAGTCGACGAGTCATCAAATTCACGCGCGGGTGCAGGAAAAGGACGAAGGGCTTTCCCGGTTGACGCAATCGATCGAGGATCAAAAGCGGGAAGTGAAGAACCTGCAACGTGAGCGGGACCATGCGATCCGGGAACAGGAAGCGGTTGCATCGCAACTGGCGGAGGCAAAGTCCGAACAGAAAAAGGTGACCGAGGGGATGCGTGTCTCGCACAAGAAACAGATCGAGACGCTGGGAGAGGACTACAGTAAGCAACTTGCGTCGCTGGCTTCCGACCACACGAAACAACTGGAGGCGCTGCGTGCGGACCACAAAAAGCGTGTGGATGCCTTCATGCTGGAGCGGACGATGGCACTGGCGGACCGGGACCAGATCAATGCGCAACTGGCGCAGGCGCGGGAAGATCACTCCGTGCAGGTGCGGACGCTGACGGGGGATTACAAGCGGCAGATCGAGTCGCTGGTGAAAGATCACAAGAAGACCCTGGATGCTGTGAACCAGCAACGGGACGCCCTGGCGCGGGAGCAGACGCAGTTGACCTCGCAAATCGCGCAGTTGCGAGACCAGCACCGCAAGCAACTCGAGGCCATCGGCCAGCAGCGGGACGACACGATGCGGGAGCGGGACCTCGCGAAGGCGCAAATCATCGCGACGCGCGAGGACCACAAGCGGCACCTGGACGTGCTGACGAACGATTTTTCACGCCAACTCTCGATCGTGCGCGAGGAGCACAAGAAGGAACTGGCGACTTTGACGCAACTGCGGGATGATATCAACCGGGAGCGGGAGGCGCTGGCGCAGCAACTGGTGCAAACGGAGAAAAGCCACCAGCAACAGGTGGAATCGTTGATGGCGGACCATCACAAGCAGGTGCATGGGCTCAACGAGGACTATTCGAAGCGGATCGCGAGCCTTGAAGCGGCGCGGGACCAGGTGATCGCGGAGCGCGATGCGACGGGGGTGGAATTGAACCAGACCCGTGAGGATCACAAGCGGCTGGTGGAATCGATCCAGGAGCAGCAACGGAAGCAGGTGGAATCGCTCACGCTGGATCACAAGAAGACCGCCGATGAACTGACTGCACAGCGCGACATCGTGACCGGTGAACGGGATTCGCTCTCATTCCAATTGAGCCAGGCGACCGAGGCGCACAAAAGGCAGGTCCAGATGCTGACCACGGATCACCGGCAGCATGTGGAATCGCTAAACCAGCAGCGGGAACAGATCATCGCGGAGAGGGAAGCGTTGGTTGCACGGATGGCGCAACTGGACCTCGATCATAAGGCAGGCGTTGAAAACTTGCGGAAGGAACATACGGGCGAAGTGAACCGGCTGATTGGGCACCATGAGAAAGGGCTGGAGGCATTGCGCGCCGAGCATGGGCAGCGGATGGAAGCGACCCGCGCCGAGCATGCGAAAGCGGTCGAACAGTTGAACGCCCAGAAGCACCAGGTGGGGGTCGAGAAGGATGAGGTGCTCGCACGGCTGGCGCAACGGGAGGAGGAGCACAAGAGAGCGCTCGCGGCGCTGGAGGGCGAGCACCGGAAGGCGGAGGAGGCGTTGCAGGGAACGCACAAGGAAGATTTGCTGGCGCTAGCCGAGCAGCACCGGGGAGGGATCGCGGACCTGGAGGCGGATCACCGGCGGCATATGGATGCGGCACATGCGCAGCGCGATGCGATCGTGAAGGAAAAGGAGGGAGTGATTGCCCAACTGGAACAGGCGCGAGCCGAGCACAAGCAGGCCCTGGAGAAAGCGGCAGCGGAGCACGCGGAGCGTATCGAGGCGATGCGGCTGGACCTTGACGGGATGATGAGGGAGGCCGTGGCGGAACACGAGCGGGCGAGTAGCGCGGCGCGCTCGGAGCATGACAAGCAAATTGCCGGGCTGAAGGAGGAACAGGGGCGTCAGACGGAAGCGTTGCAAGCGGATCACGCAAAACGGGTGGAAGCGCTGCAGCAGAGGCAGACGGCGACCCAGCAGGAAAAAAATGCGCTGGCGGTGGCGATGGAAACCGCGCGCCAGGAGCATCTCAAGGCGATGAAGGATGCCGAAGCGCTCCACGCGGCCCAGCTTGAAGCAGCCCGCACCGAGCATGAAGGGAAGCTGACGGCGGCGCAGCAGGCGCACGCGGTAGCGCTGGAGAATTTACAGAAGGAACACGCGGGCCAGACGGAGAGGGCGCGCGCGGCGTATGAACAGCAGATGGCGGACGCGAATGCGGAACATGCGCGCCGGACGGCGGACCTGGAGGCGGTGCACGCGAAACACGCGGAGGAGCTGCAGGGCCAGCACGCGGAGACGAAGCTGGAGAAGGAGTCCCTGGTAGTGGCGATGGCGATGGCGGCGGCGGAACATGAAAAGGCAACCCAGGCCGCCGCGGCCCAGCACACCGCGCAAACGGAGGCGCTAAAGAAGGAGCACGACGAGAAGCTTCAGGGATCGCGCCAGGCCCACCGGGCGGCGCTGGAGGATCTGCAGAAACAGCATGCGGTGCAGATGGAGGCGGCGCGGGCGGACTTTGAAAAACGGACGGCGACGGCAAAGGCCGATCACATCCGGCAGATCGAGGGGATGCAGGCGGACCATACTGCGCGGTCGGAGGTGTTGCTGCAACGGCAGGCAGCGACGCTGCAGGAGAAGAACGCTCTGGCGGCGTTGCTTGAGTCGACGCGTGCGGAACACAAGAAGGCCATGGAGACCGCGCAGGCGGAGCATGCGAAGGTGCTTGAGACAGCGACAGGGCAACACGCGGCGCAGTTGGAGGCGCTGGGCCGCGAGCATGCCGGAAAGCTGCAATCGTCCCAGCAGGCGCACGAGGCGGCGATTGAGAATTTACGGCGGGAACACGCAGGCCAGACCGATGCGGCACGCGGCCAGTTCGAGAAACAGATGGCCGATGCGAAGGCGGAGCATGGGCGCCAGGTGGAGGCGTTGCAGGCCGGGCACGCGAAGCAGGTTGAGGAATTGAACCAGCGCCAGGCGGCGACTTCCCAGGAGAAGGAAGAGCTCATAGTCGCGATGGCGCTCGCGGCGGCGGAACATGAAAAGGCGGTGAATGCCGCGGCGGCCGAGCACGCGGCAAATGTCGAGGCGCTGACGAAGGAACATGACGAAAAGCTGCACGCCACCCTGCATGCGCATCATGTGGCGATGGAGGATTTGCAGAACCAGCATGCCGGACAGACGGAGGCTGCGCGGGCGGATTTTGAAAAGCAGATTTCCGAGGCGAAAGCGGAGAACAGCCGGCGCATTGAGGCCTTGCAGGCGGACCATGCGAAACACACCGAGGTGATGCAGCGCCGGCAGGTGGCGACGCAGCAGGAGAAGAACGCCCTGGCAGTGGCGCTGGACCAGGCGCGCGTGGCGCATGCGAAGGCGCTGGAGAATGCGGGGGCGCAGCACGCGGCTCAGGTGCAAACACTGGGCCGGGAGCATGAGGAGAAATTGGCTGTCGCGAAGACCCAGCACGAGGTGGCGCTGGAGGATTTGCGTCGGATGTACGCCGGCCACGCCGAGACAGCGCGCGCGGAATTTGACAAACAGACGACCGAGGCGAAGGCGGCGCATGCCGGGGAGATGGAGGCCCTGCGCGCAGAACATGCGAAGAAGGCGGCGGACCTGGAGCAGCATTGGTTGACCGCGGAACAGGAGAAGGAGGCGCTCGTGGCCTCGATGGAAGCGGCGCGCGGGACCCATTTGAAGGCGCTGGAAGAGGCGGCGGCGCGGCATGGGGCGCAGGTCGAGGTGCTGAACCGCGACCACAACGAGAAACTAAGCGCGACCAGGAACGCCCACCGGGTGGCGCTGGATGATTTGCAGAAACAGCATGCGGGGCAGAGCGAGGCGGCACGCGCGGAATTTGAGAAGCAGGCGGCTGAAGCGAAGGCGGCGCACGAGGGGCAGATGGATGCGTTGCGCGCTCAACACGCGAAAAAGGCGGCGGACCTGGAGCAGCATTGGGTGACGGCGGAGCAGGAGAAGGAGGCGCTCGTGGCTGCGATGGAAGCGGCACGGGTGGCGCATTCGAAGGCGCTGGAAGAGGCGGCGGCACAACACCGCGCGCAAATCGACGCCGCGAACCGGGAGCACAACGAGAAGCTAAGCGCGACCAGGAACGCCCACCGGGTGGCGCTGGATGACCTCCAGAAACAGCATGTCGGCCAGACGGAGACGGCACGCGGGGAATTTGCAAGGCAGATGGCCGAGGCAAAGGCGGCCCACGCCGGGGAGCTGGAGGCACTCCGGGCTGAACATGCAAAAAAGGCGGCTGACCTCGAGCAGCATTGGGTGACCGCCGAGCAGGAGAAGGAGGCGCTCGGTGCTTCGATGGAAGCAGCCCAGGTGGCGCACACGAAGGCGCTGGAAGAGGCCGCGGCCCGGCACGCCGCTCAGATCGACGGCCTGAACCGGGAGCATAACGAGAAACTGTTGGCGACACGGCACGCGCAACGGGTGGCGCTTGAGGATCTGCAGAAGCAGCATGCGACCCAGACGGAGACGGCTCGGGGCGATCACGCCAGGGCGATGGCGGACGCGAAGGCGGCGCACGCCGGGGAGCTGGAAAGCTTGCGCGCGGACCATGCGAAGAATGCGGCGGAGCTGGAGCAGCATTGGCAGACAGCCGAGCATGAGAAAGAGGCATTGACCGCGGCGCTGGCGATCGCTCTGGCGGAGCACGAGAAAGCACAGAAGGAATCGGCGGACGGGCACGCGGCGCGGATCGAGGCGCTGGGACGCGAGCACGAGCAGAAGCTGGCGGCCGCACGCCGGGCGCACGATGCGGCGATCGAGGACCTGCGCAGGACCCACACCGGCGAGTCGGAAGCGGCGGGAGCGGAATTCGAGAACCGGGTGACTGCGCTCAAGGCGGATCACGCGCAACAGACCGACATTTTGCGCGCGGAGCACGCCAAACAAACCGAGGCCTTGCAGGCGGAGCACGCAATGCGCGCGGAGGAATTGCACCAGCAGGCGGTGGTGATTCGGCGTGAAAAGCAGGCGCTCGTGGCGCAATACGAGACTTCGCGTGCGGAACACCGCGAGACCCTGGAAGCGAACACGGCCACGCACGCGAGGGAGATGGAGGAATTGGCCGGCACGCATGCGGCGGAGCTGGAGGCCGCTTCAGCCGGGCACCGGCGGCAGCTCGACGCACTGAAGGCGGACCATGCAAGGCATACTGCGGTTTTGACGCAGCAAAAGTTTGCGGTGGACCGGGAGAAAGAGGCGGTCCTCGCGGACCTGGCGCGGACACGGCAGGAGCACCAGAAAGCGGTTGAAACTTTGACGGGCCAGCATCAGCAGGCGCTGGCGGCAGCGGCGGATGAGGCGCGGCTGGGTCTCGAAGCGGAGGCAGCGCGGCACCGGAAGGAATTGGACGGCGAGCTGGCGGCGGCGGCAATCGCGCGCAAGGCGCAACTGGAAGCAGCCGCGGCGGAACACGCGAAGCGGATCGAGGCGCTGGAGTACAAGTCCAGGATGGAGCTCGATGCGGCGAAGACCAGCCACGGGAAGGATGTGGCGCGGCTGACCGGTGAGCGGGAAAAGGCGTTGCTGGAGAAGGAGGGAATCCTGGCGGAATTGAAACGTGCGCGCGAAAACCACCAGGCGGAGCTCGCGTCGCTGGCCGGGCAGCACCAGAAAGCCGCGGCGGCGCTGCGGGCGGACTTCGATTTGCGCGCGCAACAACTGGGCACGAAGCACGCGGAAGACTTGCAGGCGCTACGGGATGCCGCGACCACGCAGGAGCAGAATTTTGCGGACGAACGCCGGATGCTGACCGAGGGACGGATGGCGGTCGAGGGGGAATTTGCCAAGGCGCGCGAGGCGCACACGGCGGAATTGCATCGGGTGCGGGAAGCCCATGGGGCGGCGCTGGCGGCGGCATCCGCGCGGCACGCGGCGGAGATGAAGACCTTGCGCGACGAGGTGGCGCTGGAAGCAGGCGCGCTGGCGGCGCAACTGGATGAATCGCAGCGCGAACGCACCGCGCTGACGGCGCAACTGGAGCAGACCCGCGAGGCATTCCGGCAGGAGCTGGAGATGCTGCGGGCGGATCACGACCACCAGGTTGCCGCACTCTCGAAACAACGCGACGACGTGACGGAGTCGCGCGATTCGGCGGTGGCGCAAATGGAAGCGGCGCGCGTTGAGCAGAAGCGACAGGCGGAAAGCCTTGCGCAAGCGCACGGGAAGCAACTCGCGGCCGTGCAGGCGGACCATCGGGCGCAACTTGAGCGGGTCATTGCCCAGCGAACCGCCACGGAGCGGGAAAAGCAGGGCCTAGTTGGGCAACTGGAGCAAACGCGCGCCGATCACGAGAAGCACATCGAGGCGCTGGGCCTCGGGCATCAAAAAGCGTTGCAGGAAGCCCAAGCTGTCCACCAGGCGCGCATGGATGCGCTGGCGGGGGAACATCGCAAGCAGATCGATCTATTAAAGCAGGAGCGCGACGGCCTGGCCGCCGAGAAAGCTTCCGCGATCAAGGAAGGTGCGAAAGCGCGCGACGAATTCGCGAAGGTGCTGGCCGCCCGGACCAGGCAGCATGAAGAACAACTCGCATCGGAGCGCGCGGCAGCGGAGCAGAAGGAAGCCGAGGCGAAGGCGCGGCAGGAGCAGTTGATACGCGACGTGGCGCTGGCTGGCACGGCGCTCGAGGCCGAGCGCGCGGAGCACGCGAAGGCGAAACAGGGCGCCGTGACGATCAAGGAGCAACTGGTGGCGGAGATGGCCGCGGCGCGGCAGGTTTACGAGAAGAATTTGAATACGGCGGCAAAGGAACGCGAGGCGGTGGCGCGCGAGAAGGAGCAATTGCAGGCGCGGCTGGCGCAGGACAAGGAGGAGCACGCCAAAATGGTGACGGCAGTGAAGGGCGAGGCAGCGGGGCAGCAATCGCTCGCGGCGGCGCGGGTAAAGAAGATCGCTCAGGAACGGGATGCGATTGTCGAGGAGGCGAACACGTTGCGGACGCAACTGGGCGGGCTGCAATCCGAGAAGGAAAAGCTGACCGCGGAATTGCAGAAGGAGCGCGAGGCGCACAAGTCACAGATGACGGGATTGCAGCGCGACCTGCATGGTCAGCTCGATGCGATGACGGCGGAGCGCGACAAGGCGGCGGCGCAGTTGGCGGCGGCGACGCAGCAGCATGGGCATCGATTTGACGCGCTGACCGGCGAGCGGGACACGCTTGCGGCGGACTTCAAGCGAACCCAGGAGGAAGCGGCTAAGCGGACGGCCGCGCTCGAGGAGCAATTGGCGGATACAGCCCGTCGCGAGGCCGCGGCGCGCGAGGAGCTTGAGACGCTGAAAGCATCAGCAGGCCGGGCGGCGGAGGAGCAACGCGTGGCCCTGGCTGCGGCGATCAATGATAAGAACCGGCTCGGCGCCGAACTCGCGAAGACGAGCCAGCAGCGGGAGCAATTCATGCAGCGGCTGAATGAGATCCAGGCCGAACGGGATCAGCAGGCTGCGGCATGGGCGGCGGAGAAGACGGCGCTGACCAGGGGCCGAAGCGAAGAATTGAGCAAGCTTCGCCAGGAGGCTGACGGCTACAAGCGGAGCGCGGAACACAAGTCCGCGGAATACGCTGCCGCCCTCGCGGCCCTGACCGGCACGCACGAGATCGCAATCACCGAGCGGGAGGCGGCTCGCGCGAAGGCGCTGGAGGAGAACGCGGCGCTGAAGCGGCAGATCGCGGAGCTGGCCGAGGCGCGGAAAAAGGAGATGGCCGACGCACAGGCGCGGCTGGATATTGCGGCGCGCGAGCGGCACGACCTGCTGGCAATGGCGCGGGAGGAAGCCGAGGCGCTCCGAAGCCAACTCGAAGCTGCCACCACAGAACGCGACGGCATCGCACGACAGCACGGCGACGCCACATCACTCGCGGACCAGACCGCGGAGGAGTTGCGGAAATTAACCGCGGAGCGGGACAAGGTGGCGAAGCAATTGTCCGAGACACGCAAGGAAGCGAAGGAGCAGGCCGAAGCCCTCGGCGCACAACTTTACAAGGTCTTCCAGGAGCGCACCGACGCGATGGCGCGGCTCGACCGGGAACGCGCGGCTTGGGAGGAGCAATCGGCGGCCATGCGGACGGACCTCGAGGACCAACTGGCGGGTGTCACCGCCGGCCGGGACCGGGCTTCAGGGCAACTCGCGGAAACCGCGAAACAGCTTGAGGCGGCGCGCGCGGAGCTCGAGCAACGCGAGGCCACACTACGCGAAACACAGGTCCGATACGAGGAGGAGAAGACGCAGCTTGCAGCGGATCTGGCCAGCGCGCGGTCACAATGCGAGCAATCCGAACAAGGCGCCGTGTCGAGCCAGGCCGCCCTGGCGGAAGAGCATCGGAAGAAGCTCGAGCAGGCCGAGGCTGACGCCGCCGCTCGCGCCGGGGAGCATCGCATGCAATTGGCCAAAACCGAGGCCGACGCAGCCGCCAGTCTCGACCTGCTTCAGGCGAAACACGACCGGCTTCAGCGCGAGCGGGACGCGACCTCCGCGCAATTGGCCGCAAATACGAAACGGGCTGATGCGCTGGCCGAGGAACATGCCCGCGTGACGCGCGAGCGCGACCAGCTCTCAGCCAATGTGCTGAAGCTCAACGAGGAGCATCGCAGCCAGGTGGAGATTTTGAACGAAGAGATCAAGAAACACGCGGCTGCCACGGGCGCAGCCGGCACCCAGGCCACGCAGGCCAGGGAGCACGCACAGGCCGAACTGGCACGCGCACAGGCGGATACGGCCAGGAAGCTCGAGGCGCTGGAGAAGGAGCGCACCGACGCCCAGCGGCAGCGCGACGCACTCGCGGCGGATGTGGCAAAGTTCCGCGAGGAAATCCAGAAGCACTCAACGCAGGCTGCCTCTGCAACCCGTGACGTCGCCGTGATGCGTGAGGAACTCGACAAACTCAATGCCGAGCGGGCGAACTGGGAGAAGGAGCTCGCCGCCGAGAAGGCTGCCCGCGGACGCGACGCCGAGGCCCTGCGGCAGGCGCGGGAATCGCTCGCCGGGGCCGATGATAAGACGCGGAGCGAAATCGCGCGGATCGAGAGCGCCCATCACAACGCCGCGACGGCCCTGGCCGACGAGCGGAAGCGAATAGAGGCCTTCCGCGACCAGATCAACGATTTGCGCCGCGAGAAAAAACTCGAGATGAACGCGATGGCGCAGAATTTCCACACAATCATGCATGAGCGGGACGCCGCGACGGCAGCGTTGCAGCAGGAACTCGCGCATATGCGCGAGCAGGTTGCCGCAGCCGCCACACGCGAGGCCGAGGCGCGGGAATCGGCTGCACAGGAGCTGGCGGAGCTCAGGAGGCGGCTTGAGGAAACGAATCTGCGATTGGCGGCGATCACTGCCGACCGCGACACACTCAAGGCCCAACGCGACGAAATGCTCCCGCTTCCCACGATTCGCCCCATGACGCTCACGCCGCCCGGAATTGGGAATCAGCCGCCGGAATAAATCCCGTTTGCGCCAAAGGTCGCGTCGCCCTCAGGCACGGCATCCTGAAAAGAAAATCCTGGCTTACTTCCCGCCCCAGGTCTGCTGGAAGTAATCGTCCCTGCCGGACCCCGAATGATACGCGTCATAGTGCGCCGGGCTTTTATGGCTGAACTCCTGGTGATGCTCTTCGGCTGGCCAGAATTTCCCGAGCGGCAGGATCTGCGTGGCAATCGGCGCATTGAATTTGCCGGATTTTTGCAGCGCATCCCGCGATGCAAGCGCCTCCCTCTTCTCCTCGTCGCTCGAGTAATAAATCGCCGTCGTATACTGCGACCCAATATCGAAGAACTGGCCGTCGGTCTGGGTGGGATTGATGTTGTGCCAGTAGATATCGAGGAGCTGGGTGTAGCTGATCTTCGTGGGGTCATAGAAGACCTCGATCGATTCCCGGTGCCCGGTATCCCCGCTGGACACGTCCTCGTAAGTCGGGTTTTCCATCGTGCCGCCACAATAACCTACATAGGTAATGAGCACGCCATTCGCCTTGTCGAACGGCGGCTGAATGCACCAGAAGCACCCCCCGGAGAACACCGCGGCGGCCGAATGCGGCGGGACGACAATCTTCGCCGGCGCATCCGGATCATCCGAGGCGTGGGTACAGGAGACCAAAAGAGACGCCAGGATGGCGAGGGCGGGAAGGAATCGGTGCATGGGATGGACTACGATGGTTACGAAGGGTGAGACGCTGGAGCGGCAGATTTATTCCCCGCCTGTCATCCCCCCCGTTCCGCCCTCAATTGCCCGCACCCCGCCGCCACATCGATTCCCCGCCTCTGGCGGACTGTGGCCGGAAAGCCGGCCTCCTGCAGGACACGCTGAAAGGCCTGCACCGAATTGGCCGACGACGCGAGCCCGGTGTACCGGTTGGTCGGGTTGAGCGGGATCAGGTTGATATGGGCATCGATCCCTTGCAGCAGGGTCGCCAGGCGGGTCGCGGTTTCGGGGGAATCGTTCTGCCCCGCAATCAACGTCCACTCGAAGAAAATCCGGCGCCCGGTACGCGCCGCGTATTCGCGGCAGGCGGCAATCAGTTCCGCCAGCGGCCAGCGCCGGCTCGCGGGGACCAGTGCGGAACGCTCATCCTCGGTCGACCCGTGGAGGCTTACCGCGAGCCCGTACGGGCGTTGCTCCTCCGCCATCCGGAGGATTCCCGGCACAACCCCCACCGTGCTGATGGTAATGCGACCGGGGCCGATATTGATCCCGCGCCGGTCTGTGATGATGTCGAGCGCCGCCATCACCGCATCGTAATTGTGCAGCGGCTCTCCCATCCCCATCAGGACCAGGTTGCGCAGTCCATCGCTGCCATCGGCGCGCAGGACGCACCGGCAATGGAGCACTTGGGCAACAATCTCTCCGGGGCGCAAATGCCGGACAAACCCCATTTGTCCCGTCGCGCAGAAGACGCATCCCATGGCACACCCCGCCTGGGTGCTGACACAGGCGGTGTACCGCCCCGGGTACCCCATCAGGACGGTCTCCACCGTCTGGCCGTCATTCAGCGTCAGGAGAAATTTGCGGGTAAGGTTGTCCGTGCTCGCAGTCGCCGAGTGGATCGGGGGAAGCGTGGCGGAGTAGCCGTCGGCGGCATCCATTTGCGCACCCACCCAGCGGCGCAGCGGCGGAAGAAAATCGGCGCGGCCTGCCAGG
>Ga0302320_10007308_pt1 | contig 24334 bp, 24 predicted proteins | sample Bog_T0_3_FD_202130 | JGI IMG/M metagenome (GOLD analysis project Ga0302320, IMG submission 202130) | Peat permafrost microbial communities from Stordalen Mire near Abisko, Sweden - Bog_T0_3 | ecosystem: Environmental > Terrestrial > Soil > Wetlands > Peat | place: Sweden: Abisko, Stordalen Mire...
AGAGTTGCGGCGATGCGCGCGAAGAAGTCGGTGTCGACCGGTTGTTGCGCGCTGCCGTCGCCATGCCCGCTGTGATGCAGGGTCTGCTGGGACGTGTGCGAATTGACAACCAGCTTCGACTCCTCACGGGCGTTGATGCGGAACACTTCGGCGGCGTTGTGGTTGATCCAGACGATTGCGTAGTAGCGGGCGCTCATGAGGCCTTACTCCTTAGTTTGCGGATGTGTCGGGCATATGCACGACGAGCTTGCCGAAGTTTCCGCCGGTCAGCATGTCGATGAAGCCCTGCGGTGCGTTCGCGAGGCCTTCGATGACATCCTCGCGGTATTTTACTTCTCCGGCAGCGAGCCAGGCCGTCATTGCGGTGGCGAACTCCGCCTGGCGGTCGGCGTAGTCCTCGGAGATGATGAATCCCTGCATGCGCAGCCTGCGCCGCAGGATCGTGCCCTGCAGGAGCCCGAGTCGGTCCGGTCCCGCCGGGGGAGCGGTGTCGTTGTACAGCGCTATCAGCCCGCAGACGGGAATCCGCGCCCGGACATTCAGCAGCGGCAGAACCGCATCGAACACCGCACCGCCGACGTTTTCGAAATACACGTCGATTCCCTGCGGGCAGGCAGCTGCGAGGCGTGCCGGAAGGTCCTTGCCGCGGTGGTCGACGCAGGCATCGAAACCGAGTTCGGCGGTCACGAAGCGGCATTTGTCCGCGCCGCCCGCAATGCCGACAACTTTGCAGCCGCGGATCCTCGCGACCTGGCCGACGACGGAACCGACGGCGCCGCTCGCTGCCGCGACCACGACCGTTTCGCCGGGCTGGGGATTGCCGATATCCACCAGGCCCATGTAGCCGGTGAATCCCGGCATACCGAGCACGCCGAGAAACAGCGACGGGTGCTTCGCATGCGCATCGAGCCGGGTCAGTCCCGTCCCGTCGGACAGCGCGAATTCCTGCCAGCCGCTGTAGCCGAGTACGAGGTCACCGGCCGCAAAGTCCTCGTGACGGGATATTTCGACACGTGACACCGTGCCACCCACCATGACGTCGCCGATACGCACCGGTGGCGCGTAGGACGGCGCATCCGACATCCGGCCACGCATATAGGGATCGAGCGACAGGTACAGCGTGCGGCACAACAGCTGACCGGCCGCGGGGACCGGAACCGGCGACGTCTCGGTGCGGAAATCCGTCAGGCGCGGCGCGCCGGCAGGACGTGCCGCGAGAACGATGCGGTGGTTGAGTGCTGGCGCGGGCGGCATGGCTGGACAAGCTAATGGGCGACGCCCAGGCCGTCCGTACGCTGTCGCACAACGCGAATCCGCAATTGCGCCGACACTCCGGCGGCAAGGACAGGATGGAGACCGCCGGAATGTTACAGAGTGTCGGGAATCTGGAAGGCATGCTGATCGGCGCGACCGACGGCACGATCGGCAAAGTCAGGGATTTCTACTTTGACGATGAGGCATGGGTCGTACGTTATGCCGTGGTCGACACCACCGCATGGCTCCCAGGACGTAAGGTGCTCGTGTCGCCCTACCTGATCGGCGAGCCGGTCTTCGGCGCCGGTGTCCTGCCCGTCAGCGTCACACAGGAGCGGATACGGCACAGTCCGGACGTCGACACCGACAAGCCGGTTTCCCGGCAGTATGAGGAGAGCTACCTCGGCTACTACGGGTATCCGGTGTACTGGGGCGGCTCGGGACTCTGGGGTCAGTACGGTTACCCCGGTACGATTTCCAACGGCATGATTCCGAGCGCCTATCGGGGGCCGCTGCGCACGCCGACGGCGGCTGCCCCCGGCGCCGATCCGCACCTGCGCAGCTGCAACGCGGTCAAGGGCTATCACATCCACGCCGCGGACGGCGAGATCGGGCATGTCGGCGGATACCTGCTGGATGGGCATACCTGGTCCCTGCGCTACCTGGTGGTCAATACCAGCAACTGGTGGCTCGGCCACGATGTACTGATCTCGCCGGAGTGGGTGCAGGACCTGAGCTGGCACGAGTCGATGGTCTACCTGTCGCTGCCCCGGCAGATGATCAGGGATGCGCCAGCCTACGACGACAATGCGCCCCTGGATCGCGCTGCGGAACACCGGCTCTTCACCCACTACGGGCGGGACGCCTACTGGCGGACACCCGCTTCACCCACCGAGGAAACAATGCGATGACAGGCAAGGATGTTGATTTACCCGCCACGGAAAAGCCCGTCTGGTTCATCACCGGATGTTCGACAGGATTCGGCAATGAACTCGCGCGGCAGGTCCTGCAGCGCGGCTACCGGACCGTCGTCACCGCGCGCAGGCCGGCTGAAGTTGCCGCGCTCGCCGCCCTGGGGGATGCGCTCGTGCTCGCGCTCGACGTGACCGACAGCGCGCAGGTGACCGCCGCGGTCTATGCAGCCCAGGCACACTTCGGCCGGATCGATGTGCTGGTCAACAACGCGGGGATCGGTTACTTCGCGGCCATCGAGGAAGGCGAGGAGCCGCAGGTGCGGCATCTGTTTGAAGTCAACGTCTTCGGGCTATGCCACATGATCCAGGCGGTCCTGCCGGGCATGCGCAGCCGGCGCAGTGGTTTCATCGTCAACCTGTCGTCGATCGGGGGCCTGCGCTCCTTCCCTGCAGTCGGTTTTTACAACGCGACCAAGTTCGCTGTCGAGGGCCTCTCCGAGGCGCTGTGGCAGGAGGCGGAGCCGCTCGGGATCCGGGTCATGATCGTCGAACCCAGCGGCTTCCGGACGGACTGGGCGGGACGATCCGCGAACGAGAGCAAGATCAGCATCGCTGCTTATGCGGCGACCGCAGGGCGCTCGCGCGAACAGCTGCGTGCGTCGTCCGGACATCAGGCGGGCGATCCGGCGCGCGCGGCGCGCGCGATCATCGATGCCACCGAATCGGCCCGACCTCCGCACCGGCTGCTGCTGGGAAACCAGGCTTACGACGGCGCAATGGCAAAGCTCGACGAGCTGCGCAGCGAGTTCCGTGCCGGGGAGGCCGTGGCGCGCGGCGCGGATTCCCCGCCGGCGGCAGCCGCATAAGCGGCATGACGTACATACGTGGGGTCCTGAAGGGACTTCAATAACCAATACCGTCAACTCAGGAGAAAATCATGAATGTCATCCACTGGGATCGCTTCGGCGACGTCAATACGCTGTTCCGCCTGCTGCCGGGGTCCTATGCCAGTCGCTCGCCGGTCCCGGCGGAGGCCACAGCTGCGCACACCGTCGACTGGTCGCCGATCGCGGACATCGGCGAGACGTCGACTGAATACGTCATCCGCGTCGAATTGCCTGCCGTGCCGAAGGACGACGTCAAGGTGACCCTCGATCAGGGCGTCATCACGATCGCCGGCGAACGCAAGTCAGTAAGCGGCGTGAAGGATGAGAAGATGCATCGCGTCGAGAGCGTGGTGGGAAAGTTCGAGCGCAGCTTCTCGCTGCCCGAGGACGTCAACGCGGCGGCGGTGACCTGCGCCAGCAAGGACGGCATCCTGACCGTGCATATTCCGAAGAAAGAGAAGCCGAAGCACGTACCGACGCAGATCACGGTGCAATGAGATCCTCATGGGCGAGTCCCTGTTGTGGAGCCGTGAGTTCGTCGAGGAGCAGCGCGCCAGGCTGGAGAAGATCCGTGCCGCGCTGCTCGCAGAGGTCCAGGGCGACGCGGACGCCGACCGGCAGCTGACCGTCGATTCCGGCAGCCAGGCCGAGGAGACCGAGGAGCTGGCGCAGACGCAGGCAATCCTCGAATTCAGCGGCAATGAGCGCGATCGCCTCGCTGGCCGTCTGGCGACGATCGAGCGGGCGCTGGTGAAGATCGAACGGGGCCATTACGGCTATTCCGATGTCAGCGGCAAGCGCATCTCTCTCGAGCGGCTCGTCGCCGAGCCTGATGCCGCCTGTACGGTTCAGGAAGCCACGGGGCAGGAGGCTGGGGCAGTTCAGCCCTGACCAGCCTCAGCCGCGATCTCGAAGGAGCGGCGGCGCGCCGCAGGGTCGTAGACCTGCGAGGTGATCAGCAGTTCATCGGCCTGCGTCCGCTGCACAAACGCCTGCAGCGCTGCGCGCACGACGGCAGTCGTGCCGATGGCCGTGCATGACAGGACTTCGTCCAGCAGCGCACGCTCGGCGGGGCCACTGCGTTGCAGGTAGTCCTGGACCGGCACTGGGAGCTGCGACGGGCGACCGCTGCGCAGGTTCACGAAGGCCTGCTGCATCGAGCTGGCGATGAACTGCGCCTCCTGCTGTGTATCCGCGGCAAACACGTTGAAGGCGAGCATCACGTGCGGCGCGGCGAGCTGCGCGGACGGCCGGAAGCTCGCGCGGTACAGTTCGATTGCCGGCATCATCTGCGCCGGTGCGAAATGCGATGCGAACGCGAACGGCAGGCCGAGCGCTGCCGCGGTCTGCGCGCCGAACAGGCTGGATCCGAGGATCCACAACGGCACCTGCAGGCCCGTGCCGGGCACTGCGCGCACGGCCTGACGCGGTGAGGCCGAGAAGTAGTCGGCGAGTTCCTGTACGTCGCGCGGAAATTCCTCAGGATCCGTGGCAAGGTTGCGGCGCAAAGCGCGCGCGGTGCGCTGGTCGGAGCCCGGTGCACGGCCGAGTCCGAGGTCGATCCGCCCCGGGTACAGCGACTCGAGGGTTCCGAACTGCTCGGCGATGACGAGCGGCGAGTGATTCGGCAGCATGATGCCGCCCGCGCCGACACGGATCCGCGACGTGCCGCCGGCCACGAAGCCGATCAGCACCGCGGTTGCGGCGCTCGCGATCCCGGGCATGCCGTGATGCTCGGCCAGCCAGAAGCGCCGGTACCCGAGCGCCTCGGCGTGGCGCGCGAGATCCAGCGTGTTGCGGAATGACTGCGCAGCGTTGCTGCCCTGCGTGATCGGCGACAGATCGAGGACGGAGAGGGGCACCATCCCGCTCGAAATGGGGGCGTCATGGTGGGAACTCAACGCCGGACGGCACGTTGGCTGGCGAACAGACGCCGGTGTTACCGCGCGGCAGACTTTTCCGCCCAGCATCTGGAGCAAGATCAATGGATAACAAACCGCCCGGAACTGCCCTGAAGCATCGGTCGCGTCAGGTCCTGCATGTTGCCATTCTCTGCCTCGCAGTTGCCGTTACTCGGGCGGCACGCTCAGATCGCCCCGGCGACGTCGCTGCCCGCCCGGCTAGCTACCCGAGCACCGTTACCCGCATCGACGTCAGGGCCGCCCTGAGAAGCAGTCTTCTGGTGCTGCCCGTCTCCCGGGATACGCTGGATGCAGCCCCCCGGTTCTATTCTTCGACGCAGAGCCAGGCCGTCGATGCCTACTGGGCGGCACATCCTCCCCTGGTCATGAACTGAGTCCGATGCAGCCAATGCGCGAGGGCGTACCGACTCCGGTTCCCGCTGCCGTTAACGTAGTTGCCAGTCATCTTCAGGTGCACGCTGCCTGGCGGCGCACCGCTTACCGGAGTTCCTCATGTCCATCCCCCGCACCGTCAACGCCCGACCCACGGTCCACACGGGTCTCACCCATTACCGCATGGCGTCATTCCATGGTGAAACACCCATGCCGATCGGTGATGAGCCGTATGTATCGCCTGCGGACGTGCCCGAATATGAACCTAACCTCGACCCGGATCCGGCCACCGAGACCGACCGCGCAACAGGCCGGACGTTTTCTTAGCCGACCACGTGGCTGAACCAGGCCACCACAAGTGTCCACTTGTTGCCGGCAAGATGGCCGAGCGCCAGGTAGAAGCAGCTGAACGCGACTGACCCTGTCAGGTTGAAGACGAGGAAGTTCTGCCATGTCATCTGCGTCATCCCGGCAAGCAGGTTGACCGCGACGGGCGGGAACAGGGCGATGAACCGCGAAATGAACACGGTCTTGGCGCCGTGGCGCCTGAAAAACCGCTCCGCCCAGTCGAGTCGCTTCGGTGTCAGATGCAGCCAGTGGACTTTGGACAGCTTGTCCTGGTCGATGCGCCGGCCTGTTGCAAAGGCGCAGATTCCGCCCAGGAAGCTGGCCACCGCCCCGGCCAGCAGCGCTTCGAGCATGGGTTCCGTCAGCATGCCGGAAACCCGGCCGAGGACGAAGCCTGCGCCCAGCAGAACGGTCTCGCCGGGCAGCGGCAGGCCGATGTTGTTCAGGAACACGATGGCGAATACCAGCACAAAGCCGTAGTGAGGCAGATGCGGCAGCAGGGACTCCAGCCAATGAACGATATTCACGCCGCAATCTGCGCCGTCGGCGCCTGCGCGCGTCGTGCGCTGACGCACCGAGCGGAAGGGTCAGCCCGCCTTCCGGTCGTCCGCAGGCCTGAAGTTCCACAGCGACAGCGCGGCGACGCCGGGGTGACCGGGCGCTTCGCCGAGGATACTGAGCGACGCCGAGAGCAGCGGGAAGCTGGCGCCATGGGTCACCGGTAGCCCGATCCAGCGCAAGCCCAGCGCCGTACCGAACTGCCCATGGGAGAACAGGGCGATGTTGCCGCGCAGCGCGCGCAGCCTGCCAAGCAACCCGTCCGCGCGTGCGGTGACGGCATCCGCCGACTCGCCGTTCGGGCAGCCGTCACGCCACAGATCCCAGCCCGACCGCTCGAGGCGGATGTCGATGCTGCGCCGCCCCTCGTAATCCCCGTAGTCCCATTCCGTGAGACCGGGCTCGACTTCCACGCGCCCTGCCAGTGACGCCAGTTCGCAGGTCTGCAGAGCACGCAGCAGAGGACTCGAGAACACCCGTGCGAAGTCGATCCCGGCCAGGAAGGGCGCCAGCCTGCGCACCTCGTCCTCGCCATGCGGCGTCAGTGGCAGGTTCGTACGGCTGGTGTGCTGGCCGGAGCGCGACCAGGCCGTCTCGCCGTGACGCACGAAGTACAGCCGCGGCAAGTCATTCACGCCGGCTCCATCGAGGGCTGGTACTCGCCGCGCCGCGCCGCGTTGTTGCACTCGGCGCGGTGCAGCAGCGCTTGCTGGGCTGCCGCACGCTGCGACTCATTGCCACCCCAGATCGGCAGCGCCGGCTCCTGCAGGGCCCTGCCGAACGAGAACGTCAGCGGCCATGGCAGGTCCGGCAGTGCGCCCGGCGCACGCAGGTGCATGGCGTTCAGATGCGCCGACGCCGTGGCGCTCGCCTGGCCGCCGGACAGGAACGCGACGCCCGCGACGGCTGCCGGGACGGACTGCCGCAGGCACAGCAACGTCGCCCCGGCCACGGCATCGATGCTGCTGGTATGTGGACTGGCGATCCCCGGAAGCACCATGCCGGGCTTCAGGATCATGCCTTCGAGCAGCACATCCTGCAGATACAGCTCGGCGAACACGGCCCGCAGTACGCGTTCGCTGACCTCGGCACAGCGTTCGATCGTATGATCGCCGTCCATCAGCACCTCGGGCTCGACGATCGGCACCACGCCGGCTTCCTGGCACAGCGCCGCATAACGGGCAAGTGCGTGGGCATTCGCAGCGATGCAGCCGGCGCTCGGCAGCGCCGCCGATTGCGCCGCTGGCGCGATCGTAATCACGGCGCGCCATTTCGCGAAGCGGGCGCCCTGTGCGGCGTACGCGGCGAGGCGCTGACGCAGCCCGTCCAGTCCTTCTGTCACCGTCTCCCCGGGATGCCTGGCGAGCGCCTTCGCCCCCAGATCCACCTTGATGCCAGGCAGGATGCCGGCCGCCTCCAGCACCTGCACAAACGGCACGCCGTCCCGCGTCGCCTGACCAAACGTCTCGTCGCTGAGGATCGCGCCGCTGATGCGGGCGCCGAGACCGGGCGTCGTGATCAGCACGTCGCGGTAGGCCTGGCGCATCGCGGCGGTCTCGGGGATGCCGATCGCCGCGAAGCGCCGGTTGCAGGTCGACGGGCTCTCGTCGATCGCCAGCAGGCCCCGCACCCCGGCGACCATCTGCGCTGCGGTGCCGATCAGTTTCTCGTCGTTGCCGGTCGCGGGCATAGGCATCTCCTCAGTTGCGGTGTCGAACCCCTAACGGCGTTGCACACCACCGTCCTGCGCGGCTCGCTCAGGCGAGCGTCAGCTTCACATCGATGTTGCCACGGGTTGCGTTCGAGTACGGGCAGACGATGTGCGCCTTGTCGATCAGCGCATGCGCAACTTCAGGGCTGAGGCCGGGCAGGGAGATCTTCAGTTCGACCTCGATGCCGAAGCCGCTCGGGATGGGACCGATGCCGACGCTGCCGGCGATCGATACGTTGGGCGGCAGGGCGACCTTCTCGCGACCGGCGACGAATTTCAGCGCGCCGAGAAAGCAGGCGCTATAGCCGGCTGCGAACAGCTGCTCGGGATTCGTACCGTCGCCGCCGCCGCCGCCGAGTTCTTTGGGCGTCGTGAGCTTCAGGTCGAGCTTGGCCTCGGGAACGACGGCACGGCCGTCACGGCCCCCGGTGGCGGTTGCATGGGCACGATAGAGAACTTTTTCAATGGACATCGGAGGACTCCTTAGGTGAGTGCGCGCAGTTTGGACATGATCCCGACGGCAAGGGTTCAACTGGCTAGAGGAGGGCAGCATCCGCCTCGAGTACGCTGGCCGCGCCACCGCGGACCACGGCCGCGAGCGCCGACGCCTGCGGCAGCACCTGCACGGCATAGAAGCGCGCGGTGTCGAGCTTGGCCTGCAGGAATGCGCTATCGGCCTGCGGCTGCGCGAGGCCGGCAGCCGCCCGCGCCGCCGCGCGCGCCTGCAGCCAGGCCCCCAGCGTGATGCCGGCCATGCGCAGCAGCGGCACTGCCACGGCACTGCCGCTTGCCGCATCGGTGCGCATGTCGGCAAGGAGCTGCCGCACACTGGCATCGAGCGCAGCCAGCGCGGCATCGGCCGCGGAGGCGACCTCGCCGACCGTGCCGCTGCCATCGCGCAGCAGGGCCAGTTCGGCGTGAATATCCGCACTCAGCGCCGCATACGCCGCCCCATCGTCCCTGGCAAGCTTGCGGCCGATCAGATCGAGTGCCTGGATGCCGGTGGTGCCTTCATAGATCGTGCTGATCCGCGCGTCGCGCAGCGCCTGCACGGCCCCGGTTTCCTCGATGAATCCCATGCCGCCGTGCACCTGGATACCCAGCGACGCGACCTCGAGTCCGGTTTCTGTGCACCAGCCCTTGACGATCGGGATCAGCAGTTCGCCGCGCGCGCGCGCAGCCGTGCGGGCTGCCGCATCCGCATGGTGCGCACCCAGGTCCAGCTGCAGCGCCGCGTACAATGCCAGGTAGCGCATCGCCTCGATCTGCGACTTCATCGTCAGCAGCATGCGGCGCACGTCCGGGTGGTGCACGATGGACTGCGGCTGCGGTGTCGCAGCCCCGGGCGGACGGCCCTGGATGCGATTGCGCGCCCAGTCGAGCGCCCGCTGGTAGGCGCGTTCCGCAATCGCGTAGCCCTCGAGGCCTACCCCTAAGCGCGCGGCATTCATCATGATGAACATGTACTCGAGGCCGCGATTGGCCTCGCCGAGCAGGTAGCCGACGGCACCGTCCTTCTGTCCGTAGACCATCGTGCAGGTCGGGCTGCCGCGGATGCCGAGCTTGTGCTCGATCGAGATGCACTGCAGGTCGTTGCGCGTTGCCGGTCTGCCGTCGGGACCCACGAGGAACTTCGGTACGATGAACAGCGAGATGCCCTTGACCCCGGCGGGAGCCCCCTCGATGCGGGCGAGAACGAGATGGATGATGTTCTCGGTAAGATCATGTTCACCGTAAGTGATGAAGATCTTCTGCCCAAACAGGCGGAAATGATTGCCGTCGGGGGCCGCGCGCGTTCGCACCTGCGCAAGATCCGAGCCCGCCTGGGGCTCTGTCAGGTTCATCGTTCCGGCCCACTCGCCGTCGACCAGGTGCGGCAGGTAAGTGGCCTGCTGGGCGGCGCTGCCGCAGCGCGCGATCGCCTCCACGGCGCCCTGGGTGAGCATCGGGCAGAGCCGGAAGGCCTGGTTGGCCGAGGCGAACAGCTCCTCGATCGCCGATACCAGCACCGTCGGCAGACCCTGTCCGCCGTGTTGTCGGGATGCACGCACCTGCGGCCAGCCACCGGCAACGAACTGTCGGTAGGCTGCCCTGAAACCCGCTGGCGTGGTCACGCCCGTCGCGGACCAGTGCGCTCCCTCCTGGTCGGCCGAGCCGTACAAAGGATCGAGAACCTGTTCGGCGAGGCGCGCGGCTTCCTGCAGCACGCTGCTGGCGAGCTCGGCGGAATAGTCGCTGAATTCCGGACAGGCGGACAGGGCGGTGGTGTCGATCACCTGGTCCAGCGCGAACTGGCTGTCCTTCAGGGGCGCCGCCGCACTCAGCGCGGCGCGGAATTCACCCAGATCGGATCGGAGTAGGCGTAATGGCCCTGCATATCGGCGACGATCAGCGCATACCAGGCGCTGTGGTCGGCGGCCAGAAGAAAGTCCAGGTGCGCCTCTCTCGCGCCCCGCTCGATGGCACGCGTCTCCGTCACTACCCCCTGCGAGACCAGTCGGACATCCTTCAGTCCGACGACGGATTGCAGGTCCACGGACAGCGTCGCGGGGTGCGCGGGCCCGGCCATGACCTCGCTGCCGAAGGGGATCGAGGGGAAGATGAGCGGGCCCTGCGAGACGTACGCGTGGCCGGCCCGCAGCGCCTGCGCGAAGCTCGCCGCGGTCAGCGGACCCTCCGGGCGGGCAAAGGTCCGCACACGGCCCGACTGCTCGTTCCAGACATCGTGCGTATCGGTACCCCCGGCCAGGTAATAGCGCTTGCCCTCGTTCCAGTAGTCCCAGAGCCGATGCACGACCCGCTCGTCGTCGTCCGGCGCAGCGGCGTTGATCTCCAGCAGGTCAAACCCGGGATCGAATCCGCCCGGAGCGACGGCCGCCGCGACGCTGGTGAAGTACCCATAGGGGATGAAGGGATGATTAACCTGGATGACGGTAGCTCCCAGGCGTCGTGCCTCGCGGAATAGCTCGCCAACCGTGGCCGTGCCGGTATCGATCGCCAGCCTCTCGCCGGCGCGTAGCGGATAGGCATTGAAATGGCCCCAGGAGGCCGATAGCTCCACCGAGGGCAGGAACGGCACACCGCGACGGTCGGCAATCCTCTGCAGCACACGATGATTGGTGGTGGAGTCATGGTCGCTGACGAACAGCAGGTCGAGCCCCGCGGCCAGCTGCGAGCGGGCGAGATCCGCCGGCGGGGTCACCGCTTCGGCCTGATCGGCATGATGGTGCAGGTCGGCGGCATACCAACCGCGCGCCGGCGGGTCAGACAGCCGCATCAGCGCGATCTTCTCGTGCACTTCGGCGTGCGCATCGATGGTCAGGGCCAGCTCACGCCCCTGACCCAGAAACCCGCCGCCGTGCGCGACCATGAAGCGATATGTTCCCGGCGCGATCGTGATGCTGGCATGACCCTTGCGCGCGAGGCCGGTGAAAAACCGCCGACGCCCCAGGAACCCGACCAATGGACGCTGGCCCTCGACGATGTCGATGCTCGCATCCAGCGGTTCGCCCGAGCGTGAATCCTCCACCAGCAGGTCAATACGGCCCGGTGCGTCGACGCCGTGAAAATCCGCCGTCGCTTGAGCGTTGGCGGCGACCGATACGGGCACCGGCGACGTCTGTGAGCAGTTCCTGGCGGTGGCATACAGGCGATAGTCGCCCGGCGGCAGCGTCAATTCGTACCGCCCCGCCGCTCCCATCGACCAGGCATAGGGCTGGCCGTCCTTCTCGACGACGATTACCGCCTCCGTCACGTGCTCCCCGCGGGAGCCGGTGACCGTACCGCTGACGGTGCCGGCCGCCTGGTGCCGGCGTTCGATCTCGGCGCGCACCACCGGCGCAAGGTCCCCGCTGGGTCCGACCTGCAACCAGGCCGCGAAGGTCCGGCTCTCGCCCGGCGCGAGCGTGTGCAGGCGGAACAGGTCGCGCGATGCATTGGCGATGTGGTCCACGTACGGTGCATGCAGCGCGACGCTCCAGTCGTAATCGTACGCGACCACGCGGTCGGCCAGCGCGCCGGCGGTCGATCCCTGTTCCGCGCCTCGCAGGCCCGGGATGCCGAACAGGTAGCCACCCCTGGGCCACAGCGTGAATCCCGACAGCAGGCCGGTCAAAGCGGCTGGGCCGTCGTTGCGCAGGGTGGCCTGCAGCTCGACATGGTCGGAGCCGGACTCCAGCGTATAGATCGTGGTGAGCGTGACCTGACCCCAATCGCGGACGGTGCGGATGACCACGCGGCGCGGGCCGCGCTCGATCACGTCCACATGCTGATAGGTGTTTGGCCAGCCTGACCAGTTATTCGGGATGAAATCCGCGAAGACTGCCCGGTCACGACCGACCTTGCCGTCGTGCACGACGGCAAGGTCGACGAGGGCCCCTCTCGGCACGCCATAGGGCGGCGGCGTCTGCACCGCCAATGCGAAGGCCAGTCGCTCATTGATCACGGTGAGGTCGCGCGCCGCCCGCGCCTCGCCGTCGACAATGGGCGTCGGCCCCATCACGACGCGGACCGCCGCGTCCACTCCTGCCGGCAGCCCTGCGATGGCGGCCAGCAGCGACACCGCTGTGTACAGCAGGATCCGCGGGGTTCCCGGGCGGGGCGGCCGGTTCACCCGCTGCCTGCCGCGATGTCGACATCGGCGATCCAGTGTCGTTGCCGCCGGGCAAGCCGCTCCTGCGGCGCTTCAAGGTCGAAACGGGCGGTCTCGCGATGCAGGCTGGATGGGTCAACCGAGTCAAAGGTATTGACGTTCACGACAGCGTACCGATGCGTATCGATGTCACTGGCGACAAACGGGACCACTCCGCAGTGGGAACAGACGTAAAAGGTCGCGGTTCCGCTGCCGAATGCGTACTTCGCGACGGCGGCCGGCTGATGCAGCGTGACGCGCAGCCGCGCGTCCGGATGGGAAGTCCAGGCGCCAGCGTGTTTCACGCAGAACGAGCAGGCGCACTCGCGTGCCACGATGCCGGTGACGGGCCCTGGCCACTCCAGCGTGAAGGTAATCGCGCCACAGTGACATCGGCCGTCGAGCATCATCGCGAAACCTCCGGCTTCAGGATTGTGTTCCCGACATGGGTGACTCGCACCGGGCCACTATAACCGCGTCCGTGCGGGATGCGGGAGCCCGCAGGGTGCCGGTATCACCAAAATGCATCTGCATATGCGTTTTGGTTCCTGTCCTGCCGGGGTCCGCGTGGCTACAGTGCCCACTCTGCCCCTGTCGAGAACACCCATGTCCGAACTTCCCGGGGAACTGCGCGAACGCGCCGACGCCACGCTGATCCAGCTGCGCAACGCCGTAGCGGACTACGGGCGCGTCTGCTATGCGAGCAGCCTCGGACCTGAGTCCATCGTCCTCACCGATCTGATCTGGCAGGGCGTGCCCGAGATCGGCATCTTCAGCGTTGACACCGGCCGCCTGTATCCGGAGACCCACGAACTGATCGACCGCCTGCAGCGCCGCTATGGACGCGTGCTGCGCCTCTACTCCCCGGAGACTGCACCGCTACAGGAGTGGGTCGGCGCGCACGGGATCAACGGATTTCGCGACAGCGTAGCGCTGCGGCATGGCTGCTGCGCGATCCGCAAGGTCGAGCCCTTTCGCCGTGCAGTCGCCGGTCACGGCGCCTGGGTGACGGGCATCCGGCGCGGCCAATCCGCCAGCCGCGCGCTCGCGGCCCCGGTCGAATGGGACGGCGCGTTCGGACTGCACAAGCTGAGTCCGCTGCTGGACTGGTCGGAATCCGACGTCTGGACCTATATCCGCCGCAAGCATCTGCCGTACCACGAGCTGCACGATCGCGGCTACCCCAGCATCGGCTGCGCGCCCTGCACCCGCGCCGTACAGCCGGGCGAGGACGCACGTGCCGGACGCTGGTGGTGGGAACGGGCGGAGTCGCGCGAGTGCGGCCTCCACCCCCGCCGCAGGGTCGCCGTGCCCGGGTAGCCTCCGCCGGTTGCCGGAATGATCAGGCGCGGCGCGGTATCCGGGGCCTGCGGCGGGAATGGTTCGGGCGTTGCCGGTGCAGCCGGGCGGAGTTGTCGAAACCCGATCTGGCGGCTGGTGGGCTTCCCTGCAAAGGACCTGTCGATGCGCAACCCGTTGCTGCGACAGCAACGAGAACAAGCGGTACAGGAACCTGTGACCATCAAATCAACGCGGCGACGGGACTCGCGCCTATCGGATGACGGCAAAGATCCGTCAAGCGCAGGCAAATGAGCCTACGCCCGGAATTCCGCCAGCAGCCGCGCGAGCAGCGCCTGCAGGGCGGCCGCGCGCCCGGCGTCGAATTCCGGCAGGCGCCGCTCATCGAGATACGCCACCTGCGCGATCTCCAGCTGCAGCGCATCGACGCCCGCCGCGGGACGGCCATAGTGACGCGTAATGTAGCCGCCCTTGAAGCGGCCGTTGACGACGTGGGAGAAACGCTGTTGCTGCGTGAGCTGCGCTACGACCCGCGCCGCCCGCGCGGGCGAGCAGCTCGCACCGTCTGCCGTGCCGATATTGAGGTCCGGCAGGCGACCGTCGAACAGGCCGGGCACCGCCGAGTGGATCGAATGCGCGTCCCACAGCAGGCAGTGACCGTGCTGCCGGATGCGCTCCATGATCAGCCCGCTCAGGGCTGCATGATACGGGCGCCACCAGGTGTCGAGGCGTGCCGCGATCTCCGCCTGTGTCGGCTCGTCGCCGGCCGCGTACAGGAGCTCGCCATCGAAGGTCTCGACGGGGCAGACACCGGTCTCACGACGCCCGGGGTAGAGCGGCGCACCGTCGGGAGGCCGGTTCAGATCCACGACGTAACGTGAGTGGGTCGCGCGGATCACGGTTGCGCCGCTGCCGCCTGCGCCCGCATACAGCTCCGGGATGAACCAGTCCGTGTCCGGCACCTCGCGCCCGGCGGCGCTCAGGCGTGCCGCGATCTGCGGCGGCAGCCAGGTGCCCGAATGCGGCATCGAGATCACCAGTGGCGTTGCGCCGACGGCGAGTTCGTACAGTGGCGGCGACATCGGCGCGACGCCTAGCCGCCGGCGCGCGACGGCAAGGGTGTTGCCAGCAGCGAGTGGAAGCGCCCGCTCCTGACCCAGGCGGACGCCGCCTCGATGTCCGGTGCGAAGTAGCGGTCCGCGGCGTAAAACGCCACCTCGCTGCGGATGCCGGCATGCACGCACTCGAGTGCGGGTGATGAACGGGCGGGGCGGTGGAAATCGATGCCCTGCGCGGCCGCGAGCAGCTCGACGCCGATGACTGCGGCTGCGTTGTCCAGCATCCGCGACAGGCGTCGCGCCGCGTGCGTGGCCATGCTGACGTGATCCTCCTGATTCGCCGAGGTCGGGATCGAATCGACGCTGCATGGCGTCGCGATTCCCTTGTTCTCGGACACCAGCGCCGCGGCGGTGACCTGCGCGATCATGAAACCGGAATTCACGCCGCTGTTCTGCACCAGGAACGGCGGCAGGCCGCTCATCTTGGGATCGACCAGCACCGCGATGCGCCGCTCCGAGAGGCTGCCGATCTCGGCGATCGCGAGCGCCAGCGTATCGGCGGCAAATGCGACCGGCTCGGCGTGGAAGTTGCCGCCCGACAGCACGTCACCGCCGTCGGTGAACAACAGCGGGTTATCGGTCACCGCATTGGCTTCGAGGCGCAGGGTGGCCGCGACGTTGCGGATCAGGTCCAGGCACGCGCCCATGACCTGCGGCTGGCAGCGGAACGAGTAGGGGTCCTGGACCCGCGTGCAGTCGACGTGCGAGGCGCGGATCTCGCTGCCCCTGATCAGCTGCCGGTAATCACTCGCCACGTCGATCTGTCCGGGCTGGCGGCGCGCGATGTGGATCCGGGCGTCGAACGGCGCATCGCTGCCCTTCAGCGCATCGACCGACATCGCGCCGGCGATGACGGCGCTCGCGAACAGGTCCTCGGCGCCGAACAGGCCGGCGAGTGCGAGTGCGGTCGAGACCTGCGTGCCGTTGATCAGCGCGAGTCCTTCCTTGGCGCGCAGCCTGAATGCTGTGAGGCCGGCGCGCTCCAGCCCCTCGGTCGCCGGCAGGATCTCGCCCGCGATGCGGACCCTGCCGACACCCAGCAGCACCACGGACAGGTGCGCGAGCGGCGCGAGGTCGCCCGAGGCGCCGACGGAGCCCTGCGCCGGGATCACCGGGTAGACTTCATGGTTCAGCAGCGCGACCAGCGCATCGACGAGCCGCTCGCTGGTCCCCGACAGCCCCTGTGCGAGCGAATTGATCTTCAGCGCGAGAATCAGGCGCACGATGCCATCCGGCAGCGCCTCGCCGATGCCGGCCGCATGCGACAGCAACAGGTTTCTCTGCAGCAGTTCGAGCTGATCGTCGGCAATGCGGGTCTGTGCGAGCAGCCCGAAGCCGGTGTTGATGCCGTAGGCGGCATCGCCACGGGCGACGATCGTGTCGACCAGTTCGCTCGCACGCACGATCCGCTGCCGGTCGGCAGCGCCGATGCGCAGTTGCACGGAGCCTGCGTGAATGCGGCGCAGCTCCGCGAGCGTCAGTGTGCCGGCCTGCAATTCCAGCGGTGTGCCGTTCACGACCGACCCAGCATCGGCAGGTTCAGGCCCTGTTCACGCGCGCAGTCGATCGCGATCTGATATCCCGCGTCCGCATGGCGCATCACGCCCGTGCCGGGATCGTTCCACAGCACGCGCGCGATGCGCCTGCCGGCTGCGGCGCTGCCGTCGCAGCAGATCACGACACCGGAATGCTGCGAATAGCCCATGCCGACGCCGCCGCCATGATGCAGCGAGACCCAGGTGGCGCCGCCCGCCGTGTTCAGCAGCGCGTTCAGCAGCGGCCAGTCCGAGACCGCATCCGAGCCGTCGCGCATCGCCTCGGTCTCGCGGTTCGGGCTCGCCACCGACCCGGAGTCCAGGTGATCGCGGCCGATGACCACCGGTGCGGAGAGCTCGCCGGTGCGCACCATCTCGTTGAACGCGAGTCCCAGGCGGTGGCGCTGGCCGAGTCCGACCCAGCAGATGCGCGCGGGCAGGCCCTGGAAGTGGATGCGTTCGCGCGCCATGTCGAGCCAGTGGTGCAGTTGCGCATCGTCCGGGATCAGTTCCTTTACCTTCGCATCGGTGCGGAAGATGTCTTCCGGATCTCCGGACAGCGCAGCCCAGCGGAACGGGCCGATGCCGCGGCAGAACAGCGGCCGGATGTACTCGGGCACGAATCCCGGGATGTCGAAGGCATTGACAACCCCTTCGTCGCGCGCGACCTGGCGGATGTTGTTGCCATAGTCGACGACGGGCAGGCCCATCGCCTTGAAGCGCAGCAGGTACTCGACGTGCAGCGCCATCGACTGCCTGGCCGCAGCCGCGGTGCCGGCCGGGTCCGTAACGCGCCGCTCGTCCCACTGCGCGACCGTCCAGCCCTGCGGCAGGTAGCCGTTGACCGGGTCATGCGCCGAGGTCTGGTCGGTCAGCGCATCGGGTCGTATGCCACGCGCCAGCAGTTCGGCGAGCACGTCGACGACATTGCCGAGCAGCGCGACCGACAGCGCCTTGCCGCGGACGCGTGCCGCATCCAGCGCGGTCAGCGCCTCGTCGAGGGAGTTCGCCTGCACATCGACGTAACCGGTTTCGAGGCGCTTCGCGATGCGATCGCTGCGGCATTCGACCGCCAGCATGCTGGCGCCTGCCATCGTCGCCGCAAGCGGCTGCGCGCCGCCCATGCCGCCGAGGCCGGCAGTGAAGAACCACTTGCCGGTGAGGTTGCCGCCGAAATGCCGCCGTCCCATCTCGACGAAGGTCTCATAGGTGCCCTGCACGATGCCCTGGCTGCCGATGTAGATCCACGAGCCCGCCGTCATCTGGCCGTACATCGCGAGGCCCTTGCGGTCGAGTTCATGGAAATGCTCCCAGGTGGCCCAGTGCGGTACGAGGTTTGAGTTCGCGATCAGCACGCGCGGCGCATCGGGGTGCGTGGGGAACACGCCGACCGGCTTGCCGGACTGGACCAGCAGCGTTTCCTCCTCAGTCAGGACTTTCAGCGTCTCGACGATGCGGTCGTAGCAGTTCCAGTCGCGGGCGGCGCGGCCGATGCCGCCGTAGACGACGAGCTCGGCCGGGTTCTCCGCCACCTCCGGGTCGAGGTTGTTCATCAGCATGCGCAGCGGCGCCTCGGTCATCCAGGAGCGCGCGGACAGCCTGGAACCGCGTGCAGCGCGGATCACGCGGGGAGGAACGGGTGCCAGCATGGTGTAGGTACCTTCATTGGGGAAGTTTCAGGGTCGGAAGCGCCCGGACAGTTCATACCGGGAACCGGGGTGATACAGCTGCGCGACCGAGGCGATCGCGCCGCCGGACCAGGTGCGGCGGATCATCAGCAGGCAGGGCTCGTCGGCCGGCATGGCGAGCAGGCGGCGGGTGCGCTCATCGGGCATCACGGCGCGCAGCACGTGCTCGGCCTCCTGCAGCGGAGCGATGTCCGCGAGGTACTCGGACGGCGTCAGGCGGCTGAAGTCGATCTGCAGGTAATCCGGCGCGAGCCGCGCGAGGACGTAGCGGTCCTCCAGCTGCACGGCGACGTCGTTCTCGTAGTGCACGAGCAGCGAGCCGTAGAGTTCGGTGCGCGGCGCCACGCCGAAGTCGGCGGCGAGCTGCGCCACGGCGCGTACACGCTCGCGCGAGATCACTTCGGCACGATGGGCATGGCCGCGCGCGCGGATGTCCGCAGCGATGCTGCGCACTTCCAGCGGGTGCGCGTGGACATGCCGGTCGGCGACGAAACTGCCGACGCCGGCGACCCGTACCAGCACACCCTCGTCGCGCAGCTCGCGCAGCGCGCGGTTGGCGGTCATCCGCGATACGCCGAAGGACCGGACGATGTCGTTCTCGGACGGGACGCGCGCGGCCGCCGCCCACTTTCCAGAACTGATGTTGTCGAGGATATGGCGCTTGACCTTGAGGTAGAGCGGCTGGACCTGGGCGGCGGCTTTGCGCATGGCGGAAACTTACCCTGTATAGACAACTATAGTCAAGAGGCGGATCAGGTCGGGTGCCGGCTGTTTCAGCCCGTGCGCAGCTGGCCGAGCAGAGTCGAGAATTCCAGCTGCGTTACAGCTTCGCAGGCGTGGTGCCCGTCGCGGACCACCCAGCGGCCGGCGACCATCACGTCACGGATGGCACGGTCCGCCGCGGCGAACACGACATGATCGAGCGTGCCCTCGAGCGTTGCGCCGGCGAGCGCGGCATGCGAGGGGTCGAGCACGAGCCAGTCCGCGCGGCGACCGACCTGCAGGCTCCCCACCGGCTGGCCGAGCGCCCGTGCGCCGGCGCTGGCGGCCTCACACCACAGCCGCGTCCCGACGTGGCGCTGCGCGCGGCTCGCGAGTACCGCCCGTGCGCGGCGACGCAGGCGCTGCTGATACTCGAGCCAGCGCAGCTCCTCGGCCGGGTTCACGGTGGACTGGCTGTCCGAGCCGATGCACAGGCGCCCGCGGGCCCGCAGGAATGTACCGGTGCCGAACAGCCCGTCGCCGAGGTTCGCCTCGGTCGAGATCGACACACACACCGCCGCACCGCTCGCGGCGATGCCCTGCAGCTCCGCGGCGGTGGCGTGGGTGGCATGCACCAGGCACCAGTGCGGATCCGGCAGTCCGGCCTGCAGCAGCCATTCGATCGGTCGCATGCCGGTCGCCGCGACGCAGGAGTCGACCTCACGCCGCTGTTCGGCTACGTGGATATGCAGCGGGAGCTGCGGATCGAGCGCACGCAGCTGCGCGGCGGCTTCGCGCAGCGCCGGCAGCGGCACCGCGCGCAGGCTGTGGAAGGCCGCGCCGGTGAAGCCCTGCGCGGCGCCGCGCAGCGCACCGCGCTCGGCGGCGATTGCGCGCACGAAGGCATCGGTGTCCAGCGCGAAGCGCTGCTGTTCCCGGCGCAGCGGGGCTCCGCCGAAGTCGCTCGTCTGGTACAGCGTCGGCAGCAGCGTGAGTCCGATGCCGGCCGTCGCAGCGGCTTCGCGGATCGCGTCCCACAGCGCGTTCGGGCCGACGAAGGGGCTGCCGTCGGCGCGGCGGTTCAGGTAGTGGAACTCGGCGACCGAGGTGTAGCCGCTCTTCAGCATTTCGATGAACAGCTGGGTCGCAACGCGCCGCAGCTGTTCGGGATCCAGCTGGTTCGCCAGCCGGTACATCGCGTCGCGCCAGGTCCAGAAACTGTCGCCGCTGCCGACCCGGTACTCGGCGGTGCCGGCCATTGCGCGCTGGAACGCGTGGCTATGGGCGTTCGGCATCCCTGCGATCACGATGCCTGCAATGCGCTCGGCGTCCGGCGGCGGTACGCCCGGCCCGATCGCGCTGATCAGGCCGCTGGCAGCGACGCTGATGTTGACGTGCCGGGTCCAGCCCGTCTCCAGCAGTGCGGCGCCCGCATGGTACTGTCGTGTCATGTTGTATATACCTGTATATAAACCCAAGCTTGCCCTATCATTCCCGCAACATCAATCAGACAGGGCGTGCCGTGCAGCATCCCGACGGACAGGGCTGGGACAGTGTGTGGAGCGGTGCGCAGCTGGCGACGATGCAGGCCGGCGGCGCCGCCTACGGCGCGCTGCATGACGCGGCGATCGCGGTGCGCGGCGAGTCGATCGCATGGATCGGGCCGGCCGACGGGGCGCGCTCGCACCCGCTGGCGCGCGGTGCGCAGATGCACGATGCGACCGGGCTGTGGATCACGCCGGGGCTGATCGACTGTCATACGCATCTGGTCTACGGCGGCGACAGGGTCGCCGAATACGAAATGCGCCTGCGGGGCGCGTCCTACGAAGAGATTGCCCGCGCCGGCGGTGGGATCCGCTCGACCGTCGACGCCACCCGCGCCGCGACGGCCGATGAGCTGCTGACCGCAGCCCGGCTGCGCGCGGGGCGCCTGCTCGCCGAGGGCGTCACGACCCTCGAGATCAAATCCGGGTACGGGCTGGAGCTCGCCACCGAACGACGACTGCTGGAGGTCGCGCGGCAGCTCGGCGCCGGGCTGGATGTGACCGTGCGCACCACCTACCTCGGCCTGCACGCGCTGCCGGCCGAGTACCAGGCATCGCGCCAGGCCTATGTCGATGCGGCCAGCGGACCGTGGCTCGAGAGCCTGCATGCAGCCGGGCTCGTCGATGCGGTCGATGCGTTCTGCGAGAACATCGCGTTCAGCTTCGCCGAGAGCGGCCAGTTCCTGCGCGCAGCGGCGCGACTGGGGCTCCCCGCGCACGTCCATGCCGGCCAGCTGTCCGATCTTGGTGCGGCGGAGCTTGCGGCCGGCGTCGGCGCGCTGTCGGCCGATCACCTCGAATTCATCGGGGAAGCGGGCGCTGCTGCTCTCGCGCGCAGCGGTACGGTTGCGGTCCTGCTGCCGGGCGCCTATTTCACGCTGCGGCAGACGACGCCGCCCCCGCTCGCGCGACTGCGCGCCGCCGGCGTGCCGCTGGCCGTCGCCACCGACTGCAATCCCGGCACCTCGCCGTGCACCTCGCTGCTGCTGGCGCTCGCGATGGGCTGCACGCTGTTCGGGCTGACGCCGGAGGAAGCGCTTGCCGGTGCCACGCGCGAGGCGGCCCGTGCGCTCGGACTGAAGGATCGTGGCGTGCTGGCGCCGGGTCTGCGGGCAGACTTCGCGCTGTGGCGCATCAGCCGCCCGGCGGAACTGTGTTACGCGCTCGGCGCGAATCCGCTCGCGGCTGTCGTGCGCGGCGGCCGGCTGCGCCACGCAGCTGTCGCGTAGCTAATGTCGCGCCCGGTTACTTGTTGAAGCGGTCGAGTCGCGGATCGGTCTGCGGCTGGACAGGCAGGCCGGTGATGCCCGGCAGTTCATAGAGCTCCGGCATGCCCTGCTTGCGGCGGACATGCCCCTCCGCATCCTTGTAAAAGATGCCGGGCGTGCCGGACATCGTCGAATCCCGCATGATCTGCTGGTTGGCAACGAGTGCTTCCTTCATTTCCGCCGTGACCTCGATCGGCTCAATGGCGCCGCTCTCGGTCTTTTCATCGAAGTTCTCCTCCAGGCCCTGCAGCGCCCCGGCGCCCCGCGTCAGCAGCGCGGCAGCCTTGGGTACGGAGTCGGCGTGCAGAAACCCGACCGGCACCCAGCGGACCTGCAGCCCTGCGGCCTCGTAGGCCTTCAGCGCCAGCCAGAGGAAATGACAATAGATGCAGTTCGGATCCATGATCACGTAGATCACGGACTTCGGCTCCTGTTGCGCACCACTGACGACGAACCTGGCGTGTTCCAGACGGGTCCACAGTGCGTTCAGGTCGGCGGAGGGTACGTAGAGGTCGGTGTACAGCGAGGTGAGATTGTCGCCGTTGCGGGAGTACAGGACTCCCGAGATCATCGATTCGCCATCCGGTGTCGTATAGACGATCGTGAACTTGCCGCTGCGGTCCTGCAGCACCCAGCCGGTCAGGCTGGACGCCGCTGCGAAACTGCTGACGACGTGAAAGCCGTGCTGCAACGGTACCGCCAGCGCCGGCAGCCTGTCGCCGTTCGGCCGCACCGGCGCGCTGACGAGCGGCACCTGCGCGTGGGCCGCCAGCGACCACAGCGCCAGCAGCGGCGCGGCATAACGGCGGATCTGCATGATGCCGCGGCCTATTTCCAGCAGCCCGTCGAGTCAGCCGGTGTACGGCTGCCGAGCGTGTTGACGGTGTAGGTCAGGCACGTGGAGAGGTCATTGGCCTGCGAGCCGGTTGCAGTCGCGGTGGCGATATAGCTGTTGGCAATCGTGTTCGTGGCGAGAGTGGTCGTGTCGGCGGCGACGCTGAGCGTGTAGTAGCCGCCGCTCTGCGTCGTGCTGCCGATGCCGAGGCCGGTGGGAGGCGCATCGGCGACATCGGTGGTGTAGGTCCCGTTCTGCAGGAACCAGCGCTCTTCCGCCGCCTGGATCTGCAACAGTGCCGCCCAGGCATCGCTGCGGTGCGCTTCGATGACGCTATTGCGGTAACTGTTGACCGCGAGCGCGCCGAGGATCGCGATGACGGCCATCGTGATCAGCAGTTCGACCATCGTGAATCCGCGCATGCGTTTCATTTGCTGTCCTGCTCGGTCCAGTAGGTCTTGACGACGGAATTGAACGACTTGCAGATGCTCAGTACTTCGACGCCGGCGGTGCAGGTGATATTGACCTGGCCTGTCGTACTGCCGGTCCCCGCACCCGGGAACAGGAACTGCAGCGTCGGTGCGATGCCGGTCTGTTGCAGCGTAACGTAGGGCGAGCTGGTGCCTGAAGTGCCGCCCGTGGACGTCGACAGTGCCGCGATCTGGGCGCCGTTGGTGACTCCGAGGGCGTAGAGTTTGTTGGTGCCGATCTGCGGCGCCGCGCAGGACGTGGCGGAGGACGGCGTCGAGGCGGGCGTATAGGTCGTGAACAGGACCGTGTTGTTGAAGATCGAGGCCTGCGCCAGGACCTTCTCGCCATCGGCGCTGCCTGCGGCGGACAGATCGTACTGCCACCCCGGCGCGTTTGCCGCAATGGTGGGCGTGGTGTCGGCATTCGCAGCCGCCGTGATGTCGGTCAGCGCCTGTTGTGAGCTCGACGGCGACACCGATGCGTCGACGATGACCTTCAGCGCTGAATACTGGGCCTTGGTCAGCACCGTGAGCGGGCTGAAATCGCGGATCGAGTACAACCGGTCATAGGCGTCCAGACTGAGCGGGTGCCCGCGGTAGCCGGACCCGATCGCGATGTCGAAGAACAGCGCCTGCCCGGTGTTCTGCACCAGTGCGATGTCGGGCGGTTCATAGAAGCGCCGCTGGTCGTTGGAGTCATTCTGTATCTGCCCGCCGAGCGATGCGATGACGCCGCCGTTGACCGCAAACGGCACGGTCGAGGTGTAGTTGGTGATGTCGAAACGCCACAGCTGGCCGCCGAGATCGCCGACGTACATCCGGTCCGCATAACCGTCGCCGTTGGTGTCGAGCACGAGGACCGGCGAGGGAATCGCATTCGTCATGTTCGCGAGCAGCGTAGAGCTCGGCGCAGTCGTGCTGGCCGTGGACAGCAGGCCCTGCCAGAGCAGCGCCCCCGACAGGGCGTCAACCATGTAAATGGAGTTACCGACCGAATCGGTCGTGTTCCACTGGCTGTCCTCGCTCGGATCGTAGCCGCCACCGAAGATCAGTACCAGCTTCTGGTTGCTGACCTGGGCGCTGAGTCCCGTGTTGACCTTCGCGATCGTCGGCGTGGACCAGGTCTGGCCGACGCCGGGCAGCTGGGTCGGGCCGATGGTCCACATGAACTTCGGCGCCAGCGGATTGGTGACGTCCAGCGCGTAATAGTTGGAGCCGCCGCGTCCGCTGCTGAAGTAGATGATGACCCGGTCATTGGTGCCGTCGATGACCCCGTTGC
>Ga0302320_10007310_pt1 | contig 24327 bp, 21 predicted proteins | sample Bog_T0_3_FD_202130 | JGI IMG/M metagenome (GOLD analysis project Ga0302320, IMG submission 202130) | Peat permafrost microbial communities from Stordalen Mire near Abisko, Sweden - Bog_T0_3 | ecosystem: Environmental > Terrestrial > Soil > Wetlands > Peat | place: Sweden: Abisko, Stordalen Mire...
GGTGATTACCGCGTCCGGAGCGTTCGCGCCGAATTGCGCGAGAGCCGATGCGGCGTCGGCACAGGTGATGACTTGAATGTTTTCCTTGCGGAAGGCGATCTTGATCACTTCGCGCATCGTCGCGCTGTCGTCGATGAAATATACCGTCGGAGTTCGCACGGCCCTCAGGGTTTGCGTGTCGCTCATGACACTTCCTTCTCGGTGCGTTCGCGCTGTTCTTCGTCAAACTCGCGCATGGCATCGATCAAAAGATCCGTGGCCGAACGGAGCACGGTGCGCTGGTTGGCCGTGGCTCCGTACACAAACTTATATACGCCGCGTTCGGACGACTGGCAGAGCTTCACGATTTGCGTGACGGCCTCGTCGCCAAATAGCGAACCGCTCTCGGCATGAAACATTTCGCCCGCTTCAAAGAAGATGATTCCGTCGGTGTCCGACGCGTTGATATGAAGTGCACCGGTCTGGCGCGCCTGGCCAAGCATTTGAATCACGCCCGGCAGATCGAGATGCGAAAGGCTGCCGCTTAAATCGGTATCGGCGGTGGAAATCATTTGCGTCGGCTGAAATCCGTTTTGGCGGCTGAGCAAAAAGCCCCGGACGTGCGCGGCAATATCGCCCGGCGAACGGCGGCGGTCCACGAAATCATCGCATCCCGAGCGGTAGGCCTCGAGTAACGCCTTGTCCTCGCCCACGCCAGGGCCACCGCCAACGGCCACAAGAGGGATGTTTGCGGTCTTGGGATCGGCGCGAAGAATCGGCGCCATTTCGAACGCGCTCATTTCGCGCAGATTTGTGGCGCACAGAATTGCTGCCGGCGCGTCCCATTCGATCATAGTGAGCGCGTACACGCCCGACGAGCAGGGCACCACCTCAAAACCGACTTGCTGCAGGGCTTCGCCCAGGCGCTTTGCGAAATACACATTGCTATCGATCAGCAGCACGCGCGGAAGACTCGGCAGACTGGTCATGACCGAGCCTCCTCAGCCGGCGCCTTACCGGAGCCGGTGGCAACAATCGATTCGAAGTTCAAGATATCGATGGGACCATCATCGAGCGCGAGCCTGCCGGCAAAATAGGAGGGATCGTCGGGGTTGCGCTCGAAGACTTCCGCAGACGCGAGTTCGCATTCGCCGGTAACGGGAATGGCGCTCGCTTCGCGCCCGGTGGCGAGAGCCAGCCAGGCAATCAGGTAGAACCGGTGAAGTGAAGACGAGCGGCCCGTCAGTAGCGGTGCGACATCGTACACGGGCACGATTCGACCGCGCCGTACGATTACGCCGGCGACAAATTTCGATTCGTGAGGGAACTCATGAAGACGCACGGGCGGAGCGAGCTCAACGACATTGCCCGAAGGCAGCGCGAAACGTCGGTTGCCCACCTGCAGCAACACAAACGCTCCCCGATCGGAAATGGCAGCCGCGCTCATGCTTCAATCGCTCCCTCGAGTTGATGTTCTACTTCCGCGGACTTCGCCACTAGATCGAGGCGGGCGAATTCTTCCTTGGTCAAGAATCCTGCCGGATTGATCACCGGAATCACGCAATCGTCCAGATACGCCAAACCGCGATACCAGTGTTTCTCGGCACCTTCAAATGCCTTCGGCAAATTGTGAACGGCGCCGATCTCGACCATGCGCTCGATGCTATCGACCAGCACCGCCACTCGAATCTGGCGCAAAATCAGCACGAGCGTAGGACGGGTAAGGCGGAGCCCAAAGTGAGCGCACCCGTTCACGACGAAATACGTGCGGCGGCTGCGCTCGATCAGGTGCCGGACCTTCGGCACGTCGGCCTGCTCCATTTCGATAGCAGCGCCGGCCAAACTGTCCGTGCTGCGAATTTCCTGCACCGCGTCGGCGGCTATGGCAAAGGTTCGCGCGCCCGCGCTGAACAGAATTACCTGCTCGGAATGTCGTCCGCGACGTGTTTTCGCTTTGTCCTGGCTGGCGATTTTCATCGTGCGCCTACCGGAGCCAGCGAGGAAATTCTCGATACGTGTTTCTCGATAGCGCCACTGATGTCGTCCAGCGCCAACACGTCGTTTACCGCTCCGGTTTTAATCGCTTCGGCCGGCATGCCAAAAATCGCGGAAGTCGCTTCGTCCTGCGCGATCACGTAACCGCCGTTCGCCCGTATGCTCTTGATTCCCTTCGATGCGTCGGCACCCATGCCGGTGAGAACGACCCCGACCGTCATTGCGCGCGCATATGCGGCGGCGCTGTCGAGCGCGACGTCCGCGCACGGACGATAGCCATCGATTCTCGGACCCGGGTCGAGCGAAATTTTTCCCAGCGCAGTAAGTCGGAGATGATGCGCACCGGGGCACAGATAAATCGTGCCGGCTTGAATCGGATCGTTCGCCTCCGCCTCTTTCACGGGTAACGGCGCGATTTCAGCGAGCTGCTGGGTGTATTGAGCCGTAAAAGCAGCGGGCATATGCAGCACCAGTAAAACAGCGGCCCGCAAATCCTTCGGCAATCCGGAGACTACACGCATCACGGCGGCGGGGCCGCCTGTCGATGCGGCAATCACCACCACCGGAATTTTTCCGCTCGTCTTTACAGTCGACGCCGAGGATAGCGGCAACGGCGCGTGCGGCGCGGGCAGCTTCGAACGCGTCGCGGTTCGAACGACGCGAACTTTCGAGGCCATCTTCAATTTACGCGTCAACTCTTCGCGTACCGTGCGAAAGTCGAGATCGATTCCGTTCGTCGGCTTGGGAACGAAGTCGATCGCGCCCAGTTGCAACGCCCGCAAAGTAGTTTCCGCGCCTTCACGCGACTCAGAACTGACGATAACGATCGGTCTCGGATTCTGAGACATGATCAGCTCTGTGGCTTGTAGACCATTGAGGTGCGGCATGTTGATGTCCATCGTAATCACATCGGGGCAGAGCGATTCCGCCATCGTGACCGCGGCGCGGCCATCGCGCGCCTGCCCCGCGACTTCCATGCTCGGGTCCGCATTGATGATTTCCTGCAGGACCTTACACATGAATGCGGAGTCGTCCGCGACGAGTACCCGAATTTTCTTTTCCGGCGCTTTCAACATATCAGTCCTGGCGCACCGTAACGCGCGGAGCGAGGCGTCCCTTCGGCGTATCCGTGCCGATTAATTCCTCTACCTTCGCGATCAGCTGATCTTCCTGCACCGGCTTTGTCATAAATGCCGATGCACCCTCTTTGATCGCGCGGTCTCGATGCTTGGCCCCTGCGCGAGACGTGACGACAAGCACGGGAATCTTTTTCGTGACCGGATCTTGCCGCATGTGCGCCATCAGTTCGTAGCCGTTCATGCGCGGCATCTCAAGATCGGTGATGAGCAGGTGGCAGCCGACCTGGCTGACGATCTCGGAAGCTTCGAGGCCGTCGGATGCGAGCTTGACGCGGAACCCAGCTTTTTCGAGCATGCGTCCGACAAATTTGCGAATGCTGATGGAGTCGTCGGCCACAACCACGACACGTTCATTTTCGACGGCATCGACCGCTTCGGCGGGGATGCTGCCCGAGGCCACGGCTTCCGCGCCCGGCGCGAACACGCGCGCAGCAGGTGACGACGCCGGCAATGCTCCGCGTTCACTAGCATCGCCCGAGACCAGGCGATTCAAATCGATCAACAGTATCAAACTGCCGTCCGGAGCAATGGTCGTGCCAGGGAAGAGCTTCACGCGGCGCAGGTAGTCGCCGAGGTTCTTGATGACGATTTCGTCTTTGCCCAGAACTTCCTCAACCACCACGCCGACATGCTTTCCCGCGACCTTCACGATCACCATATGAAAGTAGCCGTTCATCGGTTCGAGAGCCGGCAGGCTCAACTGCAAATCGAGCCGCACAACTTCGGTGACGACGTCGCGGACGCGCGTGAGGAGCTTGCCGCCCACATCTTCGATGTCGGATGGCTTCACGCGGCGAATTTCCTCGATGACCGCGAGCGGTAAAGCGAAAGTGGAATTGCCGCAGCGCACGAAAAGCGCCTGAGAAATAATCAGCGTGAGAGGAACTTTTACGGTGAAGCACGCGCCTTTGCCGATCTCTGAGCGGACTTCAATCTCACCGTTCAGCGTGTGCACGTTGGCGCGCACGACGTCCAGCCCCACGCCGCGACCGGCAAGTTCGGTCATCGACGAAGCGGTCGTAAATCCGGGCCGGAACAGATATTCGCGAAGCTCGCGTTCGCTGAGCTCCTCGGCCGCCACGGCGGAAAGCGCCCCCATTTCAACCACGCGTTGCCGAACGCCTTGGTAGTCGATTCCGCGCCCGTCATCCTCGACTTCGATGAAAATATGGTTTCCGCGATGGTAGGCGCGGACGGTGACGCGCGCCTTTTCGGACTTCCCAGCATTTTGGCGCGCGGACGGTGATTCCACGCCGTGAGCCACGGCGTTTCGCACCAGGTGAATCAGCGGGTCGGAGATGTGCTGGATAATATTATTGTCCAGTTCGGTTTCCGCGCCTTCGAGGTTCAACTCAATCGGCTTGCCGGTGGACTTCGCGGCGTCTCGCGCGGTGCGCGACAAACGTGTATAAAGATTGCCGATAGGCACCATGCGCGCGGCGGTAATTTCGTCCTGCAGGTGGTGCGCGAGCTTCGTGAATTCGTCGATGTCTGAATCAACTCGACCCATGAATCCTTCGAGCTGGGTGACGACTTCGGTGACATCGGCGGAAATTTCGGTGAGCGAACGCGACAAAATGTTGAAGTCGTCATAGCGATCCATTTCAAGATCGCTGAACTCATTGATTTCGTTGGACTGAAGAACGGGCATCGCGCCGAAATTTGGACGAAACGTATCCATTTGCGGCGCGTAGCTGCCCGGCACCAGCGATGGGCTGATGCGGCTGAATTCGTGCTTGTCTTGAAATTCGGAAACTTTGCCCGATAAACGGCTCTTCGAGAAAGTGAGCACATCCACAAGTTTCGCGAGTTCCGACAGGCGCCCGACCATTCTCGTTCGATTGATGACCAGCTCGCCGACGGCGTTCATCATGCGGTCGAGACGATCGAGGGAGATTCGGACGGACTTTGCCTGTGGCAAAACTTGCGCGGACCTTTGGCGATTCGAACCCGCGGATCCGAATGCGGATGGCCCGTTTGTGGCCGATGCCTGCTCCGGTTCCCCGCTGCCGGAGATTCGCGCCTCGCCGGTATCGGCCACCACTTCTTCGGGGGCCAAATCGGAAATGCGTGCAAGTAGCGGATCTACCACACCGCGCATTTCCGCATCGCCGCTCCACTGGCGGTGCAGGAATTTTTTGAGTACATCCACCGACTCGAGACAAAGGTCGATAATTTCAGCACTTGGTTGCAGATGACCATCGCGCAGCTGGCCAATCAAATCTTCCACGCGGTGTGCAACCGCAGCAAGGCGCGAAAGTCCGACTTGCGCGGCTGAGCCCTTAACGGTATGAATCGAACGAAACAACGTGTGAATGTCTTCGGCGTTCGGATGCGCTTCGAGGGCGAGCAGGCACTCCATCACCGCTTGCAGGTGCTCCTCAGCCTCGGGAATGAAAAACTCAAGGACTTCTTCCGGGATTTCACCATCATGCGGCAGATGATCGACAAAGGAATATGATCCCTGAGCAGGGAACGCCTGTTCTCTGTGAGTTTCGTATTGTCGTTCTGACTCCGACGCGACTGTTTCTCCTGGAGCGGGTGGAAACGCAAACGAATAGCGTTGTTTGAACGCGGCGACGTCACCGGAGGTTTCCGTACCATCCGAACTGATCTGCAACAAATCGAATTCCAGTACGGAGATCGCATCGGAAATAAATTCCGTGAGCGGGCCGTGCATATCGGCAGTAAGCGTTGCGTGCATTGCATAGTGAAAAATGTGCGCCATCTTCGCCGACACTTCAGAAAATTGCGGATAACCGTAACTGGCGGACGTGCCGGCAAGAGTGTGAGCCGCGATGTAGAGCTTTTCCAAATCCTCGGGGCGCGTCTGCGGTTCCTGTAGCATTCCAGAGTACTCGCGCAAATATTGCAGGTGTTCGGAAGCTTCCTGAAGGAACAGTTCCACCGATTCGTGATTTGGGCCGTTCACAGGCTGCCCTCCACCGCGGCGATCGAACGGCTCAGCTCCGCAGCGACCGGCTTTCGATAGATACGGCAATCACCCAAGACGACCGACTCAAACTTCATGGGCAGATTCGACAACGTTTCAGCATGGCCAAGGACAAAGAATCCGCCGGGCTCGAGGGAATCGTAAAAGCGGCGCAGGATCGCGCGGCGCCGGTCTTCGGAAAAATACATCAGCACGTTCATGCAGAAGATGCAGTCGAGCTTCCCCATATATACGGACTCGACCAGATTCATTTGCGCGAACGAAATCATCTTACGGATGCGCGGCCTCACCTGATAGCCGTGCTTCGTGGCGGTAAAGTGCGATTCCACTTGCGCGGGTGGCAAATGATCTAGTCCTCGTTTGGCGTATTGCCCGCGTTCGGCGTGGCGTAGCGCGCGCCGGCTGATATCGGTGGCGATAATTTCGATTTCCCAGGCTTCGGCGAATTTCAGGGCGTCGCAGACGGTGATAGCGATGGAGTATGGCTCTTCGCCCGTCGAGCAGCCGGCGCTCCAGATGCGAAGCGTCCGAGGGCTCTGCCAGACTTTTCGCTCTTGTACCTCGGGAAGAATCTTTCTTTGCAACGCTTCGAACACTGCGGGATAGCGGAAGAAGGAAGTTTCCTGGGTGAGTAGGCGCTCCAGAAGCGATTCGTACTCGACGCTGGACCCGCGGACCGCACGAAGCAATTCCCCGCCGTCCGGCAAATCTTTCTCGTCTAGAAATTCACGCACGCGCGTCGAAAAGAAGCGCTCGCGCGAAGCATCGAGCAAGATCGCCGAACGCGTTTCGATGAGCGTGCGGATTTCATCGAGGTGCGCTTCGGTGAGGACTGCCGTAGTGGATGAAGTCTGTCTCATGTTCGGCACTCATCCGCCTCGGGAACTGCTTTCCCGCGGCGAAAAGGGGCGCGACTTTATCGGCTGGCTCCTACCGGTGATGCCGGGCGGATTTCTTCCACATTTTCCGCGCCGCGCGCCGATCGGAATTGCGCCAGTGCGTCGTTCAGCTGTTCCGAGAGTTTCACCATGTTGCCGACGGTGGAGGCAGTTTGGCGCGCACCTTGCGTCGTCTGGCGCGTAATGCCGGAGATGATTTGCATCGCATTCGCAACGCCTTCTGTCCCGCGCACTTGCTGTTTGGAAGCGAGGGAAATTTCCTGTACGAGTTCGGCGGACTGGCGGACGACGCTGGAAATCGCTTCGAGCGCTTTGCCGGCTTGATCGGCCAGGCCGGCGCCGACTTCCACTTCACGCGTGCCCTCTTCCATCACGACTACCGCTTCGTTCGTCTCGGCCTGAATCGCCTTGATCAGCGCCGCGATGTCTTTCGTTGCACTGCGGGAGTGTTCGGCCAGCTTGCGGACTTCGTCGGCTACGACAGCAAAACCGCGCCCAGCATCCCCGGCGCGCGCGGCTTCAATCGCGGCGTTCAGAGCGAGCAAGTTGGTCTGCTCGGTGATGTCGTTAATTACGTTGATGATTTCGGAGATTTCGAGTGAACGATCGCCGAGAGATTTGATCTTCTTAGCAGTCGCCTGAACGGAAGATCGAATGCGCTGCATTCCTTCGAGCGTGTCGCGGACGGCGCGGTTGCCTTGTTCGGCGGCGTCCAGCGCGCGGCGCGCGGCTTCCGCGCTTGCTTCGGCGTTGTTCGAGACTTGCTTCATCGAGACCGTAAGTTCTTCCACGGCGGACGAAGTGTTTGTGATTTCCTGGTCTTGTTGGGTTGCGCCAGCGGTCATGTCGTCGGCCGCGTCAAGAATCTGGTTGGCGCTACCACTGACGTCCACGGCGGCCTTGCGGACGCGCTCAAGAACTTTCGTGAAGTTGTCGAGCATGAAATTGACCGAGTCCACTACATTGCCGAGGGCGTCGTTGGTGACTCTGCCGCGAATCGTTAAGTCGCCGCGAGCCACTTGATTGATCGTGTTGAGCAGGTCGGTAATGCTGCGCTGTAGGGATTCCTGCGCCTGTTGATTCGTAACGGCGTGAGCCACCTTCGCAGCGCTACGGCTGAAATTCTCGGCGATGAAACCGAACTCATCGTTCGATTCGACCTCCACGCGGGCGCGCACGTCGCCTGAGACGACGCGTTCCGAGAATTTCGCCAGCTCCTCCACCGGAGTGAGTACTCGCTTGCTGAGCACCCAAACGATCGAGATCGCGGCGACGAGCGCAAGCGCAGCGGCGCCGAACAAGGCGCCATTGGCGCCGCCCGGTACCGGCGACGCATCGCCCACCTGCGCTACGGAATGAGCGCCGGCATAATAGGCGAGGCCCAGGACGCCGAACAACGCCAGCGCCACAAAGAAGACCAGCCCCCAGACTGTGGAACTCAAACGAGATTTCATGACTTCCTCCCAAGACCATTCGAGCGCGATCTCAAACTCCGCCTACCGCTGCCCGGATTCGAACCCTCAAATTTTGGTGTGCCGGCTAAATAACTGGCACTGGAAAGACGTCTGTCAAACGGCGCAAGTCCACCACGAGCGCAAGCCGGTCGTCGTGGCGCAACATCCCGCGACAGTGCGGCACGTCCGCCGGCGCTTGATCGAGCAACGAGTCCTCGGTCGCCGAATACGTTCCGATCACTTCGTCCGCCGCAATTCCCAAACGCAAAATTCCTCGCTGCGGGTCGCTTTCCAGCGCGGCCACGACTACGTGACGCGGTAGCAGTCCCGGTCGCCGGCCTTCGGTAAACGCGATATCGACTAGCGGCACGATCGTCCCGCGCAGATTGAACACGCCCATCAAAAAGGCCGGTGAGAGCGGGATGCGCGTCACCAGCGGCCAATCCACAACTTCCTCAACCTCAAGAACCGAAAAACAAAATCGCTCGCGTCCCGCGCGAAACACGCAGTACTGGCGCTCGAGGCGGCGTTCCTCGGCGACTGCGTCACTTTCCAGGAATTCGCCCGCGCCCAACTCAGCGGACAACAAAGCGCTTTTGAGGTCTTCGGACATTAAGCAACCGTACTTACGACTCCCGATTTCGTTCCGTTAACGGCCTTGGCGATCGCGCCGAGTAATTCCTCTGGCGTAAACGGCTTGGCCACAAACCCGTTGGCGCCCTGTTGCTCACCCCAGTAGCGGTCGCTCGGCGCGGATTTCGATGTGACCAGAATGACCGGGATACTCGAATAGGATCGGTGGTTCTTCAGGTCTCGGCACACTTGAAACCCATTGCGCTGGGGCATCACGACGTCCAACAAGATCACGTTGGGCCGCTCTTCTTCGATGGCCTCTTCCGTTTTCGTTGAGTCAAATACGCCCACGGTCTGAAATCCGCCCTTCTGCAGCATGGATTGCATCAGGTGCACTTCGGCTTGCGAGTCGTCCACAATCAAAACCTTCTTCACAGCCACACCTCCGCTGAATATCCAGTGCGACAATTGCAACTCTGCGGCCACGCATACAAATGGTTTCGCGCGGATACACTCGATAGCAACTCCGTTTTTTTTCATGGACTTGCGAGAACGGCGGGAACGGCCAGCGCGGCTTTGTGAATGTGTGGCCGCGTGAACGCGTCTCAGCTTGAGACCTTTTCTCACGCGACCGAATTCTGAAAGCAAGCGATGAGAAACTTCAACTAGGGTTGGAGCTTTTCGGCTTCCTCGATGAACGAAAGCAAACGCTTGGTGCTGATTCCAAGATTCACGGCCGCTTCGGTATTTTTCGCGCGCTTCGCTTGCTCGACGCGACCCTGGAAGTAGGAGACTTCCGACTTTGCAAGGACGAGCGCCGACGCAAGCTGGTTGAAATCGCCCGATCGCTTGCGCTGGTCCGTGCCCAAAGCGAGCAATGCACGCGCAACCACCGCACGCCGCAAATCCTCGGCTTCGCTGTCGCCTTCTGTGACGAATGCGGCGACTTCCCAGGAAGACAGCAGAACTTTTGTATCTTGCAGAACAACCGTGGACATGGAGCGCCCGCGCGATGGCGGCGCAGCAATCAACTGCTCCCAGATCGCTTCGAGGCACTTTTCCATTTCCACCGTTGTGGTGGGAGCTGCGGGATTCGTGCCAGCTTCGCCTTCGGACGTGACGCCTGCGTTTGTATCAGGCTTCGGTGCGTTTGCGACAACTGCGGGAGTAACTGTCGGTTTCACGGCTGCTGGGGCGCCGCTCAAAGCCACACCATCGGCACGCTTCGGTGCAGGGGCGTTGGACGGCGAAACCTGGACATTCGCAGCAGGAGCGGCTGCCGAGGGCGCTGCTTGAATCCTTTCCATTGCGGGTGCTTGATCCCAGGCCGGCGTTGCCCGGGTGGCTGAAGCTTGCGGTAAAACGCCAGAATTCAAGCGTGCCACCGCTTCTTCGAGGTCCGCGCGCAATGCTAAAAGCTGCTCGAATGCGCGATTGACGGAGCTCTCGGTGTAGTCCTTATGAAATGGCTGCTTCCAGTTTTCGCAATAGTAGATCAGTTGCGCCGTGGTTTCCGCCGCAGAAAATCCGGCACGTCGGCAATCGACCGTCTTTACTCCGCCCGCTTCCAGCGCCACAGCCGCATGTCGAACCGCGGTCAGGTCCGCATGCAGCATGCGGATAAAGGCACGACGGAGCAGGAAGTTAAAGCGGCAAAATGCTACCAGCGCGGCGGGATCGTAAAATCCGGCGCCCGTGGATTCTTTCAGCAACCGTCCCTGCTCCAAAAGTCCGTGCTCCATCATGTCCCGCAAGCTCTGGCACTGACTGATCTTTTGAAGAATCTGATCCAGAGGATCGCAACATTCAACTTTCGCGCCGTTGGCATCCGGCAAGACCGGCTGCAAGACACGCGCCACATCCTCAAGCTGAATGTCTTTCCGGTAGAGCTCCTCGGGCGCGCAAAGAGCAAAATATTGCACCATCAGCAAATCAATCTTGTCGCGGTCGGCGGTGGCTTTGTCTTGCTTGCGCAACTGGCGGTGAAGGAAGGCGCGCAAACTCTCTTCGCTGGCGTTCAGCGTGGCCGGCGGAAGCTGGCGAATCTGGAAAGCGCGGACCTTTTCGTCGATCGCGGCCAGAAAATTCAAGTCCGCGTCAAACACTTCGCGCGTCGGGCGAATGGGCGGTAATTCTCCGGCCGGGTGAGGTAACGGGGCGAAGTTAAATTGGGTTGCAAGCGCGGCGTACAACGGATAGGCGAGGCGCGCCTGTGTCCATTGCGCGGAATACTCCGCTGCACCAGCCTGAGGTTTCTCCTGCGATTGCGGTTTCAACGTAGTGAATATCGATTTTAGGGTCATGGTTTACGAATCCAGTTGCCGCTGCTCCCGCAAACGCGCTGTGATTGTCCGCGTCCATCCAGCTCGAAACGAAGCCACGAGATAGACAGACGGATAGACGCGAAGATTCCGTCACGGGAAAGAATGCACGAGAGCGGCCAAAGAGAATCGCGATGAGCGAACGGCTAAGGGGTTTTTATTGAGCAGTTTACAAAAACAGACAATCGCAACGCCACGGAAGGTGTCTCAGCACGATACACGTGCGTCTCACCCGGGGCGAGGCCGACGCGATCCTGGCCTCGCCTTTTCTTCAGACACGGCGGCTAGGACGCCAGCTGAATATCGTCCTTTTCGGAGTGCCGAAGAGATATGTTGTAGCGCTTCAATTTGCGGTAGAGCGTCGCGCGGCTGATTCCGAGCATCCGCCCAGCCCGGGCCTTGTCGCCCCCCGCCTGCTCGAACACGCGCATGATCGTTATTCGCTCCAAATCTGCAAGAGCCGTGGTGGAGACGGCTGCAGTGTCACCGGTTTCGCCGGGGACTTCCTGCGTTTCGCCGACGGCGGCGGGTAAATCGGCGACATCGATCGTGGCATGATCGCCGAGGGCCACGGCCCGCGCGATGCAGTTTTCCAGTTCACGAACGTTTCCGGGCCATTCGTATTGCAGGAAGCTTTTCATCGCTGCGGATGTCACCTGAATGTTTTCGCCAGGAGCGTAGCGGTCGAGGAAACAGTGAACGAGCTGAGGGATATCGGAGCGGCGTTCGCGTAGGGCTGGCGAATGAATGGTGACCACATTTAGCCGGAAGTAAAGGTCTTTGCGAAACGTTCCAGCCTTGTAGGAGGCTTCCAGGTCGCGGTTCGTCGCGGCTATCACTCGCACGTCCACCGCGGTCTTTGAGTTGCTGCCTACGGGCCGAATTTCCTTTTCCTGCAGGACGCGCAATAGCTTTGCCTGCATCTCGAGTGGCAATTCGCCGATCTCATCGAGAAAAATCGTCCCGCCGTTGGCGGCCTGGAACAAGCCTGCTTTGGTCTTTAGCGCGCCGGTGAACGATCCTTTTTCATGGCCGAACATCTCGCTTTCCATCAACGTCGGTACCAGTGCGCCGCAGTCCACGGCGATAAATGGCATGCGGGCGAGCGGACCCCGATAGTGAATCGCGCGAGCGATCAATTCTTTCCCGGTACCGCTTTCGCCGGTGATTAAAACCGGCGTGCGAGTCTCCTTGAGCCGGGAAATCATCCTCATCACGTCTTGAATTTTCGCGGAGGTGCCCACGATCCCGTCCATCTGCGTTTCGGTGTTGACGCGATCTCGCAGAAACTGATTTTCGGTGACCAGGCGTATTTTTTCCGCCATGCGCTGCAACAACTGGCGAAGGCGCTCCACTCGAAACGGCTTTTCGATGTAGTCGTATGCACCGAGGCGCATGGCCCCGACCGCTGACTCGATCGAGCCGTGACCGGTCATAATCGCAACCTCAGCGCGCGGCAACACATCCTTTATCTTGCGGAGCAAGTCGCCGCCCGAGAGGCTTGGCAGCTTCAGATCGGTCACGACGATATCTGGCGGTCGAGTTTCCAAGGATTCGAGCGCGGATTCGGCTGTGTCCGCCTCCGTGCAATCGAATCCAAGCCCCTGGCCAACCGTTACACACAGCCGGCGGATGCTCTGCTCGTCATCAACGATCAGGAACCGCAACTTGGTTTCGAATTTCGGCTCAAACTTCGTGTCAAATCTCGATTCGTCTGTCATGGCTTTCCGATTGTCTTCTCCACCGCGGCCAGCAATTGCTGGATGCGGAACGGCTTCTCCACACAAGGTGTCCCCGCCTGGGCCATCAATGCGACGGTTTCATCGCTTGCCGTGTCGCCGGTAATAAACACCATCTTCATCGCGATTTCGGGCCGGTGACGCTTCAGCCAGTCGTGCACGTCGGCGCCGGTGATGCCGCCCGGAGTGCGAAAATCCGAGATCACCCCGCAAAAATCGCCCGTCGCCAGCAACTGCAGCCCTTCGACGGCGGATGTTGAGAGCACGATCTCGTAGCCGCGGCGCTCAAGCGCGATTCGCAAAAATGCGGCTACCGATGGCTCGTCCTCGATCAGCAAAACCCGCAGCTTGGCCAGGGTCGGAATCGCACCCACTGAAATCACTTACCGGACTCTCTCGTGAACACTTCCGGGGTGGTCGTCACCGGCAAGCGAACGATGAAAGTGCAGCCAACTCCATCTGGATTATTCTTCGCGGAAATTTCGCCGCGGTGCGCGCGTACAATTCCGTAGCAAATGCTTAATCCCAGACCTGTTCCCTTGCCCACTTCCTTCGTGGTGAAAAACGGATCGAAAATCCGGTCGGCGTGTGAAACACCTGGGCCGTTGTCGCGAAACGTAATCTCAATGCTTCCGTGGCGAAATGCCGTTTGGATTTCGATCTTGGATGCGCGGCGGGTTTCCTGTACGGCGTCGTAAGCGTTGTTCAGGATGTTTAAAAACACCTGCTGTAATTGGTGCGGGTCGCCGATCAGCACCGGCAGGTCCGTGCAGTAGTTCTCGACGATGTTGACGCCGTGATTCGAGAAATCGTAAGCGCGCAACTTGAGTGTGTTCTGAAGGATCGAGTTCACCTGCACCGGTTCGCGCTGCGCCGGCATCTGCCGCGCAAAACTGAGCAAATTCTGGATAATGACGCGGGTTCGTTGCGCTTCCTGCAGGATTACACGCAACTCTTCCTTAGCACTGTCGGGGACTTCCTCATTTTCGAGAAGCAGGTCGGTAAATCCGACGATCGCCGCGAGCGGATTGTTTACTTCGTGAGCGACGCCCGACACCAACTGGCCAAGGGCCGCCATCTTTTCGGTGTGCATCAGCTTCGCATGTAGATTCGCGGCGTCCGTAATGTCCGTCATCACCACGACGATGCTGTTGATGTCTCCCTGCTCATCGCGCATGGGGCTAAGGCTGATGGAGAATTGCCCCGTTGTGTTGTCCCCGCGCAGCAGCGGTATTTCCAAATTATCGAGAGTCGTGCCGTGGAGCGTCCTTTCGAGCGCATCAACCAACACGTGCCGACGCGCTTGTGGGACCAATTCCACCAGCGGCTGGCCAAGCAGATTCTGTTCGCGGTAACCGGCATCCACGCAGCGGCGGTTGGTATAGCTCACTAAACCCGCCGTATCGAGCACCAGAATCATGCTCTGGGTGTTATTCAGAATGTTTTTGTTGAAGTCACGCTCGCGGCGGTAACGGCGTTCGGCAATGCGGCGATCAGTAATGTCTTTCAGAACATGGACGGTGCGCAGATCATTCTCCTGGGCATTCGAGATTCGCGATGTTGAGACGAGAAACGTGCGGTCTTCCGCCTCGTGAATGAATTCTTCCTGCAGAATCAGCGGATTCCGGCAAAACGGGCAATATCCTTCGTGAGGCGGCGAAGATAGGATTTCCAACTGCCAGATGTACCGTCCGATCGCTTCGGCGGGCCGCAGCGTTAGCAGGTCGGCAAGTGCGCGGTTTAGGCGTACGACCCGATTCCCTGCGTCGTGAACAATAATGAAATCCGAAATCGCGTCGAAATCTTCCACCCACTGCTTGCGGGATTGCTCGATTCGCGAGAAGAGTCTCGCGTTCTCCAGCGCCACTGCGGCATGACCCGCCAGAGCCTCCATCAATTGGCGTTCGATGCCGGTGAGTTCCTTCGGCAAGTCCACCAGGACCAGTACGCCCAGAAGCTCGCTTTCGCTTCCTGTGAGCGCCGCTAGGACGACGCTGGACCATCCGAGAACCTCCGCAAGTGACCGTCCTAGGAGCCGCGCGGCTGAGCCTTCGCGCATGTCCGCTGCGGGAACGCTGGCCTGCTCGGCGAGCACGCTTGCCAGACGCTGTTGCGTCATCGGATCCCAGCGGTGCGCCGGGCCGCTGAGCGCTGCTATTTCCCATTCGGTTCCGTGACCAAGCGCAAGCACTGCGGCACGCGCACCCAACATCTCAGCGGCTCTCGCCGTCAAACGGCGTGCGAATTCCGTCGATCCTACCGAGGGGTTCAGCTCCAAAGTGGTCGCGGAAAACTGCGCAAGGAGATTCTCGAGAGTGGCGTCGAGACCTGTTGAGACTTCGCGAGTTCGTTTTAGTGCACGCATGGAGGCTTGGGGGCTAGCGCGCGCGGTTCGCCTTTACAGCAAAGAAGTTAGGTGTCATCTCAATTTGAGTCAACAAAGCTGAGGGATTGAGTTGTTCTAATGAACAATCTCAAATTCGCAACTTGAGACGGCTTGCAGTGCGAAATCTAGCGCATGAGACGATTGCAGGGCGAGAACGGCCATACGGTCCGAAACCGAACTGCTCTTAAACCGTTTCCCTGCAATCTCTTAGCAGGCGCTGACAAGCATTATCACAATCATTAAAAAACGTTAACCGCTTGGCATCTTCATTGCAATTTCGTCCTCGAGGGATTCCCTCAGACCTTCAGTAGGGGTGTCAATGATGACGAAATTGGGGACCAAAGGATCCATGCTGGCGATCATGCTGTCGCTTATCTTCGGCGGTTGTGTTGCGACCGGCTTCACAGCGCATGCGCAGGAGACCGCCGCGGATGCAACAAAGCGCAAAGTGAAAACGCGCGCGACGCCGGATTACCCGGTGCTGGCAAAACAAATGAACGTTACGGGTAAAGTGAAAATCGAAGCGACCATCTCGCCCGACGGGCGAGTGACGGCGACGCATGTCGTCGGCGGCAGCCCCATTCTGGTGAGTTCGGCGGTGGACGCGCTGAAAAAGTGGCGCTACGAACCGGGGCCGAAAGAAACCACGGAGATTGTGGAGTTTAATTTTGGCGGCAACTAAACGGCACGATCGGGATCGCGCGGGGCAGCGCGCGACTTGCGTCTGACAGGTAGTGGAGGCGGTTTTTATGACGATTGGAAAGAAACTGTATCTGGGATTCGGCGCCATTCTGGTAATTATGCTGGCGCTCTTCATTCTGAACATTTTCACAGTGCGACGCGAATACAACGCACGCGACGCCGTGGCCGCCACTCTCGGTGACGTGCAAACCATCGAAGACGTGCGTTTTCAGATGATGGAGAACCGCCTGTACCTTGGCAACTATCTGTTGAGCGGTGACCTGAGAGATGAAGACCGCACCAACAAAGGCGTCACGGCCCTGTTCGCGGAGTTAAAAGAAGCTGAAAACAAAGCGAGCGACGCAAATCTGCGCTCCGCACTGAGCCAGGTGGATGAAACCGAACACAACTGGTACGAAAATTTTGCCAAACAACTGATCGCCAAACGCCACCAAGTGGACGCGGGCGATACCACCGTATCGGATTTGCAGATTTTTTACCTGCAACACGATCCGGCTTCGTGGGTCACGCGCTCGTCCGACGTACTGGACGGAGCGAACCGAGCGGTACGCAAGTCGCTGGATGATTCCACGAGTTCCGCGAAATCCGCTACGTCGCTGAGCACAATTCTTTCCACGCTGGGCACGTTGTTCGCGGTTTTGGCAGGCACTCTGATCGCTTTCTACACAGCCAAGTCGATTAAGGAGCCGTTGTACCACCTGATTGAAGTGGCTCATCGAATCGGCGAAACAGGCGACCTCGACCAATCGATCGACATCAATCGCAACGATGAAGTGGGAGTCCTCGCGAAGAATTTCAATCAGATGATCGTTCACCTGAAGGACATGGCTGCGGTCTCGGCGGCCATCGCCGAAGGTCAGCTTTCCGTCACCATTCAGCCGCGCTCGCAACAGGACACCATGGCGAAGGCATTTGCGCAGATGACGCGCGGGCTTCGCGACCTGGTCCGGCAAGTTCGCGACAGCGCCGCGCAAGTAGCCAGCGGTTCGGGCCAAATGGCCGGAGCTTCCGACGAGTCCGCTAAAGTGAGCGTTCAAGCTGCGTCAGCGATCGATGAAGTGACCAGCACGATGCACGAAATGAGCATCAACGTGCAGAACGTGGTGAAGAACACGCAGGTGCAGGCATCGAGCGTCGCCGAGACGTCGGCATCGATCGACCAGATGGTCACCTCGATTCAGCGAGTGGCGGACACCGCGAAGTTACTGGTCGATATCTCGCATCGCTCGCGCGAAGAAGTCCAAACCGGCAAAGTGACAATGGACAAAGCCACGGAAGGTCTGAATCGCACAAGCCACTCGATTCAATCCTCCGCGGAAATCATCGACGTGCTGGGGCGCCGCGCGGATGACATCGGCAAGATCATTGAGGTAATCGATGATCTGGCCGAACAGACCAACCTGCTGGCACTGAACGCGGCCATTGAAGCCGCGCGTGCCGGAGAACATGGGCTCGGCTTTGCAGTGGTCGCCGAAGAAGTCCGCAAGCTGGCGGAAAAATCCACGCAGTCAACGAAAGAAATCTCCGAACTGATCCAAGGCATACAGAAAGAAGCTCGCGAAGCGGTGGACAACATGGAAAAAAGCACCAGCATGGTTCAAGAAGGATTGGTCTTGAACCGCGACTTGAGTCAGGCGCTGGACAAGATTTCCGACGTCGTTTCCGAAGTGTACAAGTTCTCGCAGGAAATCGGCGCAGCCACGATGGAACAGTCAAGCGGCTCTTCCCAGATCGCCAAAGCGACCAACCGCCTTACGGAGATCACGCAGGAAATTAACTCTTCGGTAGAAGAGCAGGCTTCCGGAGCGCAGGCCGTTGTTCGCGCGATGGAAAAAATGCGCGAACTCGTTCAACAGTCCACATCGAGCTCCACCGAGCTGGCTGCGGCTGCCGAGCAAATGGCAAAGCTTTCGCGCGTGCTGCTGGAGTCGATGGACCGTTTCGCGCTCGATGAAGGCTTTGGCGACAATCGTCACGGAGCCGTCCGGCGTCATGCTGGGCTGGGTTCGGGACGTGAAACGGTGGAAGAGTATGCGGAAGTCGTGCGTTCGTGAAAACAGTGCCACACATCGTGGAGAAGGACGTCCAAATCGTCGGTTTCCGGATTGGCCGGGAGACGTTCGGCTTACCGATCGCCTCGGTGCGCGAAATCGTGCGCGTGCCGGAGATCACGTCGGTTCCCAACGCACCGGACTTCATCGAGGGCGTTATCAACCTCCGCGGGCGGATTATTCCGGTCGTTGATTTGAGAAAACGGTTCGGCGAAGTGGTCGGCGCGCCGAGCAAAAAGAACCGGATCGTTGTGGTGGAAGTAGAGAATCGCTCAATCGGACTGATGGTCAATTCCGCTTCAGAAGTTCTGAAGATTCCCCCGTCGGAGATCGAACCTCCTCACTCCGTTTTCCAGGAAGGCGATCTGAACTACATAACCGGCGTAGGAAAACTTCATGGACGGCTGGTGATCCTGCTCGACCTGAGCAAGATCCTTCAGCGCGGCGAATTGCGCCGCTTGGACGATACGACCGAAGCCGTCGAGAACCCAACGGATCTACTGGCGAGCAAGTAAGGCACACCCGACGTAGCGGGACGAGTTTACGAGGAAAGAATGTCCACTCTCACAGCCCAGGTTCCTCTGACCGAACCTGAATTGAAGCTCCTGCAGACCCTCGTTTACCAGGAATGCGGCATGTATTTCGACGAGCGGCGAACGCATTTTTTGCGCGATCGCTTGCAGCGCCGGTTGAAAGCCTGCCAGATGGATTCCTTTTATAGCTACTACCGTTTGCTGACGAGCCGCGAAGGAAAGCAAGAACTCGTGGCGCTTCTTGAAAATCTCACCGTGAACGAAACTAGTTTCTTTCGGGTGCGTCCGCAACTCGATCTTTTCCAAAAAGTCGTACTCGAGGAAATCCTTCGGCGGAAACAGGAGCGGCGCGACTGGTCTTTACGGATCTGGAGTGCTGGTTGCTCCACGGGTCAGGAGCCATACACGCTGGCGATCATGGTGTGCGATGCGCTTGCCTATTACTACCTTCGGAATCCGCTTCCGTTCGAGATGCCCTCGCCGAAGCCCTTGATTCCGCCACCGTGGAAGGTGGAGATCCTTGCTTCGGACATTAATTACTCGGCGCTGCTGACGGCGCAGCAAGGAATTTACACCGAGAATCAAATGGACAATGTGGACTACACCACGCGGCTCCGGTATTTCGACAAAGTCGGCGACAAATACGCGATCAAACCCGCGCTAAAGAGTCTGGTCCAATTCGACTTTCACAATTTGAAAACCGAATATCTGCCGCAACGCAACGACGCGATTTTCTGCCGCAACGTGATGATCTACTTTGACGAGCCGGAACAAAAGCGCCTGGTCGATAAATTTCACCGCTGCTTGAATCCATCCGGCTATCTGTTCGTCGGCCACGCGGAAAGCCTGTTCGGACTCACAAAGAAATACCACATGATCCACCAGAACAACGCGACGGTGTATCAGCGGATTGAGGGAGCATCGTGACGTTTTTTCCCGACGAGCGCGCTTCCGAGCTTCGCGATCTTTTCTTCGAAAGCTCGGAAGAAATTCTCCAGGCCATGAATGAAGCCGGCTTGGCGCTTGAGGTCCGTCCGAACGATAAGGAAACCCTGAGGAGCGTTCGCCGTGCAGTCCACACGCTCAAGGGAGATTCAGCCGCGTGCGGTTATCGCGAGCTGAGCGAACTCGCCCACGATCTTGAAGATGTGCTCACACCCGAGCTGGTGAAGGAACACGCTGGCCTGATTCCAGAAGTGGTCCTGACGGCCGCAGACACGTTTCACGAGATGCTCGCTGCATACCGCAACCATCTTCAGCCGCCTGCAGGAGCCGCGCTCCGCGAACATATCCAAAAACTATTGCGCAAATCGACCTCTGGTGCGGTCGTGGAAGCCGCTGTCGAAGTGAAATTTGATTGGACCGAGTACGAACGCCTGATGATCGCCGAATCGTTCCGGCGAGGCGAAACCGTCTACCAAGTGGCGCTCCATCTGGCAGCGGAGGGAATTTTGCCGGCCGCCGCGTACGAACTGGTGAAAAAAGCGCTCGACAGTTCCGGCAAGGTCCTGGCTTTGCGTCCTGAAAACAGCTCTTCGCTTGTAAACGCCGGCTTAATCGAAGCCGCTTTGGCCAGCACACACACTGCGGACTGGATTCAGAAACGCTGCCACGTACCGACCGTCGTCGCGCATATTTCAGTGAATCGCGTGCCGCTGCTGCAGACCGCGCCGCGCGATTTGCTCGAAATTCTCGTGGAGTCCGAAGCTGCGGCCGTCTCTGCTACGGTTGGCGCCAGCCGAATGGCAGACCAGGATTCAGAGCACGAATCAGAGCGCGACTCGGAACAAGAGGATGAGCATCACGGTTCCTCGTCCGGACAAAGTGCAAGCTATGCGCTGCCCGAAAATACACTGCGTGTCGATGCAACCCGCATCGACACGGTAATGAATCTTGTCGGCGAATTGATTATTGGAAAATCGATGCTGCAGCGAGTGGTAGCGGAATTCGACCGCCGCTTCCCGAAGGATCCGCTACGCGGCAAATTCTCCGACGCCCTCGCGTTTCAATCGCGAATTTTGAATGAGTTGCAAAAATCCGTAATGAAAATCCGTATGGTTCCCGTGGACCAGCTTTTCCGCCGCTTTCCCCGCATCGTGCGCGATGTGGCGAAACTGCGGAACAAAAGTATTGGGCTGGAGATCGCCGGACAGAACACCGATCTCGACAAGAGCATTCTGGATGCGCTCGCCGAACCTCTGGCGCACTTGATCCGTAACGCCGCCGATCACGGAATCGAGACCGCCGCCGATCGCGAAGCGGCCGGCAAGCCCGCACACGGAACCGTGACGCTCGATGCCTATCACGAGGGCGATCAGGTAGTGATCGAAGTCTCCGACGATGGCCGCGGTATCGACCGCGATAAAGTTCTTCGCCGCGCCATCGAAAACGGCATCGTGAAAAGCGAAGACAGTGTTCGCCTGAACGAAGATGAGATTCACCACCTTCTCTTTACACCAGGCTTCAGCACCGCCGATGAGATCACCGAGATTTCCGGTCGCGGTGTGGGACTCGACGTAGTGAAGGCCGCTCTCGACAACCTGAAGGGCGCTATCGAAATCGAGAGCGCTCTTGGAAAAGGAACGACTTTCCGGTTGATGGTTCCCCTCACTCTCGCGAGCATTCAGGCGCTGCTCTTCCACGTCGGTGGCCGGTTATACGCCGTCCCGATCGCGTCGGTGGTGGAAATCACTCGAATCCACGACACCGATATTCACCGCGTGGACGACCACGAAGTGTTTCAGCTGCGAAAGCAAGTCTTGACCCTCGTGCGCATCGAACGGCTCGAATCCGAAACGGCGGCGAAACCGAAAAATCGCCTGTTCGTCGTCGTGATCGGCGTTGGTAGCCGGCGCTTTGGGCTGGCCGTGGACAGCCTGCTAGGTGAAGAAGAACTGGTTATCAAGGCGCTCGAGGACCAACTGATCGCGTCGCCGCTGGTGAGTGGCGCTTCGATTCTAGGCGACGGCACTGTCGTGCTGATTTTGAATATCGCCGCCGTGATTACGCATTTGGCGCGCATTCCAGCGCTGGGAGCGACGGCATGAGTCACGTACTCGCGCAGAAAATTCGCGTTCTCGTGGTGGATGATTCGGCACTGATGCGCAAGCTGATCCCACAGATTTTGCAACGCGATCCTGCCATCGAAGTCATCGGAACGGCGATGGACGGCGCCATCGGCTTGAAAAAAATCGCGGAACTGCGTCCAAATGTGGTGACGCTGGACCTGAACATGCCCCGCATGGATGGAATCGAAATGTTGCGTCAGATTACTGGCAAGCATCACGTGCCGGTGATCGTCGTAAGTGCGCAGACTGAACGCGGCGCTTCGATCACGCTGAAAGCTCTCTCGCTCGGCGCTTTCGATTTTGTCACCAAGCCTCAGGAGGCCGCGTCGGGACGTATCGAACAGATTGCCGCGGAACTGGCGCTGAAGATCAAAGCCGCCGCCTCGTCGGGCATTCCAAAAATGATCATCACCATGCCGCCGCCAAAGCGCAAAGAAACTCGGCGCACGGAAATGCCGCGTCAGCCGTCGCGAGTGGTGGCGATCGGCGTCTCAACCGGTGGCCCAAACGCTTTGCAATATCTGTTTTCGCAACTGCCTGCGGATTTTCCCGGCTGTCTGCTCGTCGTTCAGCATATGCCGGAGGGATTTACGGAAATGTTCGCGCGACGGCTGGACGAGTCGTCCGCGATTGAAGTGAAGGAAGCGCAGTCGGGCGACCTGTTGCTTGCGGGCCGCGCTCTGATTTGTCCCGGCAATCGCCATATGAAGGTACGACGTATGGAGCACGGCAATATCGCCATCCTCGTCGATCAGCCGCGCGTAAACGGTCATCGACCGTCGGTAGATGTGCTGTTTCAATCGGTCGCGTTGGAGTTTGGCAAAAACGCCGTTGCGGTAATCATGACCGGCATGGGTGAAGACGGCGTCGCGGGACTGGGAGCCGTTCAGTCGGCCGGCGGCACAACCGTCGCGCAGAGCCCGGATACGTGCGTTGTGGACAGCATGCCCCGCATCGCCATCGAACGCGGATTCGCACAGCGCGTCATTTCGCTGCCCAATTTAGCCAGCGTGCTGCAAACCAAATGCGCGCCAGAAAGAGATTCAACCGAAACAGCGGTCGATTCGTCATCCGAAATTCTAACTTCCGACGGGGCTTTTCGAAGGAGATTGTCATGAAGCAATTTGAAGCACTCACACGCAAAACGGATCGCCAGCCGGTCCGCTACTTGATCGTGGACGACTCGGTGTTCGCGCGCAAGAGCCTGGCAAAGATGGTGGAATCCTACGGCGGCCAGGTGATCGGCGAAGCCGGCGATGGCTGCACTGCCATCACGGAATACGCGCGCACCAGGCCGGATATCGTCTTGATGGACATCACCATGCCGCAGATGGAAGGAATCGAAGCGGTCGACCGCATCGTCCAGGAGCATCCTGAAGCGCGCATCGTGATGGTCTCCTCCGTCGGCTATCAAGACAATATTCTCGCCGCGCTGCAGAAGGGCGCACGGCATTTCGTGCAAAAGCCGGTGAAAGCCGACGCGCTCTACGAGATTATTCGCTATGTGTTGAATGACGATGGCGTCACATCTCCCGTGGGCGCGGGAACGGAGACCTCTCGATGAGAATGGACCTGATTCAGCCGTTCATCGGCTCGCTGGACGCAGTGTTGGCCGAAATGATGAATGCTCCGGCCAAGATTGTGGACCTGACGATGGAAGAAGAAGGCTACCGGAAGAAAGGGACGGCGGCGACGGTCGCGTTTCGCGGAGAAATCGAGGGCCGCGTAATTCTGGATATGGAACCTCCCGTCGCCTCTCAAGTGGCCAGCTATTTGTCAGACGGCGAACTGCACGCTTCCGAGACTTTGCTGCGAGAAACGGTCGCCGAGCTGGCGAATATGGTGATCGGAAACGCAGTGACGCAACTGAACGACGCTGGATACCAGTTCAAGGTATTCCCGCCCGAAATCCTGACAGTGGAACAGTGCGAGAAAGCCGGCCAGGATACCGAGGCGACGATTCTTTGTTTCGAAACGCCCGCCGGGAACGTGCATTTGAATATCGCAATGCAGCACCACAAGCACTGGTCGCACGAGTCCGAGCCCTTACCGGTTCAATAGCGGATCGCAGCGCATCGGCGCGGCCCGGTCACGCTTTGTCGGGTGGCTGCCCAATCCTACGGTATTCGACGCCATGGCGGAACAAGCCGGCTTTCGGCATTTCTTCGGAATACACGACCTTCGCCGGCATAAAAATGTTCGCCGAATCCGGCGAATACGGTACGGCGACGTCGATGGCCGCTTCCGCTTCGTAACGGCGCTTGCTGCGGTAGCACATGCCAATCGGTGAGATGTCTTCGCACACTGCCAGTTCGTCGTCAGAATTCGCCTGGCGTATGCAAGCCGTCAGGCGCGTCTTGAATCGAATCCGTTCGCGCTCGCGCTGTTCGCCGCTTTCTGGAATTTCCCCAGGCGTGCTGTATCCACGGCGGTTCCGGGCCGTGCGCGACGCGAGTTTTTTCTCGTCTTCGTGCGGGGCTTGGGTCCAGATGCTTGGCACGTCGCAGGTCTTGCAGCGCCGTGCAATGCCGCGGT
>Ga0302320_10007312_pt1 | contig 24321 bp, 22 predicted proteins | sample Bog_T0_3_FD_202130 | JGI IMG/M metagenome (GOLD analysis project Ga0302320, IMG submission 202130) | Peat permafrost microbial communities from Stordalen Mire near Abisko, Sweden - Bog_T0_3 | ecosystem: Environmental > Terrestrial > Soil > Wetlands > Peat | place: Sweden: Abisko, Stordalen Mire...
GCGGCGGCTCCCATGTGCCGAAGTACCTCTTGCGGCAAGGCCTTGCCGAGATAACAAATCTGAGCGTGCGACTTGGCAAAATCTTCAACCTCGGATCGCAATGGCCCATCGCCGACAATGCGCAACTGAAAATCGAAGTTCTGCGATCTCCACGCTTCCATTAACTCCCTGACTCCCTTTTCCGGAGAAAGACGTCCGGCATAGAGAATGTATCCCCCTTCTCCGCGCCCAATTCCCGGATCGATTTCCACGAAGTTTGCCTTTACCGCAATCTTTTCGTTATCAAACCCCGCAGAAACAAAGGTGGAGCGCATGAACTCAGAGATGGCAATATAGATCATCACTCGTTTTGACCAAGTACGAGCAAGTTGGTGTACGGCAGTCATAGAGGCCACTGCCGCCGTCGCCGCCCGGCTTCCGCGATAACAGGCATGAACAACGGCAGGAATCGTAGAACCGGACCGGAGACAAGAATCACATATGTTCCCATCGCGGAACATAGTGGCGCCGGGACACAGAAGGCGAAAATTCCGCAATGTCTGCACTACGGGAACGCCTTCGACTGAAGCTGCGTAGTACGCAGAGGGTGAGATCAGGGGGAAAAAGTTCTGCACATGCATTAAGTCGGGTCGAAACTGGCGAATATGGCGCCTTAATGAACTGTAGTCACTGCAACTCCAAATGCAGCGCGAGGCACTGGCAACTCCTCCCATATGCGATTCCGCATTATTGTCTTTGATGTACTCGAACACATCGTTACCGTGAGCGCGCAGCATCGACACTTCGCTACGAGTAGATTCGTCTTCGCCACCGCTAAAGCGATAACGGTTGTGGACCATTAGGATGCGCATATGAGTTGAGTCACTTTGTCTTCCCGCGGCTGCGCGACCAACTTAGCCGCCTCGTATGCCTGCACTCTCAATGCCGCAACGCCAAATCCGATGATGGACCAGAACCAGATTCCACCCTGCGGACCCTCGATATAAACATCGAAGCTCATATTGATGAAGGCGGCGAGCCAGAAGCAGAGTATCCAAAGATTCGTCCCGCTCCAGAACTGCGACCCTGAACGAGTAGCCCGTCTATAGGCATTGACAAGCCGGAAGACAAAAACGAAGTTAAGGGCCGACCAGAGAGTGATTCCGGGAATACCCATGCGCGCCAATACGCTCATATGTCCATTATGTGGGCTCCGAAGCGCAGATTCCGCCGCAGTCATTCCAGGCGGGCCATCCTCCACGGCAAGGTTCACGCCAAAACCCTTTCCCGTCCAGCGGTATGGACCGAACACCGTGTAACGGATAATGTTCCCCCACCAGATCAACCTCCACTCTTTTGTGCCTGAGTGACCTGCAGCCGAATCGCCGCCGGCAATACTCCCAACGACCTTAGTCATCTCGTCTGGAGTGAGCTTCCAGTCCCTGATTTGAATGGTGAACGGATTCGCTTCTAACGCTAACAGTCCCACGATAGCAGTTGCCGCAAATAGTGTTACAACCTTTCGGCCAACCTTTCGGCTATTTAAGGCGGAAGCTAAGGTGATGGAGCAGACGACCGCAACAAAACCTCCACGGTTGTCGACGAGAACGATGAGTAACGTGAGCACCCATCCGAAGAAAGAGAGCAGCCGAATCAGTGAAATCTCCCGTTGTCCCTTACTCTTTTGCTTATCCGGGAAGATCAACAGAAAAAGCCCCGCGCCTGCAAGTTGGACGGCCGCATCGCCACCCTTAACCATGATGACCGTAACGCCATCTGCCCACGGAACGGTAGGTAACAGTGCCTTGAATACGACGGTCAGCAAAAGCAATACGGGCAAGGCAGGTAGGTACCAACGCAGGAACTTGCGGTAAGCATTAAGCGCCCGGGAGATCTGGCTGCTGCTGTTAACAAAGCAAACAATCAGCAAGGCAAAAGAACCATAACCCCAGAGAACCGCATCCCGCACTGCATCGAAGCCGTACTTGTGAAAGAAAGGAATCGTTCTGCATAATCCCCAGAAAGCGAAGATTACCCACAAGAGAAGGACGCTGTCGCTGAAGATCAGCATAACTCGCTGGGATCTCAGAAAAATGAAGACCCCAGCCACAAGGATCATCTCGCCGAGAAATAGATAGGCAAACCCTTTTCCGAGCAAGGCGTAGCCAAAAAGTGCGAATAGCAACGCCTTTAGCCAGAGCCCCTGTAGCCCTCTCTGGCCTACTGACACGGAAACTCCCTTTTCTTCCATGCCCATCGGAACCTCGACTGATTCTGTGTGTTTAAACCCTGCATTACTTCACCGCACCGTGTATATCGTTGCCGAGGCAGCGGAGCTAAGCACTGTTTTAGTTTCGATGAATGCCGACTTCAACTTGCTGGAGGGAACAAAAACGACATCTTCGGCTTCGAGCGCCAATGGGCTTGCTTCGCCCTTTCTGAATTTGTTGTACTTCGCCGGAATCTGCGACAGGCTTCCATCAGGCAATTTACGGATAATCCGAATACCATCAATGGACGCTTGAGGTGCGGTTCCGAAAGCCAACGCTAACGCCTGTGCGATGTTCAGATCGCCAGCCTCCTGCATCACGAAGCCGCCAGGGCGATTCACCGCTCCGAGGACGTACACAATGCCGGCCCGTTTTACTTGGACCGTATCCCCAGGGTTGACTATTATCCTAAGTGCTGTGGAGCCGTTTACGTCGCGTTTGTAATGAACTACTTCGGTCACCTGCGGAGGCCGATTCGCCCGGTGGATGACGATTTCATTTCCGGCAAGCGGAGTTTGTCCGCCAGCCATCGCGAAAACGTCGATGAGATTGCGCGGCGTCAATGCCGGGTACCGTCCTGGCGCGGTTACCTCTCCGATGACCACTATGTTCCGGGCACTATATTCATCGATGTTGACGACGACATGCGGAGTCTTAAGGATTTCCTCGCTCGTCAGCTTCGCGCTGATAGCAGACTCGGCTTCCTGTAATGTCAGGGACTCCAGATGAATCGTTCCGGCAAACGGCATGGAAATCTGGCCATGGTCGTCGAGCCGGTACGCGCCATCGAGGTCCGGCTCTTCGAAAACATGGATATCGACCATGCTCCCCGGCGAGAGCTTGAAGTCGGAGAGACCTTCCGCCGCAACGCCTGCAGTGGTGCTGGCACCGGAACGTATCCCGGATGTCTGCATCTGTCGTTGTCCATGCGTAGCTTGTTGCAGTAACTGCGATGGGTCAGGCGAGAGCTGCCCATGCAGAGACGGGGACGCGCCCAAGAGTAAAAGGAGAACCCATGCCAGAGTTCGCGGCTGCATTGGATTCGCGGCAAGAGTTCTAAGCTTTAACTTTGTCATTGTTTTTTTTTCCATAATACTTTCCGCCGTAATAGCCATGTGCGTAGTAGTACTCGGACGACTTGGTATCCACGAAGTTGAGGACGAAGCCCACAACGTTAGCCTTCGCCCGTTGTAGCCTTTCGACAACTCCCAACGTGGTAAGCCGGGTGGATGATCCGGCCCGAACCACAACCACAACACCATCCACCGTGACGGAAATAATGATCGGATCGGCGACCAGCATAGCGGGCGGAGCGTCGATCAACACGAGATCGTATTGCTCCGATACGCTCGTAATTAGTGCGGCGAATGTTGCCGACCCGAGCAGCTCCGTAGGATTCGGCGGAATTGGACCAGCGGCAAGAATGGATAGATTCTCTACGCTAGGATCTGGGAATATGATGTCGCTGGGATGCAATGTTGAAGTGAGCAGCGTGCTCAGCCCCGAGGCATTGGAAGTGCCAGCTCGCCGGTGTATTGCTGGCTTCCGCATGTCAGCATCGATCATCAGCACCCGCTTGCCGAGCAGAGCGAAACACACCGCGAGGTTATGGCAGGTTGTGGTCTTGCCTTCTGAAGGCAGTGGGCTCGTCACTAGCAGAGAGCGCGGCGGCGACCCTGGCTGCGAGAGTAGGATCGCCGTACGCAATGCACGGTATGCCTCGTCGGCCTGAGAATCCGACCCGGCCACCGCTCCAATTGAATTTTGTACGGGTGCCTCAAGCTCGCGTTGGCCTTTGGTCGCTGGCTGATCCAACGTGGAGTTAAACTTTGGGATTGACCCCAAAACGGGCATTCGCGTCAGGCTCTCGATTTGATTGCTGTTGACGATTGAGTCATCCAGACTTTCTTTGATGAATGCCGTGATCACGCCAAGCGTAAGGCCGCCAAGTATGCCAATAGCAATATTAAGTATCCAATTGGGGAATCGTGGCTTTGCGCTTGGAAGCGCTTCGCTGATGACCGCCATGTTGGAGGATTGCGTCTGCTGTGCTAAGCGAGCTTCCTGCAGTTTCGTGTACAGATTTTCGTAGAGCGCGCGCGTTGAGTCCGCCTCTTGCTGAAGCACCGCGAGGCGGACGGCTGAATCGTTAATTCCATCAGCCTGGTGCTCCAGATCCTCCACTTCTTTTCTCACTCCGGCTTCGGATTCCTGGGCGATTTTCAACGTGCTTGCCGCACCGGCGAGGATTCGCTTTGTCTCTTCCTTCATCTGGCCATCTAGAAATACCACTTCCCGACGCATCTCGATTGCGTGAGGGTTTTTAGATCCATAGGTATCAAATGAGGCGGCCAGTTGCTGCTTCAGCACAATTTGTTGCTGCCGTAATGCCAGGAGGCCGGATAGCATATTACTTTGCCCACCGCTACCGGACACGGCAGAAGCGGGAGAGAGCGTAGTTGCCAGCGCCGCAATTGCATCCGGATCCTGAGTCTGAGCAACTCGATAGATTGCTTCCTGAGTGATTCTTGTACCTTGCGCCTGCACCAGCGTCTGATTGAGCGTGAGTAGACGGTTCAAAAGCGTGCTCTGCAACTGGGGGCCGCTAGAGGCCTGCGGCGTATTTCCAGCGCCTCCGCTCATCCCCATTGACGGAACAACAATGAACCCACTTTTCTTCTCGAAATCAACAAGATTCTGCTGAGCGGCTTCGACTTGCTTTCTCAGGTCGTCAAGTTGGCTAGCCATCCACTCAGAGGCTTGCGTAGTCATAACATTGCGCCGGCTAAGCGCGTCCTTGATATATTGGTCGACTACGGCATTGGTAACGGCTGCGGCAAACTTCGGGTCTCTGTCCTGATACGTAACCTGCAGAAGGCGGCTGTTGGGAATCCCCTCCACGCTCAGGTGGCTTTCAAAATCTTTTAGCAGAAACTCCCGGGCTACTGCGTCTTCTCGGAGCGGCAACCTATGGGCCTTGTCCGCTATGATGCTGCGCTTCCAGAATGGAAGCCCCGCCGCGGCAACGCGATCTTCGACGTGCATGCGCTCGATTACCTCTACCCCGATTTGTTGGTCTTGCAAGGTAGAAATAGCGGTCTGCAAATCCGTTTTGAGGTCGCTCTGGCCGGTCAATGTGCTGGCAACTTCGCCAAGTTCTCCGCCAAGCGCATCTGAATTCTGCTTGAGTTCGATAGTTGAAGTTGTCGCATAGCGTGGGGGTAGGATACTGGATGCCAAGACTATCAATAGCAAAATTCCAGACGCAACCAACAGAATGAAACGATAACGCTTACGGAGAACCTTGATTGCCTGGCGCAACGATAGATCCTGGCTTTCTAGTCCACCATCAAACGCAGCGTGATCCGGAACCAGTGCGGAGGGAATCATCGAATGTTTAGACATCTTGGTTTACGTACTCCTGGTTTCAAAATAAGCGATGCTTTCCGGCAGGCAAATTCGTCCGTGAAAAGAATGAAAGAACATGCGTCTGGTAGCTACCTAGGCAGACTTGTGCAACCTATTGCAACGGGGTTCTGCTCATTTCGCATAGTTTGCGCGGCTTCACTGGTTAGTTTCGGCAATAACCCAGTAGCTCCAGCGCGCAGTAAAAGACGAACTTCGTGTTATAGACCAAGTACCGCCTCCACAGGCGTCTCGGCTCGACAAGCAAACGAAATAGCCACTCCAACCCACGTTCGCGCATCCAGCTTGGCGCCTGCTGCAGGGTACCGGCGACAATGCTAAACGCCTGCCCCACACCTACCATCACGGGAGCATTCAACCGCACTCTATGATTGAACATCCAGATTTCCTGCTTAGGGCAACCTAAGCCGACCCAAAGGATGTCGGCACGGCTTTCGTTGATCATGGCGACCACGTCCGAATCTTCCTGTGCCGTGAGCGTCCGGAAGGGCGGCGAATAATAGCCGGCTATCTCCGTTCCCGGAAATCGCTGACGAATCATAGCGACCATGTTCTCGGCCACCTCCGGGTGTCCGCCGTAGAAGAAGTGACGATATCCCAAGGTTTTTGTTGCAGCTAGAAAATCCTGAAGCAGATCCGGACCATAGACGCGCCGCTTCAGATTGAATCCTCTATAGCGGCCGACCCATGTGAGCGGTTTTCCGTCTGGAACCGTCAACCCCGAGGAGTTCAACATTTCCCTGAAATGGCGGTCATTGTGAGCTTCCATAACCATGTGTACGTTGCAAACTGCGACAAAGCGGCTCCCGCGCCGATCCCGAATCCATGCTTTGAAATAGTTGATCACATCAGGTATCTGGATCGCGTTGACGCGCACGCCAAGAACAGAGAATGACGGAACGGAATCGGGTGAAGCCGAGCCGCAAGAATCAGCAGTTGTCATTTTTCCTCGCTGAATGGATTGGAGGTTGGTCTAGATCTGGATGGCACTAAGAGGTTACGCGCTTGTGAGAAATACATGATCTCAATACTTTTATAAGCAGGCTTGAGCTTGCTCAATCCAAGGTTCCAGTAAGGGATACCTTTGCCATAGCAACGGAGGCGTTTGCTATCCCTGAGGTTGTTACTTCAACGGTCGGCCTGCCAACGCTGTGGTATTCAAAGCTAAGTTCTGACATGTGACTTGGCTTGAACAAGTTTCGGCCGTCAATAATGACGGGATGGCGGAGTTGGGCTCGCAGGCGGTCAAGATCCAAGCGACGAAACTCTTCCCAGTCGGTGAGAATTAGTAAAGTATCGGCATCTCTTGCCGCTGTGTACGGATCAGTCGCATAATGAATGGCCCCGCCTGGAAGCACTTCTTTGGCACGCTCAGTGGCAGCCGGATCGTAGGCAACGATCTCACATCGCTCTTTCAGTAATTCGGTAATTACGGCAATTGCCGGCGATTCGCGAACATCGTCCGTGCCACCCTTGAACGCCAGTCCGAGGACGGCGATACGCTTGCCTTTCAAGTTCCACAGAACGCTCTTTATCTTCTTGATGAATCGGCGGCACTGATCGTCATTTATGTTCATAACTTCGTCAAGCAGCCGGAAGTCATAGCCGAAGTCTGAGGCAATACTGCGGAACGCCTTCAAGTCCTTTGGAAAACAAGATCCGCCATAGCCGACTCCGGGATTCAGAAATCGGCTCCCAATACGCGAATCGGTTCCCATTCCCTTGCAGACTTCCTGAACGTCGGCGCCGACGTTCTCGCACACGGTCGCAACCGCGTTGATGAACGAAATCTTCATGGCCAGGAATGCGTTTGAGGCGTGTTTGATCAGTTCGGCACTCTTGGCGCGAGTCAGAATGAGTTGCGCCCCCTTGTTTTGACGTGCCACAGCGTCCGCTCGCCGGTAATATTCTCCGCTGGTGAGCGGCTCATAAAGCGCTCTCAGTACATTGGCTGCCCGCTCTGAGTCCGCACCGACGACGATTCGATCGGGACAGAGGAAGTCCATCACCGCCGTTCCCTCCCGCAAGAACTCGGGGTTAGACACGACGTCGAACTCGGATAACTTACCAGCTTGGGAAATCGCTTTCCGGATCCAGGAGCATGTGTATACGGGCACAGTGCTCTTCTCGACGACAATCTTGTACTCGGTCGCGAAGCGCGCGATGTCCACCGCAACCGCTTCGACGTAAGAAAGATCGGCGTCGCCATTCTTTGAGGCCGGTGTTCCCACTGCAATGAAGATGACAGGGCAAGCCTTGACCGCTTCCGGCAATGACGTGGTAAATGTCAGTCGACGGCCACGGTGCCGATCAAGTAATTCCGGAAGGAACTCCTCATAAATCGGCACGTGTCCGTTCTTCAGCGCTTCAATCTTAGCCTGATCCACGTCGACCGAAAATACATCATGTCCGAGTTCGGCGAAACAAGCGGCTGTTACTAGGCCGACATAGCCTGAGCCAACTACTGCAATATGCATGGATGCAACCTCCGAAAAGTATTAAATGCCCTTCATTGCGAAAAAAGCAGTGTGCAACAGAATCGCGAGGTCCATAAATAATCCGCGGTTTCGAATGTAGTAGAGGTCGTACTGAAGGTTTTCATGAATGAGAAACGCCCGGTCTGCGCTCAACTGCCAAAGTCCAGTGATGCCAGGCGTAACGCACAGCCTTTGACGTTCGCGTGGGCCGTACCGTTCGACGATGAACGGCATCTCGGGACGAGGCCCCACCAATGACATGTCACCTTTAACCACATTGAAGAGTTGGGGTAACTCGTCCAAGCTTGTCTTCCTCAGGTATCGGCCAACTCGGGTGATGCGCGTATCTTGAGATTCTGTAGGAGAAAACCCATACTTCGGGGCATCCACGCGCATTGACCGAAACTTATAGATATCAAAGGGCCGGCCGTTCTTGCCAACCCTGCGCTGTTTGAATATCACCGGGCCCGTTGAATCCATGTGCACCGCAAGCGCCACTACGGCAAGCAGCGGTGCGGCGATGAGAATCAGAATCGCGCTGACGAGGAGATCGCAAATACGTTTCGTGGCCCGGTAAAGCGACCTGCTGATGGGAACACTGACCGTCGCCAGCAGGAGGCCATCGATATCCACATAGTCGATCGAGGCGTCTGACGAGATTGCTTGGGTTGGAACGTACGCTAATTTTGCGCCAGCCTCGGCTGCGGCGGATGCGACGGCCGTAAATTTCTCGCGTCCCAGCGACGGAATTGCCACCACAACCAAGTTAGCGCCGTAGTTCTTAATGAGCTGCGGCGTCAGAGGTTCGGAGATCACCGGGGCACAGCGTTCCCGTCGGTAACCAAAGGAATACATCTTTCCTCCAGCCTGTAATTCGTCATCGTCCACGACCACCACAGGATCGAGTCCTAGCTTCGGCGACCGTACCAGAGCCGAAAACATGCGTTTCCCGGTGAAGCCGGCACCGTAAATGATCACCCTCCGCATTCCGCGCCCGCGGCCATGCAAGGAGCGTACAAGAATGATAAAGAGTTGCTTCTGAATGGCGATCATGATCGGCACAAGCACAAAACCGATTCCCAATACCCAGCGCGACACCAAGTGCGCTTCGAGGATCGTAACGGCGAGAAGTAACAGAAAGGACTGCGCCGACACGCGTAGGGTACGCTCGGTCTCACGGATTCGCAACAGGCCATGACCGTGGCGATATGCGCCTTCGCGATCAAGCATAAGTACAAATAGAACGGCGAACGCCAGCGCGGCGCACACGACAGCATGCAGCGGGTAGAGTAAGTTCCTTCCCAACCCCAGGAGGTGATACGTGCGGTATGCCAGGAATAGTCCAGTGGCCGCCGCGAGAAAGTCCCCGGCAATTTCCACTGCGGTAACAACCTGCTCAAACTGGCGCTGCGGTGGCGTCTGGTTTAAGTCTGCAGGGCGAAACCGGCTTTCGCCGTCGTCAAGTCCTAAGAGATTTGGATTGTCTGCAACAGAACTCATCTGGCATCTCTCCTAGAGATGTTTTGCATTGCTCGTTGTGAATTGATAGTTCCGGTTAGTTCGGGGGAACCGCCACGTACCGCGAAGTCAGCGCCTATCCTGCAGGGGCTAAGTTACTTTGAACTTACGGCAGAGCTATGGCTTGCTATTGAGAAAAATCTAGCTGGAAAGGGACTCTCATTTCGCAGGCATCCCCGTGGCCAAGCCATCGGCAGCTAATACTTCGTACTTTTCGGCGATTAGTGCCTCGCCGAGGTGGGAACCTATGTATCCCGTACCTTCAGTTACGAGAGCGCTCATTGAATACTTCAATTCATCGTTTGGCGGAAGCTAGATTCGGTATTGAGTGGCGCCTACCCGGAAAGCAAGCAGTCTGTATCATCCAACCCATGGGATTGTCTCAGGTGTTGGTTGCCGGAGTTCTCGATCCTGTATTCGTGCGTTAGCGCTGGACTCCGGCAGGAGCACTGACAGCCAATAAGTCGAGTACGCAGTCACTGCGTCGGCTGCGTTAGCATATGGGCTCGGAGATCCGGTTAGTAGCTTATACATTCGCTGATGACCTAGAACGACGGCAAAAAGACCGATTGCACTAATGGAGATATCTATGGGCTTCAGTGAGCCGTTGGTCACGCAATTCTTCAGGTATGCAACCACGGCTTGGAATATGGGTCCCAATTGCTGCCGCCACACAAGCTCCCCCCGGGGACGCAGTTCCAGCAGGCTGATCCCCAGCAGTTTAAGCACCTCTGGGTGATATGTGGAGGTCTCGACCATGAGCTCGACTATCAGGGGTACCACACTTGCCGGATTGCCCACCTGCGCCAACCCGGTCTTGAGTTCCTTTCGGAGTCGCAATTCATCAAGGCACGACTGCAGCGCTGCCCAAAACAAGTTTTGCTTAGTTGGGAAGTAGCGGAACAAAGAAGTCTCGTTCACATCGGCGAGCCTGGCGATTTCCCGCGTGCTTGTCCCATTGAAGCCCTGGCTCGAAAATAGCCGGATTGAGGCTTCAACAATGCGATCTCTTATTACGCTGTTACTCTGATTCATGCGAGTAGGAGAACCTTTTTCGTCCCATTCAACTTGCAGTCGCTCTTTGAGCGGCTGGTCCAATGAATTCCAAGTTGGCGCTTTCGACTTCTACAGCTACGCTTCGCATGATGAGATCAAGCGTAAGTACGATCCGTAAGCTGTTGTTGGTGCGTACTACGAAGCCTTCCATACCGGCCATTGCACCGTGTTTGATCCGCGCTCTATCGCCAACCGCGAGGAAAGGATGCGGCTCAAAATTGCATTTGTGGAGGTCCGCCCGAAGAGATTCAATCTCAAAATCCGGCAGTGGCGCCGGTCTATTGCCTGAACCGATTATCCTCTGCACGCCGGGTACTTCCAGCACTCGTACGCGTTCGTTTTGTCCGATCCGGACAAAGATGTAACTTTGAAACAGAGGTAGCTCAAGGGTGACATTCGAACCATCCTTCCACCGGCGATGGGTCCGGTAGAGCGGCAAGTAACTCTCAATTTCCCTCTGGCCGAAATGCTCCGCAATACGTTTTTCGTGCCTCGGGGTGGTGTAAACCGCAAACCACCTGGGAAGAGTTATCTCAGAAACTTGAATCTGAGGGATCTTATGAATCGTCAGGTTTTCGCCAGCCATGGACAAGGCTTCGCCTTTCTCACTTGGGTGAGTGCTCTTCACGTTCTTGAAGGTGTTCGAGATGTGGGTACCGCTTCCGTAGGCTCCGCATGGAACCTACGAAATGCAAGTACTTGCTGGCGTTGCCTGTCACAGCAGAGATTCCCTGGACTTGAGAACAACGGCAGAACGGACGACGTGGTTTGTTCATTTAGAGTAGGGCAACACAGGAGGGCACAGCAACTAGCTAAAGAGCTTAGTACCTAAGTTCTGCGGTGCATGGTCCATGGTAACTATTCTGCCTTGAATCTTCCGCACATTACGGTCTATTTTGCCTTGGAGCCGTACTTAGCTTTCCGGGCATGTGGGTGCTTTCATTGAATTAAGTACTGCGGGGCATCAACCATTCTTGTGAACTCAGTTGACTGCGCATACGTAAGGAGGAAGCGATGATTGCGGGCGCAAGATGGGGCAGGTGTTAAATCCCGCCCCGTATCGCTTCTTACTTACTAGAATGAGATTGTGACTGCCATCCCAATGCCGGGATGGGAACGGCTATACAGATAGTAGCCATCGTTCGTGTAGTCGAGATAGACGTCGTCGGATTCGTACCACGTCGCGGGCCAATCTTCCGGCCAAGGATCAACGAACGTAATCCAATAGCCGTCGTACTGGAAGCGGGGAGATCCGCCCACGAAGAACATCGGAAGCCCGTTGATGCGGAAGAAGTGGTCATGCCCGAAGTAGCTTCTGAAACGGGCGTCAGGAACTCGGTAGCCGTTATAGCCGCCGCGCTGGCTCCATGTTTGGTGTTCGTTTTTCCACGAACCGGCGCGAGACTGGGCAAAGCCGCTGCGCACCTGCCCTTGGTGTTGCGGGACGCCGCTTTGGTGAACTCCACCATTCGCAGGGCCATTTCGCTGAACGCCGCCATGATACGTGCCACCGTAGCTTGGTTGCGTTCGGCTAGGCTGCTGACGTTGTTGCTGGTGCTGGGCGGGTTGCTGGTGCTGGGCGGGTTGCTGCTGCTGATGTTGCTGCGCTTGTTGCGGTCTGCTCTGCTCTTTACTCTTACCCTCTTGCTCGTGCTGTGCGTAGACGGGAGCAGTGGTTCCGAGAAGCGCGAACAGAATCCCTGCGCTGATAATTGATTTCATTTCCATGCATTTCTCCTTTTGAGAAGTTAGGTGGGGCTTCCCTTTGACTTCGAAAAGAGGAAGCATTGCACTTGGATTGGTATCCCGGAGTCGTCGCGATTTCCAAGTGAAGATCAGCATTCATTCACGATCCGGAGTCTCGCCTTAGCTACAGGCTCCTCCTTCAATTCTGAATTGCTGGAATTGTACTGCTCCTGAGCGGTTTTGCAAGGGCGTAGGCATTCTGGCAGAGAGAGTAAGGGCGCACGGGCCCGTGGTGCATCCTTCAATGGGCCGCACGGTCAACGACGGGGCGACAGCTTTCAAGAGTTATGTTCCTCTGCTTCAGCGGCATCCGCTTCCTCTTCGGTCTTATGCACGGTCTCATCCCGGTGAGTCGGCGGAGAATACAGCGTGTACACCTGCGGCGAAGGCTGTTTAACACGCCCCGATCGCAGAAGAAGGAGCGGAGAGTGCCGCTCCTTCGCGATTGCGTCTTGTAGCCTGCGTTATGCCGCGCGCGAGCCCGCTTTGAGTTGATAGTTGCCTTCAAATGAGACTTCCGAATCGCTGGGAGAGGTCATATGCCCGTGAAACTTTCCATTGCCGGAGATGCCGGAGAACTGACCCGTGCCATGCGTGTACTTCCAAGTGCCTTCGAACGACACCTTGTCGTTCTTGGTGGTGATTGTGCCTTCCCATGACCCAACCTCGCGGTCGCCGTTGGCGTGCTCGTTCACGAAGTAGCCGTGTTCGTGCCCGTTGCCATTGGTGACGTCCGCGCTGCTGCAGGAGTTGTGTCTCGTGTTGTTGAATAGGGGGTCGCTGCAGGTCTGTTGCGCGGTTCCCACCCGTAGCATCAATTGGTGCCCGGGCGTGTCATTGCAGGATACGATTGTCTGTGCGGTGGAAGTGCCTTTCAATTGGCCTGTAAAGTTCGGCATGGTTCCTCCTTGCGTGCGGTTGACTTGCATTGGGCATGAGTCGGGTTGATAAGTCTTCGATCGTGCAGGAGGCTCGCCCGAGTGTCAGATGGTTGAGAGAGCCGTACTCCTCTTCCCTACTCATTCCTATCGATAGATTGGGCACGAGAACCATGGCCGACCGTGTGAGCGCGCTGCAACGCGCAAGCCGTTCCTCCAGAGTTCTTCACAAAAGGAAATGAGATCGGGAACAGGCACCCGGGCAGAAAACTCCTGCCAGAGCTTGCGAGTGAGAATGAGGCGGCGATGGAGAAGTTGCCCATCCGCGCAAATAAATTGGGCTTCCCGGAGCAGCAGAACGCGATGAAGGATGTGCGCACCGAAGATGATGTGCCAAGCTGAGCTGGGTGAGCGATAATAATTCCATGCAGACCTCAATTCCCACCCTGTTTATGCGCGGAGGCAGTTCGCGAGGGCCATTCTTCCTGGCATCGGACCTGCCTGCGGACATCGCTACCCGCGACCGCGTATTGTTAGCCGTGATGGGCTCGCCCGACAAGCGTCAAATCGATGGACTGGGCGGCGCAAACCCTCTGACCAGCAAAGTTGGCATTGTCAGTCACGGCAAAACGCCGGGCATAGCATTGGACTTTTTGTTCGCTCAATTGCAACCCGACAAAGACACGGTCGACACCACCCCGAACTGCGGCAACATGCTTGCGGCTGTAGTCCCTTTTGCGCTGGAGCGGGGGCTGATCGAACCGCAAGGCGATACCACTACGGTGCGCGTGCTGACCCTGAATACCGGCATGGCGTGTGACGTAACGGTGCAAACGCCGATGACGCCCTCTGGCCGCCAGGTAAGTTACGAAGGCGATGCGCGCATCGATGGCGTACCAGGCCGCTCAGCTCCGATCACAATCAATTTTTTGGATACGGCAGGCTCGGTCTGCTCAGGGCTGCTACCCACCGGACGCGTGCTCGACGAGGTGACTGTGGAGCCCAACGAGCTCGTTGGCGGCTTCGAGCCCTTCACCCTGCAGGTGACTTGCATCGACAACGGTATGCCGTTGGTAATGTTTTGCGCCAGCGATGTTGGGCGTACCGGCTATGAGAGCGTCGCTACGATGAACGCGGATACCGAACTTAAGACGCGCATCGACGCCCTTCGCTTGAAGACGGGTTTGATGATGGGGCTGGGCGATGTCCGCGCTAAGAACTATCCCAAGATGACGCTGATCGCGCCTCCGCGCAACGGAGGTGCCTTGTGTACCCGCAGCTTCATTCCGCACGTTTGCCACGATGCCATCGGCGTGCTGGCCGCTGTGACCGTGGGTACCGCTTGCGTGCTGGATGGTTCGATCACGCAGGGCATCGCCATAATACCGGAGGGTTCGCCGAAGACCATTTCAGTTGAGCACCCCACGGGCGAGTTTAGCGTCGAGTTGGGGCTGGACCCCGCAAATCCACAAAACGTGACGCGTGCCGCATTGTTGCGCACCGCGCGCCTCATCATGCGTGGCGAGGTTATGATTCCTTCCGCCATCTGGCCGAATACCCACAGGAATTGTGAAAGGTGCAATTCGTGAACAAGAAACCTATGATCATCGACTGCCATGGCCACTACACCACGGCGCCAAAAGCCCTGGAAGATTGGCGAAAGCGCCAAGTCGCCGCCATCAAGAACCCATCCGCAATGCCAGAAGTGTCTGAGCTAAAGATCAGCGACGACGAGCTGCGCGAATCGATCGAGAAAAACCAGTTGCGCTTGATGCGCGAACGCGGCTCCGATCTCACTATTTTTTCTCCTCGCGCCAGCTTCATGGCACATCACATCGGCGACTTCAACATCTCCAGCACCTGGGCCGCAATTTGCAATGAATTGTGCTATCGCGTTTCGCAGCTCTTCCCAGACAATTTTATCGGTGCCGCGATGCTGCCCCAGTCCCCTGGCGTTGACCCTGCCTCGTGTATCCCCGAACTGGAGAAATGCGTTAAGGAATATGGATTCGTCGGCATCAACCTGAACCCTGACCCTTCGGGCGGCCACTGGACTTCGCCTCCTCTGAGCGACCGGCACTGGTATCCGCTCTACGAAAAAATGGTGGAGTACGACATCCCCGCCATGATCCATGTCTCGACCAGCTGCAATCCTTGCTTCCACACGACTGGCGCGCACTATCTCAATGCAGACACCACGGCGTTCATGCAGTGCCTGACCTCCGACTTGTTCAAGGATTTCCCAACGCTGAGGTTCCTAATTCCACATGGCGGCGGTGCCGTGCCTTACCACTGGGGCCGTTTCCGTGGACTGGCGCAAGAGCTGAAAAAGCCCCTGCTCAAAGACCATCTGCTGAACAATATTTTCTTTGACACCTGCGTCTACCACCAACCCGGAATCGATCTACTCAACACGGTGATCCCAGTGAAAAACTTGCTGTTTGCCTCGGAGATGATCGGCGCGGTTCGCGGCATCGATCCCGAGACCGGACATTATTACGACGACACAAAGCGTTATATCGAAGCTTCAAAGATTCTGAGCGACGACGACCGGTTCCAGATTTATGAAGGCAACGCGCGCACGGTTTTCCCGCGTCTCGATTCAGCGCTGAAAGCAAAAGGCCGGTAAAGGATAAAATCATGAGCACCCCTTTGAATGATCTCGGTATCGTAAAGCGCAACATCGTTCGCGCCGACAAGACTGCGGTTGAAAGACTCTCTCATTTCGGCGTAGCGACCATCCATGAAGCGATGGGCCGCGTCGGGTTGATGCAGCCATACATGCGTCCGATTTACACCAGCGCCCACATCTGCGGAACCGCTGTCACCGTATTGCTGCAACCTGGCGACAACTGGATGCTTCATGTCGCGGCTGAACAGATTCAGCCCGGCGATGTGGTAGTGGCGGCTTGCACCACCAAGAGTGAGGATGGATTTTTCGGCGAGCTGCTGGCGACTTCGTTTCAAGCCCGTGGCGCGCAAGGTCTGATCATTGACGGCGGCGTGCGCGACGTGAAAGAACTCACCGCAATGAATTTCCCCGTCTTCAGCCGCGCGATCAGCGCCAAGGGCACGGTCAAATCCACTCTTGGATCGGTCAATATTCCGGTGGTGTGTGCCGGTGCGCAGGTCAATCCCGGCGACGTGGTAATCGCCGACATTGACGGAGTCGTTGTGGTGGCCGCGTCCGTTGCCGGTCAGGTGGCAGATGCCGCCCAGGCACGCGAAGACAACGAAGGCGGTAAACGTGCCATCTTCGCCTCCGGCGTGCTCGGTCTGGACTATTACAAAATGCGTGAAGGCTTGGCAAAGGCCGGATTGAAGTACATCGATTAGAGGCTGGTCATCGCAGATCGAAGTTCTAAGGAAAATTCAATGGATACTCAAAATGCAATTTTCACCAAAACTCCCGGCTGGCTCGACTTTTATAGCTCTCCGTCGAAGCCACGTTTTGCGCTTCCGGCAGATGCGGTAGACGCGCACTGCCACGTCTTCGGTCCCGGTGCGCGGTTTCCCTACGCGCCGGAGCGCAAGTATACGCCATGTGACGCTTCCAAGGAGCAGTTGTTTGCCCTGCGCGACCGGCTAGGATTCACCAAGAATGTCATCGTGCAAGCCACCTGCCATGGCAGTGACAATCGCGCCCTGGTCGATGCGCTCCACGCGTCCAAAAACAGAGCGCGGGGAGTGGCAACGGTCAATCGTAACGTGACGGACTCCGAGTTACAGGAGTTGCACGCCGCTGGTGTGCGGGGCACGCGTTTCAACTTTGTCAAAAGGTTGGCCGACTTCACTCCGCGCGAAGTGCTGCTCGAAACCGCTAACCGCATTGCGCCTTTGGGATGGCATGTGGTGGTTTATTTTGAAGCGAAAGACTTGCCGGAATTGTATGACTTTTTCACCGCGCTGCCGACCACCGTGGTGGTCGACCACATGGGCCGTCCCGATGTCACCAAGCCTGTAGACGGTCCCGAATTCGAGTTGTTCGTCAAGATGCTGCGCGAACACGAGAATATCTGGAGCAAGGTGACTTGCCCGGAACGCCTGAGCGTGACCGGACCGAAAGCGCTGAACGGCGAGCAGAACGCCTACCAGGACGTGGTTCCGTTTGCCAAGCGCTTGATTGAAGAATTCCCTGCGCGCGTGCTGTGGGGCACGGACTGGCCGCATCCCAATCTGAAGAATCACATGCCTGACGATGGCTTGTTGGTGGACTATATTCCGCACATCGCCACTACGCCGGCGCTTCAGCAGAAGTTGCTTGTCGAGAACCCCAACCGCTTGTATTGGAGCTAAAACACTTGAGGAGGCCCGCATGCCTCCTCTTTTGATGATATTGCGGTCATGCTATTCGGGCAGGCCGTTGAGCACTCGGTTGAGCTTTTCCGTATCGAGTGCCCCTTCCCATTTGGAAACGACGATGGTTGCAACGGCATTGCCAATCATGTTGGTAGGAACCAAACCTTCGGCAAGTAAACGGTGAACTCCCAGCACAAGCGCGACGCTTGCGACCGGAATCGATCCCACGGTCGATAGGGTCGCGGCCAGCACCACGAAAGCAGCTCCGGCAACGCCTGCGGCGCCCTTCGAGGTCAGCAGCAATATGATGAGGAGGCCAACCTGATGGTAAATATCCAAATGCGTGTTGGTCGCTTGGGCGAGAAACACCGAAGCGGTCGCGAGATAAAGGCAGGTACCATCGAGGTTAAAAGAATAACCGGTTGGGATCACGAGCCCTACGACGCCGGACTTGCACCCGAGGTCTTCCATCTTTGTCATCAACCGCGGCAGAACTACTTCTGAAGATGTGGTTGCGAAGCAGATAAGAATTTCCTCCCAGATGTAGCGCATCAGCTTGAGAAGGCTGAAGCCGCACAGTTTCGCCATCGGGGCGAATACAAGGAAGATGAAAACGAGGCACGTCACATAAAAGCAGATCAACAGGTTTCCGAGCGATAAAAGGGTAGCCGCTCCATACTTTCCAACCGTGAAAGCAATCGCCCCGAAAGCTCCCAGCGGAGTGGCCCACATTACGATTCCGACAGCGCCGAACAGAACCTTTGAGACCGCTTCAAGAACAACGATCAAGGGCTTGCCGTGCTCCTGCAAGGCAATCAATGCGCTGCCGCAGATCACCGATAAGAACAGAACCTGCAGAATATTTCCTTCGGAGAACGAACCCACAAAGGTCGAAGGAATGATGTCCACGAGGAACGGGATAACGCCGTGTGCCTTGGATTGAGTGACGAGGCCTTTGACCGAGCCCGCGTCAAGCGTGGACGCGTTGATGTTCATGCCCACGCCGGGATGCCAGAGATTGACGATCACAAGCGCGACGATCAGGGCGATCGTCGTCATCACTTCGAAGTAGACGAGAGACTTTATCGCAACCCTGCCCACCCTGGAGATGTCATCCATTTTTGCAATGCCGAGGACGACGCTGCAGAAGATGATGGGCGCAATCAACATGCGAATCGCTTTGATGAAAGCGTCGCCCAGCGGTTGCATGCTCTGCCCAACGCTGGGGTATAAATGCCCGACCACGATTCCGATTCCCATGGCGACTAGAACGTGAACCCACATCTGTTTGTACCAGCTTCGCGACGGTTTTCGCGGAATGCTGGTCGGATGGATTGCGGCTTTCGTACTCACAGGCTTCCCCTCGAATTCAACTTTCCGTTCACTCATCAATCATGTATTTGACCCGGCATTCCTCTGGCAGCGCGCAGCAATGAACACTGGTTTTCTCCGCTGGATTGCCGATGATTTCAGAATCACCATCTTAGGCTATCAGAAGGTGGGAACGCACAAAAATCGACGCAGAACCGGGAAATGCCATGCGTTGGCTGAGGCTTAGTTCAAGGAGCGCGGTTCGTTGACCAGCGCGCGATATTGGAAGAACATCTGCGTCCGCCAACGCAGAATCATTCCGAATGCCAGAATGAAAAACAGCGCTGCCGTTTGTTGAACGGAGATCACCGTATCAAGATACCCTCGCGCCGCGATGCGAATTCCGGCTAGCAGAATGACCACTGCAAAGAAAGCGTGGGACCGCTGCGCCATTACGGTGTCGCCTTCGCGTACAAGGCGCGAAGTCCGCAGCAGCGGGTAAGCCAGTCCAATTGCCCCTCCCAGGAACGCAATGCCCGCCCAAGTCCATGGAACCCGAAACGCGGGCACGATAAACATTCCGAGTCCGGTCGCCATCCCCAAGGGCGGAATGATAATTTTCCTCGCCGTGACCGCGGTACGCGATTCGCGTACCCGCCAAATCATCACGGCAATCGCTCCGGCGACGGAGGTGATCAGCGACATCACATTGAGAAAAGGCATCGTCATGAATAGTTCTTCGAAAGCAAGTGTCCAAATCCATTCTAAGGGATTGGAAGATGCCGCGCATGGTTTGCCGCGTTCATCGCATTCCATGGCGGGACAGGCAAAGGGGAATGCCGTATATTAAAGTCTCTAAGTCATTTCTAACGCCTCAACGGAAACGGAGTTACTTCGTGAAGCTTGCTTATATGATGACCACGCCGGAAGCGCCGCCAATTCAGCTTTGCTGGAACGGCGATCCGGTTCATATCATGCGACGTGTCGCTGAGATCGGTTATGACGGCGTTGAGTTGCAAGTCCGCGACCCGAATGCCTTTGACGGACGCGCACTGGGGAAGCACGCGGCTGAAGCGGGGCTCGTGATTTCCGCGGTGAGCACCGGCGGCATCGGGGCGGCAGACAATATCTTCCTGGTCGCCAAGGAGCCGGAAATACGCCGCCGGGCAATTGACCGCTTCAAGTCTGTGCTGCAGCTCGCGCACGAGTACGGAGTCGATGCGAGCATTGGACGATTCCGGGGAAGCACGAAGGCTGCGCCTAGCCGCGACATCGCCTGGGCCTGGTTTCGCGAGGCGCTTGACGAGTTGCTCCCCGTCGCGGAGTCGCTCGGAGTTCGCATTGTGCTTGAGCCGCAGGCACGCTACATCGGCGACATGCTCAACACAATCGACGAGACCGTGCAATTTATCCGGACGTTTTCAAGCTCCTCGCTGAGATTCGAGGGCGACCTGCATCATCAGGATTTTGAAGAGCGAAGCCTGATTGCCTCACTCGTTGAGGGACATCGCAGCGGTTTGATGAGCTACGTTCAACTTGCCGATTCGAATCGCTCCGCGCCCGGATTGGGGAACTTCAACTGGGTCGACATCCTTGCCACTCTCCATGCCGTGGGCTATGACGGATGGCTGGCGATGGAATTCAAGCAGACTGCCGAATCCAGTGACCGCGACGCACAGCAGGCATACTCGACCGTGAAGGGAGTCCTCACCAACTTGGGGATCTAGCGCCGATATGTACCTATGCAACTATGAATGGGGGCGCTGGCGCGTCCCCATCGTTTTTCCTTCTTCACGAGTTCTCAAGCTGACGTCTGTTCCAGTTCGACAGCCACCTGCTTCTGGTGGTAAGACTTGGCAAGTACCGCCGCCAGCAAGCCGCACGCAGCCGCGAACATCAACCATAGTCCTGGAATTGCCCGATTATTCGTCACGTGAATCAAATAGGTGCAGATTGCCGGGGTGAAACCGCCAAAAATCGCGGTAGCAAGGCTGTACGCAAGTGAGAATCCGGTGGTGCGTACATCGACCGGCATAACCTCCGTCAGGTAGACGACCATGGCCCCGTTGTAACTGCCGTATATAAACGAGAGCCAGAGCGCCAGGATCAGCAGCTTTGAGAAAGTCGGCGCTGCCACCAGCCATGACAATGCCGGATAGGCGGTAAACAAGGCCAGCAGCGTACAGCCAATCAGCAGTGGCCGGCGCCCAACGCGATCTGAAAGCGCACCCATGACAGGTAGCCAGAACAGGTTGGATATCCCCACGCAGAGGGTGACGATCAAACTATCCATCTGTTTAAGTTTAAGGACGGAAGTGCCAAAAGTTGGCGTGTAGGCCGTGATGAAGTAGAAGGAGACCGTCGTCATCGTCACCATCATCACGCCGATGAGCACAATCCGCCAGTTGGTGGCCAGTGAGTGCAGGATTTCCCGAATCGCCGGATGATGCTTCCGGGCGACAAATTCATCCGATTCCTGGAGCGAAGTCCTGAGCATGAAGAGCAGCGGAACAATGCTGCAGCCGATCAGCAGAGGTATGCGCCAACCCCAGGCAAGCATCTTCGCAGGGGTAAGAATGGTACTGAGCACTACGCCCAGGGATGCTGCAAAAATGACCGCGCACTGCTGGCTTCCGGACTGCCAACTGACGTAGAACCCTTTATGGCCAGGAGTCGCAATCTCGGACAGATAGACCGACACGCCACCCAACTCCATACCTGCGGAAAAGCCCTGGAGGAGGCGGCCTATCACGACGAGCAAGGGAGCCACAAATCCAATGACCGCATATCCAGGTACGCAGGCAATGGAAACTATTCCGATTGACATCAGGGTCAGCGACAGCATCAAACCCTTGCGGCGCCCATGATGGTCCGTGTACGCTCCCAGCACAATCGCTCCGAGCGGACGCATCAAGAAGCCGACTCCGAAGGTCATTAACGACAACATCAGTGACGCAAACTCGTTGCCGGTCGGAAAGAACGCCCGCCCGATAGCAGCGGCATAATACCCGAACACCATGAAGTCGTACATCTCCAGGAAGTTTCCGCTGGAAACGCGCACCACTGCTCGGATCATCTCTTGCTTACTTTTGGGCATGGCCACCTTTTCTTTACTACTGATTGCCTATGGAGAGTTGGAGCCAGCAATTCAATTTTGACAGTGTACAACGGTTGGCTACTTTGCGGAGCCTCAATGTCCATGAAAAGCATACTCGCTATTGCAATTGCCTTTTCGGCTTTCAGTGTCTCAGCCTCGGCACGGAATTGGGCCAATCGAGTTGAACATTGGAAGAAAACCATAAGTACCTAACCTCATGTAATCTATGCATTTATCGGTTGCACTGCACCCAGCCGCCCGAATCGGCATCCAACTGCTTAGAACTTGATAACAGCACGCTCGCGCACTGCGCGATGGAATGGCACGCGATTGCATTCCAGAACGGAAACCATGGCAGGTGGAATAGTGAAAAGAAAACTAGGCAGCCCGCAAATCACTCCAGAAGAGCGTGAGTATATCGGTTCACGGCGCGATCCAGAGGAGCGTCCCAAAATCAAGGGCGAACCGGAGGACGAGCAACGCAGGCTTCGGGAAAAAGCGCACGACAAGACACTGGCGGATTCGTTTCCCACCAGCGATCCTCCGTCGAGCATCCCTGATCCTTGCGAGGAAGATTCGGACGCAGCATAGCTCAATCAGCCAAACAATTCGTAAGGAGAACGCTCCGGGAGGCCGGGGCGCTTTCTTGGCCTGTCGTTAAAGTGCGGCGAAGTCATCGAGCGCACGCGTGAGGCGCTCAAAAGACTCGCGGGTAAGAGCAGTGTCGCCGCCGAGTCCGATGCGGAAATGATGGGGCATTTCGAAATGGAATCCCGGGACGACACCGACCTCATAGCGGGAACGCAGCAGTTCGCAGAAGGGCTCCACAGCGCCACTAAGCAGTCGCGGCGCAAGCGTGGTGCCATGGGCGGAAATTCTGAATTTCAAGTCGCGGCGCGGACCAAATATTTCCGCGGCAGCAGCGCGATTGGCGTCGAGCCTCGTGCGAGCACGGCTTTCGAGCTTATTGATCGAGCCGAACGCAATTACGCTGAGCCGCTCTGCGATATGCGCGGCGTTAGAGCCGAATAGATCCTGCATCAGCCGAATTCTCTCCGCGAGATCCGGTTCGGCGAGTACCCATCCACAGCGCAGACCGCCTAGGCCATAGGCCTTGGTGAGGCTGCTGGTGACAACGAAGTTCTCTCCCAGCGAGAGAGCGTGATGCTGGGTCTCTCCCCAGATCGCCTCGCGGTACACCTCATCGACCAGCACTCGCGCGCCCACGCTCTCGGTGGCCTCACCGATCTCTCGCAATACGGCATCATCGATCGCCGCGCTGGTGGGATTATGCAGATTGCATAGCGCGATAACCCTGGTGCGCGGAGTGATGGCGCGGCGGACGTCCTCGGGATCAATCGCAAAATTGTTTTCTTTGCGGCGCGGAAATCGGCGGATGGAAGCGCCAAGCAGACGCGCCGTGTGCAGCAATGGGTCGTAGGTGGGCCACTCAATGAGCACTTCATCGCCAGGATCGAACATGGCGGAGAGCGCAAGATGATTCGCCAGCGACGTACCGACGGTGGGCACGATGCACTTGACGGAGACTCCGGTACGCTCGGCCAGGCACTCGAGCAGAGCCGGATCGCCATAAGGTGCAGGCGAGCTGAGTTCCAGCTCATCGAGCCGCACGGGGAGTTCGCTTAACCAAACCGCCTGTACGGCGCTGGATGTGAGGTCGTAGCGAGCAGCGGGAGCAAGCTTGGCCGCGTGCGTGTAAGGAGAGTGAATCGACGAACGTTCCGCGAAGTGCATGGGGCATTATACCTAGCGCGACGGCGAGGAATTTTGCGCAATCCATTACACTAGGCACAGGAGCCGCACAGCTTGCATATTCCCGACGGATATCTGAGCCCCTCGACCTGCGCCGTGATGTATGCGGCGAGCGCGCCCTGTTGGTGGGCGGCGCTGCGGCGCACCCGGAAGAAACTGTTTGGCCGCACCCTGCCGCTGCTCTCGCTATTCGCCGCATTTTCATTTGTCACCATGATGTTTAACCTGCCGCTGCCGGGCGGGACGACGGGGCACGCCGTGGGCGTTGGCATTGCGGCAATCGTGCTGGGGCCGTGGGCTTCCCTGCTGGCGATCTCGTTGGCCTTGACAATCCAGGCGCTGTTTTTCGGCGATGGCGGCATTACTACGCTCGGCGCAAACTGCTTCAACATGGCCATTGCGGGCTCGTTTGCGGCATGGGGCATCTACCAACTGGTGAGCCTGGGAGCGGCGGCGGAGTCGCGGCGGCGGGTGGTTGCGGCGGCGCTGGC
>Ga0302320_10007313_pt1 | contig 24321 bp, 22 predicted proteins | sample Bog_T0_3_FD_202130 | JGI IMG/M metagenome (GOLD analysis project Ga0302320, IMG submission 202130) | Peat permafrost microbial communities from Stordalen Mire near Abisko, Sweden - Bog_T0_3 | ecosystem: Environmental > Terrestrial > Soil > Wetlands > Peat | place: Sweden: Abisko, Stordalen Mire...
GTCGCTGAAAATCGACCAGAAATCGAGATTTATGTTGCGGCAAGCTGAAGGAGTATCCGGACCCGCTTGTGTACTCGTTCCATCACCTCTTGATCGCCCTCAAGGCGCTCAAGTATCTCGCGAATTACCCCAATCTCGCGCAGGCGGCCATCTTTTGCCGCATCGACCATGTATTCGGTTTCTTTATCCAGGCCCAGCCGGTCGTGCTGCATCAGGAGCTCAAGCCGGGCGCCCTCGCGGATGGTTTCCGCAACGCCCACCAGGGCGTCACCGAGATCGCCGATCTCTTTGTCCTTCGAGTAATTGAAGGTGCAACTCCCCTGCCCTTCCGGACCGCTGTAGCTGAGCTTCTTCCATCCCTGGAAAGCGACTTTCAAGTGACTGTCGCAGTCCTGCTGAAACCACTTGTGGCGCTTGGCAACCTGAAAAAGATGGGCGGTGAAACTGGGGGTGAGTTGGACGTCGCGATCGACGCCGGGCGCACTCATCGTGTCTTTGTCATTCGGCGGGTTGGCGCCAGCCTCTGAGCGGAAGTGACCGCTGCCGTCGGGATGAACGGTGAGGAGCCAGTGAGGCGGGTCCATGGCGGGGCTGGAGAAGTCGACCGTGATGACCGGGTCGGCTGCTGAAGCGGCCTGGGCCTGAACCCAGCGGGCGGCAGTAAGGGCGACGAGCAGGCAGGCAAACGCCTGCTTCCATGGAACCCTGTTCATCGCGCAGCGCTCCGGAATGGGGCGGCCAGCGGACTTTGGGCGGAGAGCGTTTGCGCCGTGTGGATGTGGCAGATTGCGATGGCCAGAGCGTCGGCCGCATCGGCGGGCTGGGGCAACTCTGCCAGGTTGAGAAGACGGGCCACCATGAACTGTACCTGTTCCTTTTTTGCGAGGCCGTAGCCTACGACACTGGACTTGATTTTGAGGGGAGCGTACTCGGCGACAGGAAGGCCAAGGGTGGCGGCGGCGAGCAAAGCAACACCTCTTACCTGGCCGAGCTTGAGCGCGGACTTCGCGTTGACCGAGTAGAAAACCTCTTCGATGGCCACCATGTCGGGCTGCCAGCGGGTGATTTCAACGCAGAGCTCGCGGAAGACCTGTTCGAGGCGCTCGGAGGTGGTTTTAGCCTTGCTGAGTCGGATGGCTCCCATGGCTTTGCAGACCAGACGGCGATCGCGTGCGGTGTCGTCCGGCTCCACGACGCCGTATCCCGTGATCTCGGTTCCACAATCGATTCCAAACACCCGCATCGGGTCCAAGTGTATCGCAGATGACGTTGCTCGAAGAGGTATGGGCAGTGTGGATGTGCCAGCGACGGCACGAGGGAGTACATCTGTCTGCGCCCCAGGCAGCATCCAAGGATTTAGGACGGATTTTGCACAGGGTTGTTGCAGACGGTGTGCCGTTTTCACGAAAGTGCGATGAATTCTCACACCAAAGTTTTATTCAAAATCCAAAACCGTTGTTTAATCGTAGTAAGAGAAGAGAGAGTGTGATGGAGCGACTTTCCCCCAAGTCGATCAAGCGCAACGCGGCTGTGTGGCTGCGGGAAGGCATCTCGCCGCGCAGGCTGGCCTTGACGCTCGCACTCGGCTTCGCCATCGGCTGCATTCCGGTGGTTGGCATTCCAACGATTCTTTGCCTCGGTCTTGCTCTCGCTTTGCGCTTGAATCTTCCCGCCATCCAGGTGGCCAACTACCTTGCAATGCCCTTGCAACTGATTCTGATTGTGCCGTTCGTCAGGATGGGTGGATGGCTGCTGGCTTCGGGCAGCGGACAGACACATTCGAGTCAGGCTATGCTGCGTCACGCACCGTTTGAATTTCTGTCGCAGATAACGAGCATGGCGGGACACGCGCTGCTGGCCTGGGTTCTGATGGCGATTCCGGCCGTGCTGCTGATGACGGCGACGCTGACCCTGATGCTGAGGCGGATTCCCGCGCTGAATCAGGCTCCGGTCTGCGACCTGGCAGACGCTGGCTAAGCGGGCTTCGCAAGGACAAATAGGACAATTTGATTTCGTCTTGGGTGCGTTGAAATCCCGGGTGCCCAAATGCGAGGCACCCGGGGCACCCATTTTATTTTTTCATTCCGAATGCGCCACGGCCACGATGGCGCTATCACCAAACGGCGTTATTTCCCAGCGTAGGGGTCTTTGACGGGAATGGCGCTGTCGACCCAGGCGGTGTAGATCAAATCGCGCAACATGCTGGCGCCGGCGGCAACGCGCTCCGAGGCAAATGCGCGCGATTCCGGAGTTCCCTCCCCCGTAAATCCACCTTCCTTCTCGAGCTGATAGACCTTTTCGACATACGTACTGGTGTGGCGAAGGTAGGCCATGTAGGCATCGAAGATGTCACCGTCGATCGCCCTGACGGGGGTCATGTCTTTGGCGACTTCAGGCTCGTGAATATTGGCGCCGACGAAGGGACCTTCGAACTGCCAGTGGATCTGGTGCGCGGTGGTGTAGCCGTTCGGATTGGGACCGGTCCAGCCGTTGTACTGGACTGTGGTGTGGAGAGGCTGCGAGCCGTCGCCCACGTAATGGCCGAGCCAGCCGGCGTAGAACAGAATGGCAACTTCCACCTGGTGGGTTTCCTGATGACTGGCCCGCAGGTCCCGGTACTGGCGCATGGCAGCCTTGAGACGTTCCCAGATTTCCTCGGTTTGCCAAGGCTGTAGGCCAACTTTTTCCGGGCGTTCTCCGGCAGCAAACACCATCCCCTCAAAATCGAGACGCTTGTGGGGCAGCGGTCCGAGCGCGTCGGCAGGCTCGAGATCGAGGAAGTGTTCGGGGGCCTGGGCTGCGACCAGTTCGGGCTCCGCGGGCGAACGCCAGCGATCGGGCTCGGGGCCCAGGTACTCGATCTCCTCGACCGCAGCCTTGTTGCGGAGGAATTCAGGGACGTCCGCAGGCAGGTTTTCGGCGGCCAGGCGGTTGATGAGGCGATGGCCTTCGTTGCCCCAGGCATGGGCGGACGGGGATTGAAGGGCAAGGCAAACAATGCCCGCAATGATGGCGAAACGTAAGCGCTGCAGGAATGGAGGAAAGAGCATAAAGCCAGTATAAGTCTGGGCTGGCGAATGGAACGTTGGGTGGGATCGAGGCCGTTTGTACGGTTGTGACCGCCGGACCTGTGACCGAATTACCTAGAGGAACGTTGAGCGAATGCTTATACTACCTGCAACCAGTGCTTTGCGGCGAAAACCTGTGTTGACGGGGAGCGATCGGCACGGAAACGAGCACCCTGGGGGAACCATGGGGGAACCAGAAGCGGAGAATCGAGAAGCCGGTAAGCTGCGGGCTTTACCGGCGGTCCCGGGCAGAGTGTTCCTTCTCTGGACGACGCTGGCGGTAGCGGCGCTGCTGCTGGCGGCAGGTGCCATGGTGCTGCGCCTGCTTACCGGCCCCCAGTATGACGGGCTGTTGATGCTCGCTGCATGCTTCGCCGCCGTTCTGCTCGTGTTCCGGCTGCCCAGTCGTAGCTCCTCCGCGCAAAAGCCGACGACCGCCGAGGAAACTGCTTCCTCCAAAACTCAGGAGATTCTCGACTCGGCTGGACCTGCGGTGTTCGCCGTAGACCAGGACCGCCGGCTGACCTACGTAAATCCGGCGGCGGAGCGATTGCTGGGATCGGAAGCCAGCGAACTGCTGAGCCACTTCACGCTTTCTGATCTTCTGGCGCCGGGCGAAGGAGCACGCCTGGTGAAGGAGATGGAAAAGCTCTGCGGCGTGGAGCGGGCAGCCGAACCTACCTCCGAAGGCCGGATGACGGCTTACTTGAACTGCGTGAGAGCACTACCGCCCAGCATGGTTCCTAGTTTCGACGCGCAGTTGCGTCGCAAGGACGGGAGCGCGTTTCCGGCAACGCTGCACATCTCCGCATTGCGTGACGGCGCAGGTTCTATTCGCGGTCTGGTTGCCACGGCCATCGACCAGAGTTTGACACTGCACAAGGACCAGGCGCTGCGGGAGTCGCAGGAGCGTTTCCTGGACCTGTTTGAAAATTCGAGCGAGATGATTGCGACGCTCAGTCCCGCAGGACGTTTTCTTTACGCGAATCCGGCGTGGAAGCGCACCTTCGGCATGGACGAAAGCGCGTTGCTGGGCCTGGAATCGTTTGAGACATTGTTCGGCGCCGACTACCGGGGCGAGGTGGCCGCGTTGTTCCGCCGCGCGCTCGACGGCGAAGCGATTGAACGCGCGCCCCTGCGCTTCCACGCGCGAGATGGCCGAGCGATGGACTTCGAATTGAGCCTGGGCCAGCGGCAAAAAGCGGGCAATCCGCTGGCAGTGCGCTGTGTGTTACGCGACGTGACCCAGCAGAAGCAGCGCGAACACCGGCTGGCGTTGCAGTTACAGGTGAGCCAGGTAGTCGCCGAGAACCCCAGGCCCGAAGTTGCCACGATGCGAATTCTGGAGGCGCTTTGCCTCTCGCAAGGTTGGGACGTGGTGATCAAGTGGCGCGTCGACGGCAAGCAGAAAGGGCTTGATTTTTCGACGGCATGGGCTGGCGCGGGACGAAAGGCCGAAAGCCTGATCCAGGAGAGCATGGGGCAGAAGCTGGCCTACGGTTCGGAGCTGCCGGGACGCGCATGGAAAGACGGGCGCACGGTATGGATTACGGATCTCAAGGCAGCGCCTGTAAGCCCGCGCATCCAGTCGGCAATGAGCAAGGGCATGGTGTCCGGCTGGGCCGTGCCGGTGCGGGTGGGCAACACGGTGCTGGCGGTGCTTGAGTTCTATTGCCACTTCAAGCTGCGCGAAGATCGCGAGTCGATGGCTGCCATTGAAACGGCAGCCGCTTCCCTCGGACAGATGCTGGCTCGCTCCCAGGAGCGGGGCCGGGCCGACGAGCTCTACCGGCAACAAGAGATCTTGCTGGACTCCGTCGCAGACGGAATTTGCGGCGTGGACCGGCACGGAAAAGTCAGCTTCGCCAATCCTGCTGCGGCGCGGCTATTGGGCGCCGCTGCTCAATCGCTCACGGGAAAAGCGGTGCACGAGTTGCTTCATGGCAACGCACAGGCCGGCCAAGCATGCCCGGAAGATTGTCCGCTGAAAAGGGCCGCAGGCCGCCAGGCTGCTACCTCCGGCGAAGACAACATTTTTCGAGCCGACGGCAACATTTTCCCTGCGGAATATGCTCTGACGCCGATCTTCGACCAGGGACGTTTCTCCGGGTCGGTGCTGAGCTTCAGGGACATCAGCCAGCGCAATGCACTGGACCGGTTGAAGGACGAGTTCATTTCAACCGTAAGCCACGAACTGCGCACACCGCTGACGTCGATTCGCGGAGCGCTGGGATTGCTTTCTTCGGGAATCCTGGGCGAGGTGAATGACAAGGCGGCTAACCTGCTTCGCATTGCCATGACGAACAGCGATCGCCTGATTCGTTTGATCAACGACATTCTCGATCTGGAGCGAATCCAGAGCGGGCGCGAACCGCTTGCCTTCAGACCGATCCAGCTTTCCGATGTTGTGCGCCAGGCCATCGGAGACATGCAGCCTGTGGCCGAGGCGGCCGGCGTGCAGTTGATTCACGACACCACGCAAGCCGAGATCAATGCCGACCCGGATCGCCTGTTGCAGGTGCTCACGAACCTGCTTTCGAACGCCGTGAAATTCTCGCCAGCGAATTCGACCGTGTCCATCATGATCCGTCCGGGCGCGAGCGGCGTAACACTGTCGGTAATCGACCATGGACGCGGCATACCGGCCGACAAGCTTGAGCTGGTGTTTGGACGGTTCCAGCAGGTGGACGCATCCGATTCCCGCCAAAAAGGCGGCAGCGGACTGGGTCTCGCGATTTGCCGCACCATTGTTCTGCAACACTCCGGGCGCATCTGGGCGGAGCGGAATCCCATACGCGGGACTACGTTCCGTGTATTTCTGCCTTACAATCCAATGCCACTGGACACGCCTTCGGAACTTCCCGAAAACGAGACCGGCCATGGCACAGTGCTGTTGGGCGGAGCCAATGCCGACTCGCGGCTGCGCATTGCGGCGCAGTTGACGGGGCACGGCTACCGCGTGGTGGAAACAGCCACGCTGGAACAGACTGTGGCAGCGGCGCACGACGGCGTGCAGGCCATTCTGCTGGACACTTCGCTCGACGGCATGAACGGCTGGGAGATTCTTCCCATGCTGCGCAAGCTTGATCCCGAGGCACGCACGCCGGTGGTGCTGTTGAGCGTGGACGATCCCCTCGCGAGCAACGCTTTGCCCGACGGTGCAGCCCTGGGCGTGGCGGGCTGGGTAGCCAAGCCTATCCAGGAAGATGCGCTGCTTGGCGAGTTGGCGCGCGTGTTGTGCGGCCCAGGAGAAAAGACGCGCATCCTGATCGTGGAAGACGACAAGGACCTGGCTGGCGTGATTGGCGAAGTGTTCGCGCGCGACAGCATCTCGGTAAAGCTGGCACACTCGCTCGATCAGGCTCTGGAAGCCTGCTTCAGTTTCCAGCCTCACCTGCTGGTGCTCGACATCGGCCTGCCCGACGGCGACGGGTTCAACGTGGTGGACTGGCTCAGGCAGCATGAGTCTCTGGCGAAATTGCCGCTGGTTGTCTACTCCGGCCGCGACCTCACACCCGAGGAGCGGCGCGCCCTGACGCTGGGCCCAACGCACTTTCTCGCCAAAGCGCGCGTGCAGCCGCAGCAACTGGAAGCTCTGGTGCTGACCATGCTGCGTAGCTCGCGGCAAATGGAAGAAGCGCCGACACAGCCCTAGCGAACAACAATTCCCTGCCCGCAATTTTCATTGCACATTTCGATGCCCGGGCGCTCGCGCGATCCCCATCGCCATCGACATCCGCAGTCGAAGAGCAGAAAATGGTGTGAGAGGTAACTCCCCCTGTGGCGCACAAGGTGCTTATCATCGACGACGAAGACGATATCCGCGAGGTTGCTGCCCTTAGCCTTGAGAGTGTGGCTGGCTGGGAAGTGATCACCGCGAACTCAGGAGCGCAGGGACTGGCGCGCGCGCAGGAGCACAAGCCCGACGCAATTTTGCTGGACGTGATGATGCCAGGCATGGACGGACCGAGCACGTTTCGCGAACTGCGCAGTAATCCGGCAACAGCGAAGATTCCCGTGCTGCTGCTGACGGCGAAAGTTCAAAGCTCAGACCAGCGCCGATTCGCCGACCTGGGCGTTGAGGCTGTATTGTTCAAGCCGTTTGACCCTCTCACTTTGTCCTCCCAGATTGCCGACGTGCTGGGCTGGAGCTAGGCACAAACCTCATCATGGATCCCACGGCAAAGCCCGACGCAATGGCGGAAACGAACCTTGGCGTAAAGGAAGATCTTTCCGCGGCGATCGACAAATTGTGGATTCGTTTCCTGCCTGAGATTCGCGCGCGCGTAGAACTGCTGCAAGCGGCGGCGACGGACCGCGGCCACTCCGCGGCCTTGCGCGAAGAAGCTGTTGCGGCGGCCCATAAGCTTGCGGGGGCACTCGGGACTTTCAACCTGGAGCGAGGAACGGACCTTGCCCGCGAATATGAGTTACTCGCAGGGCGCAGCGATTTGCCTGATGACGCGGCGAGTGCGCGCCTCATGGCAATTGCCACTGAGCTTGGCATGATTGTGGATGGGCGCAAATAAACCTAGGACTGCGACAGAAACACAACTCCAACTAACTGCCCGACAAGTCACGGGCCCGGCGCTCGGGGCCGAATCCGCAGAGAATGAAAAGAACAACGATGGTGCACACCTCAAACGAAGTAAGCGCCCACGGATAGCCCATCTTGTTGCGGAGCGCAAACACAATGCCCACCGAGGGCGCACCAAACAACATTCCCAGCTGATACACGACGCCGGGAAACAGACTGCGGACGCGGTCGGGCGACAGCTCATTCAGATGAGCGGGAATGACGCCGAAGACACCCTGCACACCGAACTGCATGAAAAACGCCCCAAGTGCGAGAACCACGAGCGATGAGCCGAATGCCCATGCGGGAATGGAAAGTGCGGAGATGACCAGGGCGAGCATGATGGAGTTCCGCCTGCCAAACCGCTCAGAAATGTGACCCATGGCAAGGCAGCCAAGAATGGCGCCCACGTTATAAAGAATGGTCAGATTCGAAACAACGATCGTGGAAAAGCCATGCGCCGACTTGAGAAAGTCGGGATAGAGATCCTGCGTGCCGTGCGAGAGACATGTGAGAACCGTCATGAACAGCACAAGGTAAAGAAATTCTTTTTTGTATTGCAGTGGCGTGCGCAGAATGGCGGCAAAGCTCGCAGCGCGATTCTTTTTCCATGCAGCCGGTTCGGGAGCAAGCACCGTAAGCAGCGCAACAACGCCCGCGATGATGAGAGCCACGAGGAACATCCATCTCCAGCCGAAGCGCGGCTCAATGGTGCGCATGGCTACTGCGGCAAGCAGATAACCGAGCGAGTAGCCGCCCTGCATGATTCCGGAGAAAAGCCCGCGCCAGCGTTGCGGAGAGGTCTCCATGACCAGCGACGCGCCGATGCCCCAGTACCCGCCCATGCCGATGCCGTAAAGAGCGCGATAGAGAAGGAAGACGGAGTAGCTGGGCGCAAAGGGAGTAAGCGCCGTGAAGACGGAAAAGAAAAGCACGCAGCCGATAAGAGGACGGCGGCGGCCGAAGCGATCGGCCAGAGAACCAAAGAGAAAAGCGCCGACAGGCCGCGTAGCGAGCGTAACGGTGATGCTCCAGATGATCGCTGCCTTATCGACGTGAAAGTTTTTGGCAAGCGCATCCACCACAAAGATTAGGATGAAAAACGTGAAGGCGTCGAGAACCCAGCCAAGGATTCCGGAACAGACGGAGAAGCCCCATCGGGAAGGTAAAGGCGGTTTATCAATGAGCTGTTCCTGACTTTTCATGCGCGCTAAAGCCTCGGCACGGTGAGGCCGCCGTCCACGTGGAGCACGGAGCCGGTTGCGTAGGGCAGTTCGCCTTTGGCCAGAAGGCACACCGCTTTGCCGATATCGGCCGGCGTTCCCCAACGCTTTTCGAGCAGCAGTCCTCCATCGATCAGCGCATCGTATTTTTCGTGCACGCCCGCAGTCATGTCGGTATCGATGATGCCGGGGCGCACTTCATACACGCCGATGCCATACTCAGCGAGACGCACAGCCCACAGGCGCGTGGCCATGGCGATTCCGGCCTTGGAGATGCAGTAGTCGCCGCGGTTCACGCTGGCCACCGTGGCCGAAACGGAACTGATGTTGATGATGGCTCGATGAGCGGACTTGTCCGTTTCCTGCTGGCGAATCATCCACTGAGCAACAGCCTGCGTGAGAAAGTACGGGCCTTTCAGATTGGTGGAAATGAGTTCGTCAAAGCTGTCTTCGCGGGCTTCGAGAATGTCGGCACGAACGCGCGGCGCGATGCCTGCGTTGTTGACCAGCACGTCGAGCCTGCCGAAGTTGTCTTCTACGGCAAGCAACAGGCGGGCGCGATCAGCACCACTTGAGACGTCGGCCTGCACATACATGGAAGCAGCGGAGTGCGCCTTGATCTGGTCAAGAGCGGCCTGCACCTGTTCCTGATCGCGACGGCCCGTGATGACAAGCTTGAACCCGAACTGCGCCAGCGCGAGCGCAACGCCGTGGCCGATGCCGCGCGTTCCGCCGGTGACCAGTGCGACCTTCCCTTGACTTTGCATCCCCGAGGCCTTTCTTGTTAGCGCTGGAAGAAGGTGTAATACGCTTGGTCGGCGAGCCGTGAGACGAGAAGCAACGCCTCAAGCAGATGATAGTCTCCCCACATGCTCGATTCGCCACATGGAATCTTGCGGTTAAGCGGAATGTAGTCCCAACCGTTAGGGCGATGATAGACGCTATGCAACAGGATGCCTTCGTGCGCGGGATCGGTGGAGAGATACGGAGCCTGGATGAGACGTTGGACCACAGTGAGCCCGGCCTGCGTGTAGGCGCTGCCTGCATCGCCGAGGAGATGGCCGAGGCGCAGAAGGCCTTGCGCGGCGATGGCGCTTGCCGAAGAATCGACAGGCTCAAAGTCGTTGAAAGGATCGGCTGGCCTGGATTTCCAGTCGCCAAGACGATGGAGATGCGGCGCGCCGGTATCCCAAAAGCAAATGCCGTCGAGCGCGCTTGCCTGGTGGAGATAGAAGTCGCAAGTGACGCGGGCGGCACGCTCCAACATGGCGCAGGCTTGTGCTTTTGCAGGAAGACCCTCAACGGCAAATTCGCTCTCAGGGAGCGATTGGATGAATTCGAGTTGTTCGGAAAATCCCAGCATGGCCCAGGCAAGACCACGCGTCCACGTGGTGAACGGAGAAAAGCCCTGCTGTGAGGATGGACAGCGAAACACTCCGCTGGCCACATTGAAGATGGCCTCGTGAACGGTGCGGCCGCTTAATTCGGGCACATCATAGTGGTCACGGTCTTCGCCGTAGTAGATGTTGCAGGCAGCGGAGGTTTTTGCGTGGGCGAGCAGTCGGCCAAGCAGGTTCACTCGTTTGTCCTGCTCGGCAACGAGAGTGTGGCCGAGACTATGTGCCATGGCACAGATGCGGAGGGTGCGCATGGTGTCGATAAACAGCGAGTGACTCCCATTGAACGAATGAATGTAACCGCCGTCGGGTAGCGCGAACCAGCGCGACGCTTGCACGGCCCCGCTGACCTTGAGGGCCAGCTCGTAAAAATTCAGCTCCCACTCGTTCGCAGGGATGCGGCCCGCGAGCATGAGGCGGCGAAGGTGTCCATACGTCGAGATGTTGTTGAAGCCGTGATCGTGAACGCCGGTGTGGGTGAGGTGCTCCGCCATGTCGTCTACAACGTGGCGGCGGGCGAGGCTCAGCAGTTCCCTGTCGCCGGCGAGATCGAAACAGATCAAGGCATTGCCGTACTGAAAACCTTGGGTCCACTGCGTCCAGCTTCGGGCTGTGTACTTTCCCGCTACGGTGAACACGGGCGCACCGTCGGCAGTCTTCCAGCGGCGATCGAGCATGATGGTTTTTGCGGAGGCAAGTTCGATTGCACGCTTGATCGCGGGCATGAGTGCTTGCGGCGTTAAGGTGTTGCTCGATTCCAATTCTTCCTCGCTGTTAAACGAATTTCTCGAATCTTTCGATGACCTGCGTTAACACTTCATTGGGGTCGGAATTCCAGAGGGCGCGGTTGAATATCTCCACTTCGATCGGACCCGTGTAGCCCGCTTCTTCGACAAGCAGGCGAAGCTTTCGATTGTTGATGACGCCGTCTCCCATAAGCCCGCGGCCGAGAAGGATGTCCGGCAGCGGCACAAGCCAGTCTGAGACGTGGAAACCGTAGACGCGGCCAGCGGATTGGGCGATGAGCTCCACGACCTGCGGATCCCACCATATATGGAAGGTGTCAAGGATGACGCCGACTTCGCTCGCACTGTACAGCGATGCGAGCTGAAGGGCCTGACCGATGGTGGAAAGCACAGAGCGCTCGGCTGCATACATGGGATGAAGCGGCTCAAGGCCAATGCGGACGCCGCGCTCACGCGCATAGGGCACGAGGGCTGCGAGACCATCGGCAACCATCTGACGGGCCGATTCAATGCTTACGTCGGCGCAGCCCCCGACAACCATCACGAGAGAGTCTGCATGGAGTGCCGCTGCTTCGTCGACTGCGCGGAAGTTGTCTTCGATGTTCTTTTTGCGCTCGGCCTCCGTGGGCGCGGGAAACATGCCGCCGCGGCAGACGCTCGACACATGGAGCTGCGCATCGTTGATGCTCCGCAGACAGGCTTCGAGGCCCTGCTCCTGAATCTTGTGTCGCCAAAGCGCGATGGAACCCACTCCATTGCGCGCGCAGGCTTCGGCCGCCTGACTGACGCTCCAACTCGAGGTCGTGATTTGGTTCAGCGAGAGCCTTGCCTTGTCTGCCATGCGCGATGATCCCCGAACGAGTCGGAAGCCTTTTTTCCTGTCAGGAGCCGAGAGAGATTTCCGGGACGTCGATCCAGCGGCGCTCACTCCACGAGGTATGCGCGAGCTCGGCAAGCTGCACGCCGCGCACGCCGTCGAGGAACGTGTGTGGGAATGGCGCATCCGCAAAGACATGGCGGAGAAACATCTCCCACTGCACCTTGAAGGCATTGTCGAAGTCAGCATTATCAGGAACTTCTGCCCACTGATCGCGAAACTGGAACGGATTCGGAAGATCTGGATTCCATACGGGCCGCGGAGTGTTCACGCGATGCTGCACCTTGCAATCGCGCAGTCCGGCAACGGCACTTCCAAGAGTGCCATCAACGTGCAAATTGAAGAGCTCATCCCGATAGACGCGCGTGACCCAGGAGGAATTGATCTGCGCGAAGATGCCGCCCTTCAGCTGGAACATGCCGTAGGCCGCGTCATCGGCAGTGCACTGGTAGGTCTTGCCTGACTCGTCGACTCGTTCGGGAATGTGCGTGGCGCCCACGCAGCTTACGGATTGCACGGCGCCGAAGGTGTGGTCGAGGACGTAGCGCCAGTGGCAGAACATGTCGAGAATAATTCCGCCGTCGTCTTCCTTGCGGTAATTCCACGAAGGGCGCTGCGCGGTTTGCCAATCGCCTTCAAAAACCCAGTAGCCAAATTCGCCGCGCACGGTGAGGATGCGGCCGAAGAAGCCTGAGTCAATGAGGCGGCGCAGCTTGCGGATGCCGGGGAGAAAAAGCTTGTCCTGCACGACGCCTTGCTTTACCCCTGCTTTCTCGGCGGCGCGGGCAATTCTCAGAGCGCTTTCAAGCGAAGTGGATAGCGGCTTTTCGCAATACACGTGTTTGCCGGCTGCGATGGCCTGCAGCACATTCTGTTCGCGGATGCCGGTGGAACCGGAATCGAAATAGATCGTGTCTTCGGAATTTGAAAGCGCGCTGGCGAGATCTGTGGTCCAGCGGGAGACGTTGTGGGCCGAGGCGATGGCTTTGAGCTTGTCTTCGTTGCGGCCGACGAGGATGGGATCGGGGATGAGGATGCTGCCGTCGGGGAGCGACAGGCCGCCCTGGTTGCGAATGGCGAGGACCGACCGAATGAGGTGCTGATTGAGCCCCATGCGTCCGGTGACGCCGTTCATGATAATTCCGGCCCTGCGCTCGCGCATTGCTGCTCCCAATAAAATTCTCACGTATCGACGGAATGCTATCACAACGGTCGGATGAGGTTGAACGAAGCCTCGTATGCGATCAGCCGGTGCAGCATTCAGAAGAATAGAGCGCACGATGGAAGCACGAATACTCGCTGTGCTTTGTGTCGCGGCCAGTGCCGCTGCAACGGATTTGAGGAATTGACGACGGGAAGAGCCTGGGACTTGCCCCGGCATGACCGCAGAATTCTATACCGGTAACGAGACTGGATGCAGAGCAGACAAAAGGAGAAATCCTGAAGGCGTCAGGCTCAAAACAGCGCCGCGGCGCCCTGGCGAACTTGAAAGTTCAACGGGGCACCGCGGCGATTACCGTTGCCCTTTTTGGCAACGATGGTGTTGGAGTTTTACTGGACCACGATTGTGAGGGACTTTGTGGATGGTCCGTACTGGTTGGTTGCGGTCAGCGTGTAGGTTGTGGTGCCTGCGGCTGTAGGAGTGAAGGTGACACTTCCGCCGTGAACACCGCCAAGTTTGTCGATGAAGTCATACGAGTCGTTGCTGGTGTTCCATGTGAGCGTGACGGGAGTGCCCACGGCAACGGTGGCGGCAGAAGCCGTGAAGCTGCTGATGGTTGGCGCGGCGCCGGTGGGCGCCGTATTGACGTTCCATCCCGGCCAGGAAGGCGTCATCTGAACAACCTCGAAGTTCGACGACTCGATTGAATCGAGATTGATCAAGTCGTTATCATCCCACCGCGAATCAGGCACTCCCTGGAAGAAGAAATTTCCGCCATTGTCGGCGAGAATCATGCCGTACTTCTTCATGGCCGTGAGAATGACCTTGTTAACTGCGGAATAGCCCGAAATATCAAAGCTTGCGTTCAGGCGGATCCGCATGCCGGGGACAAGCATGCTGGCGCTAGAAGATCCCGCGGCATGGGTCGCGGGCTCAACCCAGTCTCCTCCGGTGCTGCCGTCGCTCCTCGTGTTCTGCATCGTGAAGCGAAGGGCATGGTTGATGGCGCCCGCTGCAACTTCGTCGTAGCGGACCAGGCCCGCAAAGACCGGGAGTCCTCCTGCATCGGCCGACGTCCAGCCCCAGGGGCGTTGGTCAACATTCTGCATATCCCAGATCGTTTCCTGATCCGCGGACCAGGCTCCGTTGCAAAGGGTTGTGTTGAATGTCTCGTACAACATGCACCGATTTCTATCCAACGCAAGCACGTGCTGGTCGCCGATGTAGTTGGTCGGTCCACCGGTGCAAGCTGCGGGAAATCCCTCGATAGGCGCGGTCGCGGGGAAGGGGGCGTTGGCGACGTCGCTTTGTTCGGCATAGGCGACAACGTTGATGGGAACCAGCGGAGTGGTGCTGGAATCGACAACAACATAGGGCATGCCGTAGTTGCCACCGGCAACGGAAGACCAGTCATGGTGCAAGTGTTCCCCGATGAAATCGGCATCTGCCACAATTGCGGCATTGTTGGGAGCAACAGGAGCAGCCGAGATATCGGTATTCCATGGGGAGTTCGATGGGAAAGGGACGAATCCGTTGAGGCTGGCCATGTTCCCAAGGCTCATGCCTGCGCAACTCGGCGTGCTCCCCGGCACCGTGACGGCAATAACGGCCGTAGCGGTCTTTGTAGCGTCCTCCGTTGAGGTTGCGGTGATGGTAGCCGTCTCAGCGCCCGAGGTGAGCGGAGTGAACGACACACCCGTTCCGGAGGGAAGGTTGGTTGAGCTGCTGAAGCTTCCACCCGCAGTGGGACTGATGGAGAGATTCACCGTGTTGGTGAAGGCTCCTGAGCCGGTGACCGTGGGCGTGCAGGTTGCGGTTTGTGCAGTGGTGATGGAGGAAGGCGAGCATACAAGGCTGACGCCGGTAATGGCAGGCGCTGCCGTTGTGACTGCGATGTTCGCCGTGCCGGAGATGTTCACGAAGCCCGCCACGGAAGAGTGGGCCGTGCAAGTGGCCGAGCCCGAAGCCGAAGGCGTAAAGACACCGCTGGAACTAATGGTTCCGCCAGTAGCCGACCATATGACAGCTTTGCTGAAAGCTCCGGTTCCCGAGACGTTGGCCGCGCAGGTTGTGGTTTGAGCGGTGCTAATGGAAGCCGGCGCCGCAACGACGGAGATCGACGTGATGGAGAACGGTGCCGCCGTTATCGTGACGGGAGCAGAACCCGAGATGTTGGTATAACCCGATTGAGCGGAGTGCGCGACGCAACTGCCCGTACCCGCGCCCGACGGCGTAAAGACACCGCCGGTCGTGATGGTGCCACCGGTGGCAGTCCACGTGACCGCGTTACTGAATGTGCCCGTGCCGGTAACCGTAGCCGCGCAGGCTGACGTTTGCGAAGCATTGATGGAAGCAGGAACCGCGACAACCGAGATTCTCGTAACAGTGGCAGACGATGCTGTCACTGCAACATTCGCGGAACCAGTGATATTGGTGTAACCCGATTGAGCCGAGTGGGCGGTGCAACTCCCAGTGCCTGTACCGGAAGGCGTGAAGACGCCTGCGCCCGTAATGGTTCCACCTGTTGCCGTCCACGTAACGGCATTGCTGAAGGCTCCTGTGCCGGTGACCGTAGCCGAGCAGGTAGAGGTTTGCCCGGTGGTGATGGAGGATGGAGTTGCGGAAACTTTAACTCCCGTAATGGTGCTTGAAGGCGCGGCCACTGCGAGTGTGGCGGATCCCCACATACTGGTGTAGCCCGACTGCGCGGAGTGGGCAACGCAGCTTGCAGTGCCTGTTCCAGAGGGAGTGAGCACGCCAGCCTGGGTGATAGATCCACCCGTGGCCGTCCAGTTAACAGACTTGCTGAAGGAGCCGGTTCCGTTCACCGTCGCCGTGCAGGTGGAGGATTGCCCAGTAGTAATGGAGGATGGAGCGGCGACCACATTGATAGAGGTTACAGTGGGAGTCGGCGCGGATGAGGATGATGTAACCGTGATGCTGGCCGAACCTGTGACGCTGGTGTATCCCGACAGAGCCGAGTTGGCAACGCACATTGCCGTTCCCGCGCCGCTGGGCGTCAACACACCGCTTTGCGTAATCGTGCCACCTGTCGCAGTCCACGTGACGGCATTCGAGTAGGATCCTGTACCGGCTACGGTGGCAGTGCAGATTGCGGTCTGAGCGGTGGTGATGGAAGCGGGAGCGGCGGTGACACTCACCTTGGTGACCGTCGGCTGAACGCCGGAGCCCGGGGTCTTGATTGAGACGTTCAGTTTTGTGGACTTGGTGGTGTCTTGCGTCGAGGTGGCTGTAATGGTGTCGGTACCGGAAGATGGCATGGAAGCTGGTGCGGTATAAAGGCCGGTGTTGGCGATTTTGCCGTAGACGGCAGCCCAGGTAACGCTCTGGCTGATTTCGCCCTTGCCGACGACGGCCGCCGCGCATTGACTTGTTTGACTTGTTTGAACGCCTGTAGGAGTGCAGGTGATGTTGACCGCGGAAACGGTCACTGACTGCCCGAGATTTTCAATCGAGCCCGTGCAACCCGCTAAGGAGAGGATTGCCATAAAGGAGAAGAGGAAAGCTACTTTCCGCGTCATCATGCTTTAGCCCTTTCATCCACCGCACAGGAGCAGGCGCGCGACTATCCCAAGGGATCGCGTCTTAACGAAACCCAATACTGTATCGGCAGTTCCAAGGCTTGCTACGTACGCAGAGGACGGAGAGGTCCGAATAAGGTGTATGTAAAATTCACCAGAAGTTATGAGTGAATTATATGCAACACACTATTTTTAACCAGCGATATCTGTCACATTTCAGACACTTTACATTACTTAAGTAATGGATTCTCCCCGTGTGCACCAATTCTTGGGGACAACTCCGCAATGACATGTGGCCTCTTAGCTGATTCCCGCACCCAATAGAGACAGGCAGGCGTTGCGGCGGAGGGTGTTTTCGCGTCCCTTCCTCTCGATTTCGATCAAGCCCATCCTGGGTTTGTGCCGTTCCCAAAGAAGAACTTGCGACGAGAGCGGTCGCTGATGCGAAGGTGCGACGAGCGCGCGAAGCAGTCGCCTCGCACAAGGTAAGTTGACGGCAAACGAACCGCCCCTCTACCTCCCATTTCACAAATTCCGAGCACAAAAAGTCACGGAGAGTAACCATATTAAGGGTTACTAATTTGAGAAATCCAAGCACTGATCGGGAGGGCAGGTTGCAGCGAAAGCCGCATTGTCGATTGTCCCTCGCTGCCCTAGATTCGGAGTTGATCACACGGGCTGGGTTTCGATTGATTGACCCTCATGGCAGAGCTGCTGTTGAGTCACTCCAGAAATGCGAGAGCTGATTCACCAATCGAAGAACCCCAAACAAACGGACAAGCACATGACCTCGGAGGATCAGCCATATGCATGACCAAACTCGTGCCATTTCCACCTTCGTTTATAGCGGAGGGATTGAGAGTCTTCACTTGGGAGTGAAGACATTCAGCAGTCTCGCACTGTTGCTTTTTTCTCTCGTCACTCCCGGCCGCTCGTCGGTAGAGAATCACGCCTCGATTCGCGCCATCGCCCCGCCGCGCACGCCCACCGTCACTCCCCTGATGGTCGCGTCGTGGTACGGTGGCAAGTTCCAGGGCAGGCTTACCGCGAATGGAGAGCATTTCGACAAGAGAAAGCTGACAGCGGCGAATAAAACATTGCCGCTCGGTACTGTTGTGCGCCTCACCGTACCCGGAACCGGCCGATCGGTCGTTGTGCGAATCAACGATCGTGGACCATGGCTGAAGGGCCGCGACTTTGATGTTTCAGAAGCAGCAGCCACCGCACTCGGCATCCACGAGAACGGCATTGCCGCCCTGCAGGCAACGGTGCTGAGCAAAGGCAACGGCCTTTAACGCTGCTTGAATCAGGAATAGGAAACGTGCGGCCATCATCGTCGCTTCCATCGCAGCATGGAACTGCGATGCATGATCAAAAGAGCACAGCATGGGCCTTTGCAATGCGAGGAGAATGAGGGCAAGCCGCCCTGAGTCTCCGGGCAGGAGCCATGCATGCCGAAAGCCGCCGCATCCTCTTCCATTCCTTCGAAAATTCTTTTGCCCATTGACTTCAGCTCGTCATCCCCGGCGGCTCTGGAAATGGCTGCCAACCTCGCGAAGCACTTCGGCGCCAGGCTCTACCTGGTTCACGTGACGGCAATGTTTCCCACCACGACGATCCCTGACCTGATTCCTGAAGCCGAATTCATGAAGGAGTCCACGCGATTCGCGGAGCGCCATCTTGCCAAATGCAAGGCAGCGCTCTCGGCAAGGGGCGTGAAATCAACATCCAGTGTCGAAGTTGGCAACGACATTGCCGGCAACATCATGCAGGTGATTAGTCGCGAACGCATCGACATGGTGATTATCTCGACCCATGGCATCTCCGGCTGGCATCCGCTTGTGTTCGGATCGATTGCCGAAAAGGTGATCAAGCTGGTGGAGTGCCCGCTCCTGCTGCTTCGCTCAGCCAAGCCGGGCGCAAAGGCTCCGTCAAGGCGCGCCACCAAATGGTGGTAGAACAACGGAGATTTTGCCGTCGCCCTTTGAATGCGGGATGCGATGCTTTTCCGAATTGTCGGGAGATCGGCGTGAGCAATACTGATCAGCAACTCGCGTCAGGACGGCTCATGGTGGTGACAGGAGACATTCACCATGCCCGAACAATTTGAAAACCCGAAAGCGACCAAACTGGAAGACGATACGGTAGCGAACGAATCAGAAGAAAAGGCAGTTGAGCGCATCGCTGAGAAAGCCGCGCAAAAATCCACGCTTACAGAACATAAATACGAAGAGGATGAGAAAATCTTCTCGATCTGACGTGTATGCAGCCCTCGCGCCTGAAATTATTTCGCCTCCATGTCGAGCGCGGACTGCCCCTCAGCACACCACGCCTGCCTTGGGATTTGGAAAAGCATCGGCATCCTGCGAGTCATTCCGATCCAGGCATGCGAAATCTTTTTCAACCATCAGGCCGACGGTTCCCTCGGCGTACACACCAACGTCTTCACTCTCTGCCCAGCGACGCGCCGCAGCCGGCGACAGGATCACCGTCACCGTCTGGTCTCGATACTCAAGCTGTAAATCGCATACCGCGTCGCGCACAATGAGCGCATAGGTCAGCCGGGCATCGGAGACTGGCGCAAACTGAATTGTTTCCTCGACGCGACCATCCTTCATCAGTTGCGACACGTCAGACTGCGTGACGCGCAATCGCAACGAATTCCCTTTGATCCTCAGTTTCATTCCGATACCCTCGCCAACTCGCGAGCCCGAATCCACGAACTCCCGTGATTGTAACGGTCGAGGAATGTTGGAGCGCCGGGCGGGAATTGAACCCGCGTATACAGGTTTTGCAGACCTGCGCGTTAGCCACTTCGCCACCGGCGCCTTTGTTTTGTTGCCGGCAATCTCGATCCGGCAACTACAACCACAAAATCAAAAACCCACCGTGCCGCCTGGCAGGTGGGTGTCGAGTCTAAGAATTCCGAGGAACCTAGCCTGAACAACGCACCCGCACAGCACCGCTCTGACAGCAGCAGGTACACGTCTCGGGATGGAGCAGGAGGTTCATTGCTCGTAGAGTAAGGCCTTATCGGTTGCGTGTCAACTTTTATGGCCCGGCTCCGGATCAAGTGGCGCTCGATTCAGCCAGGAACCAACGCCTTGACAGCATCGGGCAGCATCGACTTTAGGCCATCCAAATCAAAATTGACGCCACTTTTGCGCTCTTCTATACTCCACTCATGGGTAGCGCCTTCCATTGCTGTTGTTGTCGCTCCTCTCGGGCTTTTCCCGTGGGGTCGAGCGCCGTGGCAGATACCCTGGTATCTTTCTGACTCGAAGCTCTTCCCCCCGTTAACAAATGACAAGAATGCCCAGGCTGCGTCCCCGATTGAGCGCCGCACTTCCTCTCATTGCAAGGCCAAAGACATCCACCTCATGAATTCAGAGCGGCAGTCAAGAATGCGAGCAGAATCCGCGCAGGTTGAACTCGGGTCGTCGGTGTCCGACCGGATCGGCAACACACCGCTTCTTCGCCTCGACAAGGTCGTTCGCGGTCTTGAGGGAGTGACGCTCCTGGCCAAGGCAGAGTGGCACAATCCCGGTGGCAGCGTGAAAGATCGTGCCGCGTCCGCGATGGTCCGCGATGCGCTGGCGCAAGGCAAGCTAAGCCCGGGCAAGATTCTGCTCGATGCCACGAGCGGCAATACGGGAATTGCTCTTGCCATGTTGGGCGCTGCCATGGGGATTCCTGTACGGCTGGCGATGCCCTCCAATGTGTCACCAGAGCGCAAGCGAATTCTGAAAGCATACGGAGCGCAGGTGGACTGGACGGCGCCAGATGAAAGTTCGGATGGAGCGATTCGTCGCGCGCGCGAGTTGGTGGGCAATGACCCGAAGCGCTTTTGCTATCTGGATCAATATTCGAACGATGCCAACTGGCTGGCTCACTACGAAACCACCGGCCCCGAAATTTGGCGGCAGACTGACGGGCGCGTGACGCACTTTGTAGCGGGCCTCGGCACCAGCGGAACATTCATGGGCACCACTCGAAAGCTCAAGGAGTTCAATCCTGCTGTTCAGGCCATCAGCTTTCAACCGGATTCGCCCTTTCACGGTTTGGAAGGATTGAAGTATATGGCCACATCCATTGTGCCGGCCATCTACAATCCGCATCTCGCCGATCGGCAAATGACCGTTGAAACCGAAGCCGCTTACGAGATGGCGAAGCAGCTTGCCCGCGAAGAGGGACTGCTGGTAGGCATCTCCGCGGCGGCGGCCGTGGTCGCCTGCGTCGAGATTGCGCGTGAAGAGGCAACGAGCGGACGTCGCGCGGTGATCGTAACGGTGCTTCCGGATTCGGCGGACAAGTATTTAAGCGAGCGGTTCTGGGAGGAGCAATGAGCGTGCTGCGCGTTGAGAAGGCGATTTACGATGCGATTCGGGCACACGGCGAAGAGACCTATCCGCACGAGTGCTGCGGCGCTCTGCTGGGGCGCACGACGCCCGAAGGCTGGAGTATTGAAGCGTCTGTGAAGGCCGGGAATACGCGAACCGATTCGGCGCACAACCGGTATCACATTGCTCCCGCAGAGTTGGTAAAGATTGAGCGGGAGGCACGGGGCAAGGGCTTGGACATCGCCGGCTTTTATCATTCGCATCCCGATCATCCCGCGCAATGGTCGCAGACTGACCTTGCCGAGGCGCACTGGCTGGGCTGTTCTTACGTCATCACGGCAGTCGCGAAGGGAGTGGCCGCGGCAACCAACTCCTTCCGGCTGGCGGGAGACACCGAAGAAAGCAAGCGGTTCGAACCCGAACCGATCGAACTGCATGAGGCATCAAAACTATAGGGCGCTCATGCGTGGTAACGAATTCAAGGAACGATTGAGAGGAATTGAAACGATGACGATTTTCATCCCCACGCCGTTGCGCGCATTCGCAGCGGGTAAAGACACAGTCGAAGTGAACGCCGGCACAATCTCTGGCGCACTCGATGAGCTGACCCAGGCACATCCCGATCTGCGCAAGCATTTGTTCACCAGCGAGGGCAAGGTACGCGCCTTCGTCAACATTTACCTGAACGACGAAGACGTGCGCTATCTGCCGGCAAAGGAAGCCACAGCGGTTTCGAGTGGCGATACGCTTTCGATCATTCCGTCGATCGCCGGTGGATGCCAGGAATTTGTGCGGAACTAGCAGAGCGCGACTTTGCCTTGCGAAGCGAATAGAAACAATCATCGAGATGAGGGATTATGGCTGCATCGACATTACCCATTGAATTGCCCGAACTGACTACGGACGAGCTGTCGCGCTACTCGCGCCACCTGATTTTGCCAGAGGTCGGCGAAGAAGGCCAGCGCAAGTTGAAGGCTGCGCGTGTTCTTTGTGTAGGAACAGGCGGACTTGGTTCGCCGCTTGCGTTGTACCTGGCAGCGGCAGGGGTGGGCACACTCGGTCTTGTGGACTTCGATGTTGTCGACGCCAGCAATCTGCAGCGCCAGATCATCCACTCGACTGCCGATATCGGCCGCAAGAAACTCGATTCGGCAGCGGAAAAGCTGAAGGCCCTCAATCCTTCGCTCAAAGTGGTGAAGTACGACACGCTGCTGTCGAGCGCGAACGCCCTCGATATTTTGAAAGACTACGACGTCATTGCGGACGGCACCGACAACTTTCCCACACGCTACCTGGTGAACGATGCGTGTGTGTTGCTCGGCAAGCCGAATGCATATGGATCGATCTTCCGTTTTGAGGGTCAAGCCAGCGTGTTCGGCGCGAAAGATGGTCCCTGCTACCGCTGCCTTTATCCGGAGCCGCCACCGCCGGGCCTGGTGCCGAGTTGCGCCGAGGGTGGAGTGCTGGGAATTCTGCCGGGCCTCGTTGGCGTGATCCAGGCAACAGAAACAATCAAGCTGATCTTGGGGATTGGCGAGCCGTTGATTGGCCGCCTGCTGCTGGTGGATGCGCTCAACATGCGCTTTCGCCAGTTGAAGCTACGCAAGAATCCCGAATGCCCCGTTTGCGGCGATCACCCGACGGTGACTAAGCTGATTGACTATCAGCAGTTTTGCGGTATCGAACCGGAGAGCGAGAGGAAGAGCACAGTGAAGAACGGAATTCCGCAAGTGAGCCCGAAAGATCTCAAGAAACGGATCGATGCAGGCGAAGACCTGTTTATCCTCGATGTTCGCGAACCGTTCGAATATCAGATTGCCAACATCGGGGGCACACTCATTCCGCAGAACGATGTCGCTCAGCGCATCGGCGAACTCGACCGCGAGCGGGACATTGTGGTCCACTGCAAGGCCGGAGGACGCAGTCAGAAGATCGCCGAATATTTGAAGCAGTCTGGCTTTCCCAGGGTAGAAAATCTCGCCGGCGGCATACTGGCCTGGTCCGACGAGGTTGATCCGAAGGTGCCGAAGTACTGACAGAGCTGCGCAACTAGCCCGAGCGACAAACGCCTGCGAGATGCGAGCCCGAGGGCCGCTCGCCGATGGATTCCTTTCTTACACCAACATCCTGCATCCCAAGTCTCGGAATCGAGACCTGGGAAACTCAATGCACCACCAGCGCATCCACGGCCACCGGACCGGGCCCCCGATTGATTATGGCGATCGAGTGGTTACCGGGAGCGAGATTAGCCACTTCACAAACTCTCTGCTGAGGTTGACGCGCACCTGTCGTTGACAGGTCCACTGTGGCGCGGGTGTGACCGTCAATCTGAACCTCGATCGTGCCGGCTCCTGCTTCTTTTGGAGCGATGACTGTGACGCCGCCGCCTGTGAATGCGCTACTCCAAACATCGCCCGGCGTGTCGCTGGTCGTGAGATCGTTGTTGTAGTCACCGGTACCAAGGTTGCAGCGCCGCAGCCAACCGTGAGACACCACGCGGAGATCGTCGTCGTTGATCCAGCCTTTATCGTGACTGATTCGCAAGACACGGCACGAAGCTGCCAACGGATCGCTGGCGATTCCCGGAAGCGGTTGCGGCTTCGCGCCCGGAGTGACCGTCAACCCCGCATCCTCTTGAACGAGGGCGAGTTGGATGTCGGAGCCGAGCAGTTCAACTTTGGAAACCTTGCCCAGCGTGGTTCCGCCGGCGCGGAGAGCTTTGAGTGTGATCGAGTCGCCGTTCCAATTCAAGAGTGTGGCATAGACGTTGCCCTTGTTGCGTGTATAGCAAACTTCCTTCTCGCCATAAACTTCAAACGGACGTGAGCCATAGACCGCTTCGCCATTCAGCTTCAACCACACACCAATGTCTTTGGCGGCACGAATCACTTCGGGATCAAGATCGCCGCGACCGTGCTGCGTTAGATTCAGCAGCATGGTTCCGTTGCGGCATACGTTCTGCATCAATAGATTGACGAGTTTCTCGGCATCCAGGTATTTCTGACCCGTTTTGTAATGCCAGTCCGAGATACTGGTTTCTGTCTGGAACGGATAGGCCATGATCTCCGGTTCGATGATGGCTTCGGTGCTCTTAACAAGCGCGCGATCCACGTCGGGAAGTAGTTCGGGGTGATCCTGAAAGCTGTTGTAACGTCCGCCCACACCTTTGAGATTGACAACCGCTTCCATCTCTCCGTGGTTCCACTGCAACGACTTGTTGTAGTAGTTCGCCATCAGCTGCGGGGCGAGAAAGCCAAGCCCCATGTGGACGCCCAAATCCATTTGCGAACCGCCCGCGTGCTCGTCAAAATAAATCACATCGGGATGGTACTTGGTAATGGCGTCATCCACTCGCCACATGAATTGGTTGGCGAACGGCGAATGCAATGG
>Ga0302320_10007314_pt1 | contig 24320 bp, 21 predicted proteins | sample Bog_T0_3_FD_202130 | JGI IMG/M metagenome (GOLD analysis project Ga0302320, IMG submission 202130) | Peat permafrost microbial communities from Stordalen Mire near Abisko, Sweden - Bog_T0_3 | ecosystem: Environmental > Terrestrial > Soil > Wetlands > Peat | place: Sweden: Abisko, Stordalen Mire...
CCCAAATGTCCAATATGACGAGGCCGGCCTCAACGCTCCCCACATCGTCGCCACCGTGCTCGACGCGCTGGGCATCGAAGCCAGACAAGCGCGCGCGTGAAAGAACGGCGCGATCGGCGGCAAAATTACCCGGGATGCCGGAGCCGTCAGTCGAACATCTTGTCGATATCGGCCTGCGAGACGCCCTGATTGGCGAGTTGCGGGCCGTTCAGAAGTTTGGACTCTTCGTCCATTTCTTCCTGGCCATGCGGCATTTCGGCAAACGCGTCTGCGCCCCAGATCGCGATCATGCTGTTGATGCGATCTTCGATGAACTGCAAGGTCTTGACCACCTTGCTGATGCGCTGTCCGGTGATGTCCTGGAAATTGCAGGCTTCGAACATGGCGACCACGGTATCCCTGATGTCGCCGGCCAGACGATGCGACGTGGCGTCGCTGCCGAGCGCCTGCATCTGTTCGGCCAGCTGGTCGATCTTCTCGGCCGATTCCAGGATCGAGTTGGTCGCCTGTTCGGTCGCCGTGACGATGGCGTCAAGCTCCTGAGTCACCACGATCAGGCGGTCGTCTTTGGTATTGGGAGGCCGCAGGGCGGCGATTTCGCTTTTGGTCTGCTGGATCGCGATCGACATCGCTCTTATTTCATTGCGCAGCAATTTGACTTCGCCGATCGCCTTTTCCTCGGCCGGATCGAGCGGCTCCACTGCCGCGACCGGTTCGCCGCGCACGACCTGGTCGAGCAAGCGCAGGTCACCATGCAGGGCGGCGATCGCCGCCAATATTTCCGACGATCCGCCGAGCGCCAGAGACGACAGCGACGGAGTCACGGCCTTCAGCCGCTGACGTTCGGCGCTGAACAGCTTATTGCCGGAAATTTGTTCCATAAAACCCTCGTCGATTTTTCCGCCGAGCCGCCGGCGCCAAATATTCGCGAAATAACGGCGCCACTGCAAGTGTAAAACCCAGCCAAGGCACAGCTCATACGATAGGTTGAGCGGCCTTGACGAGGGTGCGCCGCCGGTGCAACACCGGCTCGGTATAGCCGTTCGGCTGTTGCCGCCCGCTGAACACCAGTTCGCAGGCGGCCTGAAAGGCGATGCTGGCGGCGAAATCTGGCGCCATCGGCCGGTAAGCGGGATCGCCCTGGTTCTGCTGGTCGACGATTCGCGCCATGCGTTCGAGCGTTTCCCGCAATTGGGCCTCGGTCACGATGCCGTGATACAGCCAGTTCGCCATATGCTGACTTGAGATCCTGAGCGTGGCGCGGTCTTCCATCAAACCGACATTGTTGATGTCAGGCACTTTGGAGCAGCCGACGCCCTGGTCGATCCAGCGCACCACATAGCCCAGGATGCTCTGCGCGTTGTTGTCTATCTCGCGTTGGATGGTTTCGGGCGACCAGTTGCGGCGGTCGGCCAGCGGGATGGTGAGAATATCCTCGAGCTTGGCGCGCGGCCGGCCGGCCAGTGCGCTTTGCCGCAGCGCGACATCGACCTTGTGGTAATGCAAAGCGTGCAAGGTGGCGGCGGTCGGTGAGGGGACCCAGGCGGTATTGGCGCCGCCTGCAGGATGGCCGATCTTGGTGGCCAGCATGTCGGCCATGCGATCCGGCATCGCCCACATGCCCTTGCCGATCTGTGCCCGACCCTGGAGACCGGCGGCCAGCCCGACATCGACATTCCAATCCTCATAGGCTTTGATCCAGGTTGAGGATTTCATGTCGCCCTTCAGGATCATCGGTCCGGCTTCCATCGCGGTGTGGATCTCGTCGCCGGTTCGGTCGAGGAACCCGGTATTGATGAACACCACCCGGTCTGCCGCCGCCCTGATGCAGAGCGGCAGATTGACCGTGGTGCGGCGCTCCTCGTCCATGATGCCCATTTTCAAGGTGAAGCGCGGCAAATCGAGCATATCCTCGACGCCGGCGAACAACCGGTCGGCGAATGCCACCTCGGCCGGACCGTGCATTTTCGGCTTGACGATATAGATCGACCCGGTGCGGCTGTTATGGAAGTGGTGCCGCCCCTTGAGGTCATGCAGCGCAATCAGGCTGGTCATCACCGCGTCCAGGATGGTTTCGAACAGCGGGCTGCCATCCTTGAGACGCACCGCATCGCTGGTCATCAGCGGGCCGACATTACGCACCAGCATCAGGCTGCGACCCGACAGTGTCAGGCTGCCGCCGTTCGGCGCCTGATAGACGCGATCCGCCTGCAAATGCCGCCTGACAGTCTGGTCGCCTTTACGGAACTCTGCGTAAAGACTGCCTTGACAGAGGCCGAGCCAATTGCGATAGGCCTCCACCTTGTCGAATGCATCGACGCAGGCGACCGAATCCTCGAGATCCATGATAGTGGTCGGCGCCGATTCAAGGATGACATCGGCGATGCCGGCCTGGTCGGTGCGGCCAACCGGGTGCTGCCGATCGATGACGATTTCCACGTGCAGGCCATGGTGCACCAGGACCACCGCGCTGGGGCCGGCAGCCTCGCCGCGATAGCCGACGAAAGAAGAGGGTGTTTTGAGTCCGCTTTGGCTGCCATCCGCCAAACTGACCGTCAATTGCCCGCCTTGCACGCGATAAAGAGTCGCGTCGCGGTGCGATCCCGCCGCCAGCGGCAGCGAGTCGTCGAGGAATCCTCGAGCATAGGCGATCACCTGCGCGCCGCGCGCCGCGTCATAGCCACCGCTGGCCGCTTTGCCTGGCAGCGCGTCGGTGCCATAAAGCGCGTCATAAAGGCTGCCCCACCTTGCATTGGCGGCGTTCAGCGCATACCGGGCATTGGTGATCGGCACCACCAACTGCGGCCCGGCGATGTGGGCGATCTCGGCGTCGACCTCGCTGGTGCGCACCTGAAATTCTGCGGAGGACGGCAACAGATAGCCGATCTCGCGCAGATAGGCTTGATAGGCGGCGGCGTCGAGGGGGTGCCCGCGCTGCTGCCGGTACCAGCGATCGATGAGGTCTTGTAGCCGGTCGCGCTCAGTCAACAGCGCGCGATTGATCGGCGTCAGCGCGTCGGCCAGCGCCTCGAAATTGCTCCAGAACGATGATGGCTCGATTTCCGTGCCCGGCAGTGCCTCCTGGGCTATGAAATCATGCAGAACTTTGGCCACGGTCAGGCCACCGATGGTGAGGGGATGCGGCACTTCATTTCCTTTCCGCAAGGGCATGTCATAGGATAAGGGCATTGACTATAATGTCCGGCAACAGAACATACCGTTCGGGAAACCTCTGACAAGGGACAGACGCAATGCGCATGCCGGATCCGGACCAGCTGGCAATCGAGCGGCGCCCGGCATTGCTCGACGGGTTGCGCCGGATTGTGCCCGGGGAAGCGGTGGTTGTCGATCGCGATGCGCTGTCCGCCTATGACTGTGACGCTTTGTCGGTCTATCGCCAGCGGCCTTTGGCGGCCGTGCTGCCGGAGACGACCGCTCAGGTGGCGCAAATTCTGCGCCTTTGTCGCGATCTTGCCGTCAAGGTGGTGCCGCGTGGCGGTGGCACCGGGTTGTCCGGCGGCGCCCTGCCGGTGGCCGACGGTCTTCTGCTGGCGATGGGGCGATTCAACAAGATTCTGTCGATCGATCTCGACAACCGAACAGCCCGCGTGCAGCCCGGCGTGACCAATTTGGCGATCAGCAAGGCGGTGGAGGCGAATGGCTTCTATTATGCCCCCGACCCGTCGAGCCAGATTGCCTGCACCATCGGCGGCAATGTCTCGGAGAATTCCGGCGGCGTCCATTGCCTGAAATATGGCATGACCACCAACAATGTGCTGGGGCTCGAACTGGTCACCATCGATGGCGAGATCCTTCGCTTCGGCGGCAACTTTATGGAGCAGGCCGGGTTCGACATGGTGGGTCTGCTGGTGGGCGCTGAGGGGCTGCTCGGCGTGGTCACCGAGGTCACCGTGCGTCTGCTGCCGAAGCCGGAGACGCAGCGTGCTGCCCTGATCGGGTTTCCCTCCAATCGGGCCGCCGCCGATGCCGTGGCGGCAATCATCGCCGCCGGCATCGTTCCGGCCGCGATTGAAATGATGGACCGAGCAGCGATCCAGGTCACCGAGGATTTCGTGCATGCCGGTTACCCGCTGACTGTCGAGGCGCTGCTGATCGTCGAATTGGATGGTCCGTCGGTCGAAGTCGACCATTTGCTGGAGCGGGTGGAGCGGATCGCCCGCGCCGCCGGGTCGCAAACCCTGGCCCTGAGCGACAGCGAGGCGGAGCGCCTGACCTATTGGGCCGGCCGCAAGGCGGCGTTCCCCGCGGTCGGTCGTATTTCGCGCGATTATATCGTGGTCGATGGCAGCATCCCGCGCGGCAAGATGCCGGATGTGCTCGACGACATCGCCGCGATGTCAGTGCGCCATGGGCTCCGGGTGGTCAATGTCTTTCACGCCGGCGACGGCAATTTGCATCCACTGATCCTGTTCGATGCCAGCCTGCCCGGCCAATTGCCGGCGGCCGAGGCATTCGCCGCCGATATTCTGCGCCGTTGCGTCGAAGTCGGTGGCGTGCTGACCGGCGAGCATGGCGTCGGCATCGAAAAACGGGATTTGATGCTGGCGCAGTTCAGTGAGGTCGATCTGCTGCAGCAACGACGCCTGAAGGATGCGTTCGACCCCTTGCGGCTGTTCAATCCCGGCAAGGTGTTTCCCCTGCTGCATCGCTGTATCGACGGCGGGCAGATGATGGTGTCGGGCGGCAATCTGGCCTTCGCCGATCTGCCGAGATTTTAGCGGTGCGCGTCATCGATGCCGACAGCGAAGCGGCGGTGGCGGACGCCATCAGCGGCGGCATTCCGCTCGAGATCATCGGCAGCGGCAGCAAACTCTGTCTCGGCCGGCCGGTCAGCGCCGATCTCCAGCTCAGTCTGGCAGGACTCACCGGCATAACCCTGTTCGAACCCAATGAGCTGGTGATGTCGGTCCGGGCGGCGACGCGCCTGGCCGACATCGAAGCGCTGCTCGCCACTGAGGGGCAGACCCTGGCCTTCGAGCCACCGGATCTGTCGCGGCTGCTCGGCGTCGCCGCCGGCGGCCAGACGCTGGGGGGTATCGTCGCCAGCAATCTGTCGGGGCCGCGCCGCGCGGTCGCCGGCGGTGTCCGCGACCATGTGCTGGGCATGCGTGCCGTCAATGGCCGAGGCGAGATTTTTCGCGCCGGTGGCCGCGTGGTCAAAAATGTCACCGGCTTTGACCTGTGCAAATTGCTGACCGGCTCCTACGGCACCCTGGCAGTTTTCACCGAAGTGACCATCAAGCTGTTGCCGGCCGCCGAGACCGAGGTGACGCTGGCATTGGCTGATCTCGGCCCTCAGGCGGCGGTAACGGTGATGTGTCGGGCAATGGGCAGTTCGGCGGGAATATCGGGCGCCGCCTGGCTGCCGGACCAGCGTGGCGGCTCGCTGACCGCGCTGCGTCTGGAAGGCTTCGCGCCTTCGGTCGAAGCCCGCAAGCAGCGTCTGCTCGGGATCCTGGGCGGTACTCGCGAAGCGCAGCTGTGGTCGGAAACCGCCAGTCGCGTCTGGTGGCGCGATCTGCGTGACGTGGCGCCTTTGGCCGGTGATAGCGAGCGGGCGATCTGGAAGATCTCGCTGGCCGCCACCCAGGCGCCGGCTTTGCTGGAAAGCCTTAAAACCCTGGGCGATGCCCGCGCCTTGCTCGATTGGGGCGGCGCCTTGATGTGGCTCAGCCTGCCCTGCCAAAGCGACGCCCAGGCATCTTCCTTGCGCCGCCTGCTGCCGGCCGGCGCCCACGCCATGCTGGTGAAGGCGCCGGCCGCGGTGCGCGCCGGGGTCCCGGTGTTTCATCCGCTGCCACCGGCCCAGGCAATGCTGGAAGAGCGGGTCCGCCACAGCTTTGATCCGCACCTTGTGCTCAACCCCGGCCGCAGGGCGGCGGCCCCACCCGGAGAGGGCGAATGCTGACCGAGTTTTCGCCCCGGCAGCTGAGCGACCCGGTGATCGCCGAAGCCGACGGCATATTGCGCAGCTGCGTCCATTGCGGCTTTTGTACCGCGACCTGTCCGACCTTCCATCTGCTCGGCGATGAACTCGACAGCCCGCGCGGCCGCATCGTGCTGATCAAGGAAATGCATGAAAATGGCGGTGTACCGGGCAGCACGGTGGTCAAGCATCTCGATCGCTGTCTGACCTGCCTGTCCTGCATGACCACCTGCCCGTCCGGCGTCGATTACATGCATCTGGTGGAGGGGGCGCGCAACCGCATCGAAGACTATCCCGAGGCGCGGCCGCTCCGTCAGCGCTTGGTGCGCCGGCTGCTGCGCGGCCTGCTTACCAACCGGCGCCTGTTCCACCTGTCGATGCGGCTGGCAGCGCTGGCGCGGCCGCTGGCCCCGTTTCTGCCTGGTTTGCCGCGGCGATTGTTGACCAAGGCGCCGCGTCTGTCGCCGCCGGCACCGGCCAGCGCCGTCTATCCCGCCGTCGGCCATTGCCGCGCGCGGGTGGCGCTGCTGACCGGTTGCGCCCAATCGGTGGTGGGCGGTGAAATCAACCGCGCCGCCATCCGCTTGCTTGCACGTCATGGTGCCGAGGTCGTGGTAAGCGACGTGCCCTGTTGCGGCGCTCTCGATTCGCATCTGGGCGCCGCCGTTGCCGCGCGCGGCCGCGCCGCGACGGCGGTGCGACGCTGGTGGCGGGAAACGGCGGCGGGCGGGGGTGCCGGTTTGGACGCGGTCGTCATCACCACGTCCGGCTGCGGCACCAGCGTCAAGGATTATGGGCATCTGTTGGCCGGCGATCCCGAGTTGGCGGAGCCGGCGCGGCAGATCGCCGCCTTGACGGTGGATGTCAGCGAATGGATGGACCGTGTCGGCCTGCTGCCGCCGGCGCACCCACCCGGCGGCCGGGTCGCCTATCATGCCGCCTGTTCGCTGCAGCATGGACAACGACAGCGCAAGGCGGCACCCGCCTTGCTGCGCGCCGCCGGCTTCGAAACGCTGGACGTGGCCGACGGGCATTTCTGCTGTGGCTCGGCGGGCACTTACAACATTCTCCAGCCGGTGCTGGCCGATGGCTTGAAAAGCAAGAAACAGGACAATATCCGGGTGTTGGCGGCCGACATGGTTGCGACCGGCAATCTCGGCTGTATCCTGCAGTTGCAGGACGGGCTCGAGCTGCCGGTGCTGCATACGCTGCAACTGCTCGATTGGGCCACCGGCGGTCCCAAGCCGCAGGGCGTGACCTAGTGGTCCGTTTCCGAAATTCGAAGTCCCTCGTTCACAGGATTTTCGAATTTCGGAAACGCTCAGAGCACTAGGTAAACTATTAAATCGAGTGGTGCTTTAAGTTTTTGAAGTTCCGAAAATCGCTGGCGGCAAAGTCGTCGGAACTTCGATAACGCACCACTCATGCATTGGCCTCGGTTCACTCGGCATTGAAGAACGACGCCTGCCGCCCATCTTGCGCCGCCTTGCGCCGCGGCCCTGGGCCGTCGACGGTGACCGGTACCGGCTGATCGTCGGCGAATGTCACCGACCAGCGGTCCCCCGCTTTGGCCGCCGCGCCATGATCGACGGGATGGCCTGCAGCGTCCCGCACCAGTGCGAAGCCGCGCGCCAGCACCTGCTGATAGGAATAGCTGTGCAACAGCGCGGCGCTTTGTGCCAACCGGCTGCTCCACTCCGCCATCAGGCGTGGCCAAGCGCGCTGCAGACGGCCGGCCGCCTGCTGCAGACGCAGTCCATCGCGCTCGATCCGCGCCGTCTCGACAGTGCGCCGCACCTTGAAGGCCGGCTCCAGGCGGGCGGCGATCTGTGCCAACTGGCCGGCCCGATGGCGCGCCAAATTGGTGAGCCCCTTCGGCAGCCGCTCGCTCCAGTCGTCGAGACGCTGGATCAATTCCTCGATCCGGCGCCTCGGGTCCGCCAGTCCGCGCGCCAGACCGAGCAGCCTTGTGCTGCGCTCGTCGAGCAGCCGCTGCGTCGCCGCCAGCAGCCTGCTGTCATGCTCGCGGACCCGGAGCCGCAATTCGGCACGCACCGGCACCGCCATCTCGGCGGCACCGGTCGGTGTCGGTGCCCGCAAATCGGCGGCGAAGTCGATCAGCGTGGTATCGGTTTCATGGCCGATCGCCGAGATCAGCGGAATTTCCGAGGCGGCTGCCGCCCGCACCACGATTTCCTCATTGAAGGCCCATAGATCCTCGAGCGAGCCACCGCCGCGCGCGACGATCAGCAGATCGGGGCGCGGTACCGGTCCATCGCGGCCCAGCCGGTTGAAGCCGTCGATGGCGGCGGCGATCTGTGCCGCAGCGCCCTCGCCTTGCACCGCCACCGGCCACAGCAGCACAGGACGGGGAAAGCGGTCGGCCAAACGATGCAGAATGTCGCGGATCACCGCCCCGGTGGGCGAGGTGATGACGCCGATCACCTCGGGAAGATAGGGCAATTTCCGTTTGCGCTCGGGCGCGAACAGGCCTTCTGCCGCCAGCTTCTTCTTGCGGTCCTCCAGCAGCTTGAGCAGGGCGCCCTGGCCCGCCAGTTCGAGCCGTTCCACCACCATCTGATATTTGGAGCGTCCCGGGTAGGTGGTCAGGCGGCCGCTGGCCACCATCTCCATGCCGTCCTCGGGGAAGATCTGCAGCTTGGTTGCGGCACCCCGCCAGCAAACGGCATCGAGCACCGCATCCGCATCCTTGAGGGCAAAATAGAGATGACCGGAAGAGTGCCGCTTGACGCCGGAAATTTCGCCTTTGACGCGGACATTGTCGAAATTCTGTTCGACGGTCAGTTTCAGCGCCTGGGAAATCTCGCTGACAGAAAATTCCGGCGTATTGCTGGGCGGCTCCATCAAATCAGGATAGAGGGTGGCGGTTTGGCCGACAAGAGCGGCGATTTCGTGGTAAATCCTCAGGGAGGCGCAAAGGACGGGGCGGCATGAAAATTCTTTTGGTCGGCGGTGGTGGACGCGAACACGCGCTGGCCTGGGCGATCCGCCGTTCGCCCTTGTGCAGCGCGCTGTTCTGCGCGCCCGGTAATGCCGGCATCGCTCAACTTGCCGATCTGGTGCCGATTGCCGCCGAAGACATCGATGCCCTGGTCGCTTTCGCCCTTGCCAAGGCGATCGATCTGGTGGTGGTGGGGCCGGAAGCGCCGCTGGTGGCAGGACTGGTCGATCGCCTGACAGGGGCCGGCATCACGGCCTTCGGCCCCAGCGCGGCGGCGGCGCAACTGGAGGGATCAAAAGGCTTCATGAAGGAAAAGGCGGCCAAATTCGGCGTGCCGACCGCCGCCTATGGCCGCTTCACCGATATCGAGGCGGCGCGCGCCTATGTCCGCCTGCATGGCGCGCCGATCGTGGTCAAGACCGACGGTCTGGCGGCCGGCAAAGGCGTGGTAGTGGCCGCCAGCGAAGCAGAGGCGCTGGCCGCCATCGACGCCATGATGGGATCACGGCGGTTCGGTGCGGCCGGCGATCAGCTGGTGATCGAACAATTCCTGCCCGGTGAGGAAGCCAGCTTCTTCGCGCTGGTCGATGGCGAAACCGCCCTGCCGCTGGTGGCGGTGCAAGATCACAAAAGGGTCGGCGACGGCGACCTTGGACCCAATACCGGTGGCATGGGCGCCTATTCGCCGGCCCCGGTGGTAACCGAAGCGATCGCAGCCAAGATCATGGAGCGTTGCATCCTGCCGCTGGTAAAAGGCATGGCGGCGGAGGGGGTGCCTTATCGCGGCGTGCTGTTCGCCGGCGTCATGATCGACGCCGGTGAGCCAACCCTGCTCGAATATAATGTCCGCTTCGGCGATCCCGAATGCCAGGTGCTGATGGCGCGGCTGCAATCGGACCTGGTGCCCTTGATGCTGGCCGCCTGTCAAGGCAGGCTGGCAGGTCGCAGCATCCGCTGGAACCCCGGCTCGGCGCTGGTCGTCGTGATGGCGGCCAAGGGCTATCCCGGCCGCACGCATGTCGGCAGCGTGATCGGCGGCCTCGCCGAGGCAGGACAGGTGCCGGGCGTCATGGTGCTGCATGCGGCAACCGGTACCGACCTCGTCGGACGGACCATCGCCACCGGTGGCCGTGTGCTGGGTGTCACGGCGGTCGCCGGCACCCTCGCCGACGCCCGGCGTCTTGCCTACCAGGCGGTCGATTGCATCGATTGGCCGGATGGCTTTTGCCGCCGCGATATCGGCTGGCGGGCTTTGTAGGCCAGCATTACCGAATTTCTTGGCGGCAGAGGACATTGTGATGAAAGAGGGGCTCCCTAGCCTTACGGCGCACCGGGTAGCGGCTCTACGGGCATTGCATCAGGAACTGGAGCATCCTGCGATCTTCCACGACCCGCTCGCGGCCAGGATCATTGGCGCGGAGGCGCTTGATGAATTGCGTGCCACGCCCGACGAGTACGATTCGCCGCCGATGCGGTCTCTGCGCGCATCCGTGGCTGCGCGCAGCCGATTCGCCGAAGAAATACTGGGGGTGGCAGCGGAAGAGGGTGTGCGGCAGTATGTGGTGCTGGGGGCCGGTTTCGATAGCTTCGCCTATCGAAACCCTTGGGCTGACGCGGGAATGCTGGTGTTTGAGGTGGACCATCCGGCGACCCAGGAATGGAAGCGGGCGGCGCTTGAAAAAGCGGGCATCCCGGTACCGCCCTCGGTTGCCTATGTGGCCGCCGATTTCGAACGGGAAACACTCACGCAGGCGCTGGACCGCGCCCATTTCGACGCCAACCGTCCAAGCTTCTTCTCTTGGTTGGGGGTGACCGTTTACCTGGCGCCGGAACGCGTGATGGACACACTGCGCCGGGTGCTGTCGGCCATGGTGCCGGGGAGCGGGATTGTCTTCGACTATGTCATTTCACCCGAAGCGATGACGCCTTCCCAACGCGCGGGCTATGAGGCCCTGTCAGTCCGTGTGGCGGCCTTAGGCGAACCCTGGCTGAGCGCTTTCAATCCGTCCGTCTTCGCGGAAGACCTTCGTGCCCTGGGATTCAAGTCCGTTGAAGATCGCGGCGCGGAAGAACTGAACGCGCGCTACTTTGCCGACCGCTCCGACGGTTTCAGGCTGAGCGGTGTCGGCAGGCTGGTGCACGCCCGGCTGTGACAGGCGGACTTCCGGGCAAGCGCACGACGACGATTCAATGAATGCGCAAGGCATCGGACGGTTTCATGTTCGCTTACCGCTTGTCCTGAAAAAAGGAACGAAGCAAAGCAGCCGCGCGTTTCTCGTCGAGACCGCCGATCACTTCAGGGCGGTGATAGCAGGTAGGCTGGGAAAAGATCCGCGGGCCGTGCTCGACGCCGCCGCCCTTGGGGTCATAGGCGCCGAAATAGAGCCGGCGGATGCGGGCCAGGGAAATCGCCGCCGCGCACATCGGACAGGGTTCCAGCGAAACATAGAGATCGCAGTTTGTCAGCCGCGGTGACCCGAGCGTCTGTCCTGCCGCGCGCAACGCCAAGATTTCGGCATGCGCGGTGGCGTCGGCCAGCGCTTCGACGCGATTGCCGGCGCGCGCGATAATGACCCGGTCCCGCACGATCACCGCACCCACCGGGACTTCGCCCCGCCGGCCGGCCTCCTCCGCCTGGTCGAGGGCGGCTTCGAGAAATGACGCCATGGTTGCTCCGTTCCGCCCGTCTCTCTAAAGTGCCGGCATGATATTTCCGCTGATCGGCATCACTCTGGACAGCGAACAGCCCGGCGGCTACTCGAAAATGCCCTGGTACGCGCTGCGTCAGAATTATTGCGACTGTGTCGCCGCCGCCGGCGGACTGCCGCTGCCGCTGCCGCACCATGCGGCGCTGGCGGATGAATATCTCGATCGCCTCGACGGTCTGCTGGTCACCGGTGGCGCCTTCGACGTCGACCCGGCCTTGTTCGGCGCCGGCGAGCGACATCCCACGGTGACGCTGAAAGGCCGCCGCACCGATTTTGAATTGGCGCTCGTCCAAGGCGCGCTGGCCCGCGATCTGCCGATTTTCGGCATTTGCGGTGGCGAACAGCTGTTGGCGGTGGCGCTGGGCGGCAGCCTGATCCAGCATATTCCCGACGAAGTGCCGGGCGCCTTGGCCCATGAGCAGCCGGGACCGCGCACCGAGCCTGGCCACAGCGTGCGGGTGGTGCCGGGCACGCTGCTCAGCCGCATCGTCGGGCAACCCAGTCTGGCGGTCAATAGTGCTCATCATCAGGCCGTCAAGGCGGTGCCCGACAGCGTCGTCGTCAATAGCCTGTCCGACGACGGCGTCATCGAGGGCATCGAGGATCCTGCCCGCCGCTTTTGCCTGGGCGTGCAATGGCACCCCGAATATCTGCTCAGCCCGGGAGACTCCGCCTTGTTCCAGGCTTTCGTGGCGTCCTGCCGATGACAGAGCCCGAGAAAGGCGAACGTATCGCCAAACGCCTGGCCCGCGCCGGGATCTGTTCGCGGCGCGACGCCGAGCGCTGGATCGCCGACGGGCGTGTCACGGTCGATGGTGTGACCCTGACCCGGCCCGGGGTGCTGGTGGACGAGTCCAGCCTGATCCTGGTTGATGGCCAAAAGCTGGCGCAAACCGAACGGACCCGGCTGTGGCGCTATCACAAGCCGTCCGGTCTGGTCACCAGCCACAAGGACCCGGAAGGCCGCGCCACCGTGTTCGAGCGGCTGCCCGCCGACCTGCCGCGCGTGATCTCGGTCGGCCGCCTCGATCTCACCTCGGAAGGGCTGTTGCTGCTGACCAATGACGGCGGTCTGGCGCGCCGGCTCGAACTGCCCGCCACCGGCTGGGTCAGGCGCTATCGCGTGCGGGTGCATGGCGTTCCCGAAGCGAAGCGGCTCGCCGAATTGGAGCGCGGCGTCACCATCGACGGCCTGGCCTACGGCCCGATCAAGGCGGTGCTCGACCGCCAGCAGGGCGCCAATGCCTGGTTGACGGTCAGCATCAAGGAAGGCAAGAATCGCGAAATCCGCAAGGTGATGGAGCATCTAGGCTGGTCGGTCAGCCGGCTGATCCGGATCGCCTTCGGGCCCTTCCAGCTCGGTCTCTTGGCTGAGGGCCAGGTCGAGGAAGTGCCAACCAAGGTCCTCCAGGAACAGCTCGGCGACCAAGGCACGGTGTCGGCCAGGAAGCCGCATGCGGCTCATCGCCGGTCGCTTTAGAGGCAGGGTGCTGGCGGCACCGGAAGGTACCGGCACGCGTCCGACCGCCGATCGGGTGCGCGAAGCGCTGTTCAATATCCTCCAGCATGGCGAGCCGCCGCTTGCCGGCGCGCGGCTGGCCGATGTCTTTGCCGGCTCCGGGGCGCTCGGGCTGGAAGCCCTGTCGCGCGGCGCCGCACAGGTCACCTTCATCGAGAATGCGCCGGCGCCGCTGGCGGTGATCGCCGCCAATCTGCGCAAGCTCGACGTCGCGGCGGCGGCCACGTTGCTGCGCGTGGATGCCACCCGTCCGCCCAAGGCCGAGCGATCCTGCCAGTTCCTGCTGCTCGATCCGCCCTATCGCAGCGGACTGGCGGCGCCGGCGCTGGTCGCCCTGGCGGCGCAAGGCTGGATCGACGCCGACGCCCGCATCGTCGTCGAGGTGGCGGCCGCCGAGGAGTTCTCTTCCCCCTTGCCGCACTTCGTGGTGTCGGACGAACGCAAATATGGCGCGGCGCGGCTGGTTTTCCTAGCGCCGGCCGAATAGCTTTTCGATATCCGTGAGCTGCAGTTCGACATAGGTCGGGCGGCCGTGATTGCATTGGCCGGCGCGCGGGGTGGCTTCCATCTGCCGCAGCAGCGCGTTCATCTCGGCGACGTTGAGCCGCCGGCCGGCCCTGACGCTGCCGTGACAGGCCATGGTACCGCACACTTCGCCCAATTTTTCCGCGAGCGACATCGCCTCGCCCCATTCGGCGATTTCGTCGGCCAAGTCCTTGATCAGTCCCTGAAGGTCGGCACCGTTCAGCAGCGTCGGCACCTCGCGCACCACCACCGCACCGGGTCCGAAGGCTTCCAGCACCAGGCCGAAACCGGCCAGATCGGCTTGCCGCGACAATAGTCGCTGTGCCGCCGGCGCACCGGTCTCCACCACTTCGGGAATCAACAGTCCCTGGCGCGCAACGCCACTGCCGGCCAGCGCCGCCTTCATCCTTTCATAGACCACGCGCTCATGCGCGGCATGCTGGTCGACGATCACCAGACCAGCCCGCGTCTGGGCTATGATATATGTGTCGTGCAGCTGGCCGCGCGCCACGCCGAGCGGATAATCGGCGGGTGGACTGTCATCGGGCGCCACCGCCAAGCCGAACGGCTCGGCTTCGCCCAAGGCCAGCGGCGCCTGTGCGGCCGCAGCCGCCCACAGCGCTTCGGCGCCCGGCCGTGCCGGCGGCGACCAAATGGCGGCGCTTGCGCCACCCGGTCGCCACGCCGCCAGTGCGGCGGCGGCCGGTGCACCGGCGCGATGGCCGGCTGCCGCCAAGGCATGCTTGAGGCCGCCGACGATCAGGCCGCGCACCGCGCCGGGGTCCTGGAAACGAACCTCGGCCTTGGCCGGGTGGACATTGACGTCGAGCGCGTCGGCCGGCACGTTCAGGAATAGCGCCACCACGGCGTGGCGGTCATGCGCCAGCACATCGGCATAGGCGCCGCGCACCGCGCCCGCCAGCAGACGGTCGCGCACCGGCCGTCCATTGACGAACAGATATTGCTGGCTGGCGGTGGCCTTGTTGAAGGTGGGCAGCCCGGCGCGGCCGCTCAGGCGCACGCCGTCGCGCGCCGCGTCGATGGCAAGCGAGGCGGCGGCGAAGTCGCGTCCCAGGATCGTTGCCAGCCGCTCCAGCCGGGCGGCTTCCGGATCACCGGGGCAGGGCAGCAGCGACAGCAGGGTACGGCCGCCTTCCTGCAAGGTAAATCCGATCTCGGGATGCGCCATTGCCAGCCTTTCCAGCGCATCCCGCGCATGACCGCTTTCGGCGCGCGGACTTTTGAGGAATTTGAGGCGTGCCGGAGTCGCGAAGAACAGGTCGCGCACCTCGATGGCGCTGCCGGGCGAGCCCGCCGCCGGTTGCGGCCGGCCCTTGCGGCCGCCCTCGACCAGCAGGGTCCAGGCGCTGTCGGCCTGACGCACCCGGCTGGTCAGACGCAGTCGCGCCACCGATCCGATCGATGGCAAGGCTTCGCCGCGAAAACCCAGGCTGGCGATAGATTGCAGATCGTCGGTCGGCAGTTTCGAGGTGGCATGTCGTTCGACCGCCAGCACCATATCGTCGGCGGTCATGCCGCAGCCGTCGTCGGTGACGCTGATCAGGCTCTGGCCGCCTTCCGCCAGCACCACGTCGATGCGTTGCGCGCCGGCGTCGATGGCGTTCTCCACCAATTCCTTGACCGCCGACGCCGGGCGCTCCACCACTTCGCCGGCGGCGATCTGGTTGATCAGGGTTGGCGGCAGGAGGCGTATCGACATGGGCCAAGTTTAACCTAAGGTCGGCGGCTTCGCCATGGGCGGTCGTCATGGCGGTGGACGCGGGCGGGGGGGTCCGCTTATCTTCGCAGCCGGAACTATGCAACGGAGTCAGCATGCCGGTCGAATTGGAAGGTTCCGACCCCGAGGTCGCCGCATTATTGGACAATAATCGGGCCTGGTCGAAGCGAAAAATCGATGCCGATCCAGGCTTTTTCAAACGGCTGGTGGCGCAGCAGAGTCCGGCCTATCTGTGGATCGGCTGCTCGGATAGCCGGGTGCCGGCCAATGAAATCGTCGGTCTCGATCCTGGCGAACTGTTCGTGCATCGCAATGTCGCCAATCTGGCGCCGCCGCAGGACGCCAATTATCTGTCCGTGCTGCAATTTGCCGTGCAGGTTCTGAAGATCAGGCATATTCTGGTGGTCGGCCATTATGGCTGCGGCGGCGTGCGGGCCGCGCTCAACAATGAGCGGCTCGGCCTGATAGATCACTGGCTGTCGCCGATCCGGGAATTGGCCCGCCAGCATCAGACCGAGCTCGATCGTCTGATCGACCGCGAAAACAGGCTCGACCGGCTGTGCGAGCTGAATGTACTGCGGCAGGTCGAAAATGTGGCCAGCAACCCATTCGTGTTGGAAGCCTGGCAGCAAGGCGCCGAATTGACGGTGCATGGCTGGTGCTACGCGCTGCAAGACGGGCTGATCAACGACCTCGGCGCGCGCGTCAGCCAAGTCGGACAGGTTGCGCAGCTGCGGCGATAAAGCGGAGAAGTCGGTGCTGAAATTTATCGGCAAGGCGCTGGCCGGCATGGTCTTGACCAAGCAAGCGCGCCAGGCGGCGGGCGACCTGGCGCAGGCGGCCCTCAACCATGCCGTGAAAAAGCCGCTGCCCGAGGCCAAGGAGCTCGCCATTGCCGATATGCGGGCCCAGACAGATCACCTGGTGACCCCCGATCGCACCGAACTGATCCGCCAGGCGATGCAAATGCGGGCGGCCAAGCAATCGCTGTTGGCCGATCTCAATGACGAGGATCGCGCCAAACTGGTGGCGACCGCGATGCGGGCCTTTCTGAATGAAAGCAAAACGAAAGAGTGACCGCGCCCGACGGCACCGACGCGCTCGCCGAAGCGGTGCGGCGCGGCGCGCGGCGGGCGCTGGCGCGCGCCATTACCTTGGTGGAATCCACACGACCCGACCACCGCCGCCAAGCTGATTTCTTGTTGACGGCGCTGTTGCCGTTCGCCGGCAAGGCCATTCGGTTGGGCATCACCGGTGTGCCTGGGGCAGGCAAATCGACGCTGATCGAAAGCTTCGGCCTCCGGCTGATCGGCCTCGGCCACCGCGTCGCGGTGCTGGCGGTCGATCCCTCCAGTCCGCGCTCGGGCGGTTCCCTGCTGGGCGACAAGACACGTATGGAATTACTGGCGCGCGACCCGCGCGCCTTCATTCGCCCCAGTCCCGCCGCCGGGATTTTAGGCGGTGTGGCACGTCGTACCCGCGAGGCGATGGTATTGTGCGAAGCCGCCGGCTTCGACGTGATCATCGTCGAGACGGTGGGCGTCGGCCAATCGGAAATGACGGTGGCCGAAATGGTCGACATGTTCCTTCTGCTGCTGGCGCCGGCTGGCGGTGACGAGCTGCAGGGGCTGAAAAAGGGCATCGTTGAAATGGCCGACGCGGTCATCATCACCAAGGCCGACGGTGAACTTGCCGCCGCCGCCGGGCGGGCGGCGCAGGATTATCGCAACGCCCTGCATTTGCTGCGACCCAGGACCGCCGGCTGGGTTGTCCCGGTGCTGCGCTGCTCGGCGCAGCGGGGCGAGGGTCTGGCCGAACTCTGGGAGTCGGTCGAGAATTATTGCACCCTTGGACGCCAGTCCGGCCTGTTTGCGCAAAAGCGCGCCGGACAAGCGCTGCACTGGATGTGGCAGGAAGTATCTGAGGAGTTGCTGGCGCTGCTGCGCGCCGATCCGGGCGTCGCGGCTGAAAGGTCGGCGCTCGAAGGCAGGGTGGCGGAAGGACGGCTGCTGCCGACGACGGCGGCGGCGGCCTTGCTAAAAGGTTTCCTCGCCGGACATTTTTGAAATATCGTGAAGTCCGGCCCAAGATGAGGCGGCATATTACAGGTCGGCCGGGAACATACCCGCGCGTTGAGAATGACCTTCCTGATATCCGACAAGGCGATATTACGGGTATGAGTGGCGAGGATGAAGCAAGTCATCTGAAGCGTGAACTTGTCGGGCTGTTCGCACATCTCAACAAGTTGCGGCGCGAATTGGCATCGTTGCATGGCGGCACCGAACATGATTTCGCGTCGATGGCGGAAACCTTGGACGATATCGTGCAAAATACCGAAGCGGCCAGCAACACCATCCTGGAAAGCATGGAGTCGATCGATGCGACTATCTCCGAACTCAGGGGCAAGGACGACCCGGAGGTCACGCTGGCCTGCGAGGCGGTCACCCAGCGCGTCAATCAGGTGTTCGAAGCCTGTTCCTTTCAGGATTTGACCGGCCAGCGGATCGCGCGTCTGGTCAAAGGGCTCTCTGCCATCGAAGGGCACGTCAACAACATGATCCGGGTTTGGGGCAAGGACGAGATCGTAAAAGTGATCGACGAGGTCAAACAGGAGAGAGAGTCCGGCAAGACGCCCGACGGCGCCCTGCTGCACGGGCCGCAAAGCGCCGCGGCGGCAATCGGCCAAAGCGACGTCGATATATTGTTCAGCCAGGGCGATATCGATAAACTGTTCGACTGACCGGTCAATATTCGCTTGACCTGATTGCCGGCGGCCCCTACAACCCCGCATTGCCCGGCCGCCGCCGGCCGATCCTGGGTGAGGTTTCACGATGTCGCGCCGTTGCCTGATTTCCGGCAAGTCTGTTCTGACCGGTAACAATGTCAGCCATGCCAACAACAAGACCCGCCGCCGCTTCCTGCCCAATCTGCAGGAGACCAGCGTGCTGAGCGACGCCTTGAACCAGACGGTACGGCTACGCGTCTCGACCCGCGGCATTAAGACCATCGAGATCAATGGCGGTATCGATGCCTATCTGTTGTCTGTCAATGACAGAAAGCTGTCGCTCGAGGCCTTGCGGCTGAAACGCCGCGTCCAGCGCGCGCTGGAGAAGAAGGCCGCGTGAAGCGCGGCGTCCCGTCAGCTTAACTCACCGCCCCGTGGCAGTGTTTGTACTTCTTGCCGGATCCGCAAGGGCACGGGGCGTTGCGCGCGGTCGCCGCCCAGCTGTCGGGGTCGCCGGCACTGACGGCTTTGGTGCGGACCGGTTGCGGTGCGCTGGCCAGGGTAGGCGGTTCGGCAGCCGCAAAATTGGGGTCGGAGCGATTCTCCACCCACTGCGGCGTCTTGGGCGGCGGCAGGATCGTCTCCGGGTCGGCTTCTACCCGCAGTTCCAAATGCGACAGCAGCGTGGTGATTTTTTCCCGCAATTGGCCGAGCATTTCCTCGAACAGATTGAACGCCTCGCGCTTATATTCGTTCAACGGATCGCGCTGGCCATAGGCGCGCAAGCCGATACCCTGGCGCAAATGGTCGAGCGTCAGCAGATGATCCTTCCAGCTCTGGTCGAGGATCTGCAGCAGCAGGCTCTTTTCCACCATACGCATCAAATCGGGACCGTAATTGGCGGCTTTTTCGGCCATTTTTCGATCGATCAGATCGATCAGACGGTCGCGAATGCCGTCCTGGGTGATGCCTTCTTCCTTGGACCATTCGGTGGCCGGCACATCGAGATTGAACAGCCGCGTGGCTTCCTCATGCAGCAGGGCCACATCCCATTGCTCGGGATAAGCGCGTTCGGGGACGGCGCGCGCCACCACATCGTCGACCACCTCATGGCGCATGTCGGTGACCGCCTGGTTGACGTCGACCGCGCTCATCAGTTCCTTGCGCTGTTCGTAAATGACCTTGCGCTGGTCGTTCATGACGTCGTCATAGCGCAGCAAATTCTTGCGGATGTCGAAATTGCGCGCCTCGACCTTCTGCTGCGCCTTCTCCAGCGCGCGGTTGATCCATGGGTGGACGATCGCCTCGCCTTCCTTGAGGCCGAGTTTTTGCAGCATGCCATCCATGCGCTGCGACCCGAAAATGCGCATCAAATCGTCTTCCAGCGACAGAAAGAATTTCGACGCGCCGGGATCGCCCTGGCGCCCCGAGCGACCGCGCAGCTGATTGTCGATGCGCCGGCTCTCATGGCGTTCCGTGCCGACGACATAAAGGCCGCCGGCGGCCAGTGCGACGCGCTTCAGCTCGGCCACCTCGGCGCGAATTTCCGCGGCGCGCGCTTCGCGCCGGCCGGCGTCGTCGATGCCGGCCAGGTCGGCCTTGAGCCGCATCTCGAGATTGCCGCCCAGTTGAATATCGGTGCCGCGCCCGGCCATGTTGGTGGCGATGGTGACGGCACCCGGCACGCCGGCCTGGGCGATGATGGCGGCTTCGCGTTCATGATGACGGGCATTCAGCACCTGATGCGGAATCTTCTTCTGGGTCAGCATGGCCGATAGCATTTCCGATTTCTCGATGCTGACGGTGCCGACCAGAACCGGCTGCTGGCGCTCCCGGCATTCCTCGATCAAGCCGCAGATGGCCTCGAATTTCTCGCGCGCCGAGCGATAGACTTCGTCATCCTGATCAATCCGGTCGACCGGCCGGTTGGTGGGAATGTCCACCACCTCAAGTTTGTAGATCTCGGTGAATTCGGAGGCTTCGGTCATGGCGGTGCCGGTCATGCCGGACAGTTTCGGGTATAGGCGGAAATAGTTCTGGAAGGTAATCGACGCCAGCGTCTGGTTTTCGTTCTGGATGGTGACGCCTTCCTTGGCCTCCAGCGCCTGATGCAGTCCTTCCGAATAGCGGCGACCCTCCATCATGCGGCCGGTGAACTCATCGATGATCACCACCTTGTCATCCTTGACGATGTAATCGACATCGCGGGTGAACAACTGGTGCGCCTTGAGCGCCTGATTCACATGATGAACCAGCGAGATATTGTGAATATCGTAAAGCGTACCGGTCTGCATCAGCGCAAATTGCGACAACAGACCCTCAATCGCCTCCACGCCCTGTTCGGTCAGGGTCACGGCGCGGCTTTTCTCGTCCTTTTCGAAATCCTCGGCGGCCAGCATCGGGATCAGCCGGTTGATGCGCAGATAGAGATCGGAATTGTCCTCGGTGGGGCCGGAAATGATCAGGGGCGTACGCGCCTCATCGATCAGGATCGAATCGACTTCGTCGATGATGGCATGATAAAACGGTCGTTGCACCATTTCCGGCAGGCGGAATTTCATGTTGTCGCGCAGATAGTCGAAGCCGAATTCATTGTTGGTGCCATAGGTAATATCGGCGCGATAGGCTTCCTGGCGTTGCACGTCGTTCATGTCATGCAGGATGCAGCCGACCGAGAGCCCGAGGAAGCGGTAGATCTGTCCCATCCACTCGGAATCGCGCCGCGCCAGATAATCATTGACGGTCACCAGATGCACGCCCTTGCCGGACAAGGCACTGAGATAGACCGACAAGGTCGATACCAGCGTCTTGCCCTCGCCGGTGCGCATTTCCGAGATCATGCCCTTATGCAGCACCATGCCGCCCATCAGCTGCACATCGAAATGGCGCTGGCCCAGTGTGCGCTTGGCAGCTTCGCGCACCGTGGCGAAGGCATCGATCAGGATATCGTCCTCGCTCTCGCCTTTGGACAGGCGTTCCTTCAGCCAGAGGGTGCGTTCCCGCAGACTTTCGTCGGACAGCGCCACCAGGCTGGGTTCCAGCGCGTTGATGGCGGCAATCTGAGTCGACAGAGTCTTCAATAGACGATCGTTGGCGGTACCGAACAAACGTCGGGCGATGGCGCCGAACATGGATGATGACCTCGGTTATGATCAGAAGAGGTGCCTGACGGCAGCTTCGGCCGCGAATTTCGGCCATCGGGCATAAACCTGAAACAGATAGAGCCGGCTGTCATCCCTGTCAACATGGCGCTGGCGTTGGCGGATGTTTGTCGGCAACACGGTGAAACGCACCCGCTCTTGTTTGTGGCGCGCGGTTGTGCTTTATGCCTGTGCTGTTGAATGTAGGCCGAGTCTCGGTTGATTCGGTCATCGCTAGAGGATAACTGCAATGACCATTCGTTCCCCGCACAGCCTGATGCTGTCCGCGGTACTTTCGTTGCTGGCGCTGCCGGCGTTGGCAGTCGACGATCCGGTCGTGGCGGTCGTGAACGGCAAGGACGTCCACCGTTCGGCGGTGATTGAAGCCCAGCAAAGCATCGCCCAGGCGCGCCAGGTGCCGCTCGATACGATCTATGACCAGTTGCTCGACCAGGTGATCGTCGGCGAATTGATCCTGGACCAGGCCAAGAAGCAAAAGCTGGAAGACGACCCCCAGGTCAAGGCCGCTTTCAAGGACGCGCAGGCCAATATCCTGAAGCGCGCCTGGATTGCCAAGAAAGTCGATGCCGACATCACTGAAGCGATGGTCAAGGCCAAATATGACGAAGTCATCAAGACCGTGCAGCCGCGAGAGGAAGTGAAAGCCCGGCACATCCTGGTCGATAGCGAGGACGCCGCCAAAGCGGTGCTGGCCGATCTCAAATCCGGCATCTCCTTCGCCGACGAGGCCAAGGCCAAGAGCAAGGATCCGTCCGGCAAGACCAATGGCGGCGATCTCGGCTATATTTCGCGTCAAGAGACGGTGAAGGAGTTTTCCGACGCCGCTTTCGCGCTGAAACCAGGCGAGACCACCCAGACGCCGGTCAAGACCCAGTTCGGCTGGCATATCATCAAGGTCGAGGACCGCCGCATGGCGCCGCCGCCCACCTATGACGAAGCCAAGGGTCAGGTGCGGCAGGAATTGGCGCAGGCCGATGTTGCCAAGGTGGTCGAAGGTCTTAAGGCGGTGTCGGTCATCAAGCGGTTCAAGCTGGATGGCACGCCGGCTGACGCCGCACCGAAGGCACCGCCAGCCAAGCCTTGACCTGATGGCAGCAAAGCTTTCTCCGCTGGCGCCAAACAGAATCGTCGGCCTGGCGCCGCTGCGGGGGGTAATGCTGTCGGCAACTTCGTGCGGACTGCGCTACCAGGGACGCGACGATCTGATGCTGGCTGAATTGGCGCCGGGGACGACGGTTGCCGGCGTATTTACCCGCTCGCTGACCGCCTCGGCGCCGGTGCTGTGGTGCCGCCGGGCGCTGAAAGGCGGTTTGGCGCGATTGTTGGTGGTCAATTCCGGCAATGCCAATGCCTTTACCGGCAAAGCCGGCACGGCCTCGGTCGACCGTACCGTGGCGGCAGCGTCGCGCGCGCTCGGCTGTCCGCCGGAGCAGATATTCGTCGCCTCGACCGGCACCATCGGCGTGCCGCTTGACGACGGCAAGATCACGCGGGCGCTGCCGGACGCCATGCAGCGTCTGGCACCCGATCAATGGCAGCGCGCCGCCGCCGCGATCATGACGACCGACAGCTATGTCAAGACTGCCACACGGCGCGCTCGCATCGGGGACACCGAGGTGCAGCTCAATGGTTTCTGTAAAGGCGCCGGCATGATCGCGCCCGACATGGCGACCATGCTGGCCTATGTCTTCACCGACGCCCGCCTGCCGGCGCCGCAATTGCAAGCGATGCTGGAAAAGGGCTGTGCGAAATCCTTCAATGCTATCACCGTCGACAGCGACACCTCGACCAGCGACAGTCTTATGCTGTTCGCCACCGGCCAGGCCGGCAACCGCACCGATGTCGGGCCGCGTGCCTTGGCCGATTTCCGTCGCGCGCTCGACTCGCTATTGCTCGATCTGGCATGGCAGGTGGTCAAGGACGGCGAAGGCGCCAGCAAATTCGTCACGGTGACCGTCACCGGGGCCGCCAGTTTCCGTGCCGCCAAGAAGATCGCGCTCTCAATCGCCAATTCGCCGCTGGTCAAGACCGCGGTGGCGGGCGAAGACGCCAATTGGGGTCGCATCGTGATGGCGGTCGGCAAGGCCGGGGAAAAGGCCGACCGCGACCGTCTGGCGATATCCATCGGCGGAGTGAGCGTGGCCAAGGATGGTCAGGTTGTACCAGGGTATGACGAGACGCCGGTCACCGCCCATATGAAAGGCAGCGATATCGCCTTTTCCGTCGATGTCGGCGTCGGCAGCGGCGAAGCCACCGTCTGGACCTGCGATCTGACACACTCCTATATCGATATCAATGGATCCTATCGCACCTGATGGCTGTGCCAATGCCGGCCAAGGCTGGGCGGGTGATCCGCTCGATACCGCACATCTGCGGCTGCGCCCGGCGCAAGGCGAGCACCAGGTCGCTTTGGCCGCACTGGCGCTGTTGCCGCCCGCCGCCGGCCTGTTGCTGGCGGTGGAGGATCGCTTGAGCGGGCAGCCGGTCGGCGCCCTCACAGTGACCTGGGCCGACGCCGGCGCGGCCCGACTCGGTGCCGCGTTCCTGCCCGCCGGCTGGCAGGGCGACCTCGCCCGCGAAGCCAGCCGCCGCTGCCTGCGGTTGTTGTTTCACAATTTCGCCATCGCAATGGTCTTCGCCGACAATCCACAGGCCGACCCGCAATTGCATCGGCTGTTGGCCGATGTCGGCTTCACCTCCGGTGGCGATGGGGCGCCGCTTTTGTCGCGCCAGGTTTGGCAGGAGTGGCGGACGCGGCGTCCGCTGCTGCTGGTGGCGGCGGCTGCCCTGATCGATGGCGATGGCCGCGTGTTGCTGGCCCGGCGCCCGCCCGGCAAAGCGATGGCGGGCCAATGGGAATTTCCCGGCGGCAAATTGGCGGACGGTGAGTCGCCGGAATCGGCTGTGATTCGCGAACTCAAGGAGGAATTGGCGTTGGATGTGCGCGAATCCTGTCTGGCGCCGATCGCATTCGCGTCGCATGATTACGACCAGTTCCATCTGCTGATGCCGCTCTTTGCGTTGCGCCAATGGTC
>Ga0302320_10007315_pt1 | contig 24319 bp, 22 predicted proteins | sample Bog_T0_3_FD_202130 | JGI IMG/M metagenome (GOLD analysis project Ga0302320, IMG submission 202130) | Peat permafrost microbial communities from Stordalen Mire near Abisko, Sweden - Bog_T0_3 | ecosystem: Environmental > Terrestrial > Soil > Wetlands > Peat | place: Sweden: Abisko, Stordalen Mire...
AAACGTGGGCACGCCGGCTCCGGTGCAGACGCTGACTTACACTTTCAACAGCAACGCGCAGCTGACAGCGATTAACATCCTGACGATGGGGATTTCGGGCCTGGACTACAAGGATGGCGGCAGCAGCACCTGTACGGTGGGGACGCCGTACACGGCGGGACAGAACTGCACGGTGACGCTGGCTTTTACGCCGTCGGCGCCGGGGTTACGCGCGGGTTCGGTAACCCTGTTCGCGCAGGGCAGTAACCTACCGCTGAACACGTGGTACGTGAGTGGGATCGGAGAGTCGCCGGCAGTAACCATCGATCCGGGTACGCAAACCACCCTGGGGACGATTACGAACGCGGCGACCTACGGCTCGGCGGTAGATGGGGCAGGCAATGTGTATGTCGCAGACAAGGCCAACGGGCAGGTGGTGAAGATCGCGGCGGGCACGCAGGTGCAGAGCGTGGTGGCCAGCCAGCTGAGCTCGCCGACGTCGGTAGCGCTGGATGGAGCGGGCAACCTGTACATCGCGCAAAGCACCGGCGTGGTGATGGTGCCGAATGAGCATGGGACGCTGAACGCCGCCGACATGATGATGTTGCAGATCGCGGGCTTAGGTCTGGCGCAAGGCATCGCTGAAGACGGCAACGGGAACCTGTACGTGGCCGACAGCGGTACTGGGGATGTGATCGAGGTGCCCGGCGGCTGGGGAACACCGGTGACGTTGGCCTCGGGGCTGACGAATCCGCACGGGGTAGCGGTGGATGCGGCGGGGAACGTGTATGGGTCCAGCGACAATCAGGTGAGCGAGTATCCGGTGGGCGGAGGGGCGCCGGTCCCGATGGGGACGGGTTACCGGACGCCGCAGGCCGTCGCCGTGGACGCCTCGGGGACGGTGTACGTGGCGGACACGGGGAATGCCCAGATCGTGAAGGTGGCGGCCGGAGGCGAGTCGCAATCGGTGCTGACGGTGGCCGGGCTGGTAGCGCCGCACGGCATCACCCTGGACGCGACCGGGGACGTTTATGTTTCCGACAGCAGCAGCGTATATGAAGTGAATCGGGTGCAGGCGGCGGCGCTGAACTTTGGTAACGTTGGGGTGGGGACGACCAGTCCGGCGCAGACGCTGCAGGTGTCGAACCTTGGTAATCAGCAGCTGACGGTGAGCGGGCTGGCGATCTCGGCCAGCTACACCCAGCAGGCCTCGGGCGGCAGCGATTGCAATTCCAGCACCCAACTGCTCGGGGGTAGCGGCTGCGCCATCGCAGTGGCGTTTTCCCCGACCACGACGGGGGCGGTGAACGGAACGGTGACCCTGGGGGACAACGCACTGAACAATGCGTCCAGCCAGCAGACCGTGGGTCTAACGGGCACCGGGGTACAACAGCAGCAGCAACCGCAGACCATCACTTTCCCCAATCCCGGGACGCAGACCTACGGAGTAGCGCCCCTCCCGTTGACGGCGACGGCGACGTCGGGATTGCCGGTAACCTACACGGTGCTGTCGGGCCCGGCCAGGGTGAGCGGCAGTTTGCTGACCATCACCGGAGCCGGAGCGGTGACGGTGGAAGCCAATCAGGCGGGCAACAGCCAATGGCTGCCGGCCCCGCCGGTCAACGACACGTTCACAGTCAATCCCGCGCTGCTCACAGTCACGGCGAATAACTTCACCCGCCAGTACGGTCAAAACAATCCCACCTTCACCTATACGATGACGGGCTTCGTCAACGGTGACACGCAAGGGACAGCGACCAGCGGCGCGCCCAATCTGACGACTTCGGCTACGACCACGTCGCCTCTGGGGAACTACGCGATTGTGATCACCCAAGGCACCTTGGCGGCGCAGAACTACACGTTCACGTTCGTCAACGGAACCTTGACAATCATCCAGGCGTCGACGGTAATTTCCTGGATCCCGGAGACATTCACGGTTTACGCGGGCCAGATGCTCGGGCCGGCAGGTGTCCTGGATGCGACGGTGGTCCCGAATATACCGGGCACGATGCGGTACTCAGTCGGCCTCCGCGGACATATCTTGGAGCTGTTACCCACCTTTGGCCTCCCTGTCGGCGTATATAGGATTATCGCGTCGTTTACGCCCCAGGATGGGACCGATTATGCGACTCCGGTAGCAGTGGTCCAGACCATCACGGTCATACAACAGTAGACGGCAATGTCTAGGCGTCAGCTACTTTGCGGTCATCGCCTCCTTGCTGTTGATGCGCATCACGCCTTTGAATATCCATCGCAACGCGGCCAGCATGCTCGAACAGATGCGCGAGGGTTGGGACTACGTCCGTACCTTTCGGCCCATTCGCACCATCCTTCTGCTCTTTTCGCTTATCAGCCTCATGGGCTACCCCTACGCCGTACTGCTGCCGATCTTTGCGGGCCAGGTATTGCACGGCGGCGCATACACTCTCGGCTGGCTAACGGCGGCCTCAGGAATCGGCGCGCTTGTGTCGGGGCTTTCCCTTGCGGCCCGCAAGTCGGTTCTTGGGCTTACACGCATGAGTCAGATCGCGGTCGCGATGCTCGGAGGAGGGCTGATTCTCTTTGGCCTGTCGCGCGTGCTCTGGCTATCGCTTGTACTGATGGTCTTCGTCGGTTTTGGCTTGATGCAGGGCGCGTCCGTCGCCAATACGATCGTCCAGTCGCTGGTGCCTGAAGACAAGCGCGCCCGCGTGATGAGCTATTACACGATGGCCTTTTTCGGCGCGGCCCCGTTCGGCAGCCTTCTGGCAGGCGCGCTGGCTCACCGGATAGGAGCGCCCCACACTGTCATCCTTGCCGGCGCGTTCTGCGTTGCCTGCTCTCTGTGGTTCACGTTCGAGCTTCCCAAAATCAGAGCGGTCATGCGGCCGATCTACGAGGAGATAGGGCTATTGCCTGCGCGCGATATAGACCTGATTTCCGACGTGGAGGAGGCGGTAGTATGACCTTTCCCATGAACCTCGCGCCCCCCCACCCGAAGGAAAACCACAATGAATTGGTACGCCTACACCGCTTGTTTCTTCGCCGGAGTATTTCTCGCTAATGTCGTGCCTCATTTCGTGCATGGCATTTCTGGTGACCGTTTCCCAACACCATTCGCTCACCCTCCCGGAAAAGGATTGTCATCGCCAACGGTGAACGTTGTCTGGGCACTGTTCAATCTGGTCGTCGGTTACATCCTGTTTCGGGTCGGAAAAGTTTCGGGCGGAGACGACTTAGCACTGGTTATTTTCTTCGCAGGCATCGTTGCAATGAGCACAATGTTGAGCGTGCAGTTTGCAAAGAAACAAGCCCTGCAACCGTCCAAGCAAAAACCGGGCAATGTGCCACACCCGTAACCAGAAGGAAACACCATGCCTCTTACAAAACTCGACACTACTGCTGCTCTAACCGTGATTGACCTGCAGAAAGGCATTGCCGCCATGCGATGCATCAGTGAGATGTCGTCGAGAACGGCGATCCCGAGCTGGTTCAGGTACTCTCTGGCCGTTTGGTCGAAGAAATCGTCATCCTTGGTGCAAAGTACGTCAGCCTCCCCGATTATCGCAGTCTGCATAACGATGATGTCGTTCACATCGCGGATGGGCGCAGCCACATAAGGGTTCAAGTCCACGATTTCCGAGGCCCGCGGAGGAAATTGACGTAATCGAAAGCCGGTTCTCGGTCAGGTAGACCTCTGGTTCTGCGGGCCGGGGTCTCTTTTCGAGACACCTACCCGTTAGCTGATCTTGGTCTCAAGCTCTGCCCACCGGCCATAGAGCTGGTCAACCAGTTGCTGCACGTCGTGCAACTCGGTCTGCGCCGAGACCAGTCGCTTGGCGTCGCTGGCGATGGCGGGGTCCTCGTAAGCGGTGCGTGCTGCCTCAAGCTCCTCTTCGGCTGCGGCGATGCGCTGCTCGAGGGTTGCGTACTCGCGGGCTTCCAGGTAGGACAGCTTCTTTTTCGCTATGACAGTTGTGGCTGGGCCGCTGGCAGGGGAGGTTTCACGGTCAGGTGTTTTGTCTACTGTCTTGAAGGAAATTTCGCTCTCCTCCTGCCAGACTTCCCACTGCGCGTAATCGGCGAAGCGTCCGGCGGCGCCAAGGCCGTTAAGTCCGACAACCGTAGTTGAAACGCGGTCCAGCAAGTAACGATCGTGGGTGACGAGCACGAGCGCGCCGCGAAATTCGAGCAAGCTCTCTTCCAGTACTTCGAGCGTGGGAATGTCGAGGTCGTTGGTGGGCTCATCGAGCAGCAGCACGTCCGCTGGCTGCAGCATGAGCCCGGCGATCAGCACGCGAGCGCGTTCGCCACCGGACAGGCGGCCCACTGGTTGATTGAGTTGCTCGCCGCTAAACAGGAAACGCGCCGCCCAAGAGGCAACGTGAATGACGCGGTCCTGATAGATCACGGAGTCACTGTCCGGCGCCAGCGCGCGGCGCAGCGTCACCTCCGGATCGAGCACGCGGTTCTGATCGAAGTAGACGATCTGCAGAGAATCGGCAGTGCGGATTTCTCCGGCAGTCGGGGTTAGTTCTCCCGAGAGCAGCCGGAGCAATGTCGTCTTGCCGCTGCCATTAGGGCCGACAAGACCAACCCGCATGCCGGCAGTAAGGATGAAGTCGAGATCTTGGAACAGCGTGCGGCCGCCGACATCGAACGCGACATTCTCCAACTCGATCAGCCGCCTGCTCTTACGATCGGTGGCGGAGAAATCAATACCGGCGCTGGCCGTGCGGGTGCGCGCATTCAAATCGGCCAGTTCACCGATGAGTTGATTCGCCTTGTCAATGCGAGCTTTTGATTTGGAAGTGCGCGCCTTGGGGCCGCGCCGCAGCCATTCGATCTCGCGGTGCACTCGATTCTCTAACGCGTCCTGGTGTTTGGCCTGAGCGTGCAGGAACGCCTCTTTTTCTTCCAGAAGCTGGCTGTAGTTACCGGTGACGCGCAGCAGGCCGTCCGGATAGGCGCGGTTCAACTCGACCATCGCAGTGGCGACGTTCTCCAGAAAGTAACGGTCGTGGCTAACCACAACGGAGGCGAAGGACGCGGATTGGAGAAGCTGCTCCAGCCATTCGATGCCGGCCAGGTCGAGGTGATTAGTAGGTTCATCGAGCAGCAGGATATCCGGCTGTTGTACTACGCCTTCGGCGATGGCGAGCCGCTTGCGCCATCCCCCGGAAAGTGATTCCGCCGCCACCTCGAAGCTCTCGAAGCCAGCGCGCCCCAGCGTCTCGGCCAGGCGGGCCGGCCACTCATCCGTGGGAACCGCGGAGCGTCCCAGAGCAGCCTCGACTACGGTGCGCACCGTCTGACCAGCTGCAAACTGCGATTCCTGCTGCACATGGCTGAGGCGAGCGCGCTTGCGCAACGCGACTTCCCCACCATCGGGCTCGATTGCGCCGGAGAGAATTTGCAGCAGCGTCGATTTGCCCGAGCCGTTAGGCCCGATCAGTCCGATGCGGTCGCCTTGGGCAATGGTGAAGGCGATATTCCGGAAAAGTGGCGCGGCCCCGTAGCTCTGCGAGATACCTTGAGCATTGAGAATCGGTGGCAAGTCGTGAAGCTTCCTTTAAGTGGCTATTTCGAGAATAGCAGGCGGCGCGCTGGCGTGAGTGCGATCATCGCGGGGCTTGTGACCATCGAAACCTCCTCGATCCCGGTCTGCGGTGCGGAGAGGAGTATGTAGCTCATAGCTTTCTCATACCCCTCATGCCTGACAGCCTGTTGCCACATTCGCCCGGCGACTGGGTTGCGCCCTGAGATCACATGCCGTAAATTCGATCGCTGCACCATAAGAAATGTTTGCGTCCAGCGACGATAGATGTAATTCTCGCAGGGGGAAACCAGCCGTGTGTTTTTCAGCAACAGCGAACTTTGTCGGCAGCGGAGCTCTTTGCGCCATCGGCGTCGTCACGTTGACGAAGGTCAAGCACCGGCGCGAAATGCTTTTTGCAGCGCTGCCCACGCTGTTCGCCATTCATCAGTTCATCGAGGGGTTTGTTTGGCTGGGACTGGACGGGATTCTGTCGCCGGCGATCGCGCACAACATGGCGGCGGCATTCATGTTGTACGCGCAGGGAATTCTGCCTTTCCTGCTGCCGCTCAGCGTGTTCCTCTTCGAGCCAGACGGGAAGAGCCGCAGGCGCATGCTGCCATTCCTCGCCATCGGAGGAGCAACCACAGTTTATATTTTGTGGGCATTGGCGGCTTACCCGTTGCAGGTATACGTCGAAAGCAACAGCATCGTGTACATCAATCAAGCGACCGACCATACTGCGGTCGCGTTGCTTTATGTGATTGCAACCTGCGGTTCGCTGTTCTTTTCGAAGGTCAGAGCGATGGTAATGTTCGGTGCGGCAAACCTGGCCATCCTTCTGGTGGTCATGGAAGTCAAACGATATGCGTTCACTTCACTTTGGTGTGCGTATGCGGCGATGGCAAGTCTGATCATCCTGGTTTACTTCTGGAAAAGCAGTGGAGAGCGGCCATTCCTCTACTCTTTGTGAAGGTAGAATTTCTGCATTCGCTCAATATTGCCCATATCTTCCCCTGACCGATTCCAACAATTTCCGGGAATCGTAGCCGACACCATCTTTAAAAACGATTTCGACATTTTCGATGTCGGAAATCTGTTTCGACGGATCGCCCTTGATGACTACCAGATCTGCGTTCTTTCCGCTGGTCACCGAGCCGATCTGTTTGTCCCTGCCCAGGTAAATGGCGCCGTTCAGAGTGGCAATCTTGATGGCCTCGACGGGAGAGAACCCGGCTTCGACCAACAGCTCAATTCCACGCTGATCTCCAAATCCGGGAAGTACGTCGCCTCGGCCCGTGGGATCGGGGCCAGAGAGAAGCAATCCTCCAGCGGAGACGAAGGCGTGCTCTAGCTCCAAGTCATGCTTCCAAAGCATCGCCCGATCGATCTTCGGCGCGGGTGCTGACGCAGGCCTTTGCCGGACGAGGAAGAAATCCTCGCGCGCCTGCGGAGTCATGGCATCCAGCGCCTGCTGCCGCAGCGGCGGACGTCCTCCGCCCGCGTCCCCCTCAAATACCGGCAGCGTTGATGTAACCGCCACGTGATGACTGACGAGTGTGTCGATCAGGTCCTTTGCCTCGGCACTGTTCGGATCCATGCGCGCAAGGGTTTCCTCGCCTGCGCTTTGACTGCACAGATCCGGCTTCTTATCGGTATCGAGCTGCGTGTTGACGAAGAAACCGTGCTCAAGGTCATCAATGCCCAGCTCGGCAGCTTCTTTATAGGTAACGGAGCAGAGGTGGCCGGTGACTTTGATCCCGCGTTTGTGGGCCGCATCGATCGCCGCCTTCAACTCGGCGCGAGTGATGTTCATGTAGGCCTTGAACGAAGTCACGCCCTGGCCGGCCCAGTACTCCACCGTCTGCCGCGCATCGTCGGCGCTGGTCAGATGCGGCATCTGGATAAAGTAGCTTGTGCTTCACTCCAGATACGGACCGGTCACGTCGATGTGCGGTCCCGGAAGTTTACCCGCGTCGATGTCGTGCTTCAGGTTCAGGTCGGCGTAGGTTTCCACGCTGCCGGTGGTGCGCATCGTGGTCACCCCGCCCGCAAGATAAAGACGCGGCGCCGAGAACGTCATCTGCGGCACCAAGACGGGCGGGTCAAAATGTCGCCGGCTGTCAAGATTCGGTCGGGTGATATAGAAGAGGTGATTGTGCATGCCAACGATGCCCGGTATCACCGTGTACTCGCGAAGGTCCAGAACAGTTGTGCCTTTGGCGGCTACAATATCAGCGCCCTTCTCGATCGCCGTGATCTTCCCACTCTCGATCACAATATTCTGATCTTCGACCGCAGGGGCTCCGGTGCCGTCAATAATTCGCACGTGGGTGAGAACAACTTTGGAAGCCTGCACACTTATGAACTCCTGCACCGTCTTCGATAGTTCAGGATTTTGGCCCAGTGCGGTTAGCGAGAGCAGAATCAGCACCAGAATACGCGACAGAATGCGCCACGCCATGAAGGTCCTCCGTAGAATGGAAGCCATTGTACTTGAGGGGGCCCGCCACAGAACAAACTGTTTGGAATGAACTAAGAAAACCAGTTCGGCGACGTTTTCACGTTTTATTTATGAGTGGTCCGCCGGCTTTCAAGTTATTATCTACGCACTTAGACCACGTCCCTCATTTCTGGAGGACTGCATGATTTCCCAGCAGAACATTCTTCCGGCCACGCCTATGGGAGCCACTCTGGTTACCGGAGGCGGAGCTACGTTTCGAGCTTGGGCTCCGCGAGCTTCGGCAGTCTACGTCAACGGTATCTTCGGCGGCGTGCCCCACATCGGACCGACCGACGACTTGCTGCTGAGCAAGGACGCGAATGGTTACTGGGCCGGCTTCGTAGAGACCGCGAAAGAGGGTGATCTTTACCATTTCTGGGTGGCGGGCACAGGTTCCAGCGGATACAAGCGGGATCCTTACGCCCGCGAGTTGGCCACAGACGCACCGTTCCCCGCCTCTAGTTGCATCATTCGCGCTGCGGATGCCTATCCCTGGCACGACGCGAGCTTCGTCACGCCCGACTTCGCCAACATGATCGTCTACCAGGCCCACATCGGCACGTATGCCATCGGCAAGCCCGGCGTCGCCTCCACGTTTCTGGACCTCATCGGCAAGATTCCCTACCTCGTCGCTCTGGGGATCAACGTGCTTCAGCCCTTGCCTATCGACGAAGTCGAGACGGACCCTTCGATGGGCTACAACGGCGCCGATTATTTCTCCCCAGACTTTCCCTACGTGGTTAGCGATTCCGCCGCGCTCACCCAGTATCTGGCCACCATCAACGGTCTGCTCGGCGCCAAAGGCCTCGCTCCCATCGCCCTCAACGACATTTCCTCCGGGCCGGCGCAGCTTAAAGCCTTCGTAGACCTGTGCCATATCTACGGCATCGCCGTCGTCTTCGACGTGGTGTACAACCACGCCGGCGGGTTTACCGTAAACAATGCGCTCGACGATCAATGCATCTACTATTTCGATCGCGCTCCGGATGTGGGCAACAATAATGACAGCCTTTACTTCACCGATCAGGACCGCGGCACCGGAGGACTTTCCTTTGCGTTATGGAACAACGATGTTCGCCAATTCCTCATCAACAATGCACGTTTCTATATTGAAGAGTTTCACGCCGATGGTTTCCGGTATGACGAAATCAGCGACCTGATATCGATGAATTGCGATTCTGGATGGAGTTTCTGCTGCGACCTTACCAGCACATTGCGCTTCCTCCATCCACGCCTCTTGCAAAACGCGGAGTACTGGCCCGGCGAAGTTGGCAACTACCCCAAATCCACACCCTCGATCGTTGCCTCAACCGCCGCAGGCGGAGCGGGATTTGATGTCGTGCAGCACGATGGGCTGCGCGCTGCCGTCAGGAGCGCGATTCAAGCTGCCGCCGGCGGCCAGCAGGCGAGCGTCAACTTTGACAGCATCGCCGCCACTCTCTATCCCCAGGGGTTTGCTCATGGATGGCAGACCGTCACCTGCGTCGAGAACCATGACATCGTCAAAGTGGGAACGGACCAGCGTATCCCGTACCTGGCCGACTCCTCAGACCGCCGCTCCTGGTATGCGCGCAGCCGTTCGCGAGTGGCAACGGGCCTACTGCTCACCGCGCCCGGCATTCCGCAGCTCTTCATGGGGCAGGAGTTTCTTGAAGATAAGCAGTGGAGTTGGGATGCAACCTCGTCCTATCTTCTCGGGTGGAGCGGCCTCACCAGCGGGGGCGATGTGGCCATGGTGGATCATCTGCGCTTCACCCAGGATCTAATCCGCCTGCGCTGGAATCAGCCCGCTCTGCGTGGCGACAACGTGAATCCATTTCACGTCGATGATTCAAACCGCGTCATGGCCTTTCATCGCTGGCTCGAAGGCATTGGCCAGGACGTGGTTGTCGTCGCCACGCTTGCCGAAGCCACTTGGTATAACTACTCCGTCGGTTTTCCCCGTTCCGGCGAGTGGGCGGAAGTCTTCAATAGCGATGTCTACGACAACTGGGTCAATCCCATGGTGGCGGGTAACCACGGAAGCATCTCGGCAGCCGGACCTCCCATGCATGGTCTGCCAGCCTCCGCCAGCATCGTCATCCCTGCGAATGGATTCGTTGTTTTCGCACCAGCCTGAGTCCATGGGGGCAGCGCAACCGATATCGCATGTCCTTCACCAACGCCGCCAGATACGATCGGGTTGCATGCCACTGATCGGCTCCGGCTGGTTTGCCTGGGGTCAGAGGGCACGATCTGAGGTGGCCAGGGACCAACCCATCATGCGCGCCACCCCGCATTCGGATATCATCTTCCGGTAGTTCGCAGATTGGTCCACCGCGTATTTGCCGACGGTCTTATCGTGCTGGATGGTGTATTTCTCAGTCAGGACTTTAACTGAAGGTTGATCGAGAGAGGAACCGGGCATGGCCTGCCTTAGTCGCGGTTGGGTGCTTCTTCTGTTTCTATTCTTGATTAGCATAAGTGCGACCTGCGCGGCCGGGCAGCAACTCGAGGTATGGTCGAATGGCGGAGTGCATCCAGTCCCTCTGAAGACCAACGCCGCGGACGCAACGTGCGCCGGATGCCACAGCGAAATCGGCAAGGGACAGTATGTGCATTCAGCCATGGCCATGGGATGCGCCACTTGCCACGAAGTGCAGAACCGGGCAGGCAAGACCCACGTGGACCTGGTTTCTCCCGTGACCCAGCTTTGCGTGACCTGCCACGCGCTTTCGCAAGACAAGGTGCAGCATCGCCCGTATCAACTCGGGGATTGCGTGGTCTGCCACTCGCCTCATGCCAGCGACTTCCCCGCTCATACCTGGGTATCTACGCAAGACACTTGCCTGGGATGCCATGCCCGCGAGCGGCTCAAGGTGGATGCGAAGAAGAAAACGGTCACCGTACCCTGGGGCGTCAGGCTCACCTTCGACCAGATGCAGGGATGGCAGTACCTGAACTTGAACGCGGCCCTCACCGCGAACCATCCGGTCGCGGGACACCCTGTGTCCGGGCCGAACACCGCACTGGGAGCCGGCGCTCCGCCTATCACGTGCCTTTCGTGTCACCAGGCGCACGCGTCCAACTTCGCTCACCTGCTGCCCAAGACGCCTCCCGATCCCAGCATGCCGCTGTGCAAGAGCTGCTCGCTGTGCGTCGATTGCCATCAGAACATGTGAGACGGTTTCCAACTGTTCACCTGTCATAATTCCAAGGTGCGAATTCTGATCTCCGCGGGAGAAGCATCGGGCGAATTCTATGGCGCAGAGCTGATGCAGGCCCTGCGCCAACAAGTTTCAGAAAACGGGCCAAACCCCGCTATCGATTTCTTTGGGGTGGGCGGACAGCAGATGCGCACCGCAGGCTGCGATCTTCTAGTTGACGCCAGAGAGATCGCTGAAGTGGGGATTATCGAGGTCATCAAGCATATTCCTAACATCTATCGCCGGTTTCGACAGGTCGTGCGTGAAGCGGAAAGGCACCGGCCGGACGTGGCCGTGCTCATCGACTTCCCCGACTTCAACTTGCGGCTGGCGCGCGAACTGCACCAGCGCGGAGTGCCGGTCATCTATTATGTCAGTCCGCAACTCTGGGCATGGAAGCAGCGGCGCATTGAGCAGGTGCGCAAGTACGTTCGCGAAATGCTGGTGATCTTTCCCTTCGAGGAGCGGTTCTATCGCGAGCGCGGCATTGCAGCCAAGTTTGTCGGCCATCCCTTGGCTGATCTGCCGGCTCCCAAGGTGACGCGCGAAGAATTTGCCGCTGAATACAAGCTCGATCCGGAGCGGCAATGGATTGCATTGTTGCCCGGCAGCCGGCGCGGCGAGGTGTCGCGGATTTTCTCCGGGCTGTTGCAAGCAGCGCAACTTCTCGGCCCCGAGTACGTTTACACAGTACCTGTCGCTTCCACTCTGCATGCGGATTGGGTCGCATCGTTCTTGCGAGATTATTCGGGACCACCGATTACCTTCACGCGCGATGCTCGCGCGACGCTGCTGCACGCACGGGCGGCTGCCGTGGCCAGCGGCACATCGACTTTGGAAGCGGCGCTGATCGGCACTCCGTTTGCCATGGTGTACCAGGTTGCGCCGCTCACCTGGGCCTTGGGTCGCCGTCTAGTAAAAGTAGACCGCTTCGCCATGGTGAACCTTATCGCGGAACGGGATGTGGTTCCCGAGCTGGTGCAGGCGGAATTCACGCCGCAACGAGTCTGTGCCGAACTGCGCCGGATCATTCCAGAAGGCGAGGCGCGCGCAACCATGATCGCCGGCTTTCATGAGGTAAGGCGACGGTTAGCCTCCAACGAAGCGGGTGGGCGTGCATCCGAGCGGGCGGCCCGGGCCGTACTATCTGTGGTGGAATCCAGCGCCTAAGGATTTGAGTGCGTCTTTCCTTGTATCATTAAAAGTGTTGTGACCGGCATATGGTGACGAGCAAAGCAAGAGTTCTCTCTTCGAGACAAGGCAGCTCACAAGCTGGCGCGGCCGTCTGCAACGACCATGCTTTATTTCCAGCCTGCTACCTGATTAAGCAAGCCCGCAGACTGACCCGGATATTTGTTCTGACCGTGTCTGCGTTTGTACTGATGACCACCGGCTTCGCGGCCGAGAAGCAGCGGATCCAGGTCAACGATTACATTATCCATGCCGTGGTCTCGCCCCAAACCCACCAGCTGAAAGCCCAGGCTCGCATCAAATTCACCGCTCTGGAAGACATCAACATCGCGACCTTCGAGTTACACAATGCGCTAAGACCTACGCGCGTGATCGACACCAACGGGCAAACACTGACGGTCGAACGCGTCAGCCAGGATTCAACGGTGCGGGTATCGTTGCCGAGTGGGTTAACCAAGGGCAGCTCCGACACGCTGATCTTTGAATACGAGGGAGCGATTCAATCGGCCGATGACAGCCCGGTACAAGGTTTGAAACTGGCCTACATTGGCGATCCGATGACGTATCTCCTCTACGCCGGACGCTGGTTCCCCATGGTCGGCTACGGCACGGACCGATTTACCGCCATCATTAGCGTCAGCGTTCCCGCCGGATACACCGTGATCGGCAGCGGCAAGCCGAGCGCCGGCCCCGGCTCGGAGGCCACGGAAAATGCGCCCGCGCCTCGCAAGGGCGGTTCGCAGAGCGCGCTGAACCGGCTCGCAACTCCCGCTGGCGGGCAGACCTTCACCTTCACCTATGAAGACAGGCCGAGCTTCCCGGGAACCATCCTGATCGGCAAGTATGTGGAAAGCAAGAGCACCGAAGGCGGTCTGAACATCAGCGTATACACGACGCCGGAACACAAGGCCGTAGCCTCGCAATATGCCGATACCGCGGTGAAAGAATTTTTCTTCTTTACGACGACTTACGGACCTCCGTTCGATCAGCGGCTCAGCGTGGTGGAGTTGCCGAACGACACTGTGCCCTCAGCGTGGGCGCCGGAAATTGCCGCGCTGGCCGGACATCATTTCACCGAAAAGGGCGACTACCGGCTGCTGGCGAACACGATTGCACACCAATGGTTCGGAACCATGGTGAGCCCGGCCACGAAAAACGACTGGTGGCTGAACGACGGAGCGGCGCGGTATTCCGAAGCGTTGTATGTTGAGCACGTCGCCGGCAACGCGGGATTCCAGGAAGTCACCAAAGACATGTCGGTGGGCGCGCTGGCGTATGTGTCGGTGCCGTTGGCCGACGTCGGTAAACTGGACGCGTTCTCGCCCGAGTTTCAATCGCTGGTCACCGACAAGGGTGGGATGATCCTGCAAATGTTGCGCTGGGTCATCGGCGATGAAGCGTTCGACAAGACGATGCGGACCTTTGTGACGCAGTACTCGGGCAAGCCGGCAACGGTGGATGACTTCCGCAAAGTGGCGGAGCAGGCATCGGGACAGCAACTCACCTGGTTCTTTACCCAGTGGCTCGACTCAACCGGCGCACCCGAGTTCAAGAACAAATACACCGTGTATCGCACGCAAAAGGGCTTCCGCGTGGTCGGAGAGATTTCGCAGGACATGGATTTGTTCCGCATGCCAATCGAGCTGCGGGTCGATACCGACGGCAAAACCGAAACCAAGCGGGTGGAAGTTGAGGGCACGAACTCGGCCTACGCGATCGAGACCTTCGGCAAGCCGCGGCGGATTTCGATTGATCCCAACAATGACGTACTGCAGAACTCGACTGATCTGCAAGTGCGCACCTCGATCATGCGCGGCCAGCAGGACATCGAGCAGGGCGACTTGACCGAGGCGCTGAAGGAATTCCAGAAGGCGCTCGACATCAACAAGAACAGCTCGCTGGCGCATTACCGGATTGCGGAAGTGTTCTTCCTGCAGCACAACTATCAGTCGGCGGCCAACGCTTACCGCGAGGCGCTCAACGGCGACGGCGAGCCGCGCTGGACCGAGGTTTGGAGTCACATCCAGTTGGGTATGATCTTCGACCTGACCGGACAACGCGAGCGCGCCACCAACGAATATCGCCAGGCGCTGCAGACCAACGACAACACCCAGAATGCTTTGGATACCGCTCGGAAGTACTTGCAGAGTCCGTACCAGCCGCAAAGCGACAAGCCGGGCTTACAGTAGCCGGAATCAGTGGGCCAATTTGAGGCCGCCCAGCCGGGCGGCCTTTTCCTGTGCCACATTGTGGGACATCAGCAGGACCTGGAAAGTTTCGCCCATGCCCGCGGGAGCAATCAGGTGCTTAAGCTGAAGCGCAACCTTGGCGCGCTCCTGCGGGAGCCGGCAATCCTGGAAGGCGTCGGCAAACTGCGTCTCTTCGCCGATACCGATGAGGAATTGCGATTGCGTTAGGAGCGCCAGAGGACCGAGTCCGCGATCGATGGCGCGGGCCCGCAAGGCGGTGAAGTTCACGTGGGCGGTGATGTCCTGTTCTCCCGGAGCTTGGTACGGCGAGGTGCCGGCAGTGTGCTGACGGTAGCTCATGACGGTGTCGCGGTGACGGCCGGCAAGTTGCTCCTCGCGAGTGTAACCGTAATCGATGAGGACAAGAAATCCGCGCCGATTCTGAAAAACGTTGGCGATGCGGTCCATCCATCCGAGAGAAGCCAGGGGCGCTTCGACGCGCTCACCCTCCTCGGGATGAACGCTGTAGCGGTCGAGAAACTCGACTTCAGCGGCGGACGGAGCGACGAAGGTTTCGATGATGCGTCCGCTCTCGAAGCCGACGCGTAGTGCGCCACGATAATCGATAACTTCGACCGGCAACGCGTCGAAGAACTCGTTGCCAAAGATCACGATGCGGTTGCTTGCGAGCGAGGCGGCCGACTCCAGGGAATCGAAGACCTCGCACTTCCCGGCGGCAATGTGCTCGGCCAGACGCTCCTGCAAAGTTTCGCGCAGATGAGGCGATTGTTCGACCAGAGCGTAGTGCAATACGCAAGCGAACGCGGGAAACTGCTTGGCTGACCAGTCGAGCACATCGCGCGCGAAGAGTCCCCGTCCAGGGCCGAGCTCGATTACATCGATTCTCTCCGGAGAATCCAGCGCGCGCCACATCTCTTCGAATTGCCGCGCCAGCAGGCGGCCAAAGACGGCATGAACATCGCTGGAGGTATAAAAGTCTCCGGCTCTGCCGAATTGTTCGCGAGCGCGCGAGTAGTAGCCGAGATCGGGCTCGTACAGGCAAAGCTCCATGTAGCGCGAGAATGGAATGGGGCCGTGGCGGCGGACCTCATCCGCGATGCGCTCGCGAAGACGGCTTCCCGGCAAAGCGTCGGCTTTGGAATCGTCAGAACCCAGCTTCACAACTTGCCCTCGCGCTCCATCTGCTGGTGTTCCTTACGATGCTGCGGGGTGCGGATAAACATCTCGACCAGGTAATCATGTAGGCAGTCGAAGATCTGGCGCTGGAAAGTCCACTCGAATTGCGCCTCGTCGAGATCGCGAGGATGCAGCTCGAAGAAGTAAGTGTGGACGGCCGGCTCGGTAAAGCGCGGGCGGATAATCACCTCGACCGCTTCGCCCTTGGCCCGAGCGTCGAACTCGACCAGCGGATGCTCGTAAAGGCGCAACTGCTGCTGTACGCGCTCGAGGCGAGAGGAAACCATGGGAGCGATTGTAGCCGAGGCAACATTGATGCCGGGGATGCTCTTGCATTTTCCGGATTGCCGCCGACGGCAAGACGTTCCAGCGCAAACGGGCTTCCCCAGGCGAGCGTCTCAGCCGCGCGGACGGCCCTTCGCGGAATTCCGCGGGCAGGTTATTCTGTAAAACAGGAAATGGATGACTCACGGATTTTGACTTCGCTTAATCCAACCGCAATTTCAGCCGATAGGGCCACGTCGAGTTCCCCGGCAACGGAGACTTCCCGGCTCGGGCGACGATTGTTCCTGGCGCTAGGCGCCATTGCCCTGATGTATGCATTTTTGGCCGGCCTGCGGACAGTTTCCGATCCGGACCTGGGCTGGCAACTGGCGACGGGACGTTGGGTAGCGCAGCATCATCAGGTTTTTTCGACTGACGTTTTTTCCTATACCTCCGACGGGGAACCGTGGATCTATCCCGTGGGCTCGGGGCTTATCTTCTATGGCGTTTACCTGCTCGGGGGCTTCGCATTAATTTCATGGATGGGTGCGGCAGCGTGCGTGGGCTCAGTCGCGTTGCTACTCCGCCGAGGCTCCGCCGTCAGCGCGGCAATCGCCGTCCTGGCTGTGCCCCTCATCGCCGCCCGCACTGCTCCGCGCGCCGACATGTTTACCGTGGTTCTTTTCGCGGCCTACCTTTCGCTTCTTTGGCAGAACTATCAGACTAGTCGCGCTCCGCTGTGGTTGTTGCCCTTGCTGATGATTGCGTGGGTCAATCTTCACCTGGGCTTCATAGCCGGCCTGGCGTTAATCGCGGCCTTCGTGGGGGTCGAACTGCTGGAGCTGCCCTCTTCTGAGACACGCCGGCGCGAGGCATTGCTGAGACTGAAACGCGCCTGGCCATGGTTCGCTGCCACGGCGGCGGCGACCCTGGTGAATCCTTGGGGATGGGGACTCTATCTGGCGCTGGTCCGGCAAGATCGCGCCACGGAGCTGCACTCGCATTTCATCGCTGAGTGGGCCAGTTCGCGGTGGAGTTGGGCCAACCCTCTGAGCGCTCTTTCGCTGCGGAACACGAACAATAGTTTCAACCTGTTGCTGTTGATTGTCGTGATCGCTACGGTGGCGGCATTTCTGCAACGCCGGCCGGCGGCAGCCATTTTGATGCTGGGAGCGGTGTATGAGACCACGCGGCACGTTCGATTCGTGGCGCTCACTAGCTGTGTCGTGGTGGTGGTTGCCGGGTCCGTTCTGCTTGCGGCGATGCCCTGGATTCGCTCGCGAATGCCCCACCCGCGAAGGCGCGCCGTGCTTGCCACAACCGCAGTTGCACTGTTGGCGGCGCTGACGGTGGTGCGCTCCATCGACCTGATAACGAACCATCAGTATCTTGCCGAAAATAGCATTTCGACATTTGGCCCTGGATTGACCTGGTGGTTCCCGCGGCGCGCGGCCGAATTCGTCGAACGCCAGAACCTTCCGGGACAAATCTTCAACAGTTATAACGAAGGTGGGTACTTCACGTGGAAACTGGGCCCCCGGCGTCGCGACTACGTCGATGGCCGGGCCATTCCCTTCGGTCCAACCATCCTGCAGCATGAAAGCCAACTGCTGGGCACGTCACTTGATTCCGCGTTGTGGCAGCAGGAAGCCGAGCGCTACGACATCAACACCATCCTCTTTCCACTGGGCAGTGAAATTCCGTTCGCGCGGCTCAAGGACCTCTGCAACAGCCGCGACTGGCGCCCCGTCTACCTGGACGAAGTGTCCGCGGTCTTGGTGCGTCGCAAGCCGGAGACGGAAGATCTGATCAAGCGTTTGGAAGTAAATTGCGCCACCGTGCCTCTACCCGCCGACCGGCTCCCCGTTTCCTCCAGTTCGTTCAATCAATGGAGCAACGCAGCCAATCTTCTGGCCGCTCTAGGGCGTAATTCCGAGGCGCTTGCGGCAGTCAACAACGCACTCTCGATTTTTCCCGATAGCGCCAACGCGCGCTGGCTTCGGGGGAACATTTTCTATACCGTGGAGCGCTACTCCGAAGCCGAAAAGGAATGGGACGCGGCGCTTGCTCTCGCACCCCGCGAGGCCACGGTCTGGTTTTCGCTCGCCGACCTGTACCAACGCGATGGGCGCACCCCAGAGGCCATGCACGCGTTGCAAGAGACAATCCGGCTGTCGTCTGACCCAGCGATGAAGTCACGCGCTTTGGTCAAGCTGGCGCGACTCTATTTTGTGACGGGACAAACTAAGGCAGCATTGCAAGCGCTGGATGAGGCCGTGCGCGGCGCGCCTGCTGAGTTACTTGCCGCAACCGAAGGCCGCAGCTTCAAGTTCGATGTCGCCCAGGGACGGGCCGCCATTTGGAGATCGCTGGGCGACTTCGGACAGGCCATTTCGTTCGAGGAAGAGGCAGTCCAGCTTGATCCGGACGCCGCCGATGCCTGGTCTCATCTGGCGAAACTCTATCAACGGCAAGGGCGAGTGGCAGATCAGCAACGGGCCGAGGCGCGCGCTGCAGCGCTGGCCGCGAGCCTGAATCATTGACCCACGATAGTGGGTTGTGTGTTGCGCAACGGTTTGGCTGAAAGCTGAAGGCTGACAGCTAATTCTCATTCGTAGCGTAGTGCCTCGATGGGATCGAGGCGCGACGCCTTGATCGCGGGCAGCATTCCGCTGATCAGTCCCACAAATGTAAGAATGACCGTCGCGACGATCACGATCGTAGGATTGATGATGAGCCGAATGTCGGCCGCTTCGGCATTCTTGGCAACCGCGCTATAAAACGTCAGCCGCCCCACTCCAATAGATACCGCGTAAGCCAGCACAATCCCCGCGATTCCTCCGACGAAAGTAATCGCCATCGCTTCCGCCAGAAATTGCAGAAGGATATCGCGACGGCGGCCGCCGAGAGCTTTCTCGACGCCGATTTCGCGGGTGCGTTGCGTCACCGACACCAGCATGATGTTCATCAGTCCCACGCCGCCGATGCCGAGTGTCAACGTGCCGATAAATGCCAGCAAGACCTGCAGCCCGGCAATAATGATCTGGAACTGCTTCAACTGCTTCATCATGTTGTACAAAAAGACGGCGCGCTTGTCGTCGGGTTTGAAGTTGTATTGCTGCGCCAGCGCGCCTCGCACCTGCCTCTCGATCAACTCGGAATCATTGCCTTCGTAGGAAAGCCAGATGCCGTCAAGGTAGTGGGTGTCCTTAAAGTCGCTCATGGTGCTGAAGGGGATATAGATGGTCTTGTTGACGCTGTCGTCGCCTTCCTGCATGTGCGGGCTGAGAACGCCAATCACCCGATAGCTGATGCCATCGATACGAATGTGCTGGCCCAGCGCGTACTCTCCCGAGAACAGCTTGAGCTTGGCGTCGGAACTGATGACGGCCACGCGCCCCCGCGACGCCTCATCGTCTTCATTCAGCAGTCGGCCTTCGCCCAGATGCAAGGCCAGAATCTGGAACATGTTGGCATACACGCCCTGGATAGGAAGAGTGTAGGTGCGAACATCCTGCTGAACGTTGGATTGCTTCTCCACCAGGGGGGTGATGTGGTTGACCAGCGGCGCAGCCGCCACGATGCGATCGATGTCGTCGATGGTGAACTTGATCTGGGTGCCGGCCTTTTGCCCGCCCGCCTGCTGCGAGGTGCGTCCGGGAAAGACGCCTATAATGCGCGTGCCCCAGTTGGCAAAGATAACTTCGATGGCGCGGCCGAATCCGGCTCCATAGGCCAGCAGAAGGACCACGGTGGCGATGCCCCAAGCCATGCCCAGCATGGTGAGTGCGGTGCGGCGGCGATTGTGCCGCATGGCGCCGTAAGCCTGCGTCAATAAATCTCTGACCATGACTACTCCGCTCGCAGCGCGTCAACCGGCTGCAGCATGGCAGCCTTGCGCGCGGGATAAATTCCGGCAACGATTCCGGCGATCGCCAGGGTGCCGATGGCCAGCGTGGCCGACATGAACGACATGGTAGGAGGATCGAAGCCCGGCACCTCGCCCACTCCGCTCATCATAAACATAAGCAGCGCGGCGCCGCCCATGCCGATGCCGCCGCTCATCAAAGTGAGAAACGCGCCTTCCAGGAAGAACTGCAACAAGATGCTGCGATTGGTCGCGCCCAGCGCCTTGCGCAAACCAATTTCGCGGGTGCGTTCGCTGACCGCAACCAGCATGATATTGACGATGCCGATGGCGCCCAGCGTCAGCGTCACCAGCCCGACTCCTCCCAGGAAGAGGTCCATCACGTCAAAGATCTTGCCGACGGTTTCGGCGTTCTTGATGGTGTCCCAATCCTCGAAGGCATCTTCGTTTTGCCAGTCGAAGCCGTGATTGCGGGCAATGACTTTGCGGACCTCCTCGCGAGCCAGCGCATGCTCCTGGCGGATTCGCGGGCGATAGTTGATGAACGACACTGCCACCTCTTGCCCATCCTTGGTCAGAGGGAAGAATTGCCGCATGGTGGTGAAGGGCAGGAAAACACGGTTGTTGGTTGAGTTGTCGTCGCCGTGGCCGACGCGCTGCACCACCCCGATGACCTGGAAGCGAATTCCGTCCAACAGGATCGTGTTGCCCACTGCCGGCCTGCCGGGAAACAAGTTCTTCAGCATCTCATCGCCGATGACGGCGACCATGCGCTTCTGCGACTCGTCGTCTTCGTTCAACCAACGGCCTGCCGTCAGCGGCAAATATCGAATCGCGCTGTAATGCGGAGGAACGCCGCTGACTTCGCCATTGGTGTTGCCGTAGTCGCTTACCTCGCGGATGTCCAACCGGGACAACACGGGAGCAACTGCCCGCACGTGCGGAGCTTCGCGGGCGATGTCGTAGTAGTCCTGATCGGTGAGGTTGTAGCTGCGGCCGGAACTCATATTGCCGGCAACCGCCGGCGCCCGGGCCGGGAAAACGAACATGATGTCTTCGCCCAGCGAGTTCATCTCGCGCCGGTTGCCGGAGCGGAAACCTTCGCCCAAGCCGACCAGAAGCAACAGCGATCCCACTCCCCAGGCAATGCCAAACATGGTGAGGAACGAGCGTAGTTTGTGCGCCCATAAGGTACGCAACATCTGGCGGAGAATCTCAAAAAACATCATCGGGATCGCCGGGACTCCCACCCGCTTTTATATACGCGACGGTGGCAAACTTGGTTCCAAGAAACGAAAAGCTCAACCTTCATTGGACACGATTAAGTCGATAAACGATAGTGACTTATGCTGGAATGAGACCGGCAGCAGTAACTCGATTCCAAGTTGATGAAAATCGTGGAAATCGGCACTTTTGCGCCCCCAAAGCGTGGCGAAATTGGTTATAGTAGGAGGAACGTATCGGGCCGCGACCATCATGATTGAGCGCGGACCGGATGCAAAAATCTGTGAAATTGGGAGCTAAGTACGATGCCGAAAGCACCTCGGGACAAGGAAAATACGACACCAAGAAAACGGACTCGCAAGGCCACATCCGGGCCGGGAAATGGAGTTCATCCGGAAAATGGGAATGGCGCTGAAGTGGCGCTGGCCGTGGTAACCTCACCCGAAATTACTAGCCAAGCTGTGGTCTCGTCGCATCTGGAGGAGAAAATCCGCGTGCGGGCCTATGAATTTTATATGCAACGCGGTGGAAATGGCGGATCTCCGGAACAGGACTGGCTACGCGCAGTGGAAGAGCTCTGCGGTCAGCAGCCTAGCGTTTAGTTCAGGATACCTGTGCATTGGGCCGAGTTTATGTGGCTGGCGCGTTTCTTGTTGGGCTCCGGCAGATGTTTTTCTGCCGGGCAGGTGGCGGCAGACGATGATCGAGCACTTACCTTTATGCGACAATAGGTAGGGGAGTGGGTTTTGCGCTTTCTAGCGAGTTGAGCTAGGGTGCGGCGCGGTTGCACGGGCGCTCCCTGGTGGCTGGGAAACGCGAGCCAATTAGCGTGAATAGTTCGAGCCAGGTTTTGCTCATCGACGACAACCCGCTTCAACTCAGTGTCCGCGAAGCGGTCCTGCGGAATGCGGGCTTCCAGGTTTCCATCGCTACTACAGCGGACAGCGCTCTGGCCACGCTGCATGTGCTGCCCGACCGCATTGGAGTCGTGGTCACCGACCACCTGATGCCGGGATGCAGCGGAGCGGAATTAGTGCGCAAAATCCGGGCGGAAAACGATTGGATCCCGGTCATCGTGTTGAGCGGTTTGGCGGACGCCGGATCCGAATATGCCGGCATGGAAGTCGTCTTCCGGTCGAAGCCTTTTCCACCGACGGAATTGATCGAGTTGGTCCGGTCAAGCCTGGCCCGCGCCGACCAACGGCGGGGCGCCGCATAAACCCGCTTGTCTGTGACTAAAGTCACATGGCGCTGTGAGAACAAAGGCGCTATCCTTAAGACTACATTCTGGGTCCTGCCAAGACATCGGAGGGTGAGCAGTCTACCATGATGTTAGCTGGCGCCACCAGGATGGGATGCGGGCCGGGGCGGTTGCTCTTCGCCGTCCATCGCGACGCTGAGTCCGCGTTCGAGGGAGTATCGTTCAATGTCTGAACAGGGACGCAGGTATATGCGCTTCGGCGCGGTGATGGCGGTGATCGTGATCGCGCTGGGCTATCTGGCCTACACTGGCGTGCAAGACAGCAAGAGCTACTATGTCACCATCAAGGAACTAAACGGCATGGGCAACGGCGCTTACAGCAAGCGCTTGCGCGTAGCCGGCAATGTTCAGCCGGGCTCTATTAAGCGCCAGGGCACCCATCTGGAGTTCCAACTGGTGGAACTGGACCGGACTCTGCCGGTGGTTTACAACGGCACAGAAGCTCCGCCTGACACCTTCAAAGACAATGCCCAGGCGCTGGCGGAAGGAAAATTTGGACGCGACGGCGTCTTCCACGCCACCAACATTCAAGCTAAATGCGCCTCCAAGTATGCTCCCAAGCAGCCTGGCCAGCCCGGCGCCGCTCCGGCCGCGCAGGGCAACGCGCAAAAGGCTGAGTTGACGGGAGCGGGTCCTGGCATGGGCCAGTAAGTCTGATGGGGATTGCGCGGTTCAATCGGACACCAAGGTAGAATGATCGCATGACGATACAAGCCGCGATTCCTTTCTGGCAATTGCTCACCGTGGTCGCGGTTCCCACGCTCATGATCTTCATAGGGATTCCGCTCAACCGCCAGGATTACCACAGTCTAGATGGCAAAGTCGGCCAATTGCATAACGGTGTGGACGCGAAAACCGGCCAACCGCACAACGACATGATTATGGTGCACTCGATCCTGCGCGAGTTCGAAGGACGGCTCAGCAAATTCGAATCGCGTCCCTAAGGAAGCAGGTGATCGGAATCGCGCCATCCTCTCCGCCTGTCATCGTCCTGGAAAATCTGGTGAAGTTTTTTGGCCGGTTCGCGGCCATCCGCGGCATTTCGGCCAGCTTCGCTGGAGGCCGGTTATACGTTATTTTGGGCGATAACGGCGCGGGCAAGAGTACCTTGCTGCGCATCGTTGCCGGGCTGATGGAACCGAGCCAGGGCAGCTTCACGCTGTTGGGAGCGAAGACGGTCCACGAGGTCGCACATCGCGTGGGCTACATGGGACACGCTCCCCTGCTCTATGACGAGCTCAGCGGCATGGAGAACTTGCGCTACTTCGCGGGCCTGTACGGACTTCATGACGACGTGGTTGGTCGCCATGCCATGCAGATGGTCGGGCTCGATCCTGAACTCACGCGCCGTGTCGGCCAGTATTCGCAAGGCATGCGACAGCGGTTGTCGCTGGCGCGCGCGGTGCTGCACAATCCCGAGCTGATGTTACTCGACGAGCCATTCTCCAATGTGGATGTGCGTTCGGCGCGAGACATGGCGGCAATTCTGGGACGAGTCCGCGATCAGGGCAAGACGATCTTCGTGGTCACGCACCAGGCAGCGCTGATGGAAGGCGTGGCGGATGAGCTTGTCCACATGGCCGAGGGACAGATCGTCTCGCGAGCAGAAGTAGTACGCGACGCGGCTGCGAACGCCGCACTGAGGACGGCCCGATGAGCACGCTCGGCGTCACCGGCGCATCGCTGGTGAAAGATCTGCGCATGGAGTGGCGCTCCAAGGACGCCATCAACTCCATGCTGTTCTTCTCGCTGTTGGTGGTGGTGATCTTCAGCTTCGCCTTCAATCCCACGGCGGAAGAGTCGCGGCGAATCGCCGGCGGCCTGATCTGGGTGGCGTTCCTGTTCGCTGCGGTGGTGGCGCTGAACCAGACCTGGGCGCGCGAGTTGCGCAATCAGGTGCTGGATGCGTATCGCGTTTCGCCGGCGCCGCCGAATGCGTTGTT
>Ga0302320_10007318_pt1 | contig 24310 bp, 20 predicted proteins | sample Bog_T0_3_FD_202130 | JGI IMG/M metagenome (GOLD analysis project Ga0302320, IMG submission 202130) | Peat permafrost microbial communities from Stordalen Mire near Abisko, Sweden - Bog_T0_3 | ecosystem: Environmental > Terrestrial > Soil > Wetlands > Peat | place: Sweden: Abisko, Stordalen Mire...
CCAATCGGAAGGGAACCAGCGGAAGGGGTTAGGGATTTGCAATAAGGGGGTGGTGATGTTCGAGCCTCTAGTGATCGGATACCCGTCAGAAAACGCCCAGGAGCCACGCAGAGCGCGGTTTTGCCCCTGAGAGGTGTATTGCCGGAAGTTCAAACAGGTTCGTTTAACCTAGTAGCCGCGTTTGGGGCGTGGCCGGTAACCGCCTCGACTGGACGGCGGCGCAGCTCGCAGAAAGCCTGTTGCAACAAATCGTGAAAATTGGCGGGCTCTCCATTGAGCGATGAACCGAGCTTAACGGTCAATGCAGCAGTTTCGTCCGACCCGTACAGGCTGACCGAGAGCAAGGACCACCGCAACCATTGGCGCTCACAGGCTGAAACCGCTCTCAGAGCACTACCGGCACCGGTTGCAGCAACCAATAGCAACCGCCAGGAACCAGAGAAGAAACCATATTTTGGCAACGACTGACAGGCAGGACAGCCCGAGCATGACGCCGCTTGCAGAATATCAACCCGGCGACCTCGAGCCGCAGCAGCGCGGATACATGGCGAAGGAATTGGTGCTTTGCACCTTGCCACACAGCGACCCCGGCGACGTGCCCGGATGGTCGCGCACCAACGGCAAATTTACGCTCGGTATTCAGCCGGGCTACGACCACAAGCACAAGCGCTCATTCGTTTATCCCTACGGTTCCATTCCGCGTCTGTTGCTTTTCTGCCCCTTTTTGAACGCTTGAATTCAGATAGCTCCCCTACACGTCACAATAGTGGACGGTCGAATAAAGCGCATGGAACTTGACGCCAGAAAGCAAAGCATTTTACAAGCGGTGATTGCTGAATATGTGAGCGCCGCCGAGCCGGTTGGAAGCGAATTGCTCGTCCAGAAGTATCACTTGGGAGTCAAATCGGCAACCGTTCGAAATGAACTTGCTGAGATGGCTGAACTTGGCTTCCTGGATCAGCCGCATACGAGCGCTGGCCGAATTCCCAGCGATACCGGGTACCGCTACTACGTCGATCACCTTATCGTGCCCAAGGCGATAGACGAATCCGTTGGGGCTCGTCTGCGAGGGGTTGCCCATGGTGGCGAAGCTCTCCAGTCGGTGCTAAGGGATACCGCTCGGGCTCTGAGCCGTCTCACCAAACTCCTAACGGTGGCCAGCACCTATCGCGACAGCGATGTGGTGGTGAAGAATGCCCTGATCAGCGCGTTTGGTCCCCAAAACGTGATGCTCGTGCTCGTCCTGAGCAATGGCGCCGTCATCAACCAGATGGTAGATTCGTCGTCCGAGTTGACTCTTGCCGACCTGGGCAAGGCGAATGAAGAGCTCACCAGTGCCATCGCCAACAAGCCGCTTCGGGTGCTGGTCAAGGCGAAACCGCCAGTGAGCGGGAGCGCCGCCGTAGATCGGTTCATTGCAACCGTTTGGGGCCTGGTGCGTTCGCAAGCCCAGGACCTGACCCGTGGACTCTTGATCACTGAAGGCGAGGAATTTTTGTTTGCCCAGCCTGAGTTCCACCGCGACACCGTCCTGATGGCCGACCTTCTGGACGCCTTCACGAAGTCAGACGTGCTGTATGACGCATTGAACAGTCCGGGTGGGGCCCAAGTGGTGACCATCGGGCGTGAACATCGGATCGAGCGGCTACGCAGCCTGTCGCTGGTGCGCCACAGCTTTTTCGTGGGCTCTAGTGAAGCGGGCGTTGTTGCCCTGGTCGGGCCGACTCGCATGCCCTACGACATCGCAATTCCCCTCGTCACCTATACCGCCCAGGCGCTGACGAGCGCTTTGACAAGATTCTTCGCGTAGGGGCGGCGGCTTTGGTAGACTGATGGCGATATTTCTGCCTGCGTAGAAATTCAAGCGCCCCCTTATAATGTCCCTCCAAACAAAAGAATCCGACATGGCAACCCAGACGAAACCCACTCGCCGTCGAGGTCCGAGCAGACGCACGTCTTCCGAAGCGTCGCCCGCCAAGAGCCAGGCATCCACCACCGAAATTCTCGTCAACGTCTCCAATCGAGAGACCCGAATCGCCCTCCTCGAAGATGGGCGGATGATGGAGTACCGCGTCGAGCGGGAAGAGCGCGTGGTCGGCTCCATCTTCAAGGGCATCGTCCAGAACGTGCTTCCCGGTATGGACGCCGCTTTTGTCGACATCGGGCTCGAGCGCAACGCGTTCCTTTATGTCGCCGACATCCTTCCTGAGGAAGGGGACAACACGCCTGCCTCCCTGAAGCGCAGCGAGCTTCGGCGGCGGAAGATCAAGGACCTGCTTAAGCCCGGGCAGCAGGTCATGGTGCAAGTCACCAAGGGGGCTCATGGCACCAAGGGCGCTCGCGTCTCCACCCGCATTGCCCTGCCAGGTCGTTACGTTGTTCTGATGCCCGAGGCGACCCATGTCGGCGTCAGCCGCAAGATTGAGGACCGTGGTGAGCGCGAGAGACTGCGCAAGATCGGCGACAAAATCATCCCCGAGGGGTTTGGCTTGATTTTACGGACAGAGTGTGAGGGTCGAACGGAATCAGAGCTGCGTGCTGACGTTCTTTTCCTTCAGCAGCTATGGTCCCAGGTGCTCCACAACGCCAAGAAAATGCGAGCGCCCGCGTGTGTCCACCGCGATCAGACGTTGCTGTACCGAACCGTTCGCGACATGTTTGGCGATGGGATCAGCCGCATGGTGATCGACGATCCCGACGAGTACGAGAAAGTGCATTTGGTGGCGGGAGTGGTTGCTCCGGGAATGCGGGACAAAATCCAGCTCTACGACAAGGACACCCCCATCTTCGACCACTACAACATTGAGAAGGAGCTGGATCGCCTCCTGCAGCACCGGGTAACCATGAAGTCCGGCGCCTACCTTATTGTCGATGAGATGGAGGCGCTGACTGCCATTGACATCAACACCGGCAAGATGGTGGGCACCACCAATCTGAACGATACGATTCTGCGAGCCAATCTTGAGGCCGCCGACGAAGTCCTGCGGCAGCTCCGCCTGCGTGACATGGGTGGCATCATCGTGGTCGACTTCATCGACATGGAGGCGGCCGATGATCGGAAGAAAGTGTTGAATTATTTCACCGACGGCCTTGCCCATGATCGAGCCCGCACTCGGGTAGGCCGAATCTCCTCACTTGGATTGGTGGAGCTCACCCGCAAGAGGACCGCCGAGTCGGTCACCGAAGCGATCACCGATGTCTGTCCCATGTGCGATGGCCGTGGGCGCATCTCGAGCAAGGAAACCGTCTCCCTGTGGGTGGAGCGCGATATGTGGCGCAAGATCACCGATGCCGGAAACGCCTTCCTCGTTGATTGTCACCCGGCGGTGGTTGAGGCGCTCATCGGCCCCGATGGCGAAAACGTGGAGGAACTGGAACACGAAATGCGTCGAGGCATTTTCATCCGTGCCAACTTCGACATGGAGTACGAGGACTACAAGATCACCTCGGGCGCCATAGAAGAGTTTGAGCGGGCCCAAATGGGCTTTCGCCGAGCCCAGGTGCTAGAGGTCAATGTCCGCCGCTCCGCGTTCGAGCAGCACAACAAGATTGTCGGATGGACCGACACCGGCTACTACATTGAGTTATTGGACGGCAGCAATCATGTTGGGCATCGCGCCAAGGTTTGCCTTCAAGACATCCGACGCAGCTATGCCTTGGCCGATGTGATCCTTCCTGGCGGCCCCGCGCGGAACTGAGTCGACGCCAGGTTTCCGGGGGCTTGCGGCCTGGTGAGCACTCGGATTGGCCTGCCAACGTCCTATACTTAGGGGTAGCTCCCCCCTTATGAGCAGTAGCCCACCGAGCACGATTGGCAAGTACCAGATCATCCGCGAAATCGCGCGGTCGAATGACATTGTGTACGAGGCCTGGGATCCGCTCGTGAATCGCCGGGTGGCGATCAAAGAGCTCAACATGCCTTCCGGGGTGACTCCCCAGCAGAAAGACGATCGCATCAGCCGGTTCCACCGTGAGGCTCGCGCTGCCGGGTCCCTCACCCATCCCAACATCATGACGATCTTCGAGGTCGGTGAAGACGGAGGACGCTACTTCATCGCGATGGAGTACCTGGACGGTCAGACCCTCCGCAACGAGATCGACAACAAGGGGTTTCTGCCGGTTGACCGGTCGATCGAAATCATCGGATTCGTCCTGAACGGGCTGGCATTTGCCCATGAGAAGGGAGTCATTCACCGTGACGTCAAGCCCGATAATGTCCAGATCCTTTCTGACGATCGCGTCAAACTGACCGATTTCGGCATTGCGCGGCTAACTTTCGAGCCCAATTTGACTCAGGACGGGCAGGTGTTTGGGACCCCGAGCTATATGTCGCCCGAGCAGATTGTGGGACGGGACCTTGACGCGCGCAGCGACCTGTTCAGCGTGGGCGTGATGCTTTACGAGATGATTTCCGGCAAGAAGCCCTTTCAGGGCGACAGCGTCGTCGCGATCACCTACTCCATCATGAACCGGCCGCCCGAGCGGCCGCAGCAGGCGAACTTTGCCCTGTGGCAGGTGCTGGAGCGTTCCATGGATAAGAGCCCCGTGATGCGCTACAACTCGGCGCACGACATGCTGCAGGCGATTCACGAGGCGCAAAGGGCGGTGGGGGCGGATGGCATCATCAACGTGACCTCGCCCGCCGGGGGCAATACTCTCTATCAACAGGCCCCCTATCAGGGGCAGGCCTCGGGTGGTCCATTGCCGCCGATCGTCAATCCTTACGCGGCGTCCGGCGGCTACGCCCCTCCGGCCGGGTTTCCCCAGCCTGGCTACAACGCTCCCATGCCGCCCGCCTATTCACCCGCCCCGCCGCCAACTTACGTTTACGATCCTTATACGTCAGGGGCGCCGCCCGCGAATCCTTTGCTCCAAGGCTATTTGCCGCCGAACGCCGCACCGCCTCCCCAACCCGGGTTCGGAGCGCCGCAGGCCCCCATCTACTACCCGCCGCCGCCCCGGCAGCCAATATTCAAGCCCCTCGATCCCGAAACGAAATACTTCATAGGGAGACTCTTCCTGGGCATCATCATCTTTGGCGCAGTGGTGGGCCTTGTGGTGGGGGTCCTTAGTTGCGCGGCCAAATACACCACCAATGCCGCGAATGCCCCGGCCCCGGCCGGATCGCCGGCGGACCGGATTCACGTTCTGGAGGCCCAGTACCGGGTCAGTCCCGATGACCCCAATGTGAAGAAGCAGTTGGCTGCTGCCTGGCGAGACCAAGCGGCGGCGCAGCAAAGCAGCAATGATGTCATCGATGCCGCCGACAGCTTGGCTCAGGCCACCCAAATTGAACCGAACGCTCAGGATGATAGCGAGTTGGCCTCTCTCTACGAAAGCCTGGCCGTCAAGGCGGCTGACAAAAAGGAACAAGCCGACCGTCTCACACTGGCTGGCCAGGCCTGGGCAGATGCCGCCAACCACGATCTGGATGGAGATCGAAGCGTGAAGGAAAAGAACTCGGCAGCCCACGATTACTATGCGGCCGCCGAAGCGGATCCCGGCACCGACCGGACCCAACACCTCGATGAAGCGCTCAGTTTGTCATCGGACGATGGGCTGACCGCGAATATCAAGGAACTCGAGCAGAAGCAGGGAACCCCTTCCCCGTAGTGCCAGCCGCTCTCCATTGAACGGCCGGTCTTTCAGAGCGCCCAAGCCATGTCTCTTGAGCGCTCCAACCTGTTGTGGACCTTAGGTGTTCGGGTAGGCCTCGATGCCATGCTCCCAAACGTCGAGACCGCCGGGGCCGGTTTCGCCTTCTTCCTCAACCCGCAGATTCCACGGATGAGGCAGCATCCGAATGATCTTCATCATGATCCAGGCGATGACGAAGGTCGAGAGGGTGATGGTGACGTTGCCGATGACCTGTGCCTTCAGCACGTCGAGTCCTCCTCCGTAGAAAAGGCCCTTGACCGGACTGGAGTTGTCGGCTCCCGTCGGGCCGGTGGCTCCATAGAGTCCACAAGCAAACAGGCCCAATGACCACGTGCCCCATATGCCGGCAAACCCATGAACAGCGACCGCTCCCACCGGGTCATCGATGCGGAACCATTCAAGCAGGGCCATGCTGAAGAACACGACGATACCGGCGACGGCGCCAAGGATCGTCGCCCCAAGAGGCGAAACCCAATAGCACGGGCATGTGATCGCAACAAGGCCCCCGAGGAAGCCGTTGATGCTATAGCCGCAGTCCCATTTGCCCTTGGTCGCACCAATAAAGAATGCGACGAACATCGCCGACATGCCTCCGCCGCACGCGGCAAGGGTCGTGTTGGTGGCCACTCGGCCTATGCCCTGAGCGTCCATGGCCGAAAGGGTGCTGCCGGGGTTGAACCCGTACCATCCAAACCAGAGGATGAAGCCACCGACCGCCGCAATGGTGAGGTTATGAGGCGGGAACTGGCCGCCTTTTTCCTTGTCATCCCTGGCAAACACCCGCCCGATTCTGGGTCCTAACACCATGGCTCCCGCCAGCGATATTACGCCCCCGATCGTGTGGACAACGGTTGAGCCCGCAAAGTCGCGGAAGCCCTGTCCAAGTGTGGGAAGGAAGTTGCCGGCGCTGCCCATGTTGGCCAGCCAGCCATCGGGGCCCCAGGCCCAGTGGCCAATGATGGGGTAGATGAATCCCGTGGTGCCGAAGCTATAGAGGATGTCCCCTCGAAAGCCGGTGCGACCGATCATCGCTCCCGATGTGACGGTGGAACAAGTGTCAGCGAAGGCGTACTGGAAAATCCAGTGGGCAATCACCGGCACGTTTGTTCCCGGATAAAGGTCTGGCGCCCCGTTCAGGCAGAACCAGTGGGTGCCAATGAACCCGTGGGTCCAGGGATCCCCGCTGCTGAACATGAACGCATAGCCGAAGGCCCAGAAGGCAATTCCGCACAGGCAGGTGTCAAAGATGCATTCGATCAGCACGTTGACCGTTTCTCTCGCCCGGGCAAATCCCGCTTCGAGAAACGTGAATCCAGGTTGCATCCCAAAGACGAGGAACGCGGCGACCAGCGTCCAAGTCGTGTTGATGGAACTCATCATGGCGTTTTCGTGGGCCGTATAGGTGTCGCCATATGCCTTGGCGCCCCCGCCAAACACATGAAAACCGACCATCGCGAGAAGCACAAGCCCCACTCCGATGACCTTGCCGGACATAACGGTGGCGAGATATTTCCATTTCTCTGCCTTCGTCATTTTCCGGTTGAGCCGAGGGGTTCGCTTGTAGTCCCTGGCAGCCGTGACTAAAGATTCAAAGATCATTGCCTACCTCCTCGGTGGCGAACAAGACTGAGCGTCATGGGGAGTGGGCGAACAGCACGAAACTCGCCGGTTAAGCGACGACCGGAGATCGACGCATTGGCCAGTGCCATGCAGCTTGCCGGGGGGCTCAGGAACGAAAGAACAGCGACCTGCAAAGAGTCGATTGACACTGTGCAGCGCCGTGAAAACGGATCTTGGCGCATACATCCTCCTATTGATTGGCCAGGATGTCGGCGTTGAGCCCTGGAAGCGTCCAGCCCCTCAAGTCTTGGACCAACCAAGGGGTGTTCCGCAACCCTGCGGATGAAGGCCATTGTAACGAAAGAACGACCAATTGTCAAGATCCTTTACAAAAATGATCGGGCTAAAGGCTAGGCTCAGAGTCAACGGAGGTTGTAGAAAGTTCAAAAGTACGTCAACGTATTTATTCGTATTTCTTGATTTATGCTCCTCCTCACCCTGGGGATGTTTACAGGGAGACAGGAAGTTCGCCGGGGGAGAACGCCGCGTTTGGGTTCGCGGCCCCTGTGAATGCTCCAGCTAGGGAACCGTGATAGGATGGAGGGCATGGAACTAGGAGTCTGTTGTGCGGCGGCGGAGGCAGGGGAAGTGCTTGCCGCTGGATTCGACTTCGCGGAGGTGCCGGCAAGAGCGATACTTGAAAGCGATTCGCCGTGCCAGTGGGTGGCGACCAACCAGTTCTTCCCGTTCGGCGTCCGTCTCTTTGGCGTAGAGCCATTTGACTGGCGCACCTACTCTCACCAGTTGTTCGATTGCGCAGGGCGATGCGGAGTGCAACTCATGGTGATCGGGAGCGGGGCAGCCCGCCACTCGGCTGCGTCGCAGCTTCCTGGAGAGGCGGATGCGGCCTTCCTGGATATCGCCGGTGAGATCGCGTCGATGGCCAGAACGCGCAACATCGTGATCGCGCCCGAATCGCTTCGTGAGGAGGAGACCGACGTGGCGAACAGTGCTCGCCACCTCGCGGAAGGCCTGGCGCAACGCAATGCGGCCTACACGCTTGACGTCTACCATCTGCTCGTCGAGTGGAGGCGGCACTACGGAACCGCCGAAATCGATGCAGCATTTGTTGACCGGGAACTCACTCTAACCCCTGCGCACGTGCATCTCTCCGATATAGAGCGAGGACTTCCTCTACTGGATGATCCGTTGGTAGACCTCGTGCTTAGGAGGCTATTGCGCTTAGGATTTCAAGGAAGAGTATCGCTTGAGTGCTCTTCCGGCGTTATGAATGACCTCCCAAACGCCCGACAGCGGGTAGGTGATCTAATTGACAGATCAATAAATAGCTAGCGGCCCCAAGATCGTGGATGTCCACGTCTCAAGACCGCTTGCGAAAACGACACTGAAGCATGACCTCAATGCCTGGCTACGCGCTTGATTTGATTTAGCGGGGGCGATGAAAGAAGGGGCGAGACTGGTTTTCCAGGTTGTAACCCCAAGCAAGCTCTCCCTTTTGGAAAATGTCCTGCCAAGCGGAGAGGAGTTCCTGCTCACCTTCCAGGTTTCCCTGAACGTTGAGCTTCTGAGCGGCTTCGCGCAGAACGATGTCCTCTTGAACGGGGCCGGACGAATCTTTCAAGGCGCCGTAGGCGACTTTCAACAATACTTCTTTGTAGTGCGGATAAACGGTCATAACAACTCTATTATACGTTCCAACTACACTCGGTCCTCACCCTTTATTGCTAAGGATTGTGGTCTGTTGCGCAAAGACGCGGCATTTACGATCTTTCTTAGGCAAATGTTTGGGTGAACCCACCGTCAACAAGCAGATTCACGCCGGTGACGTAGGACGCCCGATCGGAACAGAGGAATACGACCGCTGCCGCGATTTCTTCGGGGAGCGCCAGGCGACCCATCGGCATTTTCGCCTGAGTTCGCAGTCTGACCTCTTCCACCGTGATCCCTTCTCGTTCGGCAGTCACAGTGGCCAACTCAGTTTGGCGGTCGGTATCGGTGTGACCGGGCAGGACACTGTTTACGGTGACGCCAAACGGCGCCAACTCGGTAGCGTGCAGTCGGGTGAGGGCCATGAGACCTGTTCGTAAGGTGCTTGAGATGGGTAGCATGGGCGCCGGCTCTTTGGCGACAAGGGACGTGAGGTGCACAATGCGTCCCCATTTTCTCGCCGACATCTCCGGGGAAACTTCCCGCATGAGGCGAACAACGTTCATCAGCGTGGATTCAAAGCCGGTCGCCCATTGCTCGTCGGTCAGCGTGGGCCATTTGCCGGCCGGAGGCCCACCCGTGTTGGTGACGAGGATGTCGATCTGGCCGCAGTCTTCGCGGGTCTGCTGAACCCACCATTCGAGATCCTTGGCATTGGCTACGTCTACAACGTAGGTGTGGGCATCGCCTTCGATCACCTCGGTGGCCGCCACTAGCGCCTCCTCATTTCGGGAGCAGATGGACACGATCGCCCCCTCTTTCGCCAGCTCCTGTGCGCAGGCAAGCCCAATTCCCTTACTCGCCGCCGCGACCATCGCGACTTTGCCCTGTAATCCGAAATCCATGGCTTATGATAGCGGAGCAATCAGAGTTTTATCACGCTCGCGGTACCTGGACTCCCCCGATGCGGTTTGCGAGAGGCCCTCCGGGGTTGGGGGCCCATCTCGCGGCGCGGGCGTTTTGTGGCGTACCGCTTGGCCGCGCACATAAAGGCTGTTTTCGCGCCCAACTCTCGATGTCCCCGGATGGAGTGTGATATGGTCCCGCGACTCGAAGCGGCACGAATATTGCATGTCACCCCAACAAAGCGCCGCCAAAGTCCCCGTAACAGGAAACCGTCGGCGACGCCGACAATGATGTAAAGGACTGACGCGGTCGCGGACCGGTCAGCCAAGCGAGGACCATTCTGAGCGTTTCCAAGGGTTTGGAATTGCCCATCAAGCAGTCAGGCAGCATCCTGGAATCCACCCTCGGATTCCTGCGCGAGGTCGTGCACGCCCGCGGATTTTGGCCGGTAGCTCTCACCATTCTCGGGCTGTGCGGGTTCTACTTTCCGTTGGTTGTCTCCTTGCCCCAACTGTGGTTGAACGACGACCACTATTCGCACGGGTTTCTGATTCCGTTCTTTGCCGGCTACGTCATCTGGAAATGGTGGCCAGATCTCCGCAATATTCCCGTCAAAGTGGGCATGATCGGGATTCCGTTTCTCGCGATGTCGCTCTTCGCCGGCTGGGCGGCGATGCGGGTTGAGCAGAGCCAGTTGATGTCCCTTGCCTTTGTCGCCTCGCTCATCGGAGCGCTTTGGGTGCTGCTGGGTGGAAGGTGGGCGCTTGCTTTAACGCTTCCCCTGACCTTCTTGCTGTTCATGCTCCCGGTTTGGCTCAGTGTGATCGACGTTTGGACGCTCCCGCTCCAATTGACTTCGACCCAAGGCGCCTACCACATCCTTGCCGCCCTTGGACAGCACCCGTACATGGACCCGATGAATCCGACCGAGATCGATCTGAGCCATTTTCAGTTCACCGTCGCGGTCGCCTGCAGCGGCATGAAGCTTGTGCTGGCGGTCTTCGCCTTGACCGGCTTTTTCCTAATGATCTCGAAGCTCAAATGGTGGTCTCAACTCGCGATGCTTGGGGTCGTGCTGCCTCTTTGCCTGCTGACGAACTCGCTCCGAATCGCCATGGTAGGTCTCGTAGGCAACACTTGGGGCGATGAGGCAGGGCACCAGTTCCACGACTGGAGCGGCTATATTTCGCTCATTTTCTGCTTCTTTGTCCTCTTTCGATTTGCGAGGTGGGTGGGATGGAAGGACTGACGAAGCGCGGGCTCGCCCTTTTTGCATCGTTGGCGATTGCCGGAGCGTATGTCCACTTGGCTCCGCTGCCCGCCCGTAGGCCCAAGACCGAGCGCTGGATGGAGCAGAAACTGCCCACCCAGATCGGCGATTATCGCTTTGCCCCCAGTAAGGACAATCCGGCCCAGTCCTACCGGATGGACCAGTCGACTTACGACACCCTCAAGCCCTTTGGAATCGTATGCCGCGACTACACCGATGGCAAGAAAACCTTCGATGTGGTGGTCATCGCCAGCGACAACCGGGCGTCGTTCCACGACCCTCGGGTCTGCTTTACCGCGCAAGGATTCACGATCAATCAAGAGACCCGGGCCTCGTTCCAATCCCCGATTGGGAACATCCCCTATACCGCGGTGGACATGGGCAGTTCGGACGGAGACATGTCGGCGATGTACTTCTACAAGGGCCCGGGCGGCTACTACGCAGATACCCAGCACCTGAAGTTCGGACTCTTCCTCGATAACCTCCGAGGCGCCACCAAGCCGGAAGGTGTGTTCTACCGCATCATTCCGGACTACAAGGGCGCCACTGCTGCCGATTTGCAGGCGTTTGCCGGCCAAATGAAGGCCGCATGCACCGCGTCAAGCGGTGGTTATTTCTAAGAAACGCCCAGGCTGGGAGGGGGTCCAACCGCTTGCGGACCTAGTGACGGTTACCCCGGATGTGTAATGACAGAATTCTGCCACTATCCAGGGCGCGGCGCCATTACGCCCGCACCTGCGGGCTGTTGACCGCGAGCCACTCTTTCTGCACGGTGGGCAGCAGGTCGTCCCTCCCCGCGCCGTGAAACAGCTCGGCGGCAAGCTTGAGGGCCTTGAACATATGGTATCGACGAGCGCCGATAAACGCGGCGCCGGCCTGGGTCTTGGCGTCCACAGTGGTGCGCTTTTCGACAGCGACCGCTCCCAATATCAGTTGGCCCAGAGGCACGTCATAACCTTTCCCCCTTGCCACCGGAGCCAAGTCGAGATACACGCCATACAAGACCGGGGCGCCCTGGGCATCGGGGGTGTTGAAGGTGCTCTCCGCCAGGCGGAGAGCCTCCGGAATATGATTCAAGTGTGCCTCGACCTGCGCGAGTCTAAGGCTGTCGTTCACCCTCCGATCCTCGTTCACCGGCTTGATCAAGGCCCTCTTAAGGAGGACTTCGGCGGTGGGCCAATCCTCGGCCGTCCGGAATATCTCGCCGTATTCCCAGGCGGCGCTTTGGGGAATTCGCGTGATATCGAGATCGGTGATGAGCTCCTTGGCCCGTAGAGCAATGTACTGACGGCTTTCGCTCGCGCTAATCTCGTGTCGAACTTCCCGCTCAATGAGCATCTCATTCGCCCAAAGCAGGTTCCGACGCACGGTTTCCGCCGTCATCAGCCCAACATCCTTGGGGTCATTCGGGTCGGGCGGAGTGCCCGTATGGCAGCCGGCAAGGACAAGCAACCCAAATGGCGCACCCGTGCGGAGCCACTTGATGGGCCAACGGTTGCTCATGAGGTTAGTAAACGCGTTTTGTCACTAAAGGATTCCGGCAACGCGAGATCCGTCGAATTGAGCGTCCATATAGATCTCGCCACCGCAGAAGGTAAGAACCGGCTTGCCCCGAAGCTTCAGGCCATGCCAGGCGTTGTTGCGGCTCCTGCTGAAGGACTTGTTCTTGTCCACCGTCCACTCCAAATCGGGATCGATCACCGTGACCTGAGCCACCGGCGTCTCGCCGGGACGCATCGTCCCGGCCTCTAACCGAAGGATTTGGGCGGGTTTCGTGCTCAGCTTGCGAATGGTCTCCATGGGTGTGAGGATGCCGGGGTGGGTGAGGTAGGTGAGCGTCGCCGCGACTGTGGTCTCAAGGCCCACGCTCCCGAAGGGCGCCTCCTCAAAGGGAACGTCGACGTGATGGCTCGCGTGGGGGCTGTGGTCGCTGGCAATGCAGTCGATCGTTCCATCATCCAGGGCTTGAAGGATGATGTCCACATCGTGCTGGGTTCTCAGTGGGGGACGGGCCTTATACACCGTCTCGAACTCGCCCACTGCTTCCTCAGTGAACGCGAAGTGCATCGGGGAGACTTCGCAGGTAACTCTCGCCCCCAGATACTTCGCTTGCCTAATGAGTTCAACCGCCCCCCAGGTGCTCACCCGCATGATGTGGAGTTGGCAATCTGTGTTGAGGGCGAGGATGCAGTTGCGCATGATCGCAATCTCCTCGGCGCTCCTTGGAATCCCCTGAAGGCCGAGCATGGCGCTAACCGCGCCATCGTTCATCGATCCGCCTTCGGCCAGCGTCATGTCCTCGCAGTGAGCCATGATCGGCAGGTCGAGCTGGAGGCACATCTCCATGCACCGCATCATGACGAGCGAGTTCTGGATGGGGAAGCCTTCGTCGCTCGCGGCAACGATGCCCGCGCGCTTCAGCGCGGCCAGGTCGGCAATCCGCTCGCCTTTCATCTCCGAGGTCAGCGCACCCACGGGGGCGACGAACACGCCCCCTGCTTCCGGGGAGGCGGCACGATCGAGAATAAAGTCGACAAGCGCCGGTGTATCCAGCGGCGGGCTGGTGTTGGGCATGCAGCAAATCGTTGTGTATCCTCCTGCCGCCGCCGCCTGGGTGCCTGAGATGATGGTTTCCGCGTGGGTATAACCCGGTTCTCGCAGATGGACGTGTGGATCAACAAGGCCGGGAGTGATCCACATACGGGAGCAGTCGTAAACTTCCTCGGCGATCGCATCTTTGGCGTCGTTACCGATCGCGACCACCTGGTCGTCTTCGATCAGCACGTTTCCGATGATATCGAGATCTTGGGATGGGTCGATGATGCGACCGTTTTGCAGCAAAACTCTCATGCTTTCACCTTGTGCCGCGGGGCAGCGCCGGTTATCTTTGGCGAAAAGGCCCAATAGAGGGCGGCCATTCGCACGAACACGCCGTTTTCGATTTGGGCGGTGACGCAGGACTGTTCGCCGTCGGCGGCGAAGTCGTCCAATTCTACGCCTCGGTTGAGGGGGCCAGGATGCATCACCAAGCAGTCAGGGGCCGCAAAGCGCAAGGTTTCGCGGTTGACTTGATACATCGCGGCATACTCGGAGATCGAGCTCAGGTTTCCCTCCATCATCCGCTCCTTTTGCAGCCGAAGGCACATCACCACATCGGCGTCGGCAATACCGGCGGCAAGATCGTGATACACGCGGCCCGGCAGCATCGACATCACCGAAGGCACGAGCGTCTTGGGACCCACGAACCGCACATCGGCCCCGAGTTTGCTGAGTAGCCATGCATTGGACCGGGCGACCCGCGAGTGCTCGACATCTCCCACAATCGCCACCGAGAGATTTCGCAGTTCCCCTTTGCGCTCCATGATCGTGAGCGCATCGCCGAGCGCCTGGGTTGGGTGCTCATGTTGGCCATCGCCGGCGTTGATGACCGGACCCCCGAACAGTTCGGCCGCCAGATAGGGCGCTCCGGAAAGGCGATGCCGCATGACCAAGCCGTCCAGCCGCTCGTAACGAAGGGTGAGGATCGTGTCCTTCAGGGTCTCGCCCTTGCTCATCGAGCTAGAGCCGGCCGAGAAGGTCGAGGTTTTCATGCCAAGATAGAAGGCGGCCTGCTCGAAGCTGACCCGGGTTCGGGTGGAGTTCTCGAAGAACAACATCCCGACCACTTGAGTCTTGAGCTCGGGCACCGGTTTGCCAGAGATGATCCGGCCCTTGAAGTCGGTCGCCAACGCGAGAAGTTCCTCGATGGCCTCGGGGCCAAGGTGCCTGATGGCAAGAAGATTTCGGAACATTAGACCGCGACCTCCTCGGACGCACGTTCGAGAATGACGGCATCCTCGCCGTCGAATTCGTTCACCAATACTTTAACATGGTCGTTGCGCTCCGTGTCGATTTTGCGACCGCAATAGTTGGGCTGGATCGGCAATTCCCGATGGCCGCGGTCGATCAGCACCGCCAACATGATGCTGCTCGGCCGTCCTAGCTTGAGAATGGCTGCGATGGCGGCCCGCACCGTCCGACCGGTGTAGATCACCTCGTCGACCAAAACGACCTTCTTGTTGGTGATTTCGAAAGGGATCTCGCTCTCGTCCTCGTGATCGACGATGCGCTTGTCATCGCGGTAGGCGCGGATGTCCAGCTTTCCGCAGGGGATCGTCACGCCCTCCACCTGGGTCATCGTGAACGCGATTCGCTTGGCAATGGGCCAGCCCCTGCGCAACACTCCTACGACGACCAAACCCTCAGGGCCTTGATTGCCCTCCAATATCTCGTGGGACATTCTTCCCAGCGTCCTCCGCATGTCGGAGGCGTCCAGCAGCACCGTGCTCATCTGAACTCATTATGCCCGTGGAAGCTTGACCTTCGCCAACCTCATGCGGGCAATTTGCCTTTCATGAGTCCGTACTCGATGCTGTCCACTACCGCCTGCCAACTGGCTTCGATGATGTTGGTGGACACACCGACCGTTCCCCAGATGCCGTGGGCGTCGGCGCTGTCGACGATGGTCCGGACCTTTGCCGCCGTGCCCTCCTTGGCATTGAGCACGCGAACCTTGAAGTCGGTCAGCCGAATCCCGACGAGATCGGGATAGTGCTCGGCCAAAGCCTTGCGGAGGGCGTTGTCGAGAGCGTTTACGGGACCATCGCCTTCGGCGACGGCGAGCTGCTCCACGCCGTTCACCCTCAGCTTGAGAGTCGCTTCAGTGAGGGGGGCCGGATCTCCGCCACGGCGCTCGACGATCACCCGATAGCCGATCAATTCGAAGAACGGCTGATAGCCGCCGGTCGCCTTCTCCACCAGCAGTTTGAAGCTGCCGTCGGCGCCTTCAAAAGAGTAGCCCTCGTGTTCCAGCCGAGCCACTTCTTTAAGAATTGTCTTAGTTTCCGGGCTATCTTTGCGCAAATCCGCGTAGTCGCTTTGAAGCTTCTCCAGGATCGTTGACGCGCCGCTGAGCTCGCTGACGAGGAAGCGCCGCGAATTGCCTACCTTTGCCGGGTCGATGTGCTCATAGGTCTCTGAGTTCTTTCGCATCGCATCTGCGTGGAGACCGGCCTTGTGCGCAAACGCCGAGCGGCCGACGTAAGGGGCGCCTGTCCGAGGCGTCACGTTGGCAATCTCGTCGACAAAGCTCGCCAGATCGCAAAGGTGGCCCAGGTTGGGTCCACAAGAGAGGCTGAATCCCAACTTGAGTTGAAGGGAGGCGATGATGGTCGTGAGATTGGCGTTGCCGGTCCGCTCGCCGAGCCCGTTGATGGTGCCCTGCACTTGGATGGCCCCTGCCAGCACCGCCGCCAAGCTGTTGGCCACCCCGCACTCGGTGTCGTTGTGGGTGTGGATGGCAAAGCGTCCAGTGGGGAACTTGGCCAGGACCTCCTCAAAGATCCGGCTCACCTCATGGGGGAGGGTTCCGCCATTGGTATCGCACAAGGCGATCACGTCGACACCGGCATCCAGCGCGGCGCCCAGGCAGCTCAGCGTGTAGGCGGGGTTTCGCTTGTAGCCATCAAAAAAGTGCTCGGCATCGTAAATAGTCTCCTTGCCTTGGTCTTTGAAGTACCGGGTGGTCTCGGCGATCATCGCCAGATTTTCTTCCAGGGGCAGTCGCAGCGCCTCGGTGACGTGGAAGTCCCAACTCTTGCCCACGAAGCAGACAACCGGCGTGCCCGCCTCGATCAGTTGGCGCACCATGGGATCTTCGGCAGCGGTTCGTCCTGGACGACGCGTTGAGCCAAAGGCAGTGAGCTTGGCGTGTTTGAGCGGAATTGATTTCATCCGCTCGAAGAATTCGATATCCTTCGGGTTGCTGCCAGGCCAACCGCCCTCGATGTAGTCGACGCCGAAAGTATCCAGCCGCCGCGCAATCTTGATCTTGTCCTCAACGGAGAAGGAAATCCCCTCTCCTTGGGATCCATCACGCAAGGTCGTGTCGTAAATATCGATGCGGCGACTGTTCAAATAAAGACTCCTGCCCTTAGTGTATCTTGGCGTCGCAAGTCCGAATGCAGAGTGGGCCTGCGCCTATTCGGCCTTCAGCCGGTAGCCAATGCCTTGCTCGGTGACAAGAATCCGAGGGATGGCGGGGTCGTCCTCAAGCTTATGGCGGAGTTGGCTCATGTACACGCGCAGGTAATGGGTGTCGTTCTCCGCCTCCTGTCCCCAGGTCTCGGTGAGGAGGCGCCGCTGGGTGATCACGCAGCCGGGCTGCTCCGCCAGGAGGGACAAGAGCTTGTATTCGGTGCGAGTCAGTTTGATCGGATCCCCGGCTTTGAAGACCTGTCGGGTTTCCAAGTTGATATGGACATCAGCCGCCTCAACCACCGGACTAGCCGGGTGGGCCTGGCGCGCGTGATGGCGCAGAGTAGCTCGCAGTCTGGCCTTGAACTCGTCGAAGCTAAAGGGTTTGGTCAGGTAGTCGTCGGCCCCCGCGTCCAGGGCGGCAACCTTGTCGAAAACCTCCGTGCGCGCAGAAACTACCAAAATAGGGGTCTGGGACCACTTTCTTAGGGCACGGATCAAGTCGATACCGTCCATGTCCGGTAGGCCGAGGTCGAGCAGGATCGCCTGGTGGTGGCTGGTGGCAGCCATGCGTATGCCCTCGCGGCCAGTCCGAGCCTCAAGAAGCTCGTAGTGGATCGGGTCCAAATTGCTCCGAATCATCTTCCGGATGGGCGCTTCATCCTCGATGAGGAGCACCCGCTGGCGCTCGGTCAAGCTTGAGCCCCTTGCCAATTCCAATGATCCGACCCTCTGTTCCGACCTGACTCGCATCTGATGGGCGCTCCGTTCTCCGCCCTTAATACCCCGTGCGAAGGCCAACGCACAAGCTTGAACCCACGTCCGCGTAGTGTTTCTGAAACATTTCTGAGCGAACTCGGGTTGAAATAAAATCCTTGACGCACTTATGTACCTTGCTTATCAGCCAATTGAACTTGGACGCACATTTAGTTTAACGGATAACGTTCAAAAATCTTTACGTTCTTTAACGTCGTGTCATAACTAATCATGACGAAACGACGTGATTTCTTATTATTTTCTTGACATGCTGGCAGTCCTTGCTTATAATAGAGCATCCGCACCGGAGCGGTGATCCTTAACAGGGTTGAGTTGGCATCTTTTTTAACGAATTGCATGCTGATTTAACTTGATGCTGGGCTGCCGTGGGCGGTTTGGTTCTGGTTGAAGTTGCGAACACGAGCAACTCAATTCTCTTTAAGGGTCGTATGGCCAGGACTCGATGTGGACGCCTGGGAATCTAACAAGTTCTGCAGGAGGATCCATGTCTTACGCCAAGAAAAGTCGTACGGGTCCCAGGATGAGGGTCCTGGGCTTGATACTGTTGTTCTGTTGTTTGGGAGCACTGATACCCATCGCCGCCTTCGGCCAAGCGCCGGCGGCCCCGCCCGCCGCCACGCCGCCTGCCGCAGCACCCGCTGCCGCAGCTCCGGCCACACCGCCCTACCAGCCGGACGCTACCGGCAGCAATACGGGTGATCACACCACCCTGATTCCCTCTGGCTCTGGAATCGCCCAGTCGGCCATCGACGGCTATACAAAGACGCCCACGACCCCCGCCACTTACAAGGACATCATCACCGTGCTTGACCAGATCGGTCAGGGCGCGGTCTCGATGAACATCGTCTGGACCCTCATCACCGGTTACCTGGTTATGTGGATGCAGGCCGGGTTCGCGATGGTGGAAACCGGCTTCTGTCGATCCAAGAGCGCGGGTCACATTATGATGACCAACATGATGATCTACGGGGTCGGCATGTTGGGCTTCTGGATTGCGGGCTTCGCAATCATGTTTGGAAGTGTAGGGGCATTAGGCACCCTGGGGAATGGGAATATCTTAAACGGGACCGAGATAAAGCTGGGTGACTTCGGCATAGCCGGCACCAAGGGCTTCTTCCTCGGTAAGGACGTTTACGACGTCGGCGTCTTCACGATGTTCCTCTTCCAGATGGTGTTTATGGACACCACTGCCACGATTCCCACCGGAGCGATGGCCGAACGCTGGCGGTTCGGCGCCTTCATCTGCTACGGCTTCTTTGTCTCCATCATCATCTACCCAGTCTATGGGCATATGATCTGGGGAATGGGCGGCCTTGCCATGCTCGGCGCAAACCATGGCCTCGGCCATGGCACCGTTGACTTCGCCGGTTCCAGCGTTGTGCACGCGGTGGGTGGCTTTGCTGCCCTTGCCGGCGCCATCGTGGTCGGACCACGAGATGGCAAGTTTAACAAGGACGGAACGCCGAATGTCATTCCTGCCCACAGCATTCCTATGGCTACCGTAGGGTGCTTCATTCTCGCCTTCGGCTGGTTCGGGTTTAACCCCGGTTCCACTCTGGCGGCCTACGGCGGCAATATGCGCATCGGTATCGTTGCCACCAACACCATGCTCGCGTCCGCAAGCGGATCGCTCTTCAACTGTCTCTTCACCAAGGTAAAAGGCGGCAAGTACGATGCCGGCCAGATGATCAACGGCCTCTTGGCTGGCTTGGTGGCGATCACCGCTCCCTGCGCCTTCGTGACCTCACTGGGCGCAGTTCTGATCGGCATCATCGCCGGCGCGATTCAAATGCTTGCCGGTTGGTGGGTTGAGTTCAAACTCAAGGTCGACGATCCTGTGGGCGCCTTTGGCGTTCATGGCGCCGCCGGCATCTGGGGCCTGATCTCGGTCGGCATCTTCGCCGATGGTTCGTTCGGCCAGGGTTGGCAGACCGTGACCAAGGGCTACGACTCAACGGTTGGCGTCTGCGGAGTTCTGGCGCCCATGTTCAACTCTCTGCCCAAGACCGTTTCGGACACCGGACAGCTCACTGCTCAATGCATCGGCGCCGTGACCTGCATGGTCTGGTCTTTCGGATCCGCGTTCCTCTTCTTTAAGATCCAGGACGCGATTCTGAAGGCCTTCGGATCTGGGGTTCGAAGCAAGGACGAGGATGTCGTCTCCGGTCTCGACATGCCCGAGCTTGGAATGCTCGGTTATGGCGAATCGGGACACGTCTTCTGAGAGAACGCCTCGTTCACGCCCCGTCCCCGGTTCAACCGGGGGCGGGGCTTCGTCGTTTACAATAGGTTAAGAAATGAGCGAAATCCAGCTCTGGCAATTGGCGGTCGTGCTCCTCGGCGCCAAGTTCGCGGGTGAGTTTTGCGAGCGGCTGCTAAAGCAGCCGGCCGTGCTGGGTGAGCTCGTCATCGGCATCCTTCTGGGCGGAAGCGTGTTCCACCTGGTGAACGCGGGGGACGCCGTGATGGGGGGCCTCGCCGGGATCGGCGCGATCTTCCTCCTCTTCGAGGTCGGTTTAGAGTGCGACCTCAAGGACCTGTTCAAGGTCGGCAAGGAGGCGCTTTTCGTTGCCACCATCGGCGTCATATTGCCGATGGTCATGGGATATTTCGTGGGGGTCGCCCTCAATCTCTCCACCATGCAGGCCTTGTTTGCCGGCGCCGCCCTTACTGCCACCTCGGTTGGGATCACCGCCCGCGTGTTCGGAGACCTGCACTTCCTTAAGAAACGCGAATCCAACATTGTGCTTGGTGCGGCGGTTGCCGACGACGTGCTTGGCTTGGTCATCCTTGCCGCCGTAAGCGGGATTGCCACCACCCGCAGTTTGGGCATGCGGGGAATCGCCATCCAGGCCCTGCTCGCCGATGCCTTCCTGGTGGGCGCCATCGTGCTGGGCATGTGGGCAACCCCCCATATTCTGCGGGTTGCCGGCACCATGCGCACGCGAGCCGCCGTTTCAACCGCCGCGATCATCTTTTGCCTGCTCCTCGCGAGCCTTTCTCAAGCGGTCAAGCTGGCGCCGATCGTGGGCGCGTTCGCCGCGGGGCTCGTGCTCAATCGGGCCGAGCACAAGGTCCACTTTGAAGACAAAGTGAAGAGCATCGCCGACATGTTCATTCCGGTGTTCTTCGTCCTGATGGGCGCCAATATCGATGTCACCACGATGAATCCGGCCACCGCAGCAGGAAGGGCGACCTTGCTCATGGGAGCGATGCTCTCGGTGGTTGCCATTATCGGGAAGGTTCTTGCGGGAGTACTGGTACCAGGCCGCGGCATCTCTCGGCTCATCGTCGGGGTTGGCATGATTCCCCGTGGTGAAGTCGGTCTGATTTTCGCCGGGATCGGTCTGGCGAACAAGATCATCCCACCCACCCTCTACTCGGCCATCATCATGGTCGTGGTGGTCACCACCTTCGTTACCCCGCCGCTTCTCAAGCATCTGATCAAGCCGGCCGGGCCTCGCAAGGTGACAAAGAAGGAAACCGAGCTGGCCGAGGCAGACAAGCCGATGCTGAACGCAGGTTAAGGCTCGCCAAAGTTGTGAAATTTCGTCTCGCCGCGCTAACGGTTTCCTATGGAAAACACCATAACTGATGCATGATTAAGGACGGGCGACCGTCGGGCCCCGTTGGATGCGTCCAACACATGTTGCATTCTTGTAGATGAACTCACGAACCCGAGTTGACTGCGCCGCGTTTACGCTGATCGAATTATTGATCGTGATCGCCGTGATCGCGATTCTCGCCGCGATCCTTTTTCCGGTGTTTGCCGCCGCGAAGGAATCGGCGAAGGCGAGCACGTGCATCTCCAATGAGCGGAACATCGCCACTGCGATTCTGCTCTACGTGAGCGATTTCGATGACCACATGGTTCCCAATGAAACGGGCCACCGCTTCAACCCCCCGGACACCGAGGCAAATCAACTCCTGGATGTATGGAGCGCGCTCTTGCAGCCGTACGCTCACAACCATGGCATTCTCAACTGCCCGAGCTTCTCGACCGGCAACCTGGCCCAGGCGATGGACGACGCCTCGTGCGATGGCGATGGCACCCCCGGCTCTGGCTCCAGCGGGTTCGCGCCTCCCGCCGGCGGTGAGAAGGATTATCTGGCCGACTACTCGATCGCCTTTCCCCGTATGTCCCCGACCAACTATTGCGGGACCGTCGGCGCAGCGAGAACAAGCAGCGACACGTGGCCGAATGCCCAGACACAAGGGCCCCATGTGGCCTATCCGGGCTCTGGTTGGGGGGATGCCTCGCCGACTGGCGAGAAAGTATGGGTCGACCTCAGCCTTTCCCAGGTCCTAGAATCGGCGCGAACCGCGGTGGTGGGCGATGGAGTGACCGAGTGGCGCGCCAACGTCAATCGGATCGACTTTCTTTATGGTTGCGAGGGACAGTTCCGGCATCATGCCATTGGGGCGAACTTCGGCTTCCTCGATGGCCACGCCAAGTATTTCCCCATCGATCCAGAGCGAATCCAGGACCTCGACGAGAACAGCTGTGCCTATGAAAAGTATTTCTCGTACGACAAATAGGCTGTTGTTAGTCGCCGTCGTTCTCGCCACGGCCTGCGGCCACGCCCCGCCCGATGGAGTCGCCAAAGGCGACCTCATCGCCCCCGCTTTCCACAACCCCCCCGGCACCCGCATGCCCCAGGAACCACCAATCCACCGGCGCTAGCCCCCATTCTCAACTCGCGGCGCAGCCGCGAGCGACTGCCTCAATCTCCGGAAGCGCCGCCTCGAGTTGCCTCAAATCCATAAATAAGAAGTCCGCCCGCGCCACGCTCTTAGCCAACTCTGGGTACCGCACAAACACGCTGCCACCGACCCCAATCCGGTATCCCCGACCGGGTTGCGCGGCGAGCGCGTCGACGAGGGCTGCCGTCCCCGCCAACCCCGCCTGGAAACAGCAACTGACGAGCACGAGCCTGGGCCGAAGTTCACGGACCGTAGCGAGGAAATCCGCTTGGGGGAGAGAAGCGCCGAGGAACCGTGTTTGCCAGCCCTGCAGATAAAGGAAGTCGGCCGCCATTCGCAGGCCGATGACGTGCTGGTTGCCTTCGGCGGCGCCGAGGATCGCGGTGAGGCCCTTGTCCCGCTCGCGGCACGCACTATTGGCGGCTCGGCTCAGCACGCGGTGAACGGCCTCGCTGGCAAGGTGTTCCTGGCCGGCGTGGATCGTGCCCTCGACATACCACTGCCCGACCTTCTGCATCGCCGGTCGCACCACGCCTTCGTAGAGATCGAGCAAGCGTGGCGCTGGCCGAATCAGCCGATCCGCGATGCGCGCGCACTCACCTTCAGAACCCTGAATGGCGGCCTGGGCAAATGCCTCGATGGTCTGTGCACAGGGGCTGGCCGGCCCGCAGGCCTCCCGAGCTTCCAGCGCCGACCGAATGGCGTCTTCGATGTCCCCTGAGTAGAGGGTGTAGTAGACCTCGCGTCCGATCTTGGAGAATTGGACGATGCTGCGGATTCGCATCTTTGCCAGGTGATTGGAAACGTTGGCCTGCTTAAGGTTGGTGGCGTCCACCAGTTCGCCTACCCGCTTGGGCCCGCTGAGAAGCTCCACCAGAATTTTCCGCTTCGAACAGTCGGCAAGCTCCTCGTAAACCTTTAACATCTTTCGCGACCAATATAGTATACGCGCCACCTTCGTTTGTCTCGCAGATGCCGGTGGCGGCGTCTGTTAGAGCTGATCTTGCTGAGGAGAACCTCCATACTCCTCGCCCAGGCGATGTTTACAGGGGGACCTCATGATGGGCATCGCAGCCGTGTATAGACTGCGGGCGTGTTGGTCCGTTCGGACGGTTTGGGCGAGTGAACTTGCGCCTCGGCGTCCGGGGGCCTGAAAGGCCAAAATTCGAAAGCCCGGTCCGCAAGGCCCGGGAGGTGTTCGCACCGATCTAGGCCTGAAGGGCCGGTACGCATTTGGCTCACCAACTGGATGGCGCCTCGGACGGGCCACGAACATGCCGGGCCTTTCAGTCCCTTGGCTTGCGGCTCGCGCCCAGCCGGCCCTTGCGGGACCGGGCTATCAAAATGTCGGCCCGTTCGGGCCCAGAAGGGTTCTCATAGCAGAGGACGTTCGCCCGGAAGGCGAACAGGTGAGGAGATAAAAAGCCCGTGACCACTCGGCATGGGCTTGGCGGTTATCTCCCGCACCCACACCCGATGCAACGCCGACTGGCATAAAATGCTCCCATGTGCTCCCGCTTCAACCTGGTCGTCGAGCAGTCTCGCCTGGAGCGCTATCTCGGCTTCGAGTTCGGTTTCGAACTCGTCACCTCGCCCAACATCGCCCCGACCGAGCCGGTGCTCGGCGTCGTCACCGAGGGCGGCGTCCGCGCCGCCCGCATCTTCCGATGGGGGCTTGAGCCCTCGTGGGCGGTCGCCCCAGGCCGCGGACCCCTCATCAACGTCCGCTCCGAAACCGCCCCCGAGCGGTTT
>Ga0302320_10007321_pt1 | contig 24305 bp, 14 predicted proteins | sample Bog_T0_3_FD_202130 | JGI IMG/M metagenome (GOLD analysis project Ga0302320, IMG submission 202130) | Peat permafrost microbial communities from Stordalen Mire near Abisko, Sweden - Bog_T0_3 | ecosystem: Environmental > Terrestrial > Soil > Wetlands > Peat | place: Sweden: Abisko, Stordalen Mire...
GGAGCAATCGCACCCCCGGCGCATCGGCGCCCGTGAGGTCTGAAACGTCGAGCACCAGTTGCTTGTTGCGCATGATCGACGTCGCAGTTTGCCAGGCGTGTTCCAGATCCGTTACCCAGGGGCCCGCTAGTTCGCCCGCGAGTTGAAAGCGGAAGGTGGTTGCTCCGTCGTGCTGATAGTAGTCCATGATCCTCTGTGGCGCGGCTGCGCGCCGGAATGCGCCCTCCGCCCGAGCCCGGGCTGTCCTGTGTTGAAGCACGATGGCTTCCACTCACGGCAGCGCCGCCGCGGGGCGGGCACACAATTGGAACGACGGATGAATGACCAGCCGCGTTGCGAGCAGTTAGACAACGGACGCGGATGAAGGCCGGCGGCGGGAGGCGCAAGAGAAGCCGTTGCCACCGCGGATGGCCGGTTTCGTGCATGGGCCCCAATCGAATGGACTCTTTCGCCGGGGCCAGCGCTCTGAACGGCAATTGCCGGTGCCTTCGCTCCCCATCCCAGACTCGCGAAGAAGCTGAGGGCGGTGCCCATGGGCTCCCCGTGCTCCCTGCTAAAGAGGACATCGTGCCGAGAAGTTCGGCACATGCCGATGGCAATTGCCGGAATCTCGGCTCTACAGGCGTCGTGTTGCTATGCTGATTGACGTGCAGCACTCGCAAACGGAGATCTACCAGGCGCTCTTTGAACTTTCTCAGTCCATTGCCAACCATAGCGACCTGGAGAGCCTGTGCGACGGCTTGGCTCAGGCGTTGAGGCGAGTTATCGATTTTGAGCGGTTTGCCCTCATGCTGCACGACCCCGAAGCCAACATCATGCATGTGCATGGCGTCGGCGAAGGCCGGACGGCGAGTCGCGAGGTTGACCTGACCATGCCTCTGGAGCGGACGCCCGCCGGGTGGGTTTTGTCCAGCCAGCAGCCGCTCGTGATCCCGAATCTGGAGCGTGAGACCCGTTGGCCGAAATTCGTTGAGGTGCTTTGTGCGAAGGGCGTGGTCTCTCTGACGCTGGTTCCGCTCACCACGGGCGACCGCCATCTCGGTGTTCTCGGCTTTGGCAGCAACACGGAGTACTCGATCAGCGCGCCGGAGCTGGAGTTCATGCAGCGGGTCGCTTCGGAGTTTGCGGTATCGGTAGAGTCGTACCTGACGCGGCAGCAGTTGGTCCACGAGCGGGACCGCCTGCGAGCCCTGTTCGAGATCACCAACGCGCTGGTATCGAAGCTCTCGCCCGCGGAACTCTTCCCGGCAATATCCGGGGAGTTAAGCAAGGTGATCGCGCACGATAGCGCCGGAATCACATTGCTCAATCGGACCAGCGGTGAGGTGGAACTCTACGCGCTCCACTTTCCCACTGGGATGGGGGTACCGGTGGAAAGGAAGTCGGGCCATCCGGAGGGCACGCCGTTGTGCGAAGCGCTGGCCACTGGGAAGCCGGTGGTTGTCAACGCCCCGGACCTTGAGAGATTCCCTTCAGCATTCTATGAAAGCATGGTGCAGCAAGGGTTTACGGTCCATTGCTCCATCCCTCTTCCGACGCCGAACGGCATCGCCGGCACGCTGGAATTGGGCCGCATCGGAGGCCCGCCTTTCACGGAGGAGGAGATCGAACTCGGCGTCCAGGTGGCCCGCCAGATCGCCGTCGCCGTGGAAAACTCGCTGGCGTTCAAGGAATTAGACGAGCTGAAGGACAAGCTGGCCAACGAGAAGCTCTATCTCGAGGACGAGATCCGTTTCGACCAGAATCTGGGCAACATGGTGGGCGAAAGCCCGGCTTTTCAAGCTCTATTGAAAAGTGTGCAGATCGTCGCGCCGACTGACGCCACGGTGCTGATTCTGGGCGAGACCGGCACGGGCAAGGAGTTGATTGCCCGCGCCATCCACGAACTCAGCGATCGGGGCAAACACAATTTCGTGAAGGTCAACTGCGCGGCCATCCCGTCAGGGCTCTTGGAGAGTGAACTGTTTGGCCACGAGAAGGGCGCCTTCACCAGCGCGATCGGCCAGAAGATCGGGCGCTTCGAACTCGCCGATCGCGGGACGCTGTTCCTGGACGAGATCGGCGAAATCCCGCTCGAATTGCAGTCCAAGCTGCTGCGCGCCATCCAGGAGCAGGAGTTCGAACGCCTCGGCGGGAATCGCACGATCAAGGTCGACGTGCGATTCGTGGCGGCGACGAACCGCGACCTGAAGCGGATGATGGAGGAAAACCAGTTCCGCGGCGACCTATACTACCGGCTGCACGTCTTTCCCGTCCACATGCCGCCTTTGCGCGAGCGCAGAGAGGACATTCCGCTGCTGGTCCGCTACTTTGTGCACAAGTACGCGCAACGCATGAACCGCACAATCAACTCGATCCCGACGCCGGTGATGGAGGCTCTCGTCCACTACAACTGGCCGGGCAATATCCGGGAACTTCAGAACGTCTTGGAGCGCTCCGTGATCCTCTCCTCCGGCCCGGCGCTCCGCATCGCCATGCCGGAAATGGGAGAAACCCTCGCGCCCGCTCCGGCAACAGCGTTGGACAGCCGCTTCCAGGACCACGAACGCGAGCGAATTCTGCACGCGCTGCAGGACTCCAACGGGATAGTTGGAGGACCTGGCGGGGCGGCGGCCCGGCTTGGTATGAGACGGACCACGCTCCAATCCCGCATGAAAAAGCTGAAAATCGGTCGCCAATACAGCTAATTCGGCCTTTTTCTCGCTATTTTTGGACTGCACAGCCGCTCCCTCCGTCCCACCTCCGCTTAGTTCGGCATTCGCCTTGCAGTGAAAGTGGCACATGCTGTCGACTTTCAAAGCCACCCAAACAGTAGAGGTGGACGAACCCGCGGATGAACACCTCGTCGCCCTCGCCCAAGGCGGCGATTCGAGTGCATTCGAGCGGCTTGCGATGCGCCATCGCGAGGGGACGTACCGCCTCGCGCTGCGAATCGTATCCCGTCCCGAAGACGCGGAGGATGTGGTCCAGGATGTCTGGCTCTCCATCTACACTCACATTGGCCGATTCCGCGCGGAAAGCTCCTTCCGGACCTGGATCCATCGGATTGCCTACAACCGCAGCCTTCAGATTCGCCGATGTCAGGGCAGATCGGCTCTCGATCTCGCGGATGGTGGGTTTGACGACGACGGCACCCTTCTGCTAGCCGCGCGGGAGCAGACACCCGAAGACTCCGCCATCCTCAGTGAACAGCGAGCGACCCTCGGCTCTTTGATGGGGAAGCTGGCGGATAAGTACCGCCGCGCGCTGTGCCTGTGGGCGCTCGATTCCCAGAGCATCGAGCAGATGTCCCGGGAGTTGAGGATCTCCTATGGAGCCGCCAAGACGAGACTCCATCGAGCCCGGCTCCAATTCCAGCAAGCGGCCCGCAAGTCGGAGGGAGCGGGACTAGGGGCTCTCGCGGAAAGTCTGGGCGAAGAGCAGGCCGCGGCGCCGCCCAGGCGCACCACGAAAGCCGCGCGCGCCCCATTCGCCCGATAGGTTGGAGGCGCCTGTTTCGAGCTAAATGCCCGTCACGAAATGACCCGGTCGATACAACCGCTCCTGACGGTCGTGGCCCCTGGGAGCGCCGATCTCCAGATCGGCTCGGAAAGGCGCTCGTGAGCGGTAAGGCAACTGCACATTTGCGCGCCCGGAAGCTCATCGGCAGTTGCCCGCGGCCGAAGTGTGAGCCGGTCGGAGCCGATCTGGAGATCGGCGGTCCCAGGGGCGCGCTCGAGCGGGCGTCATCCGGCTTTCATCCGCCACTCGGGTAAAACGGCAATGGTGTTGCCATTTTCCGATTATTTAACGTTTAGAATCAATAACTTGAAAAATGAGAAAGCGTAAGTCCTTGCCGTTTTGTCCCCGGCAACCCAACTATACCTGCCTCTCTCCAAGCCCTTATGAGACGAAACTCGCGCCGGATATGGCAAGCGGATGCAGCCGGGATCTCCTCGAGCTTCCCGGTATGGCAGACCCGGGTCGCTTGCGGAACCGGCGCCGAGGAGTATGGCCCTCCATTTGCACTGACATGGCTTGCCGCTCGCTTGGATGTTCTTTCTGGAACACCGGGCGCGACGGCCAAAGGCATGCACCGATGACGTCCTTTAAGGATGGATTGGTAGAGAATTCGATTCTAATCGTCGCCTCACAGCCAGCCGCCGGCATCCTGCTCCGGCAATGCGCTGAGCGCGGCTGGAGCGGCATCGCCGCCGGGTTATGCTCCGAAGCCGCAGCCTCATTGCAGGCCCACGTCCCTGGCATCGTACTGACTCAGGATGCCTTGCCGGACGGCACTTGGCGCGAGGTGTTCCAGTCTGCCGCTGCCCTCCGGCCGGAGGCGGCGCGCGCCGTTTGCAGCAGCCAAAGTACCTTGCAACTCTGGATGGACGTGTTCGCCCACGGGGGTTGCGAGTTGCTCCCTGAACCGTGCCCGGATGAACTGCTGGAGCGGGTGTTCAACCGGTGCGGCCAGATGAAGTCCCACACATGCGATTCCGCTTGATTCTCCCCCCGGCTTTGCTCTTCCTGCTGTTGCTTCTTGCACCTGCGGTTTGCGGAGTGACGCCATCAGTCGACTTCCAGGCTGCCGGGAGCCACGATCCAGTCCGGCCAGCGAGCATCGACGTAACCGTCTTTGATTCGTCGCACCTGCCTGTGCCGGGAGCGCAGGTACAGCTCAAGCGAGGAGCCGATGTACTCGCCAACGCGACAACTGGGCAGACGGGGCACGCCGTATTTCCGGCTCTGAACCCTGGGCTCTACTCCATTACGGCAACCATGGCGGGTTTCGATCCCGCTGAACAGTCCGATTTCCATCTGGAGGGCGCCGGCGTGTCTTCCATTGCACTCACGCTGGTTACGGGTGCGGCGGCCGGGGTGAGCATGGAAGTTCACGACACGGTCTCGCCTGTTGAGGAAGGCGCTCAGAGTCCTGCCAGCTTGACGGCAGAGCAAGCCAAAGAACTGCCCAGCCGGCCCGCGACCGTGTCCGACGCTCTGCCCTTGATTCCGGGGGTGGCCCGTTCCCCCGGAGGCGGCTTGCAGCTCTCGGGCCGCGGCGAAAACCGTAGCGCGCTGATCGTGAATTCAGCCGATGTTACCGATCCCGCCACCGGCGAATTCGGCCTCACCGTACCCATCGACAGCGTCGAGAGTCTTAATTTCTATCAGACCTCCTACCTTGCCGAGTATGGGCGCTTCACCGCTGGTCTCGTCTCGGTGGACACCCGGCGCGGCGGCGACAAATGGAAATGGGAGCTGAACGACCCGTTCCCCGAGTTCATCATCCGCAGTTGGCATCTGCGAGGGCTAAGGACGGCCACGCCGCGGTTGAATTTCGAGGGGCCGCTGATCGCCCGCAGGTTGTATTTCTCTGAGGGCTTCGAGTACGAGGTCCGCAAGATCGCGATCTATACCCTGCCCTTCCCGAACAACCAGAAGAAGACGGAAGGGATCAATTCGTTCAGCCAGCTCGACTGGATCGCCTCGGACCGGAACCTGGTAACCGCCACGATTCATGTCGCCCCGCAGCGTCTGGGCTACGTCAACATGAACTATTTCAATCCCCAGCCGACCACCCCCGACGCGAGCACACACAACTACACGGGCACCTTGTCGGACAAGCTGACCATCTTCGGAGGGTTGTGGGAGAACACACTCTCGGCGACGAGGTTCGATGCGCGTGTCTGGGCCAAGGGGGACCAGGATCTGATCCTGCAGCCGCAGGGCAACAGCGGCAACTACTTCGCCCAGCAGACACGCGAAGCGGAGCGTTATGGCTGGGCGTCCACTTTCTCGTTCGCTCCCTGGAACCGCTGGGGCTCTCACAGTTTCAAACTGGGCACCTATGTCGCTGGCAGCTTTGACAAAGGGCACATGGAACAACATCCCATCGATACCCTGAACTATGCCGGCCAACTGCTCGAACGAATCGAGTTCACCCCGGGCTTGCCATTTAGAAACGACGACACGGAGTACGATTTCTTCGTCCAGGACCATTGGAACCTGTCGCCGCGCGTGGCCGTCGACCTCGGGTTGCGGATGGAATCACAGGAGCTCTCCGGTGCGCTGCGCTTTGCGCCTCGCGCCGGCATCGCCTGGAGCCCCTTCACGGGTCACGGCACGGTGGTTCGCGCCGGCGTTGGCGCGTTCTATGACAGAGTCCCGCTGGGCGTTTACTCCTTCGACCACTACCCCACTCCGTCCGTGACCTTTTACGACGGAACTGGCCAGATCACGCGCGGCCCCATTCTGCTTCAGCCCGTTCTGGGCGAGGTCGTCTCCGGGCAGAAGCTCGTCATCCGGAGTCTGGGCGCGGGCAATTTCTCGCCTGGCAGCACGAACGGCAGCATTCAGATTGAGCAACCAGTCACGCCCTACCTGAAGCTCCGCGCGGGCTACCTGCAGAGCGTCTCCAGCGGGTTGTTGATGCTGGATACCACGCTCAGGGACCTTGAAACGACCTCCGGCGGGCTGCTGCTTTCAGGAACCGGGACCGGTCGCTACCGCCAGTTGGAACTCACCGCGCGTTTGCGCGTCCGCGAACGGGGACAACTGGTTTTCTCCTACGTGCGCAGCCGGACCACGGGCGATCTGAATGACTTCGCCAGCTACATCGGCAGTTTCCCGCTACCGATTCTCCGGCCCAACCAGGTGGCGACTTCGCCCACCGATCTGCCCAACCGCTTCCTGGCCTGGGGCAGACTGCAGCTTCCCCGCGGATTCGGATTGTCCCCCGTATTCGAATACCGCAGCGGCTTTCCGTACCTGGTGACCGACGCGACGCAGGGCTATGCGGGCATTCCCAACTCGACGCGGTTTCCCCATTTCCTTTCCTTCGATGCGCGCGTCTGGAAGGACTTTCAGGTCAACCCGAAATACGCCGTGAGGCTCTCCGTCAGCGCGTTCAATCTGACGAATCACTTCAACCCGGAGGCCGTACACGGCAATGTGGACGACCCCGCCTACGGCCTGTTTTTCGGAGACCGGCATCGGCGCTTCACGGCCGATTTCGACGTCATTTTCTGAGTCGCTCAGCACTCAACGATACTCGCGGCCGACGCGCAGTTTCTTCATGCGCGATTGCAGCGTCGTACGCTTCAGGCCCAGACGGGCGGCGGCGCCGCCGGGTCCGGAGATCACGCCGCCCGATTCCTTGAGCGCCCGCAGGATCGCATCCCGCTCAGCCGTGGCGCTCGCCTTCGGCTTCGGGAGCGATTGCGCCGGCGGCGTGCCTGCCAGTTCAGGAATCGCGACGTTCAGTTCCTCACCCACGGTGAGGATGACCGAGCGTTCGATCACGTTCTGCAACTCCCGGATGTTGCCCGGCCAGTCGTAGGCGGTCAAGGCTTCGAGCGCGGCGGAGGGAATGGCCGTGATGTTGCGCTTCAGGCGTTGCGCATACTTTTGCGTGAAGTGCCGCACAAGCAGCGGGATGTCGTTGCGCCGCTCGCGCAGCGCAGGCACCATCAGCGGAAACACGTGCAGACGATAGTAGAGGTCGCTGCGAAACTTACCCTCGTCCACCATCTGCTTCAGGTCCCGGTTCGTGGCTGCGACAAAGCGAATGTCGGCGCGGATCGTTTTGTTCCCGCCCAAACGCTCGAACTCCTGCTCCTGGATAGCGCGCAACAACTTGGACTGCAGTTCGAGCGGGATTTCGCCGACCTCATCCAGGAAAAGCGTGCCGTGATCGGCCAGTTCGAATCGCCCGATCTTCTGTGCCACAGCGCTCGTAAAGGAGCCTCTCTCGTGGCCGAAAAGCTCGCTTTCGAGCAGCCCGGAAGGGATCGCCGCGCAGTTCACCTTGATGAACGACCGCTCGCGCCGCCCGCTCAGGTCGTGAAGCGCGCGCGCGACCAGTTCCTTGCCCGTCCCGGTTTCGCCCAGAATCAGCACCGTGGCATCGGTCGGCGCCACAATCTGGATGCTCTTGAGCACCGATTGACACGCCGGGCTGTCGCCGATCATGTTGCCGAAGTTGTGATCGGAGAGGATCTCCCCTTCCAGGTACAACTTCTCCGTTGCCAGGCGCTCTTTGATGGTCGTCAGCTCGTTGTACGCCAGCGAGTTTTCCAGGGCGATGGCGATCTGGCGCCCCACTTGAACCAGCAGCCTCACTTCATCGTCCCGGAAGGGCACGCCACCGCGCCGCCCCACGTCCAACACTCCGCAAGTTCCGCTTGCGGTGATCAACGGAATGGAGCAGCCCGTCCGAAATCCACTCTCGACGCCCGCCCGATAAAACGGCGAGGGAAAGCGCTCAAAGTCGATCTCGTTCATGACCACCGGCTTGCCTGTGCGCAGCGCCTCCGCGGTGGGCAAGCCTTCAGGCGAGGCTGATTTCAGTCCCAGATCCAAGTTAAACTCGCCGGTAACACGCAGACCGAGCAGAACCTGCTCTCCCGTTGCTTTGTCGGGTACCGTCAGCACGGCGAGGTCGTGTTTCACAACTCTGTCCAACTGCTCCGAGATCGAAGCAAGCAGATCGTTCCAGGAGAGCTTCGATACCAGCGTGTTGGTGATGTCGAACAGCACCTCCAGGCGATCACGCTCCTGCTGCAGCGCCTGGTGGGCGAGGTAGGAGTCCACGGTGACGGCAAATTCCGAGGTGACGCGCTGCAGAAACGCGATCTCGTCGGCGCTGGGCTGGAAGGTCTTTAAAGACCCGAACCCCAAGAGCCCCAAGCGGTGGGTGCCGTTGGTCAAAGGCACGAGCGCAATGGAGTTTATGCCATTTTCCAAAAGGATCGGCATGATTTCGCTCCATCCCTGCTCGTCCTTGACCGGCGAGATCACCACGGTTTGCTGATTGTCCCAAACCGCTCTGCGGAGTTCGCTGGACTCGTTGGGGAGTTCGCCGACGTCGCGAGGGTGCGGGCTGAGCTCCGAGAGGGTGCGCAAGCGAAGCTGGTCCGTCAGCGGATCGTGCAGAACCAGCCCCAGAAAATCGAACAGGACCACCCTGTGCAGGGAGCGCGACAAGGCGTTGCAGAGGCTCTCCAGGTCGCCGTGCCCGGCGATCGACTGGGAGAGGTCGAAAAGCGCCTTGTAAAGTTCGGAATCGGCAGCTTCCACCATCCCGATCATAGCAATGGACACAACGTCCTCCGTTCCCAGCGGACTCCGCAGTCTGTGTGCGGCCGTGCGGGCGGCGATAACGTGAGCATCCGCCGCCCCTGGACTCTAGTGCATGGACACTTCTCCCCGGACGATGACCTTTTTCATCAGCAGCGGTGTCAACAGCAGAGCGCCGACAAACAGGGCCGACCAACCAAATACGGACATGAACGACTGATACGAAGCTTGCTGCAGGAGTGTCTGGTACATCATCCCGTGAGCCTGTTGCGCGGCTTGCGGCGCTCCAGTTAATGAAGTGAGACCGCCCGCGAACTCGGCCATTCGTTGTTGATACAGCGGGTCCATCGGGGTCAGGTGCCCGACCATTTGCGATTGGTACGATTGTGCCAGTCGGGTGACGTAGGTCGTCGTGATGGATATTCCGATGCTACCGCCCAGATTCCGTGACAGATTGAAGATGCCACTGGCATTCCCGATCTTGTCGTTGGACAGCGTTGCCATGGCGAGCGACATGATCGGAACGAAGATCAGGCCAATCGAGGCCCCCTGCAAAACATTGGGCCAGACGATGTTGCTCATCCCGACGCCAAGAGTCAGCCTGCTGAGCATCAGCGTCGACACTGTAAAGGCGGCAATGCCGGCGGAAATCATCCATCGTCCGTCGATCTTGCTCAGCAGTATTCCGACGATGGGCATCATGACCAGGGATCCCAGACCGCGCGGGGCTGTGGCCCAACCCGCCGATTGGGACGTGTAACCCATGAGGTTCTGCAGGAATAGCGGGAGCAGCGTTAGAGAGCTATACATGCCCGCCGAGACGATTGCGATGATAGTGGTGCCAACCCAGAAATTCCGGTCGGTGAACACCCTCAAATCCATGATCGGCTCCCGGGTGTGCAATTCCCGTATCAGCAGAGCGACCAGGGAGACCACTGAGATCACTGCAAACCAGCGGACCCACGTGGCAGCAAACCAATCGGCGTTTTGGCCCTTGTCGAGCACGATCTGCAGCGTGCTCAGCCAGAGGATCAGAAATCCGAAGCCGATGCCATCGATCGATCCGACTTTAGCATTCTTTATGTAAGGTGGATCCTCCACGTACCGGCCCAGCAGATACATTGCTATGAGCCCGATGGGAATGTTGATATTGAACACCCAGCGCCATGAGTAGTGATCGGTGAGCCACCCGCCGAGCATGGGCCCGATGACGGGGGCCACGACCACGGCGATCGCAAAGACGGCCATCGCAATGCCCCGCTTCTCTTTGGGGAAGCTTTCGAGCAGAATTGCCTGCGCCAGCGGCTGCAATGCGCCTCCACCCAGGCCCTGCAGAACTCTGGCCAGTACCAGGAAGCCCATCGAAGGGGCTATGCCACAGAGAAACGAAGCGGCGATGAAAGTTGCCGTACAGGCCAAAAGGAAGCGTTTGCGGCCGAACTTCAATGAGAGCCAGCCGCTCGCCGGCAACACGATGGCGTTAGCAACCAGATAGCTGGTCAGAACCCAGGTAGCCTCGTCGGTGGTGGCCGAAAGGCTTCCCGCCATGTGGGGCAGCGCCACCGACACAATCGTCGTATCCAGCACCTCGATAAAGGACGCCAGCACGACGGCGCCGGCGATGTACCACGGGTTTACCGCCGGGCGCCACTCGTCTGACACAGCCGAAGCGGCGCTGCTAGCTTCGGCGCTCATTGAACCTTCACCTCGGGTTCCACGGACATGCCGGGGCCGAGGCGGTAACCTGCCGGCGGCGCATCGAGAAGCACAATCTTCACCGGTACGCGCTGGACAACCTTCACGTAATTGCCGGTCGCGTTTTCGGCCGGCAGCAGGCTGAAGCGCGCTCCCGTCCCGCTCTGGACGCTGTCGACCTTGCCCCGCAGCTTCAACTGCGGATAGGCGTCCACTTTGATCGTGACCGGCTGCCCGGGGCGCATTCTCTCGAGCTGCGTTTCCTTGAAGTTCGCCACCACCCAGACGCGGTCCGAGACCAGCCCCATCAGGACCTGACCCGTGCCGACGAAATTGCCGGGCTCCACCGATTTCCGAGTGATGAAGCCGGCTTCACTGGCATAGATCTTCGTGTAGGACGCGTTCAAGGTCGCCTGCTGCAGGGCCGCTTGCATCTCGGCGAGCCGGGAGCGGCCGGCGTCGAAGTCCGCCCGGCGCAGGAGTACCTGCTGCGGCGCGGATTGCGCTTCGTGCAAATGGCCCTCGGCCTGGAGCACCTGATTCTCGCTCTGCCGTAGCGCCGCGGCCGTGGATTGCCGGCCGGCCTGTGCCTGAGCGAGTTGAGCGTGCGTAGCCGTCACGGCCTGGCTGGCCGCGTCCTTATTCGCCGTCGTGGCGCGGGCGTCGGTCCCGGCGCGATCGAGCATCTGTTTGGAGACTTCGTCTTTCTTGTACAGTGCCCGGTAGCGCTCCGCATCGCTGGTGGCGCGCTCTGCTTCGGCCACGGCGGCGGCGAGATGCGCATCGGCTTGGGCGGAAACCGCGGTCGCGGCTTTCACGCCCGCATCTTCCTGCGCCAGACGCGCTCGCAGGACTTCCACCTGGTTGTGCGCAGCGCCCAGACCGGCATCGGCTTCCTTCAGAACGGCGCCAGTGACCGTCGAGGTGAGCGCGACATTGGTTTCGGCTCCGTTCGACTGGGCCTGGGCGCTGCCCAGACGGGCTTGCGCTTCGGCGAGCCGGGCCATGTAGTCCGCCGGGTCGACTTCGACCAGCAGATCGCCCTGGTTGACGTGCTGGTTGTCCTCGACCAGAACGCGCAGCACCTGCCCGGAGACGCGCGGGCTGATCTGAATTACGTTGCCTTCCAGAAAAGCGTTATCCGTGGACTCATAGCCGCGCGAGTGGAGGTAGTAACCGATGGCGACAGCCACTGCGATTGCCGCGACGGCAACCATGGCGAATGTCTTTTGCCCACTCCGCACTTTGGAGAGAAGTTGCCGATCTCTTTCTTGTTCTTCTGCCAATTTGGTGGTTACGTCTTGCATGGAATCCTCTTCTTGCGTCAAAGCCTGAAGTCCTCTACCCGCCCGACGGCCGCGGCCAGATTCAGCCGGGCAACATTGAATTGCGCCAGACTCGTCACCAGCGTCTGGCGGGCGTTCTCCAGCGCGGTTTGGGAGGTGACCACTTCGATGTTGTCGGCGATGCCGTTCGCAAACCGGTCGCGGGAAAGCTCCAGTTCGCGTGTTGCCAATGACAACGCCGTCTGCGCGGCCCGCACCTGAGTCTCGCGGGTAACCAGGTTGTCGAGCGCCTGCCGCACGTCCTTTTCGATCGCCAGTTTCAGATCGGAGGCCTGCGCGGCGGCCTGCCGCTCACGGCTCGCCGCTGTCTGCACCTCGGCGTGAGTGCGCCCGCCATTGAAGACGGGCACGTCGAGGCGGACGCCGACGCTGCGCGTGGGCAGGCTCGTGTCGTTCGGCTTGACCGCGCTCGTGCCGTAATCGCCGGCGAAACTGAGCGTCGGCGCCCAGCCGGCGGCGGTCGCCTTGCGCTGCGTCGCCGCGATCTTCAACTGTTGTTGCGCCACTTTCAAGTCGCTTCTCTCCGCCAGCGCCGATTGCACCGTTGGCACTGCGTCGGCGTGCTCGGCGGGCGTGAACCTCAGGGGATCGGCCAGGCTGAGATTCGTGGATAGCGGCAGCCCGGCGACTCGCAGCAGGTCTAAACGCGCCGTGTCCAAGCTCGTCTGCGCCTGCGCCAGTTGCACCTGTTGATTGGCCAGCCGGGTCTCGGCCCGAGCCACGTCCAAGCCGGTCGCGAGGCCTGCGTTGTGTTGATTTGTTGCCAGATCCAGCAGCGTTTGAGCGAGTTGCAGGTTGGCCTTCGCATTGGCCACGGCCTCTTCGGACGCGAGCACCTCAACATACGACAGCGCGGCGGCCGTCATTACTTGCTGCGCGGCAAAACGCGCCTGCTCGCCGGCCAGTTCAACCCCGTACTTGCCAGCCTGATACTGCCGGATGGCCGCCAGGTTGACGATGCTCTGCGTCAGCCGGATTCTTGCGTCGAAGACGCTGAATGGTCCGAGAAACGCGGGGATCCCGGGAATCAGACTGGATGTGAACCCCTCCGCGGCCAGGTTCAACGTCATGTTCGATTGCGACGCGCCACCGGAGATATTCGGCAATAAGAGGGAAAAGACGGTTCCCCGCTCGCCGCGCGCCTGCATGATCCGCTCCCGGGCCAAGACCGTTTGCAGGTTATTTTTTACGGCCAATTCCGTCGCTTGCGCCAGCGTCAAAGAAACGCTGGAAGCCGCGTTTTGAGCCGCTTCCTGCGCAAGGACCGGCTGGGTCAATGCCCAGGCGGAAAGGCAGACGATACTCACTAGTCGCTTGTATAGTTTTCGATGCATTGATTTTTCGGGGGAATTCCCCGTGACCAGCATTAAGGCAATCGGATTGCCATTTCACAATCTATAATTAAAGCGTTTAAAATCAGATACTTATAAGCGCAGTGACGATCCAGTTGCCGAAAAACATCCTGTCTTCGGCACTTGGCGTCGTCACATGACGATAGCCTCGGCATCTGACGGACCAGACGGCAGTGATCTGGAACTTCATGGATCGGACGGGCGCGCTGCGAGAACTTCTAAACCTGTATGCCGAGGCTGGTTTCCCGGAGAAGCCTCCAGCCCTTGCATAGCAGTAGGATGGGAGATCCATCTGCGGACAAATCCGTCCAGCGGGGAATTGACATGAAACCGGATATGCGAATCAGATCCATCAGCCTGCTTTTTCTCCTCGTCCTGCCGCTGCAGTATGCGCGCGCGCAAGGCACCGTGCCCACGTTCCAGCACACCGTGGATCAGGGTGCCTACACTCTCGTAGGCCGCGATCCGGCACGGGGAGGCGCCACCACCATCCCCACGGTGCTGGTTCCCATCACGCTTGCTTTTGATTCGAAGCGGATCGCCGGCAAGCCCTTCCTCATGGACGCAGCCCCGGATGTAGCGGGCGTCCTCCGCTCGCCCGTGTTCTCCAAATTCGCCTTCCCCATGGGCGGCGCAACGCAGTACGCCGACGCGATGCTGCGCAGCACGTTCCCCCAGGCGGACACATGGCATACGCTGCTCGGCCAGCCAGAGGTGAAGCCTGTCCGCGTCACCATTCCCGCGGGCTATGGCTACATTCTCACGTCGAAGAAGTCCGGCCGGTCCTTCGCAGTCGTCGATATCGACTTTCTAGAGAAGGAACTCTTCAAGCAGATTCCGAAGCAGGACGGCAAGCTCGTCATCGCCGTGACGCACAACACGACGTTCTACGCCACGGGCGATGCGACGGTGTGCTGCTCCTGGGGAACGCACGGCGTCGACCCCGCCAGCGGGAACTCGTTTGTGCTCGGCTCGTATCTCCACGCCGCACCCGCGGTTGTCGAAGACCAGGATGTGCAGCCGCTCACGCAGCAACTCGCGGAGTTCATCAAAGATCCCTTGCACGATCCGCTGTTCGACCCAGAGGCGCACGGCCGCGACGTCAAGGCTCCGGGCAATATCTTCCCCGCCTGGATGCGTCCCGCTTCGCAGCCCGCGGGCGACCAGGGCCGATGCGGCGGCACGGGCGCGGCATCCACCTACTTCCTGCTCGAACCCACCAATACAAACCCGAAGAACAACATCCCCGCGTCGAAGGCCTTCGTCGCCCAGGTGGACGGAGTCCCCTACCACCTGCAGAATGTCGCCCTGCTGCCCTGGTATACCGGCGCCTCCGACGGTCTTGGCGGCACGTATAGCTTCCCGGACGCGCAGGCGCTCAGCGACCGTTCCAAGCCGTGCCCGGCACGCCGTGGACGTCCTGGCTCAGGCGGCCGTGCGTCCGCGCCGCCTCAGGTGGCAATCGCGGCGATCCCGGCGAGCGGATCGCCGAATGGCCACAAGCTTATCGGTTACTGGGCCGGATACGGCGGCCCGGGATCCACTTTTCCGTTGCGCGAGGTCTCGCCGCAGTGGGACGTCATCCTCGTCGCCTTCGCTACGCCGGATAAGAATGCGCCGGAAGGGACCCTGCAATTCCACACGCCCGCCGGCCTGGATACCGCGCAGTTCAAAGCCGACATTGCTTACTTGAAGAGCCAGGGCAGGAAGGTCATGATCTCGCTCGGGGGTGGAGGCCAGCACTTCACTCTCGCCGATCCGAAGCGCGTTCCGAACTTCGTTTCCTCCGTCACACACATCGTCAGCGAGTACGGCTTCGACGGCATCGACATCGACTTCGAAAGCCCGTCGCTCTCCATCGATCCCGGCGACACGGATTTCAGGCATCCCACCACGCCGTCCATCGTGAACCTCATCTCGGCGCTGCGCCAGTTGCACGATCATTTCGGCGCAGGCTTCATGATCAGCCTCGTACCCGAAGGGACCCAGATCCCATCCGGCCACCCCAGCTATGGCGGCCAGTTCGGCTCCTATCTGCCCATCACGTACGCCATCCGCGACATCCTCTCGTTCATCGACGTGCAGGATTACAACACGCCGCCGCTCGCAGGCCTGGACGGCGAGATCTATCAGCCGGGCTCGGTGGACTATCACGCCGCCATGACCGAACTGCTGTTGCACGGCTTCAACGTGGGAGGCGATCCCAAGCAGTTCTTCCCGCCGCTGCCGGCCGATAAGGTTGCCGTCGGCTTCCTGACCGGAGACACCATACCCGCCATCGTCGGTCAGGCGATGGATTACATCATCACCGGCAAGGCGCCCGCCGGGACCAGTTACAAGCTGCGTCAACCCGCCGGCTACCCCGGCATGATCGGCGCCATGTTCTGGACCATCGACGACGACCGCCGCGGCGGCTATAACTTCTCCAACGTCGTGGGGCCCCAGCTCCACGGCTATCCGGAGGCGAAGTAGCCAGCCGGAATGGAGTATCATCCGCTTTCCGAGCCACACTATGTCAGATGACCTGCCGGTCAGGGGATCCGTGCGATAGACTTTCCGAAGGGTGCGCGACAATGTCAAATCAGATGGGCAAGTGGAATCGGCGGGAGTGGTTGGCCAGCGGCGGAATCGCCGCCGCGGCAAGCCTTGAACTAGGGCGTCCGGCGCAGGCCGCTCCGTTGGAGATGACCTCGAAGCTTTATGAGTCGCTCGGGGTCCGGCCGTTTATCAATGCGCGAGGGACCTTTACTATTCTGACCGGCTCGCAATCTCTGCCTGAGGTGAAACAGGCGATGGTCGAGGCCTCACGTCACTTCGTCCACCTCGATGAGCTGATGGATGCCGTCGGCGCGCGGATCGCTGAACTGACCAGGGCGGAGTGGGGCATTGTCACGGCCGGCTGTGCGGCCGCGATTTCGCACGCCACGGCCGCCTGCATCGCCGGAACCGATCCGGAAAAGATGCAGCGGCTCCCTAACCTCACCGGGCTCAAGAGCGAGGTGGTGATGCCGCGTTATGCTCGCAACGTCTATGACCACGCGGCGCGTATGACGGGAGCCCGCATTGTGAACGTCGACACGGAGGAACAGCTCAAAGCGGCGCTGGGGCCGAAAGCGGCGATGGTCCTCATCATGAGTTGTCCGGCGGCCGAGAATGGGCCGTTGAGCATCGAAAACACCTGCCGCGTCGCGCGCGCCGCGAAGGTGCCTGTCCTGGTGGACGCGGCGGCGGAAGAGCTGATGGTGCCCAACATCCACCTGGCGCATGGGGCGACCATGGTGGCCTACAGCGGCGGCAAGTGTCTGCGCGGGCCGCAGGCGGCGGGCCTCCTGCTGGGGCCAAAGGATCTGCTGCATGCGGCCTGGCTCAACAGCGCGCCGCACCACGCCTTTGGCCGCTCGATGAAGGGTGGCAAGGAAGAGATCATCGGCATGCTGGCAGCGCTGGAGGCTTGGTTCCACCGCGATCACGCCGCTGAGTGGCGTGAGTGGAACTCCTGGCTGGCTGCCATCCAGGAACAGGTCTGTCGCGTGCCGGGTGTGTCGGCAACGGTGATCCAGCCCGAAGATCTCTCCAACCATGCTCCACAACTGAGACTCGCCTGGGATTGCACGAAGCTGGGGATTACCGGGGCTGAGGCGAAAGCGGCGATCGAAAGCGGTACGCCCCGCATTATGCTGGCCGGGGGCAGCGGCGACCGGCGCGGCAACACGGAGAGCACGCTGGAGATCATGCCCTACATGCTGAATCCAGGTGAGTACAAGATTGTGGCGCAGGTCTTGTACGCTGTGCTCTCGCATCCGCCCAGGATCGAGATTCCGGCGCTTCCGGCGGGCGAGCCGGCGCGCGTGACGGGAGCCTGGCGGGTCCTCCTCACCTTCTCTCTCGGCCAGGCCGCGCATCAGTTCACTCTTCAACAGGATGGCGGCAAGCTGAGCGGCCGTCATCGCACCGAGATGCTGGATGGAGACCTGCACGGCCGCGTGGACGGCAATCAGATCGAGTTCCGGAGCGCGCATCCGTACGAGGGGACCGTGCTGGAATACGCCTTCAGCGGGACCGTCCAGGGCGAATCGATGAACGGGACTGTGCAACTGGGTGAATATGGCAAGGCGCACTGGGAGGCTCAGCGGGTTGCGCAAAGTTAGGGCGCTTCGCCGTTCGCTTTAGACCGCGGCCCGTTCGCGCTTGCCCGAAGCCGGCACAGAGCGATTCCCTGGCGGCTGCGGACTGGCCGCGCGCCGCGGTTCATGAGCAACTGTGAGGCTGCTCTCAGCCGGCCGCCCGCGCTCTCACCTGCCCGACATTGATTTCGGCACGTCATCCGACGTGATCCAGGTCATGCGCGTGCCGGGGAACAGATGGAACGACGCCTGCCGCCTGACTATCAGCACGGCAACGCCGGGCTTCGGGTCGCCCTTCACCCTCTCGACCATGCCGTCGTCCTCAGGGGCGCCGGGGCCGGTGTAGTGTGCCGACTGCATCATGCCGGGTTCGGCGGGAACCAGCCAATATAGGCCCTTCACCGGCGTGTCGATGGTCTTCAACTGGGCGCGAAACGGCACGGATCCTCCCGGCAGCGCAAGCTCATTGAATTCGATTGTCAATGTGAAAAAGTACACGAACCCGTCGTTCTCCTTTATGTACTTCCGGAGCACGCCACGCACCGGCGTCCCCTTGGGCGCCAGCAAGTTCCCGTTGTAGCGGAGGTCTGAGAGAAGGTGCGCATTCACCGGCCCTCCGATGACCGCATTCTCCGGACGCAGGTCTGCGTCGAGCCCCAGCTTCATCTGCAAGTTTGGCGGGAGTGCGGCGAGCGCCGGCGGAGGCTGCACATTCGGTGTCGCCGCAGGCTCTGGCGGAATCTCCGCATTTGTCGGGAGCGCGGCAGCCGATACCTTGGACTGTTCCGGAACCGGCGGCGCGGCAGGCTCGTCGAACGTCAGCGTCGAGCTGGTCGTGTACTCGCGGCAGAGGCCGAAGCGGCTGAGATTGGTGTTCAGCGGGCCGCTCGATTCTTCCACCAGATCCTCTACCGCACTGGGCAGCAGCACATTGCGCGCGCCGATGCGCACGCTCGCGTAGTCGATGTTGCGCGTGACCGATTTCAGCGGGAAGCGGGCCGCAAACTGCGTGGCGCGGGCTACCAACCGCACTAACTCGAGCGTTCCGGCATCGGCCCAGATGCTGCCCTCGGCGCCGACCTGCGCCGAGCGTTTGTCTTTGAACACCGTCCAACTGCTGTCGGCCTTGGGCACCGTGAAATCCCAGCGCAGCGTCGCGCGCGTGTCGAGCATCTCTTTACCTACCCAGCGAAACTGCGTCGCCGGCCCAAACAGAATGTCGATCACCTGCGACGCGTAAGCGCCCGTACCAACCAACCCGGAAGACAGCTCTTTCTGCAGTTGGCTGTCGGCGAACATGTTACGCCCCGGCCAGGAGTACATCTCTTTGTCGCCGACGTGCGCGACTTCGATTTCAACGCTATCGAGTGTCTTCGGTATCGCTTTGGCCTTCGAAGCGCGCAGCCGTTCGGTCTTTTGCAGGCAGATGTAGTTAGGAAGCGACTTCAGGGTGCGGCCCATCCTGGCGCGCATCTCCAGCAACTGCGTTTGGCCAGTTTCGTCAGCCGCCAGCCCTGCCTGTACCACGCAAATAGCAGCCACGCATACAATTGCAGCCTTCATTGCGATTCCAGTCTCCTCTCACACCCACGGTTTAGTTCGGCGTTGCCCAATAGCCGCGCTTGGCCCTCAACGTGATTTTGCGGCCTTTGACCTCGACCGTGATATTGCGGAACTTGCCGTCCATCGCGGCATTCGTCGAGACATAGCCCAGCGTGTAGTAATCGCGGCCCTCGGCCACCGCCTTGCGGATGCCGGCGAGGATGTCGTTGCTGTTCTGGTAGGACGTGCCCCCGGTGGCGGCGGAGAACTCGGTCAACGTCATGCCCGCCTCCGCCTGCAGTTCGTTCATCGTAGACATCACATCTGATGCCACCGAAATGGTTGGCCCCGACGTCGAGGCATCCGTCCACGATGGCGTATACAGCCCGCGGGAATCGATCGTATTGATGATGATGTTCGAGCGCGATGCGATCTTCACCACATCCTCGAATTCGGATTGCAGGCGGGAGGGCGTGGGCGCATTTCCAGGGAAATGATAGGCCGCCAGCATTGCCCATGCGTCGCGCCCTGGGGAAAGCTGGAACCCGTCGGAGATCAGCAGCAGCGTGCGGTGCTCGGTGCCCTTTGACAGCTCGCGCACCAGATTCCGCAGTCCACTGAGCAGCGTGACTGTGTAGTAGCGGTCCATGCCGGCAACTTGTTCCGCCTCCGCGGGCAGTCCTTTCGCCTGTATGTCGCAGGTCCGGTCGTGAGCGTCGCACAGAGCCCGGACCTCTTGCAGGTGGTTTATGAAGTCGCGCAGCTCACTCGACGAAGTGCGGCTGCCCGAGAACATCTTGTAAAACGCCTTATCGTCGAGCGCGGCCAGTGCTGTCGACGGATCGCGCGTCATGTTCTGGATGATCGTCATCGACTGGCCCAGCGCGATGACGCCATACTGCGAATCGCCCGGCGGCTCGGAGGCAAAGAACTTCTGCAGCGACTCGCGCACCGCGTGCAGATTTGAAAACTCGGCGTGCAGCGTGTCGACCACGATCAGGTACGTGTGGCGCGGCCCGGCGGCAGGCGCCGGTTTCGATGGGGCAGCTTGCGGCTTGCCCGCATCGGCCGCGGGCGGATTGGGCACGGCCTCGACGCCAGCTTCCCCCGACGTCTCGACTCGGAAACTCGTGATGGTCTGTTCGACGCCATCTTCGAACACGCGGAAATCGGATTGCTTCAGGTCGCTGACATTGTGGCCGGACTTGTCGAGCGCAACGACGGGCACCAGCACCTGGCGCACGTCCACGCGAATTACCGGCTGGCTCCCATTCGCTGCCTGCTGCGGCGTGGCTGTCATTGCGTCCAGGCGGGCCTTCAAGGCCTCATTCGCAGGGGCAAGCTCAACCGCGCGGCGCAGTTCGGCGAGCGCTCCGGCCCGATCTCCCGAGGCTTCGAGCGCCCTCGACAGATTCCCGTGCGCGGTTGCATCGCCGGGCGCCAGTCGAACCGTTTCGCGCAACTCCACCAACGCGTCCGCCGCCGCCCCGCGATCCGTCAGCAGGATACCCAGCAGGTTGTGCGCGGCAGCGACGTCTTTCATGCCGCTCAGCGCCGCGCGCGCCTCCGTTTCGGCGCCGCCAGCGTCGCCTGTCGCCCGTAGCGCACGCGCCAGGTGATAGTGCGCCGCGGCGAGCGTCGCATCCAGCCGCACAGCCTCACGCAGCGGCGCAACCGCCCCGGCGGCGTTGTTCGCATCCATCGCGGCAACGCCAGCGCCAAGCTGTTCGAACGCGTCGTGCTCCGCGGCAACGGCCGTGAATACGCCGGCGTTCTTTTTTGCCAGTTCAGGGTCGTTGGCATCGTTTCGGCCGTATAAATGGAATTCGCTGAACCTATGCACCGCGTGCGTTCGCGCGTCTTCCCGCGAGACATCGAACACTGCCCGCGCGGGCAGCAGCAGGGTGGCGTCGAGCGCGGCGAAGCGCACATCGGCGAGCGTCAGATCGACGCGCTGTTCCTCGGCGGCGGCGCCTTCCTGAGTGCGCGTCGTCTCGCACAGCAACCGCACCGGCTGCGAGCGTTTTGCATCGATCCAGACTAAGCCCTGCATGGGGCCCTGCATGGGGCCCTGCATGGGGCCCTGCATGGGGCCCTGCGTGGGGCCCTGCATGGGTTGCGAGCCCGCGCCGGGGCTCTGCGCAAAGGCAAAGACCACCATGTTGCCGGCACGCCCGAGGGCGCGAATGCGCAACTGGCTCTCGAATTCCGGCAACAGGATCTCCACCAGAGCGACGAACCGGTCGCCCGCGACAAAGCCGCCCTCGCCCGCCTTCGCTGCTCTGTCGCCCGTTGCGGAAAGGCGCAGTTCGTGTACCTCCAGCGAGTTCTGCGCCATGCTCGCCACATACCGGAAACGTTCGGTTTGCGAGCGCACCCGGACGCCTCCGTTCTCCAGACGCAATTCGGAGATCTGCTCCGCGGCCGAAAGGTCCGCGAACTTGTCGAAGGTCTGATTGATGGACTCCAGCGCGGGCAGCAGCACCGTCTTTACGAGCGCTCCGTCGTGGTCGAATCGTACGCCTGCAAGCTCGGGAGCACGGCGCAACAGTTCGTCGTCGTTCAAATCAATCAGCAGCTTCGGCGGCAGACCGGAGGCGAGCGCGGAGGCCGCCAACAGGCCCGCGAGAAACATCGCTTTCACACGCAAGGTAAGCACGCCGCAATCCTCTTGTCCCTCGCTATCATTTCACTTCCGTCCGGTTGTGAGGGGAGTTTCACCCCTGAACTCCCGAAAATACCCGGCGCACCTTGAGCGGCCCCGCCATGCCTAGCGGGCCGGGCCGCCCGACGCGGGGCGCCTGTGCCGGCACCGGGACAATCTCATGCGCTCTTCGCCGGCGCCGGACGCGCGCCTGGCCCGCGGGCCGCGAGCAGGTCCGGCAGCAGTTGGTTCCCGGCCCCGGTCGCGAGCAGCGTCACCCGCGCATTCGTGTTGAGCAGCCTTTGCGTTTCGAGGATATTGAACAACGCGTCCGATACCGCGGGCTGCTTCGAGATCTCGCGTAGAGCCTGACCGAGCAGATTGGGCCGGATAGCTGCCGCTTTGCCGAATTCGATGGACGCTGTGCGCTCCGCCGAACTCGTGATGACGTTCACCTGGTTGGCGCCCGCCTGCTTGATTGCTGAAGTCACCTGGCGCAGCCGGTTCACCACCTTCGCTTCGATCTGCCGGATCATCCCGTCGTCGCGGAAATGCACCTTGCGGATATAGACTGAGCCGAGCTGGTAGCCCCAGGCCTGCGACTGGCCGGAGACTTCCGCGCGCACGGTCAGGCTCATTTGGTGGCGCGTCTCCAGCATGTCCGCCAGCGGCATATTGCTGAGGCAGCGCACGGTGGCGTTGCTCACGTTCGCGCGCAGAGAGCCGCGCGGGTCGGTGTTCTTGAAGAGATAGGCATACGGATCGCTGATCCACATCTCGTACCAGATGCCGATGCCCATCGGCGCCCCCTCTTCGGAGTTCACCTGCTCACTGCGGCGGTATTCCTGATCGAGCCGCAGATCGAGCACATAACACGTGCCGAAGATGTTGACGATCAACGCCGCCGGCCCTAATTCCGAGAGCAGAAAATGGAAACCGGGTTCGTCGAGGGTGCCCAGGACCTTGCCGAACAGGACGTACACGCGGCAGGTGCGTTCCTCAACGGTGGTGTAGAGACCGAAGATCCGCGCGGCAATCAGCAGGGCCGGCAGGCCGAACATGAGCAGCAGAAAAGTGACAAGCGCGGAGAGCATGAAGCCGCCCAGCATCAGTATTTCGTTCATCGCTGCGCCTCCTCCTGGCTCGCAGCCAGATAGACGTCCTGGACCTTCTCAAAGAGTTTCAAGCGCACGTTTCGCAGATACGCCTGAAGCGCGCCGGCGCCGGCGGCGTAAAGCTGCGACAGTTCGGCTGCGAGCAGCTTGATCGGCTCCACTTCGGCCTGCGCTTTCAGCGACTCGATTTCGACGGCGCGCTTCGACTGCTCGATCTTCTGGTCGGCCGCGGCCTGCGCCAGGCTGATATCGCTCGATACCTGGTTGTGCGCCGTGTTGATCGCCGCCAGCGCCGACTCGACGTCCGGCGGGGGATCGATGCCGGTGATCAGCGAAGCCTCCAGCAGGACGCCGTAGCGGGCCAGCGTGGAACGGCATTCCTGGTCCATGTATTCATTCAAGTCACGTAGATTCTTGCGCAGATCGTTGATGGAAACGCCAATCATTTCGCTGCCCGGAGCCAACTCGACTCCGTTGCCCACCCCCGCTACGATCGGCCGCGTGCTCTTGGCTTCAAAGTTGGCGATCTTCTGGCGCAACACAGAGACGAAATATGCGGTCACGTGAACGAATGGTTTTTTGATGGCGAAAAGAAACGCGTATAGATTGGACTCGCTCACGCGGTAGCGGATCTGTCCGGTCATGCCGGTGTTGAGTTGGTCCTTGGTGACGGCATCCAGCTTCGTGCCGTTGCTGTTGGCGGACGGATCCTCCAGGTCCTTGGCCATGTTCACGGTCATGGTTGCGATGGAGATCTTGCGAATGCTCTGCCACGGCATCTTCAAATACGGGCCGCCCGGAGGGATCACGCGCACTTGCGGATAACAATAGCGGGATCGTTCTTCCGGTTGCAGAAACTCGGCGTTCGGATCGTCGAGTGTTGTTTTATTGCCGGGGAGGCGTTCCGCCCGCCCGAAGCTCGTCTTCACCGCGCGCTCGTTCTGGTCTACCGTATAGATCCCCAGAACGATAACGCGCAACACGAACCAGACCAGGAACCCTGTTATAACGCCAGCGAGAACTGCCATGGACGGGAAACTCCTCTTCTTGCTCTTGCGGTCGCGCCCGCTCTTTCTTCGACCTCTCAGACTATCAAGACCGTGAACTCTTCATCTTGCTCATGCCGGGCCGGCCGCAACCACGGTTGGCCATTTCACATCGGGCGCGGTGCGGCGCCTCGCAGGCTGCTTACACGGTGCTGTGTGACGGCGAGTGTCTCCATTTGTCAGCCCAGTCCGTCTTTGACAGGCAGCGTGGTTTTGCCGCCGGAGATCCGCTCCTTCGAGAGTCACGGTCTCATGTGGCGGCGCAGGCTTCAGCCCCGCAACGGAGCCCGGCCAAAGCCGGACGCAGCCTGAAAGCTATCCCACTGCGATTCGCCCGCTTTCATCTCCATGAGCGTCCCGCAGGCCCGTGGCGACTCGCGC
>Ga0302320_10007322_pt1 | contig 24305 bp, 22 predicted proteins | sample Bog_T0_3_FD_202130 | JGI IMG/M metagenome (GOLD analysis project Ga0302320, IMG submission 202130) | Peat permafrost microbial communities from Stordalen Mire near Abisko, Sweden - Bog_T0_3 | ecosystem: Environmental > Terrestrial > Soil > Wetlands > Peat | place: Sweden: Abisko, Stordalen Mire...
TTCAGCAACACCGACTTACCGGCGCCCGAGCCGCCCACCACCCCGAACACCTCGCCCCGGTAGACTGTCAGATCCAGATGGTCGTGAATAACTCGGTCGTCGAAACGCGAGACCAGTCCGCTCACCTCGATCACCGGCGGGCCGTGGTCGGCCGGCGGCTTGACCGCCGCGTCGGGAGCCGCCTGCCCGCTCATATATCGAGCTCCATGTAGACCAGGGCGAAGACCGCATCGATGAAGATGATCGAGAAGATGGCGTGCACCACAGCGGCGGTGACCCGGCGTCCCAATGACTCCACGTCTCCAGCCACTTCCATGCCCTGACGACAGCCGATCCCCGCGATCACGAGCGCCATGACCGGAGCCTTGCTCAAGCCCACCCAGAAATGGCTGATGCCGACATTGTCGAGCATGCGCGCCAGGAAGAAATCGGGGTTCAGGCCCAAGACCCCCCAGGTCACCATCATGCCGCCAGCCAGGCCGGCGATGGCCGCCACGAAGGTCAAGAGCGGGATGGTGAAAAGCAGGGCCATGAAGCGGGGAAGCACCAGGGCCTCGAACGGGTCCACGCCCAGCACCCGCATGGCGTCGATCTCCTGGTTCATCTTCATGGACCCGACCTCCGCCGCGAAGCTGGAGGCCGAACGCCCGGCCAGGAGCACGGCGGTAATGACGATGGCGAACTCGCGCAGCACGCCCACGCCGATCAGCTCGACGGTGAACACCTGGGCGCCGAACTGGGCCAGCATGTGGGCGCCGAGGAAGCCGATCACCGCGCCGATGAAAAACGAGGTCAAGGACACGATTGGCAGGGCGTCCAATCCCGCGCGTTCAGCCAGTGACACGAACGGCGCCCAGCGCATGCGGCGCGGATCGACGATCAAACGTCCGGCGGCGGCCAGAACCCGGCCGTTGAAGGCCATGGTGTGGTAGGTGTCCAGGCCGACACCCACCAGCCCGCGACCCAGGCGCTCCATCAGCGCCATGAACGTCAAGGGCGCGCGCGGCGGCGCGGCGGCCTGCTTGGGCACGCGAGAGATCAGGTCGATCAGACGCAGAGTCTCGGCGCGCCCCTTGAGGGTCTCGCCCGGCTTCAGCCGGTCCGGGGCGGAGTCGAGAATCGCCATGGCGCCGACGGTGTCGCAGCGCCCGATCGCCGACAGATCCAGCCGCGCGTCCTTGTGCTCGCCCATGGCGGCGCGCAGGCGCTTTGCGGCGTCGGATAGGCCGCGCGAGGTCCAATCCCCTGTCAGGTTCGCCCACAGGCCGTCGTCGGCGTTCAGGAGGCTGAAATCGGCGGGCTGATCCATTCGTCGGGAAGTCCATGCTGGGGGGCAATCAAGTTCGCCACGCATTGGCAGTGTCCGCCGCGCCACCACGCGCGGTCAATGCGCGATGACCGATCTTCCGGGCTCATGCCCGAACAATGCCAGAGACGACCTAATCTTAGTCCACAAGGTCCTTGTATTCGGGATGACGCCGGACAAACGCCTGCGCATAGGAACATAACGGCGCTACCTTCACTCCGGTTCGCCGCGCGGACTCCATCACCCCTTGCATCAGACGAGCGGCGACCCCGCCGCCGCGAAGAGCTGGCGGAGTCTCCACGTGCGTAATCTCCACGACGCCGGGCCTGCGGCGGTAGTCGGCGAACGCGACGGCGGTCCCCACGGGGAGCTCGAAGCGATTTCGCGCGGCGTTGTCCGCGACCTGCGACCCAGGACCTTGCTCGGACCCCATCTAAGCACCCCCTCGCCAAGCTGCCATTGCTGTTCAACCCGTCCCGTGGGTCAAGGTTCCCCCCGCTTCCCTTGCATCGTCAAGCGCCGACGGGGCATAGACCGGTTGTGAACCCGATCTTCGCCAATCAGCCGCCGACAATCTTCGACATCATGTCGACCCTGGCGCGCGGGCACGATGCGATCAACCTAGGCCAGGGCTTTCCCGACGCGGATGGGGCAATGGATGTGCGCGAGGCCGCCGCGCGGGCCCTGCTGGAAGCTTCCAACCAGTATCCGCCCTCGCCAGGCCTGCCCCAGCTGCGCAACGCCGTGGCCGAGCACTACGGACGGCTGCAGGGGCTATCGCTGGATGGGATGAGCGAGGTGGTGGTCACCTCCGGCGCCACCGAGGCGATCGCCGCGTCGATCCTGGCCCTGGTGGCGCCGGGCGATGAAGTGATCATGTTCCAGCCGACCTACGACATCTACACGCCCCTGGTCAGACTCGCCGGCGGGGTCCCGCGCCTGATCGAGCTGCAGCCGCCGCACTGGCGCATCACGGCCGAAGCACTGGAGGCCGTGTTCAGCGACCGCACCCGCGTGGTGCTGTTCAACAATCCGCTCAACCCGGCGGCCATCGCCTATGGCGCTGAGGACCTCGACCGGCTGGCCCAGGCCTGCGTGCGTCACGACGTGATCGCCATCTGCGACGAGGTTTGGGAGCAGGTCGTGTTCGATGGCCGCCCTCACTTGCCCCTGATGGGCCGGCCTGGCATGCGCGAGCGCGCCGTCAAGATCGGCTCGGCGGGCAAGATCTTCTCGCTCACCGGCTGGAAAGTCGGCTGGGCCTGCGCCGCCCCTCCCCTGGCCGCGGCCATCGCCAAGGTCCACGCCTTTCTCACCTTCGCCACCGCGCCCAATCTCCAGTCGGCCGTGGCTTGGGGCCTGGCCAAGGATGAGAGCTATTTCCGGGCCATGCGCGAGGGCTTTTCCCGCTCGCGCGACCGTCTGACCGCCGGGCTGCGAGCCGAGGGCTTCGCGGTTCTGCCGAGCCAGGGCACCTATTTCGTGCTGGTGGATCTGCCCGCCTCGGGCATAGCGCTGGACGACGCGACCTTCTGCCGGCGAGCGGTGCGGGAGGCCGGCGTCGCCGCGATCCCCGTCTCGGCCTTTTACGCGAGCAACCCCGTGACCTCGGTCATCCGCCTGTGCTTTTCCAAGCAGGACGCAGTGCTGGACGAGGGGATCAGGCGGCTGACCAACGCGAGAAAGCGACTAGCGTAAGCCCTAGCTTAGCGGCCAGCCCGTTCCGCATCGGCCTGGGAATAGCGATCGCCTTGAACCGTGATCTTGGCGGCGGCTTCTTCCAGCGACTGAACCTCGGCCGGCGACAGGACGATCGAAGCCGCGGCGATGAGGCCGCCCGACCCGCCCGGACCAAGATCGAATCCAAACTTGGTGGCGATAACCACATCCTTTCGGAACGGCTCAAGCGCCTCGCCGACCAAGGCTTCATTGGTGAATGGGCCGTAGACCTCGGCCGTGTCGAATAGGGTGACGCCGCGTGAGACCGCCGAGCGGATGAGCGCGATCATGTCGTCGCGGTCGGGCGCCGGACCGCGGTGATAGTTCATGCCCAGCGTTCGGGCGCCCCGCAGGACCAGCGAAATACTCGGCGTCCGTGACATGCTCGAGCCAATCGACCAGTTTGCCGTCAAGCGCCTCTGTGACGGCCAGATGGGTCATCGCGGTGGTGGGCGTCGCCCCGTGCCAATGCCTGTGGCCGGGCGGGCACCAGACCACGTCGCCGGCCCGGATCTCAACGATCGGGCCGCCTTGGCACTGAGTCCATCCTGCGCCGGACGTCACCATCAGGGTCTGGCCGAGCGGATGAGTATGCCAGGCCGAGCGGGCGCCTGGCTCGAAAGTGACGTAGGCGCTCACAGCCCGGGCGGGGGCGGGCGGACTGTTCAGAGGATCGATCCGGACGGTCCCGGTAAAATATTCGGCCGGCCCCTTTTGCGAAGGCTGCGATCCGTCGCGCTTCAGCACCATATCGGGACTCCTATCGGTTGCTGCGCGCGCCAGGCGCCACAAGAAGCGCCGGGCCGCGATCAGGCGCAAAAACCATACAAAGAGCATGAGCCACAAAAACGCGTCGGGCAAAGCAGGCGGATCGCGCCGCCTAGCGCCTAAGCCGCTTGCGGCAACTCTTCGCTGATCACCTTGAAATCGGCCAGGATCGCCGCGCCGAAGGTGTGGGCGATGGGCACGTCTGAAGCGTCGCGGCCACGCGCGATCAGAACCCGGGCCATGCGCGGGCGATTGTTGCGCGGATCGAACGTGTACCAGCGCCCGCCTAGAAAAACTTCCATCCAAGCGCTGAAATCCATCACCCCCACCACTGGTACGCCGATGTCGCCCATGTAGCCGGTGCAATAGCGGGCCGGAATGTTCATGCAGCGGCAAAAGGCAATGGCCAAATGGGCGTAATCTCGGCACACGCCCCACTGCTCCTGATGGGTTTCGAAGGCCCCCTTGGTCGGGCGGGCGCGCTGATAGTCGAAGGCGACGTGATTGTGAACATAATCGACGATGGCCTGCACGCGCGGCCAGCCCAGCGGCGTAGCGCCAAACAGAGACCACGCCAGATCGCTGAGGCGGTCAGTCTCGCAATAGCGGCTGCCCAAGAGATAGACCACGGTGTCGTCGGGTAGGTTATGTACGGCGACCTGGAGGGCGTCGGGCGCGTAGTCGTCGACCAGACCGGTGTCGCGAATGACGAAATCAGCGGAGATGACCGTCCGCCCGGCCGGCGCCAAGATGCGGCTGCAGATATTGCCGAAACCATCGATATACTGACGGACGTCGACCATTGGATCGGTGCGCACCCAGTCGGGCGTTTCCAGATCATCGCGCCGGGAGGGATGCACGCTGACCATCAGCATCATCGGCGTCGGCGCGGGACAATCGTAGGTGATCTGGAACCCGTTACGCACGCGCATGTTTGTCTCCAAGACTTCCAGCGAAGACCATGCGCTTCCTCGGGTCCGCCTGACCAAAGGATGCTCGCGTCCGGTGGCGGCGCGACAGATCGAAAGGGCCGGGATTGAACGAAGATAACACGCGACCGGTTCCCCGGGCGAACCGATTGCTTGGCTCGCGCGATCCGTCTCCCTTGATTGTGACGAATCCAGGCGGGTCTTCGCCCTATCTGTTGCTGGGCGATCACGCTGGGCGGGCAATTCCCCACAGTCTTGGCGGCTTAGGCCTGCCCCGCGACGCCTTTGATCTGCACATCGCTTGGGATATCGGCGTCGAAGGCCTCGGCCTTCGGCTGGCGAAAGCGCTCGACGCCTGCTTTATCCGACAAGCCTATTCGCGGCTGGTGATCGACTGCAACCGTCGTCCTGACGCGGCGGACGCAATCCCGGCCGTCAGCGACGGCGTGGCGATTCCTGGCAATGTCGGCTTGAACCCCCCAGATGTCGCCGCCCGACTGCAGGACATTTGGCAACCCTACCAAGACGGCGTCGCCGGTCTTCTGGACGAACGCGAGAGGCTTGGACGAAAGACCCTGCTGGTCGCGCTGCACAGCTTCACGCCGGTGATGCAGGGGGCGAACCGGCCCTGGCGCTACGGAGTCCTTCATCGCGGAGACTCCGCCTTGTCCGCCCGTGTATTGACCTTGCTCCGAGCCGAGTTCGGCGAGCAGGTCGGCGACAACCAGCCCTACGCCATGGACGGGACGGACGCGACCATTCCTCTGCACGCCGATCCGCGCGGGCTCGACTACCTGGAGCTGGAGATCAGGCAGGACCTGATCGCGCGGGAAGATGGCCAGGACGCCGTCGCGGGCTTGCTCGGGAGGCTGCTCGGATCTGTTTGAACACGAATTCGCGCGGCCCACTGCAACGTTTGGCGGATTGGCGCGTTAATGTCGAGACGCGGTTCTTAACGCGTAACCCCCCGGCGACTTCAGTGACGCCGGACAAAGGCTGAACCACCATGAACAAGATCATACTAGCGCTGGCTTCAGCCGGCTTGCTGGCCGGCGCGTCCGCGCCTGCATTAGCCGGGCCCGTCTCCGGCGCCCTTATCGGAGCCGGAACCGGCGCCGTCGTCGCGGGCCCTCCGGGCGCAGTTGTGGGCGGCGTCATCGGCGCGGTCGTCGGCGGCCCGAACCTTCACTACTACCATCACCACAGGGTCTATATGGACGGCCAACGTCACTATTACGTCAGCCACAGTCGTCGCGTTTATTATTGATCATCAACTCGAAGGGGACGCAGGCGGGCATCGACCCCGCCGCGTCGCCGGTGGGTTCGGCAAGTGATTTCGGCTCAAATGCACAATGACTCGCCAGAGCGCGGTCGCTTCTGGAAGCGGCTATCGGTAGGGGCCTCCTTGTTCCTCGCGGCCTGCGACGGTAACGCCGCCCCCAGTAGCGCGCCACGCGCCGGCGCGGCGACGAATGCGCCTTCGATCGCCAATCAGGCCGCTTCGGATTTCATCGCCAGGGCGGTGGGCGACGACCTATTCGAATATCAGGCGGCGCAGGTCGCATCGGTCCGGGCCAATGATCCCGCCGTCAAGGCTTTCGCCAACCTCACCGCCAAGCAAAGCGCCGATTCCAGACAAGCGCTTGTCCGGTCGATCACTGAATCCGGCCAGAATCTGACTGCGCCGACTGGCCTGCCGGACCATCTTCAATCCCTGCTCGACGAACTCAAGAGGGGGACGGCTCGTGACTTCGACAAGACCTATATTGAGCAGCAAATCGAGGCCGACGAGGACGCTCTGAGCCTCATGTCGGCCTACGGCCGCGATGGAGCCATTCCGACGATTAGGGCGGCGGCGAGCGCTCTGGGACCGGCCCGACAGGCCCAACTGGACCAGGCGCGATCGATCCAGGACACGCTGAACAAGGTCCTTTGACCGCGCCGTTGGCGTATCGATCTAACGGGCGGCCGTCGTTGCCGCGATGAACCCGCCGCCAAGCACCCGGCCTGGGTCAAGCGGATCGTAAAGCGCGCAGGCCTGGCCTGGGGCCACGCCTTCCTCGGCGCTGTCGAAAGCCACCGTAGGGACCGCGTTACGCAGCGTCAGCCGACCGGCTGCGGGCTCGCGGGTGGAGCGCACGCGTGCGAGCACCGGCTGGCCTTGGGCGGCGGCGTCAGCCAGGGTCGGCTGGTCGCCCAGCCAGTTGGATTCCTTCAAAGTCAGGGCTGATGTCAGCAGAGCTTCGCGCGGGCCCACGATCACCTGACGACTGTCCGCGTCTATACGCACCACGAACAGAGGCTCGCCCACAGCCACGGTCAGGCCGCGCCTCTGGCCGACGGTGTATCGGGTGACGCCCTCGTGACGGCCCAACACGCGCCCATCCAGATGCACAATTTCGCCGGGCAGGGCGCCGTGCGGGCGCAGGCGGTCGATGACCGTGGTGTACTTTCCCTCCGGCACGAAGCAGATGTCCTGGCTGTCGGGCTTGTCCGCCACGCTCAGGCCCAGACGCGCCGCCTCGGCGCGCACCTGCGGCTTCTCAAGACCGCCCAGAGGAAAACGCAGAAAATCCAGTTGATCGCGCGTGGTAGCGAACAGGAAATAGCTCTGGTCGCGAGCCGGATCGACCGCACGGTGAAGCTGCGGCCCCGAGCGTCCCATCAAGCGCTGCACATAATGTCCCGTGGCCAGGGCCTGAGCGCCCAGGTCACGCGCCACCTCCATCAGGTCGCGGAACTTGACCGTCTGATTGCAGCGTATGCACGGAATCGGCGTCTCGCCCCGCAGATAGGAGTCGGCGAAGTCCTCGATCACTTCCTGGCGAAAACGGCTTTCGTAATCGAGCACATAGTGCGCCATGCCGATGGCCTGGGCCGCCATGCGGGCGTCGAGAATGTCCTGGCCCGCACAGCAAGCGCCCTTCTTGGCCAGGGCCGCGCCATGGTCGTAAAGCTGCAGGGTGACGCCCACCACGTCGTAGCCCGCGCTCTTGAGCAGGGCGGCGGTGACGGTGGAATCCACCCCGCCGGACATGGCGACGACCACGCGCGCCCCCGCGGGCAGTCGCACGGCCTGGCCTGCCTGGGCCGACGCATCGCATTGATCGAGCAATTGGACTGTCATCGCGCCGGTACTTAATCGTTTGCGGCGTTGTTTGCGAGGAGGAGGACGGCGCGGAGGGCGCTTTCACGCCACCGTCGTGCTGGACGACAGGTAATTGAGCAGCGACATGCCCTTGAGCACGTTGAACACCTGGGCGGAGGCCTGGAACGCCGTCTGGGCCTGGGTCAGGTTGGTTGCCGCTGCCGCGGCATCAGCGTTGGTCATGGTCCCCAGCACGCCGGTCAAGGTTGTCTGCCGATCGGTCTGGGTCGTCAGCGCGGCCGACACCTGGTTCTGAATGTCGCCGCCTTGCGCCGCCGTCTGATTGGTCGACGCCACGACCGCGTTCAGCTGGCTGATGGCGCCGTCGAGAAAGGTCTGTTGGGCGCTAGTCAGGGCCCCGCCGAAATTGCCCGAACCGCTCTGCTGGAACGCCTGGATGCTCTGGAACACACCCATCAGCGTGCTACCCACATTGGAGGCCAGAAAGCCGGTTTGCACCGTGGTGTTGTCGTCGATCCGGGTCACGGGCGCGAGCGAACCATTCTGGAAGAAGCTCGACACGCTGCCTTGGGTAGTCAGGTCCGCAAGGCTGGTGGCGCTGAAAGGCTGAGTCGCGGTTTGGCCGCCCGCAAAGACATAGCTGCCATTGTACTGGGTGTTCAGCGCGGACGCGGCCTGGGAGAAAAGGCTTTGGACCTGATTCATCAAATTGTCGCCCACGCCCTCGCCTTCCGCGCCGCTGAGAGCGGTTTGCAGCGATTGCGCCACGCTCGAGATTTGAGTGAGCGCGGTCTGCTGAAAGGTCAACTGCACGCCGGTTTGCTGCAGTTGGCTCACCAGGCCATCGACACGGGCCTTGACTGACTGGGTGGCGACGAGGGCCTGCGACTGATTGCCGAAACCGGACAGGTTGTCGGCGATCATTCCGCTGGAGACCTGCTGTTGGTCGGTGAGCTCGGTGCTCTCGTTGGCCATCAGATTGGTCAGGATCGATTGGTAGGCGGTCGAGGTGGAGACGCGGTCCATGGCTTTGCCCTAACCTTACGGAACCATCTGCAGCAGGGAATCCATCATGGTCGACGCCGCCTGAACCAATCGGGCGGAGGCGCTGTAGGCCTGCTGATAGGTGGTCAGATTGACCAGCTCTTGGTCGAGATTGACCCCGGTCGCCGAGCCAAGCTGGCTGGAGGCCTGGGTCGCGGTGGCGGCCGCGGTCTGTTGTAGGGTCGTGGCGGCGGACACCTTGGCGCTGATCACGCCGGCGATCTGAGCGGCATAGTTGGTTACCGTAGTGGAGGCGGCGGGAAGGCCGCCCACGGCGGCGAAGCTCACCGTGGAGGCGCCCGACTGGGCCATGGCCAGGGCGCCGCTGCCGTCGCCCGGAAGCAGAGCCGCGGTTCCGGCCGCGGCCGACAGGTTCAAGCTGGCGAACGGCAGGTTGTTGGCGTTCTGGGCGATATCCGAGCGCACCGAGTAGGAATTGGTCAAGCCCGCCGTAGCGCTATCGCCAATGCCGAACATCTGGCTGAGAGAAGGTCCGCCCGCGCTGTTGACCGTGCTGTCCGACGCCACCGAGACCGTGACCGGGGTTATGTTGTTGGAGCTGAACGAAAGCTGTCCGTTGGCATTCAGGCTAAAGGATCCGTAGGCCCCGACCCCCGCATTCAGCGCGCTGAGAACGCCGGCCACTGTACCGCCCGCCGGCATGGTGACACTGACCTGACGCACGCTAGCGCCGCTTGAATTCGCCAGCTGCAGGCTGATGGATCCGCTGAAGGTATTGGGATCGGCGCTGTTCAGACCAGTGGCGAAGCGAGTGAAGCTGGACGAAGCGACTAGGTTGTTCAGGCCGAAGAACTGGCTGAATCCCTGACCCGCGTTGCTGGACGGCGTGTTGGAATCGTCGGCGATGGCCACGCCGGCGCCCGCGCCGGAAGCCGACAGGCTCAGGGCCCCGTTGGTGAAGCTGGCCGAGCCGTAGGACCCCAGGGCTGTGTTGAGCGAAGTCAGGAAGTTGGCCGGCGTGAAGCTGGTCGGCGCGCCGCCATTAACGCTCATTGTCCCGGCGCTGAAATTGATCGCCACCTGCTGCTGGATCACGCCGGAGCTGTTGACAATCGCGATGGTGGTCTTGCCGGAAAACCCGCTGACGGCCGTTGACAGAGACATGCCCATGGCCTGCCCTGTGAGGGTCGACGGCGCGGGCACGGCGCTGGAGGCGTTGGACGCCTGGTTCAGCTGGTTGACGGCCTGGCTGACGTATGCGCCGAGCTGGGCCGACATTTGCGGTATCTGCACCTGCGCAAGCTGCATTTGTCCGCCGATGTCCCCGCCGCCGGGATTGATCTGCTGGGCGCCGCCGCTGGGCGGGGTGGCGGTCAGCACGCCCGCGGAGCCCGACGAATTAAAGGCCACGGTGGAAGCGCCGAGGTCGCCGGCGAGATAAACGCCGTCGGTCGAACGCACGGTCACGCCGCCGGTGGTGGTAGACTGGATATTCACGCCGATCAGGGACGACAGCTGGGTGAGCAGCTGGTTCTGCTGGTCCTGCGAGCCCGTGGCGTCGCCGCCGGAAAGGCTGGCCTGAGCGATGGAACCGTTTAGCTGGCTGATCTGCTGCAGCAGGTTGTTGACGGTGGCGACATCGCCGCCGATCTGTTGGTTCGCCTGGCTCTGCAGTTGAGTCAGGCTGCTCGCCAGGCCCTGCGCGCTGTTGAGGAAGGTCGACACCGAGGTCACGGCGCTTTGACTCGTCAGCAGCGAGGACGGCGAAGCGGAAGCGGCGGAAAACGCCGAATAGACGTTGTCGAGGTTGGAGAAAAAGGAGCTTGAGGAGGTCGGATCCCCGAACAGGCCTTGGGCTTGGTTTAGCACCGTGGACACTGCCTGGGCCTGGCTGGATTGAGCCGTAGCCGTTAGGCCAGCCTGCTGGAGGAACTGGTTGACGACATTCTGGACGCCTTGGACGCTCACGCCGCCCACGGTGCCCGCCGCCACCAACTCCTGCTGATTGACGACCTCGCGCGAATAGCCCGCGGTGTTGATGTTGGCGATGTTGTTCGAGGTGACTTGGACCTGAGTCTGCGCCGCCTGCAGGGCGGATTGGGCCACGCTCATGATGTTGTTGATCGCCATTCCCTAGCCTTCCCGGCGACCAGGCGAAATCGGTCGGCGCCCGGCAACGCAGGGCCTCGCGCTCGGCGACTTTTGCCTAGCTGAGCGGGCCGCTGATGCGGGCGCGACGTCTAACACATTGATTTCTATAGATGCAGCCAACAAGGCATGACTCCCGTCGTCGAATGCCGCGCAAGACGCGCGCCAACTGCCCAGGGCGCGGCAAACATCGGCGCCTGGACAATTACGCATCGGCAAAAAACGCCCCGGGGCCCGGCGCCAAAACTTCGTCTCTCAAAAAGACTTGTTGTTTTTCTGATGGTTATCCAGTGTCGCACAGTTGGCGCGAGCATTGCTACGGACGGGCAGAACCCTTGCGCAGGATGCGCCCTTAGCCAGCCCGGCCGCCGATGGCGCCGCGAAAGCCCGATTAGAATGCTTATCTCGCCCTTGCCCGTGGCACCAATCCCCTCGCCGATCCCGGCGTCGGACGGGACGGCCGTCGGCGCGTCGGGGGTCGATATCGCCGGCGAGAGCCAAGTCGCCCAGGATTCGGGGGCGCGAGGCGCCGGCGCTCCGGGGGTCGGCGCGCTCGACGCGAACGGCAGAAGCGGAACCGCCAAAGCCTCTACTTCTGGAAGCGACGCGAACAAACAGACCAGCCAGACGACCGGCGCCGATTTCGCCCAGGCCCTCGCCGCCAGCCTGAGCGCGCAGTCTCCGCAGCCGATGGCTGCGGCGCCCACCCAAGGCGAACCAGTCGCCGCGCCGTCGCCGTCCTCTGTGGCGTCCGGCGCGAACGCCTTCGCGGCCCTGCTGGCGTCCGGCGCAGGTCCGGCGGTCCTCGGCTCTGATGTCGATCGGACCGGGACGAACCCGGCGCCCAGCCCTACCGCGACGACCGACGCGCCCTCCTCGGCGACAGACCTGTCGACTTTGCTCGGCCTCGACCAGCCACAGACCGGATCGCCTCAACCAGCGGCCGTCCGATCCGCACCCGGGCCAGGGGTTGGGAACCGGGCTCCGCCAGCTTCGGACGGCAAGCTCCCGACCTTGGCCAGCGCAACCGCGTCACCGGGCAATACGTCAGCCACCCCCAACGACATAGCCCAAACGGCCGCTGATTCCCCACGGGTCGACGGTGCGCAGATTGATCAGGGCGCGAACGCGGATCCCTCAGTCGCGACCGGGGCGGAGCCCGCGTCTCCGCCCACGCCCTCACCGCCCGCGGACGCCAGCGGCGCCTTTGCCGCCGCGACGCCCGGTCAGCCGAGCCAAGCGGGTCAAGCAGCGTCGGGCAAGACCGCGCCGCTGTCGGCGAACGTCTCCGCACGCAGCCTTGGGGCCAAACCCACCTCGGGCAAGGCCGATGCCGCCGCCGGCGCCGCTCAGGCTGGGGTCGTATCGTCGGGGCCTGCCCTCGCCGCATCGGTGGACGCCTTGGCCGCCTCGGGCGGCCAGCCCAAAAACAGCGGCGGAGACGCCCCGGCGCAGACAGCGCAGACGGCGCAAACAGACGATTCCGCGGCTCAAACGGCCGCGCCGGTTCAAAGCGACCCCTCCGCCTTGGCCGCCGCGCTGCAAGCCCAGTCAGCGCCAGCGGCGCTGGCGAGCGCACCCAAGGCGGACGCGCAAACCGTGTCTCAGCTCTCCGCCCGGATCGTTCAGACGGTGACCGGCGCCAAGTCGTCGTTTGACCTGACGCTGCATCCGGAGGGCCTGGGCGATGTCCAGGTAAAGGTGTCCGTCGACCGCAACGGCGCGGTGACCGCGGCCATGAGCTTCAACAACCCCCAGGCGGCCGCCGAGCTCGGCGCCCGCGCAGGCGATCTAAGAGACGCCCTGTCGCAGGCCGGATTCACTGTCGCCGACAATGGCCTCAGCTTCAACATGAGCGGCCAGGGCCAATCCGGCGCCGGTCAAGGCGGCTGGAGTCAGGGCGCCGATCCGAGCGCAGGTCGCGCCTTCCTGGCCGCGCGCGACAATTCCGAAGATCTCCTGGCGGCTGTCAGCCAAGCCGCCGCCAACCTCCAGCGGCCTTCCGCCGCCGGACTCGACATTCGCATCTAGGACAGGCCCATGACCGTAGCCGCCACGAACACCATGACCCCGACGACTGGGACGTCGTCGTCCTCCAGCAGCACCGCGGCCGACCTGGCTTCAGGCCAAAGCCAGCTCAGCACCACCTACACCTCGTTCCTGACCCTGCTGACCGCCCAGCTGCAGAACCAGGATCCCCTGTCGCCGATGGACACCAACACCTTCACCCAACAACTGGTGGCGATGAACGGAGTGCAACAGCAGCTTCTGACCAACAACTTGCTGCAGCAGTTGGTGACCCAGAGCACCGGCGCCGGCAGCGTCGGCAGCGCGGTCGATCTGATCGGCAAGTCGGTCACGGCCCAATCGTCCGTGCAGGCGCTGCAGAACGGCGCGGCCACCTGGACCTACAGCCTGCCCTCCGCCGCGGCCAGCGGGACGCTGGAGGTGCAGGACTCCAACGGAAACATCGTCTGGACCGGGGCCGCCCCCAGCCTAAGCTCAGGCGCCAACACCTTCACCTGGAACGGTCAGACCACCTCCGGCCAGACCCTCACCAGCGGCAACTACACCCTCGGCGTCACAGCGCAGGATGCCAGCGGCAACGCGGTCACCCCAACGGTCGATATCTCCGGCGTCGTCACCGGCGTGGGCAGCGCGAACGGCGTGACCCAGGTCGATATTGGCTCCGTGCCCGTCAACTTCAGCACGGTCACCTCGGTGACCAACTCCAACTAGTGCAGATCAACAAAGGACCCTTCCCATGAGCGGCATCAATAGCGCCATGCTCGCCGGCGTGACCGGTCTGAGCGCAAACTCGGCGGCCCTGGCGTCGATTTCCGACGACATCGCCAACGTCAATACTGTCGGCTACAAGGCCAATGACACCGAGTTCTCCGACATGGTCACCAACACGGCAGGGAGCGGCTACGCTTCGGGCGGGGTGCAGGCCATCACGACCCAGGATGTCACCACCCAAGGCGTGTTGCAGGCGGCGTCTTCGCCGACGGATTTGGCGATTTCCGGCAACGGCTTCTTCGTGACCAGCCAGAGCGCGGTCAGCCCTTCCAACACCAATAGCCCGCTCTTCACCCGGGCCGGCGGCTTCACCGCGAACAGCCAGGGGTATCTGGTGAACGCCGCAGGCCTCTATCTACAGGGATGGCCGGCGGACGCGAGCGGGAACATCACCACCGACCCATCCAACCTAGCGCTGCTGCAGCCGATCAACGTCGCCCAGGTTTCGTCCACCCCTGTCCCGACCACCCAGGCGTCGATCAACGCCAACCTCCAGTCGAGCCAGACCGTGTCCCAGGCGGCGACCGACGCCAGCGCCATCTCAACATACAACGCGGTCATCGCCGGCGGCGGCACGCCGACCGCGGCCGAGACGACGGCCGACGCCACGGCCGTGGCGAACGCCGACGCCTATAGCCCCACATCCGCGACCACCAGCATGGCCGCCTACACCGCGTCTGGCGGGACAACGGGCACCAAACCCGACTTCACCATGCAGATCCCGGTCTCCAACAGCGAGGGCGGCACTCAGACCGTCCAGCTCGACTTCCTGAAAAGCGCAACGGCCAACCAATGGTACACGGAAGTGGTCGCCGTGCCGGCGTCCAGCGTCACCGTGGGCTCCAGCCTGCAGCCCGGCCAGATCGCCAAGGGCACGATAGCCTTCACCGACACCGGCCAATTCGACCCAATCAACACCACCTTGCCGCTCAGCCTCGCTTTCGGCGCATCAAGCGCCGGCGCGCCGGGCGCAACCGGGGCGAACTGGGGTTCGAGCTTGGGCCTGGGCGCCCAGACCGCGACGTTGAGCCTGGCCAATATGACCCAGAACGACTCCACGTCCTCGGTCACCAGCATCAACACCAACGGCACGCCAACGGGCAGCCTGAGTTCGGTGCAGGTGGGCAACAACGGCGAGGTCACCGCAGTCTTCAGCAATGGCACGACACGCACCATCGCGCAGCTGGCCATCGCGACGTTCGCCAACCCTGACGGCCTAACCTCCGTCAGCGGCGACGCCTTCCAAACCTCCCTGGCCAGCGGCACCTACAACCTGAAGATCGCAGGCACGGCCGGGGCGGGCACCATCTCGCCGTCGGATCTGGAATCCTCGACCGTCGACCTGTCCGCGGAGTTCACCAACATGATCACAACCCAGCGGGCATATTCCGCGTCGTCAAAGATCATCACCACCGCGGATTCAATGCTTCAGGATCTCATTTCCATAATTCGTTAAGGCTCGACATCGGTTCTGAGCGGTGTTTCGGAAATGACAACAAGAACCCAGAGTAGACCCGTGATGAGAAAATTATGGTTAGCGAATCTTTACTATTCGGATTCACCGACTGTTATGCCGTTGGCGCTATTGTCCCACTTGAAGATGGTGGGAAGGGCGTAAAGCCATGTTGCAACAGCAACGACTAAACAGCCGCGGCGAGAAGTACGTGATCGGTCCGACCGGCGCGCCGCTGACGATTAATGACCTGCCGCCGACCGATACGGAGCGGTGGGTCATCCGTCGCAAGGCGGAGGTGGTGGCGGCCGTGCGTGGCGGGCTGCTGTCGCTGGACGATGCCTGCGAGCGATACCGGCTGACCAGCGAAGAATTTCTCTGCTGGCAGAAATCAATCGAGCAGCATGGCTTGGCCGGGCTGCGCACAACGCGAATTCAACAATATCGATAGGCTCCCTCCCCTCGAGCTTATCGAGTCTGCGGCCGCGCCCCCCAGCGCGGCCGTGTTTTTTTTTTACCTGCGCCCGATTGACCGACAGCCGCCAACTTAACACCGCGTTTACCAAGCACCCGGAAAATACTGCCTAGCGACGGGCCGCTTGGGTGGGCCGAGTCACCGGGGAAAAAGGGCGCGGCGTGGATCAGTTTATCAGCGCGTTGCAGCGTTTCGGGATCGGCCGACTCGCCGCCATCCTGGGCGTGGCCGCAGGCGTGGCCGCCGCCCTCTTCGCCCTCGTGCTGAACGCGGGATCCGAACCCAAGGCCCTGCTCTACTCCAATCTGGACCTCAAGGAAGCCGGATCGATCACCCAGGCCCTGGACCAGGCCGGCGTCAAGTACGACGTCAAGGGCGACGGTTCGACGATCATGGTGCCCCGCGACAAGGTTGCCTCGACCCGCATCATGCTATCCAGCAAGGGCCTGCCGACGTCCGGCTCGGTCGGCTATGAAATCTTTGATCAGGCCTCCCCCCTCGGTCAGACGGACTTCGTTCAGAATTTGAATCGCCAGCGCGCGCTCGAAGGCGAACTGGCTCGCACCATCCGTTCTCTGCAAGGCGTCTCTTCGGCGCGGGTTCACCTGGTCCTGCCCAAGCGGCAACTGTTCGAGGACGAGGCCGAGTCTCCGTCCGCCTCCATCGTGATCGGCATCGCCGGGCGCGAGCCGACGCCCGATCAGGTTCGGGCGCTGCGCAATCTGGTGGCTGGCGCCGTGCCGGACCTGAAGCCTGAAAAAGTAACCGTGGTTGATGAGCGCGGCAAATTGCTGGCGGGCGCGGACGATGGCGAGGAAGCCGACCAGGCCGCCGACAATGCGCGCACCCAGACCGAGGAGCGTATCCGCAAGACGGTGAAGGATCTGGTGGAGGGCGTGGTCGGCGCGGGTCGGGCGCGGGTGCAGGTGAGCGCGGACCTCGATCTGGCGCGCGTCACGACGCAGGAAGAAAAATACGATCCCGATGGCCAGGTGGTTCGCTCCACCCAGACCGTGGACGAAAACTCCAAGCAGAATGACGCCAAGGCCGGCGAGGCGGTCGGCGCCAGCCAGAACGTACCCGGTCAGTCGTCTTCCTCCAGTTCTGACAATACGAGCTCCGCCACCGGCCGGACCGAGGAGACCACCAACTACGAAATCTCCAAGACCACGCGCACCGAGATCCAGGAGCCTGGCACAGTCAAACGTCTTTCGGTGGCCGTGGCCGTGGACGGCGTGACGACCTTCGACGCCAAAGGCAAGCCCACCTATACGCCGCGCACGGCCGAGGAGATGCAGCGCATCGATCAGCTGGTTCGCTCGTCGATCGGCTTCACCGCCACCCGAGGCGATCAGGTGTCAGTGGTCAATGTCCAGTTCGACCACGATGACACCACCCTGGGATCGGCGGCCGGCGCGCCTCTCTTTAATTTCGATAAGAACGATGTGATGCGTGGGGCGGAACTGGTCGTGCTGCTGGTCATGGCCGGGCTGGTGGTGTTCTTCGTGGTCCGCCCCCTGCTCAGCACGGCCGGCGGCGGCGGGTCCGCGCCGATGATGCTGGCCTCCAGCGGCGGCGGCATGCTGCCGTCGTCATCCGGCGGGGGCGACAACCTGGCCCTGCCCGGCCCCGGCGACGTGGATCAGCGCATCGACATCGCCCGGATCGAGGGCCAGGTGAAGGCCTCCTCGGTCAAACGCGTGTCGGAGTTCGTCGACAACCATCCTGACCAGTCGGTCTCGATCTTGCGCACCTGGCTGCACGAAGGCGTATGAGCGTCAAACCGAAAAAAGGAATTGTCGACCCGACCCGGTTGAACGGGGCCGAAAAGGCCGCCGTGATCCTGCTGGCCCTCGGAGAGGATCACCTCGCGCTGTGGGAGCAGCTGGACGACGAGGAAATCAAGGAAATCTCCCAGGCCATGTCCACGCTGGGCACCGTCTCCGCCTCGGTGGTCGAGGATTTGATGATCGAATTCGTCTCCGGCATGTCCTCGGCCGGGGCGATCATGGGATCCTACGAGCAAACCCAGCGCCTTTTGGCCAACTTCATGCCGGCCGAAAAAGTCGACGGCCTGATGGAGGAAATCCGCGGTCCGGCCGGGCGGACCATGTGGGACAAGCTCGGCAATGTGAACGAGGGCGTGCTCGCCAACTATCTGAAGAATGAGTACCCACAGACGGTCGCGGTGGTCCTCTCCAAGATCAAATCCGACCATGCCGCCCGGGTGCTGGCCGCCCTGCCCGAGGATTTCGCCCTGGAATGCGTGCAGCGGATGCTGCGTATGGAGCCGGTGCAGCGCGAGATTCTCGACAAGATCGAGCAGACCCTGCGCACGGAGTTCATGTCGAACCTGGCGCGCACCTCCAAGCGCGATAGCCACGAGATGATGGCCGACATCTTCAACAGCTTCGATCGTCAGACCGAGAGCCGCTTCATCGCCGCCCTGGAAGAGCGCAATCGCGAATCCGCCGAGCGCATCCGCGCCCTGATGTTCGTGTTCGAGGACCTCAGCAAGCTAGACCCGGGCGGGGTTCAGACCCTGCTGCGGTCGGTGGAAAAGGACCAGATGGGCCTCGCGCTGAAGGGCGCGTCCGACAGCCTGCGCGAACTGTTTTTCTCCAACATGAGCGAACGGGCCGCCAAGATCATGCGCGAGGACATGGAGTCCATGGGCCCGGTCCGTCTGAAGGACGTCGATCAGGCCCAGATGTCGATGGTGCAGGTGGCCAAGGATCTCGCCGCCAAGGGCGAGATTATGCTCGCCGGCCAGGGCGGCGACGATGAGTTGATCTACTGATGCAGCCCCCCGACAACACCGCCGCCGCCCGCAAATTCACATTCGACACCGTTTTCGACGGCGATCGGGTGATCGCGGCCGCCCCCCGACCCAAGCGCAGCTACACCGCCGAGGAGGTGGAGGCGATCCGCGCCGACCGCTTCGCGGAGGGCGAGCGTTCCGCCGTGGCCCGGGCACAGGAAGCCCAGGCGGCGGCCATTCGCGCCTTGGCGAGCGCCTTGTCCACGCTCACCGCCATCGCCCACGACCACCGCACCGGCGCCGCGCGATTGGCGCTGGCCGCCGCCGGCAAGATCGCCGACGCCGCCCTCACCGCCTTTCCGCAGGCGCCGCTCACCGCCGCCATTGACGCCCTTGCGCGCGAAATCGACGCCGTGCCGCGCCTGGTGGCGCGCATCGCCGACAATCAGGTGGAAGCCGCCCAAGCCGCCCTCACCCAAGCGGCCGCGGACGCCGGATATCCTGGCCAGATCGTGGTTCGCGCCGACAGCGGGCTGCGCGGCGCGGCCTTTGTGCTGGACTGGGGCGACGGTTCGGCCGCCTTCGATCCCGCTCAAGCCGCCGGCCGTGTCGCCCAGGCCCTAGAGACGGCCCTGGCCGCCGAGGGCCTACACGCCGAACCCCTTCTTCCCGCTTCACCCCATCCGTCCAGCGAGGCCTGACCATGGCTGACGAAACCATGTCCCTAGACGATTTCGGCGAGGGTCAGCTGGCCAGCGACATCCCGGTGGAGGTCGAGGAAAAGATCGCCTCCGATCTGGCGCCGGTGTTCGACGTGCCGGTCAACATCTCGGCCGTGCTCGGACGGACTCATCTGTCGGTGTCCCAGCTGCTTCAGCTCAGCCAGGGCTCGGTGCTGGAACTGGACCGCAAGGTCGGCGAAGCCATCGACATCTACGTCAACAACCGCCTGGTGGCACGCGGGGAGGTCGTCATCGTGGACGACCGCCTGGGCGTGACCATGACGGAAATCATCAAGGACGGCGACGCCAACGCCTGACGGCGAAGCGTCCTTTAAAGGAGAAGTCCCATGCGGCTCCTGATCGTCGGACGGCTTAACGGCCAGATCACGACAGCGGTGAAGATGGCCATGTCGGCCGGGGCCAAGGTCGCCCACGTGGAGACCTGCGCGGCCGCGACCCACGCCTTGCGCGCGGGCCAGGGCGCGGATCTGCTCATGGTTGACTACGAGTTGGACATCGCCGCCCTGATCGCGGCCAACGAGGCCGAACGCATCCGAGTGCCGGTGGTCGCCTGCGGTGTGGGGGCCGATCCCGACAAGGCCGCCGCCGCCATACGCGCCGGGGCCAAGGAGTTCATTCCCCTCCCGCCGGACGCCGAACTGATCGCGGCGGTGCTGGCGGCGGTGTCGGACGACGAGCGGCCGCTGATCGCCCACGACGCGGCGATGAAGACGGTGATCGCCCTGGCGGATCAGGTGGCCGCGTCGGACGCCTCGATCCTGATCACCGGCGAAAGCGGGGTCGGCAAGGAGGTGATGGCCCGCTACATGCACCAGAAGTCGCGCCGGGCCGATAAGCCGTTCATCAGCGTCAACTGCGCGGCCATTCCCGAAAACCTGTTGGAAAGCGAGCTGTTCGGCCATGAGAAGGGCGCCTTCACAGGCGCCTTGGCCCGCCGCATCGGCAAGTTCGAGGAGGCCAACGGCGGGACCCTGCTGCTGGACGAAATCTCTGAGATGGACGGACGGCTGCAGGCCAAGCTGCTGCGCGCCATTCAGGAACGCGAGATCGACCGGGTCGGAGGGGCTAGGCCAGTGCGGGTCGACATCCGCATCCTGGCGACTTCCAACCGCGACCTGGCCCAGTGCGTGAAGGCCGGCACCTTCCGTGAGGATCTGCTTTATCGCCTGAACGTGGTCAATCTGCGTCTGCCGCCCCTGCGCGAGCGGCCGGGCGACATTCTCGTCCTGGCCGACCATTTCGTGCGCAAATACGCCGCCGCCAACGGCGCGCCCGTGCGGCCCCTGTCCGCCGAGGCCAAACGCCGCCTGACGGGTCACCGCTGGCCAGGCAATGTTCGCGAGCTGGAAAACGCCATGCACCGTGCGGTGCTGCTTTCGGTCGGAGACGAGATCGATGAAGCCGCCATCCGACTGCCCGATGGACAGCCCATGGCGCAGGGCTTTTCCGCCCAACCGGTCGACCTGGCCGCCCAGGCCGCCACCCGCGCGGCCCAGGCCGTGGGTGGGGACGTGGCCGCCTTCGTTGGCCAGACCGTGGCCGAGGTCGAGCAAAGCCTGATCCTGGGCACCCTGGTCCACTGCCTGGGCAACCGCACACACGCAGCCAACATCCTGGGAATCTCGATCCGCACCCTGCGTAACAAGCTGAAGGAATATTCCGAGGCTGGCGTGACCGTGCCCGCCCCGCAGGGCGGTTTGAATGCGGCTTGAAACAGCGCATCTCCCTTCCCCTCAAGGGCAAAGGAGGCACTAAATGGCTGACGTGACCTTCAGCGGGATGATGTCCAACACGCCCACCGGCAAGCAGGTGTGGTCGTGGGTGGGGCGCGGCGAGGTGGCCATGGCGCTGGGCGTCGTGGGCATCGTCGTCCTGCTTATCGTGCCGGCGCCGCCGATGCTGCTGGACCTGCTGCTGGCGATCTCGATCACCACCGCCGTGCTGATCCTGATGACGGCCCTGCTGATCAAGAAGCCGCTGGAGTTCACCGCCTTCCCCACAGTGCTTTTGGTCACCACCCTTTACAGACTGGGCCTGAACTTGGCCTCCACCCGCTTGATCCTAGGCCACGGCCATGAGGGCACGGACGCGGCGGGCCATATCATCCAGGCCTTCGGCCATCTGATGATGGGCGGTGATTTCGTGATCGGCGTCATCGTCTTCGCCATCCTGATCATCGTCAATTTCGTGGTCATCACCAAGGGCTCGACCCGCATCGCCGAGGTGGCGGCGCGCTTCACCTTGGACTCCATGCCTGGCAAGCAGATGGCCATCGACGCTGATCTGTCCTCAGGCCTGATCGACGAGACCGAGGCCAAGCGTCGGCGCAAGGAGCTGGAGCAGGAATCCACATTCTTCGGAGCCATGGACGGCGCCTCGAAGTTCGTGCGCGGCGACGCGGTCGCAACCTTGATCATCACCGCCATCAACATCGCCGGCGGCATGATCATCGGCATGGCGCAACATCACCTGTCTTTCACGACAGCTGCGTCCAGCTACACCATCATGACCATCGGCGATGGCCTGGTCAGCCAGGTGCCCTCGTTGATCATCTCCATCGCCGCGGGCTTTCTGGTGTCCAAGTCCGGCGTGGAAGGCTCCGCCGATAAGGCCCTGGTCATGCAGCTGGCCATGAATCCGGTGGCGCTGGGCATGGTGTCGGCCTCGGCGGGCGTGATCGCTTTCGTGCCTGGAATGCCGATCCTGCCTTTCGCCGCCATTTCCATCGCGGCGGGCGCCTTGGCCTGGCGACGAGGCAAGGACGAGGGCAAGCCCATCACGCAGGAGGTCATCCCCTCGGCCACGAGCGCGGCGGAAGAACCCATCGCCAGCGCACTGGCCATTGACGATGTTAAGGTGGAGCTGGGTTATGGCCTGCTCAGCCTGATCAACGACCTTGAGGGCCGCCGCCTCACTGACCAGATCCGCGCCCTGCGCCGCACCCTTGCGGCCGAATTCGGCTTCGTCATGCCCCCCGTGCGCATCCTGGACAACATGAGGCTGGCCAATCAGGGCTACGCCCTGCGCATCAAGGAAATGGACGCGGGCCAAGGCGAGGTGCGCCTGGGCATGCTGCTCGCCATGGACCCGCGCGGCGGCCAAGTGGAGCTGCCGGGCGAACACGTGCGCGAGCCGGCCTTCGGCCTGCCAGCCACCTGGATCGACGAGGGCCTGCGCGAAGAGGCCACCTTCCGCGGCTACACCATTGTAGATCCGGCCACGGTGCTGACCACGCACCTGACCGAAGTTCTCAAGGAATCCATGCCGGACCTGCTATCCTACGCGGAAGTGCAGAAGCTGCTGAAGGACCTGCCAAGCGAGCAGAAAAAGCTGGTGGACGACATGATCCCCTCGGTGGTCACGGGCACCACCCTGCAGCGCGTCCTGTCCGCGCTGCTGCGCGAGCGGGTGTCGATCCGCGACCTGGCGGCCATCATCGAGGGCATCGGCGAGATCGTCCCGCACACCACCAGCACCACCCAGATCGTCGAGCATGTCAGAGGCCGACTGGCTCGCCAGCTGTGCTGGGCCAACCGAGGCGATGACGGCGCCCTGGCCATCATCACCCTGTCCGCGGACTGGGAGCACGCCTTCGCCGACGCCCTGGTCGGCGCGGGCGACGACAAGCAGTTGGCCCTGGCCCCGTCGCGCCTGCAGGACTTTATCCGTGGCGTGCGCGAGGCTTTCGACCGCGCCGGCCAGGCCGGAGATTCACCCGTCCTTCTCACGGCTCCCGCCATCCGTCCCTACGTCCGATCGATCATCGAACGGTTCAGGGGCCAGACCGTCGTGCTCAGCCAGAACGAAATCCACCCCAAAGCAAAGTTGAAGACCGTGGGGGTGATTTAGGACGCGGCGGCTTTTGCATGTCTTCATGCCCGTGCGGCCCGCTGCGATCGATTTTGGACAGCCGGTCGGGCATCACACATTGAATTTCTAGGCATTCCCGTTCTGATCTATGGCGACCCATTAATTTGAAGCTCGGGTTCTCGTGAGCCTTGACAGGGTCATTGCAACCATAATTACTACAATGGTAGGAGATGCTATCAAGTCGCGTTAGGTTGCCTGCGCAAGGGTGGCCAAAAAGGGTGGCGATGGTTGGGGTTGCAGACATGAGGACAAGGACGTTCCCATGGTGAAATCCCTTGTTGCCGCAGCCGCGCTGACCAGGGTGGAAATGCTACCCATTGTCGTCGCGGGCAGCGTAGCGCCTGGAGCGCCAGCGGACATTTGCCGGCTGAGCTTCCGCTGTGCATATTGAAGCAAAACAAATCTCGGGAGATAGCCAAATGCGTCAGTCATTTTCTGTCATTCTGGTTGGCGTATCACTTTCAACCGGCGCCCTGGCGCAGACTGAATCGCAAGTGCCGGTCGCCAATAGCGTCCCGCCCACCATGACTGCAGTTCAGCCCATCAATCCCGCCGCTTCCAAACCGGGCGGCCCGGTCATCCAATCTATCAGCGCTCAAATCCCGAGTAGGGGCGCGCTCACCGCCAATCTGATCGTCCCCGAATTTCATTTCGTCGCGCCCAACGGCAACGCGGCCTTGATTCACCGCGAATTGGTGGCGACCAGCGCCAGTAACATTCAGTTTCCCGCCTCGATCGCGATCAACATTCCAGCGGCGGCGCAGAAGCAGGGCGCGGTCGTCGCGGGCAACTGGAACTGCAACACCAATCCCTATTATGTGACTCTGCGCGCCTGGCTCATGGACACCGACGGCAACCGCAGCAACGAAGTGCAGTACACCATCCATTGCAACGGGGGGTGAGCCCCTCAATTAGCCCGGCCGACCTGCTCGATTTCCGCTCCGGGTCGGTCGACGGACGTCTAAGGCATGCGGTCGAAAAGCCGGCCGTCTTAAGCCGCCGCCGAAGTCCCTCGCAAAAACGCCGTCATGTCCGCCAGAACTGGCGCCTTGCCCCTGAACAGAGGCGATAGCGCCAAGATGACGCCGGGGTGGTCCACGCCGGGGTAGATCTTGACCTCGACCTGATCGCCCGCTTCGCGCAGGGCCTTGGCCATGTTCACGGTGTTGGACAGCTGCACCGTGTCGTCTTTGTCGCCGTGTGCGAGGAACGCGGGCGGC